>Ga0213833_1000111_pt1 | contig 157568 bp, 142 predicted proteins | sample SWATP21_FD_160575 | JGI IMG/M metagenome (GOLD analysis project Ga0213833, IMG submission 160575) | Coastal seawater microbial communities from Marineland, Florida, United States - SWA TP2 #1 | ecosystem: Environmental > Aquatic > Marine > Coastal | place: USA: Florida | collected 2016-08-14
TGCAGCCGGCAAGGCCAAGAAGACTGCCCTCGTTGCCATCATGCGGAGACTGCTGGTCACGCTGAACGCGCTCCTCCGAAAACAGGAAATCTGGGTCAACCCAGCTTGATTTCCAAGACAGTTGCTCACCCCGAAGGGGCCCCCCGGAGAACCCCGCTCAGGCCCAACGCGTGAGGTCCTACCGCGAAGCGGGATGCGTCGCCGCGCCCCAGAAGCGAACATCAGCGCGGGCCAGCTCCACCGGGGTGCCGCCTTCGTCGATGTGAAACACCTGGCCAAGGTCGGTGAACACCCAGACCTCGCCGTCGAACCCGGCCAAGCCATAGCTCAGCGGTGGCAGGTCGACGATGGGCCCGATGACCGCGGCGTTCGCAGCATCGAATGCCACCAACACGTCCCCTCCGCTCGGGCTTGGGCTGCTGAGCATCATGAGAGGCCCTGAAAGCGGCATCACGTCACCGCTGCTGCTGTAGCCCTCGAGCGTGCCGACCACGACCGAGGGCGTGTCGTCCTCTTCGACGTAGACGTGCACCACGTCGCTGCCTTCCACCAGCACCAACACGTCCTGCGTCGCGTCGAGGGCTCCAAACTCCGCAAACCCGGCCGAGTTCGCGCTGGTGCTCCCCACCGATGCGCACACCACCGTCTGCGGGTCGCACACGTACAACGTCCCCTGCGACACCGCGTACAGCGTGCCAAAGCGATCGATGGCGATGTCGGTCACCGACGGCACTCCGCCACCTTCGATCGAGAACGCCCCCACTCGGGACAAGGTCACCGTCTCGGGCACGAACGTGTACAGCGCGTCGTTGGTGTTCACGTAGATCGTGTTGCGCTCGACCGGGGGCGGAAGGTCGGTCCCCCCGGGCCCGCCATCGTCCTCCGACCCCTCCTCGGTCCCCGTCTCCTCATCGCCCTCGGAGTCCGAGTCAGCGCTGTCCGAGTGGCTCGCCGAGTGCCCGCCATCGGTGTCCCCCTCGACGATCAGCCGCGAAACACAGCCGGTCAGAAACAGGGCGAGCCACGCATACCGCACTGCGGCCAGCATACTACCAAGCGTTCTACGCGACCCCTTGAACCGCGTCCCGGCTCGGCCCTGGAGAGTTTCTGCGTTGAAGCGCAGCTCTTCGAACCCGACCGCGCCGCGAGAGGCGAGTTCCGCATCGTAGGAGAAACGCCCCGTGCCGAAGAGGAGAATGCTCCGACCGCGTCATTGCGGAGCCGGCCGTTCCCAACGAGTCCCAGGAATCGGGTCATCTGGTTTCAGAGCAGCGACTCGCCAGGTGTCGCTGTGCCCGGTCCCGCGAGCGCGAGAAGGGTTTCTCGCGTCCGGGCTCAGCACCTCGACGGGGGTGCAGAGCGATCCCTACGAAACAGAAAGAACAACAGATGAAGCAAGAACTGAACACGAAGAAGCCCCAGGTTGAAGCCGACGACGAGCAGATCCTCGTCGTGAAGACCAACGTCAAAGCGGGTACCGGCCTCCCCGGACGACCCGGTCTACCCGGTCTGCCCGGCCTGCCGACTGGCCCGGGGTTCATCCCCATCGACGTCGCGAACTGAGGCAGTTCGACGGACCCCGGGGCCGCTATGGCTCCGGGGATCCGGGGGCCATTTCGTCGAAAAAATGTGCGCGATTTCGGAATCCGATCACAGCCCAAGGTGCTCTTGTCCCGTGAAGGCCAAGTGGCGAGTCGGTCCCTCGTTCGAGGTTCACCGAGCCCAGGTCTGCCATTCAGGGCGCGATGCGATCGGCGTCGCCCTGGAGCCAGCCATGTCCCTTGGCTGTTTCGACAACAAACGGAAAAGCAATGAAGCAAGAAAAGAAAACCCCCTCCACTGAAGCCCGGACCGAGACCAAGGACGAAGTTCTGGTCGTGAAGACGGACCTGCGCGCTGGGTTCTTCCCGTCCGGCCCCCGCCTCCCCAGCATCCCGACCCTTCCAGGCGTCGGGATCATCGACGTCGCGAACTAGGCATCCGACTGCCTCCAACGTCCCCCGGTTGTACGAGCCGGGGGGCGTCCTCCCGGAGACCCCATGAACGACTACATCTGGCTCCTGCCCACCGTGCATCTCTCCGAGTTCGACGACATGCTCGTGCTGCGCCGAGGTTCGGACGCCCTCGAGTTTCACGGTTCTCCCTCCCGTATTCGTCGCTTCCTCGACAAACTCGACGGGTCCACCACGGCTGACGATCTGTGCGTGGACAAAGTATCCTCACAACTGTTCGAAGCACTCGACAACGAAGAGTGGTTGGTCCGATTGACGCGACCGCTCGACACGCTCGTGGGAGACCATCCGGCCCTGTCTCGCCAGCTATCCTACTATGCACATCTACAGCGACGGCACCCGGACCGCGCGCTGGACGAGCTCCGAAACGTCCGCGTCCTCATCATCGGAGTCGGAGGTATCGGGTCCCACGTAGCCCAGAGCCTCGCCGGAGCGGGCGTCAAAAAGCTCGACCTGTCTGATCCCGACACGGTAGACGCGACGAATCTCAACCGACAGTTCTTCTATACAAAACACGACATCGGTCGACACAAAGTCGAGGCTGCCGAGCGATTCCTTCGCGCCCGCCAGGAAGACCTGAAGATTCGGACCGTTCGCGGGAACCTATTCGCGTCGACCGAGGGTCGGCAGGTCATTGATGCCGCCAACCTCGTTGTCTTCTGTGGGGATGGAGACACGGTGGGACGGGCTGCGTCGGTCCTTGGCACCAAACCCGTGCTCATCGCCGGGTACCAAGGAGCGACGGGACAAGTGGGCCCCTTGTCAGCACCTGCGATGGGCACACGTTGTTGGAGCTGCATGGTTTCCGAAACCGGCGGCGACAGGTTGCACGAGTTCGACGAACGCCGCGTGCGCAGACCGACCGCATGGAATGCTTCCGGCTCGGCGGTCAACACCACCCTTGGAGGCCTCGCAGCGGAAGTCGCAATTCGGTTCCTCGCCCCTTCACTGGGTGGCCCGTTGATGCTCGACAGCGTACTTCGCATCGACATGGTCACGCTCGACACCCAGGTCGTCGCCCTGCCGCGCGAGCAGTGTGAGCATTCCACCACCTCAACGAACCCCAGCCTGCACCAAAGAGCTCGATAGCGAGGAGCGCCATGTCTCTCGCATTCACCGAAACACTACGGTCACTCGACCGCGACCGGCCACACTGGAGTTCCGCCCTTACTGCTATCGCAGCGGCGGTTCTCACGCCTTGGTGTCTATGGTTCTTCTTTTCGGAAGTCGGTGTCTATGCGAAAGCCCAGCCTGCCCGCCTCGTTTCGGCCAGCGCTCCCCATGCGGTCGAATCTCAAGCGTCGGGCCCCTTCTTGGAGGCTCACGTATCTCTCGGAGACCGCGTCGTCGAAGGGGACATCCTGTTCCAGCTCGACACCACCTCACTCCGGCTCGAACGGGAACGAGCCGACGCCGAGCTTCGAGCCCTGACGTCCGAGATCGAGGCTGTCGAAAGCGAACTCGAGGCCCGAGCCCACGTCCGTCAACTCGGCAATCAGCTTGCCGAGATTCGAAAGATGCGAGCACGAGAGAAGGTCAAGGTCGCTGCGAGCGATGCCGACCTCGAACAGCGTCGCGCACAGCACCTTCGGTCATTGTCTGAACAAGGTTTTGCGTCTTCGGACCAGGCTGCCGAGGCCGCCAGCACCGCGAAGATGAAATCCTCGACAGCCCGCCGCGCAAGAGCGGGTGTGCGGCTCGAGGAGCTACTGGGCCGCCATGATGCGAGCGACAGCGTCGTGGACCGACGGCAACTCCAGCGCCTGCTCGCGCAGCTCGAAGGGCGCCGCGCCGTCCTTCGTGTCGAGTACAAGGCCCTCCAGCTCGCCATTGATCGTGCGTCGATTCGAGCCCCGGTGTCGGGCACCGTCGGTGAGGTCACCGAGGCGCGGCCCGGGAGTGTCGTCGACGCGGGCGAAGCCTTGGCGAGCATCGTGCCCGACGGCTCTCTCGTGGTCGAAGCCCACCTCTCCAACGCGATCGCGGGTCATGTTCGCGCTGGCGACCGCGCCGTCCTCCGGCTGACAGGGTTTCCGTGGCCCGAGTACGGAAGCTTGCACGTCACAATCCTTCGTGTCGGCTCAGAGTCGAGCACCGGCGGATTCCGGGCTCTGCTCGAGCTGACTGGAGACGGCGACTACGAGGGGCCGCTCGAGCACGGCCTGCCCGGAGAGCTGCTCCTCGAAACGGATCGCTCGACCCCGTTCATGGTCCTGTTGCGAAGCCTGGGCGTCGTTGCACCTGCGGCAGAGGGGACGAACCCAGCATGAGCGCCCGCTTCCTGCCCCCCGAGGTCCTGCAGAGCTCGACGTTGGACTGCGGGCCAGCCACGTTGAAAGCGCTCCTCGGTGGCCACGGCATCGAGGTCGAGTACGATCACCTCCGCCGAGCCTGTGCGACCGATGTTGACGGCACCTCGATCGATGCCGTCGAGGAGGTTGCGCGCGACAGTGGGCTCGATGCGCGCCAGGCCGTCGTGCCCTACGACCATCTCGGCCTTTCGGAAGCCCGAAACCTCCCTGCCGTCGCCGTCACCAAGCTTGCAAGCGGCCAGGCGCACTTCGTGTTGCTGTGGCGTCGTATCGGACGATGGTGGCTCGTCATGGACCCGGCGCAGGGCCGGCGCTGGATGACGTGGAAGGCGCTCACCGAGGCGCTCCTTCCCAACCGAGTACCCGTGGACCCCTCCGTTTGGCGTCGCTGGGCCGCCACAGACGAGTTTCTCACCCCGCTACGCGCTCGATACCGTCGACTCGGGTTGCCACCCGCACGTGTAGACGCGTGCATCGAAGAGGCCTTGTCCGAGGAGAGCTGGAGAGGGCTGGCGCGACTCGATGCGGTCGCTCGATGCCTGGGTTCGCTCAGAGACAAGGGCGTGTTGCGGACACGCGCGAGCCGAGTTCGAGCGTTCGAGGTCCTCATCGATCCCGAGTCGGAAGCCCTTCCCCGCGGCGACTGGTCGGTGGTCGAGCGCGGGTCGGAGTCGGAGCAACCGTTCCTAGAAATGCGCGGCGCGGTCCTGGTACGCGCAAGGGGCTTGCTTCCCGACAGACCCGACCGCTTGATGCCGGGGGCCATTCCTCGTCCGAAGCGGCGGCGGCGAAGCCACGCCCCCGGCTTGGCACTCCTGCAGCTGCTGACGCGCAAGGGTGTCGTGGGACCGGGTTCCGTTCTCATGCTCGCGATCGTTGCTGCTGCGCTCGCCTTGATCGAGATCCTTCTGCTCCGCGGCATGCTTGGCCTGGACGCGCTGGTGGGAACCCGCGACGAACGGATCGCGGCGGTCGGCTTCGTATTGCTTTTTGCGATCGGACAGGCCTTATTCGAACTGCCTTTCGTGGCTGCACTGAAACGAATGGGTAGAAGAATGGAGATCCGTCTCCGCCGCGACCTTGGGGAGGCACTGCCTCGGTTCTCTGACCACTATCTGGAGACACGGCTCGCCTCGGACATCGCCGAACGATGTCATTCCATACACATACTTCGTGCAGCGCCGGTCATGCTCGGCACACTCGTGAGGAGCTGTGCCGCATTGGTGTTCACCGTCGTGGCTCTCGTCTACTGGAGTTCCGCGACACTCGTTCCGGTCGTCGTCTTGGGTGCCGCGTCGTTCGCAATCCCCCTGGGGCTTCAGCGGCTGCTCAACGAGCATTCGCTCAGAATACGCACCCATAGCGGCGGGCTCATGCGCTTCTACCTAGACGCGATGATCGGTGCGACGCCGATTCGTGCGCATGGAGCCCAGGAGTCGGTTCGACGTGAGCACGAGTCCAAACTGACTGCGTGGGGGCGAGCATCACTTCGATATATCCTGGCGAGTCTCACCGTCGATGGTCTGACAGCGGTGTTCGGTGTGGTCTCAGTCGTCTCGATGACCTGGTTGCACCTGAACGCGGGTGGAAACCCGGGACGACTGCTCCTGCTGGTCTACTGGGCAAGTAGCATTCCGGTACTCGGGCGAACGATCACCTCGACCCTCCAACAGTACGCCCCCTTGCGGAGCATCGCCATACGCCTGTTCGAGACGCTAGACGCCGAGAAAGAGCCACCCCCCGAGACGCCCTCGGACACCGCAAATGGAACCGGTGTGGAGCTGCGCTTCGAGGACGTCGTGGTTCGTGTCGGCGGGCGAGATGTGCTGTCGAATATCGATCTCCACATCACGCCGGGCGAGCACGTCGCGATCGTTGGAGATTCCGGTGCCGGCAAGTCCACTCTGCTCGGGCTGCTCCTTGGCTGGCACCAACCGGCATCAGGCTCGCTCGAGGCCGACGGCGAGCGATTGGAAGGCCGGCGACTGTCTCAGCTCCGCGAATCGATCGCCTGGGTCGACCCCTCGGTGCAGCTTTGGAACCGCGCCGTGCTGGACAACGTCGTTTATGGAAGCGTCACGCACGGACTCGACGACGTTGCGGAAGCCATGACCATCGCGGAGCTCGCCTCGCTGTCGCGACGACTCCCGCTGGGGTTGCGGACTCCGGTCGGGGAGAGTGGAGCAGCATTGTCTGGCGGTGAGGGACAGCGCCTTCGCATCGCCCGCGCCTCAATGCGATCATCTCCCCGGCTCGCCATCCTCGATGAACCGTTCCGAGGTCTCGACCGACCGCAGCGAACCGAACTCGGACGTCGCCTCCGAACACGATGGTCATCCTCGACGCTCGTCTGCGTAACCCACGACGTGTCGGACGCGTGCGCCTTCGACCGCGTCATTGTCCTCGCCGAGGGCCGGGTCGTTGAAGACGGCGCTCCGGATATGTTGATGGACCGACCGGAGTCGATATTCGCGACCCTGGTCGGGCAAGAGCGAGAGAACTCCCGGGCTCTGTGGGACGGGCCGATGTGGAGACGCGTCGTCGTCGAAGACGGCACGGTCGGCGAGGAGTGCACAACATGAACCTGCACCGTATGCTGTGGCCACACGCTCGACTGTCGGCGGCACTGCAGGCAGTTGCCCGAGCCCACGGGCTGCCGACCGCGTCATGGCCGGAGTTCCCGCTGGATCTCGACGAGACGAGCGAAGTCTGCGATCGAGAAGTGACCGCTCTGGGAGCCTCGGCGGGCGTACTGATCGAGCCCATCCACGCCCGAGATGGTGACATCACGAAGATGGTCTCCAGGTCTGGTCCGGCGGTCTTGCATGTCGCCGCCCACGGGCAGGTCCAGCTGCTGGTCGTGGTGAAGGGCGCGCGCCGCAAGAAGGCCGTCGTTCTCGCACCCGATGGACGGACACATCGCGTCCCCGTGCAGTCGATCGTCGATCTCCTCCGGTCGGAGTTCGACCGTATCCGCCGCCCGGCCGTCGACGGGCTGCTCCGAAGAATCCGGCTCCCACAGAGAAGACATGCGTCGGCCCTTCAAGTCTTGCTCTCGGATCGTCCCGCCGTTGCAAAGGGGTGGATGCTTCGGGAGAGCCTCGAGTCCGCGCCGCAAGAGATGCTCTCGCGGTCCGGGGCCCTCTTCCTGGGAGTGGTGTTCAGCCTGACGCACGCGCTTTCCATCGCCCTCACGGCGGCCGCCTGGTGGGGGCTGGGCTCGGTCGCCCTCACGGGAATGGTGGACCCAGCATGGCTGGCCGTGTGGACTCTGGCCCTTGCGGGTCGAGTGCCGCTGTCGTTGCTCTCGAGTTGGGCACGGGCGCGACTGTCGGTTCAGGTCGGAGTTTGGCTCCGGCAGCGCCTCATGCTGGGCGTTCTCAGGAGCCGGCCGTCTGCGGAGGAGGGAGCAGGCCGCCTGCTCGCCCGGGTCATCGAATCCGAAGCACTGCAGTCGCAAGCCTTGGCGGGCGCTTTCTCCACGATAACTGCGGCGTTCGAACTCGTCATGGCATTGGTCCTGCTGCTCTCGTCCTCGGGCGGAGCGCTCTCCGCCACCAGCCTGCTCATGTCGCTGGGACTGATCATCCTCCTGCTCCACAGACGACACCGCGCCCAAGAGCGCTGGACCGCCCTGCGCCTGTCGCTGACGCACGACCTCGTCGAACGCGTCGTCGGCCACCGAACACAGAAAGTTCAAGACTCCAGAAACACTCGACTCCGAGAGGACGACACCGCGCTCGCGGAGTACCTCACCGCGTCCAAAGACCTGGACGACCGCAGCACCCTGCTCGACACGTTCGCCGCACGAGGCTGGATGCTACTCGGGCTCTCCTCGCTCGTCCCGAGTTTGCTGGCGGGGGGCTCCACGGCGGCGCCGATCGCCGTCGCGCTGGGCGGAGTTCTCCTGGGAGCGCGGGCAATCGTCGGCGCCACTGCGGGGGGAGTCGCCCTATCGAACGCGTTCGTCGCGGCCCATGAAATCCGCGCGCTCTACGGCGCCGCAGTACATGCGCCCAAACCGCCCGCACTGCCGGGAATGAGCGCCGCGGCACGGCTTTCAGGTTCAGGGGCACTGCGAGTCGAAGGCGTCGGCTACACGTACCCGGGCCGAGGCGACACCACGCTGAGCGCGTGCTCGCTCGCTATCGAGAGCGGCCAGAACACACTCCTGCTCGGCAAGTCCGGCTCAGGCAAGTCCACGTTGGCAGCGATCCTCACAGGTCAAACGGAACCAGACCACGGCACACTCTCGCTGGGGGGACTCGACCGTGCGTCGTGGGGCGAGGCGGAGTGGTCACGCCGCATTGCGTTCGTCCCACAGTTCCACGACAACCACATCCTGTCCGGGACATTGGCCTTCAACCTCTTGATGGGCCGGCAGTGGCCCGCGGCCGAAGATGATCTACGCACTGCCGAACGTGTATGCCACGGGCTGGGCCTAGGACCGTTGCTCGAGCGCATGCCCGCGGGTCTGCAACAGCCGGTCGGATTTGCGGGTTGGCATCTCTCTCACGGAGAGAGGTCCCGCGTCTTCATCGCGCGGGCCATCTTGCAGCGACCCGACGTCGCCATCTTCGACGAGAGTTTCGGGACCCTGGACCCGGAGACTCTGGCCATGACGATGCGCTTCACCCTGGAAAACCTCCCCACTTCGGTCGTCATTGCCCACCCCTGATCCCACGATGAACTCCCTCGACGAACGCTACGCTTGGTATCGGCAGCTTCATGGGGCCGGGCCAATACACACACTCGACTCGGGCGCCCATCTCGTCGTCGGGCACCATGCTGTCGCCGCGGGCCTTCGAGAGCCTCGTTTTCACTCCAACAAGAAGACGCAGTTCTTCGCCCGCTTCGCGAAACTCGCCCCGGACGTGCGCAGCCGGTTGGAGTTCTTCTACTCCGGATGGCTCATGTACATGGACGGCGACCACCACCGCGAGTACCGAGCTTTGACGGCACGAGCTCTGGGATCCTTCTCCGAGAACCTCACGACCCACGCGAGAACGTTCTGCGAGGCACGCAACCATAGTGGGCACATCGATGTTCTCGAAGAGTTCGCGCGGCCCTGGGTTCGCCAAGCAATGCCCCTGTTTCTGGGCTGCAGTCGGGCGGCCTACGAGCAGATGCTGGCCGCCTCCTGCTCCGTATTGGATTTCTTCATTGGCCGACGCTCTGCGCCCAAGGACGCAGAATCCGCCGCCCATGCCTACGAGGTCCTCACCCAACACCTTCTCGAAACGCCGGGCCAGCAAGGCTTTCTGGCGAGCCTGAACGCCGCCATGCCCGACGACCCGTTGGCAGTTCCCCTCGCGGCCAGCATCATCGCTGACACGTGGGAGCCAGTCGTCGCGCTGCTGGCGGCGGGCCTTCTACACGGTTGCGGACACATCAACCGGGACTCGATTCGCGACCGAACGTTCTTTCGGGAGGTCCTGCGAGTCGAGGCTCCGTTTCAGATCTGCAACCGGGTGGTCGGCGAAGACGGGCTCAGCATCGCTGGCGTGCCGATGACCCGTGGTCAAAGGGTTTCATTCGTCATCGGTGCGGCAAACCGTGACCCGACGGTCTTTCGCGAGCCGGACCGGTTCGACCCAAACCGCGCGGAGTTGGGCTCCGCACTGTCCTTTGGCGCAGGTCCGCATGCATGCATCGGAGGACGGCTCGCCGAGGAGGTCTGCCGGGCGGGTTGGACGGGGTTCGCGTCCACCTTCCCCATCGCCCGGTTGAGACCCAAAGCGTTCACCTGGCGGCCGGTCTTCGGACTCCGCATTCTCGACGAACTCGTCCTCGAAACTCTTCCATCGACCGACTGCGCGGAGGTGAATCCGAATGAGTGTCAAGCCTACTGAAAACGTGCCGCAACCATCCCAAGCCCCACGCTGGGCCGCCCCCTCCCCTCTTCCTCCCGCCGCGCGGACCGAACGACTCGAGGTCCGCCTGTATCGGGAGGGCGACGCACAGAGCCTGTTTTCCGCGGTGGCTTCCTCCCGAGAGGCACTCCTGCCATGGATGAAGTGGGCGCAGACCCGGATGCGCACCGAGGAAGAATGCCAAGAGTATGTCGCGGACCAGCTGGCAGCATATGCGGACCCCGCCAACAACGACTTCGCGATGGGCATTTTCTCGCGAGAGGAGGGCGTTGTCGTAGGCGGAACCGGCCTGCATAGGATCCGACCGGAGGTCGGCGAAGCAGAGATCGGATACTGGATCGCAGCCTCCCATCGAGGCACTGGACTCTGCACGGAGTCAACAGGCGCACTGATCAGTGCAGCCCTCCGACCCCGCACCGAAGGGGGTTGGGGATTGCGCCGAATCATCATCTCCTGCGCGGCCCTCAACCTCGGCTCCGTTCGGGTGTGCGAAAAGCTCGCCCTTCGACGGGAGTCCGTTCGCAAGCAGGATCGCTGGTTCGCAGGAAGCTCCAGCGCCCCCGCGGGCTTCATCGACTCTCATACGTACGCGGTCCTGGCCTCGGAGTGGGACGGAACCCGATCGCAGGTCTACCCCCACCTGCTCGAGGTGGCCCAAGGATGAGCGAGCTCGAGTCGATTGCGCTCCGGCTGGCAGCCTGGGCGGGCTTGGGGGGTTGGGTCGTCCGCCAACTCCTGCAAACGCTGGCCAATCGACCGCGCTGGCCCTGGGTCCCGCAGAACATGTTCGCCCACGACTTGGCCGACCCGGTACGCCGCCTCGTCGTCGCCTTGTGGGACTCGCACGGCAACCACGTTCTGGTTGAACCGGGCAACGTCCTCCCCGTGGAGTTCTTTCGAGCACAACGGATGCTGCTCCAGGTGTTCGCTCCCGAGTCCGACGACCAGCACAAAGACGAGTTCGCCCAGCGGCTGTTGGCTCGGCTCAACGACCGTCCCTGGAGGGCCTGGGACGAGGTCGATGCCTCTGCACGCGCACGTCCGGGAACTCGGTTCGTCGGCTTCGACCTCGCCCTGGCCGAGTTCGAGTTCGAAAGGCGCCGCTCCATTCATGAGCGGCCACAACCTTCTGGCGCGTCGGTGTTCTACTCCTGCCGCTTTCCACCGCCCTTGGAGTCCTGACGTCGCAGAGGCTTGCCGTGTCCATCTTCGAGTTCGCATTCGATCAACCCGATCTCGCCACGCGCCTTCAGTACCTGCGCTCGACCGTCGGGCTGGCCGTCCTCGTCTTCGTGCTCTCTCCAAGCTACGGGTCGTTCTACCGAGAAGAGGCGGATGCCTTGGCCCGGAGCCTTGGAAAGCCCACGAGCTGGGCAAGTCGGCGACACCAAGAACTGAGAGGAGCGACGGCCATCCTTGCCGCCCTCGTCCTCCTCGGAGGCTCTCACCCGCTGCTCCTCGCCAGCCTGGTGGTCGCGTTCGCGACCCTGGACCGGTCTGTGGCGAATACCGCCCCGACGACCCCCAACAACACGTTTCATGTCCACGTGTTCGCACTGGGGACCCTGGCAGCAACCGTGGCTCAACTCGCAGACGCACCGGCCGCGGCATCGTTCGCCTTCACCGCGATGCAAGTCCAGATCGCATGCGTCTACTTCTTCGCCGGAGTCGCCAAATTCCGGGTGGGGGGCTTGGAGTGGTTTCGAGGTCGTACACTCCGGGCCATGGTCGCGTTGCGTGGCACCCGGCTGGGTCGGTCCGCGTTCGCGAACCCGCGCATGGCAGCCCTCGCGAGCGTCGCAGCCGTCACACTCGAGCTGAGTGCCGCAGCTGCGATCTGCTGGCCCGCAGCTCACCCGTGGTTGGCGGCCGCACTCATTTCATTCCACGTCGGGGTGTTCGCGACCCTCCGAATCCCCTTCTGGCACCTGTGGATCTTTTTCCCCGCGCTGCTCGTCGCATGAGTGAGCCGCGCCCAATGCAGCCTCCCGGCCACAAAAAAGAACGGCCTCGCAGGTTTCCCTGTGAGGCCGTTCGGAGTGGAGGATATCGGGATCGAACCGATGACTTTCGGCTTGCAAAGCCGACGCTCTCCCAGCTGAGCTAATCCCCCGTATGTGGTGCTTCCGTACCTCGGATGAGCGAGAGATGGAAGGCTCGGGTTGGTGGGCGTGGGAGGACTTGAACCTCCGACCTCTGCCTTATCAGGGCAGCGCTCTAACCAGCTGAGCTACACGCCCGAGCGGACGCGCTTTGTACTCGGGCCCAGGGCGAACGTCAAGCATTCGTCGACAAGAAATCGACCATCGGCCGCTCGGCGGCAATGGGCGACCGCGGACGGCGGGTTGGCGCAGGATACGCGGTTAGATCGCCGGACCATCGTCGTCCGCCTTGGCCTTCTCGGCGTCCCGCTTCTTGCGGGACTTTCGAGCTTTGCGGCCCGTGGCGATCTCCCCGTCGGCGTCCAGCACCCCGTTCTCCTGGGCGTGTTTCACCATCGCGCCGATCATCTCGACCACGCGGTCTTCGGCCGGCATCAGGTGGTGGTGGTACGAGGGCACCTCGCCGGGCGCCCACTTCACGAACAGGAGCAGCGAGGCGTCGGAGAGATCTCGGGGCAGCTCGTCCTCGCCCTTGATCACGAGCAGCTGCTCCTCCTCGACCTCGTCGGGCAGTGAACCCAAGATCACCTCCTCGATGGCGACGGCGATGTACTGGTCTTTGCGCCCTTGATAGCGGCCCTTGCCGAACACCTGCCGCACGCGCACCCGCGCCAGTACGTCGGCAAAGCCGAGCCGCTCGGCGAAGAGCTGCTGGTCGAGCACGTCGTTGGGGGCTCTCCCCATCAGCTCGACCGCCTGCGGGGTGTAATCGTCGTCGAACGCCTTGCGGTGCTTGCTCTCGAACTCCGCGGCGTCGTCGGGTGCCGCCAGCTCGCCGGTCGCACTGTGGTCCTTGCACCCGCCCAAGGCCAAGCCAGCGGCGAGCGCGAGAAGAGCAAGACGAGGGCGAAGTGCACGCATCGACCCAACGGTAGCAGCCCGATCCGCCCGGGCCCAGTTGCCGGGTATTCTCGTGCTCGGTGAGTCGGGACGCACTGAAGGTGCTGCAAGACGAGGTGGCCGACCGCGTGGCGCAGATGCAGCACTCGCACGGCACCTGGCCCTGCGCGGCGGGCTGCGACCAGTGCTGCCGCCGCTTGGGCGCCCTGCCCCTGGTCACCCAGACGGAGTTCGACCCACTGTGGGCCGCCATCGAAGCCCTGCCCGACGCCGAGGCCGTAATCGCGGCAATCGGCAGCGCCACCCCCGACGCACACGGTCATTGGACCTGCCCATTGCTCGACCCGGTGAGCGGTCGATGCCGCGTGTACGACGTCCGCCCGATCGCGTGCCGTACCTACGGGTTCTATGGCGGCCGCGACGGGGACTACTGGTGCGAACAGGTGACCGCGCATGTCGGCGAGCGTCGGAACACGCTCATCGCTGGCAACCAGGTCGCTGTCGACCGCCACCGCGACACCGTCTTCGGCCCCTCGGTGGACCTCGCCCTCCGGGTCCGGGACGCCCGCGCTACTTCGGTGGAGGAGGATCCTTGCACCACGCGTTCGCCACCAACTTGACGTCGCGAAGCTCGAACGTGCCGTCCACGCCCCAGTCGTTGGTCTGGTCGCCGAACCCGAGCATCGGGCCCACGGTGATGCTGGGCCGATACAGCGCAAAGGCCCCGTCCACGTACACGATGCCCTCCCCCGCGTTCGTCACCTGCAGGCGATAGGTGTGCGGCACGGTGGTGTCGACGAGGTACTGCGCGGAGCCATCCCCCCACCCGATCCGGTCCTCGTCGAAGTAGATCATCTGCGCCCGGGTGGCCGGCCCCCAGCCGTACCAACCGGTGAAGTGCGGCAGAAGGGCCGCGCTGGCGTCGTAGGGGTTGAAGTCGGCAGAGTCCACCCGCAGTGTCCACTCGAGGTCGTGGGTCACCAAGTCGGCCGCCGACAGCCCGAGCCCATAGGTCGAGTAGCGATACTGTGGCAACGCGGTGGGCGTGGATACGGTGACCACCGTGCCGTTGCTCGACGCCGCATCGTCGCCGTACCGCATCCACCCTTCGGTGGCGGGCGCCTGCTGTCCGGACAACAGCGTGACGACCTCGCTGCCGACACATTCGCCCGCGATGCACATGTCATCGAGCGTGCACCCACTGCCGTCGTCGCAGGGCCCGACCCGCGGGGCGTAGATGCAGTGCTGTTCGATGCAGTGCGTCGCCTCTGTGCAAGGGTTGCCGTCGTCGCAATCCGCCACCGTCGCGCACGGTCCCCCCGCTCCACGCAGCTGCGTCTGCGCGTCCCACTCTTCGATCCCCTGAGGCCCTCCGCAGCCGACCAGCACCGCCACCATCACCATCCATGCTCGTTGCATCGTCTCGAATCCTCTCTGGGCTCGTGCCCAAGAACCCTCATCGGGTCCGGCGCGCGCGCAGCAACGGGTGCAGGCTTAATCGTGGCCTTAAACTCGAGCCTGCAAAGCGGTAGCGTCCGTCCCCATGCGTCGCGCAGCAATGCTCTCGTCCGTGTTCGGCCTCGCTTGCGCCGCCCCCCTGGCCCCCGGTGAACCCGGCGCGATGCCTGCGGTCGACGACGACCTGCGCGTTGCCAACGAAACGCTCGGCGACCCCTACGGCGGGCGTTTCCCGTACGTCGAGGCGGTCGAAGGATTGCCATCCGCGGGGGAGATACGCGCCACGTTGCAAACCAACCTCGGCGAGGTGCACTGCACGCTCGAACCCGGCCATGCACCGCTCGCGGTCGCCAGCTTCGTCGGACTCGCGCGCGGCGTTCGTCCGTTTCGCGACGAGGACGGAACCTGGACCACGGCCCCCTACTATGACGGCGTGCCTTGGCACCGTGCGATGGAGGGCCAGTTCGTGCAGACCGGTCGCAGGGGCAAGCTCGCCGACGGCGGATTCTTGCTGCAAGACGAGATCGGCGTCGGCGACGACTTCGGCCGCCCCGGTGTGATGGCCATGGCCGGCGTGGGTGAGCCAGACACCAGCTCGGTCCAGTTCTTCATCACGACCTCGCCCGCCAAACACCTCGCCGGAGACCACACGATCCTGGGCATGTGCGATGGCGAAGCCACGCTGCGAAAGCTCGAGCAGGCGGTCCTTCGAGGCCAACCCGCGACGATCGAGCACATCGAGATCACCCGAGGTTGACGGCGCTGCAACCGGTCCGAGAAAGCGGCGGTTCGGGCGAGTCTGGTCAGATGAGCCGACGGGACTGGTACGACGAGGGGAATGAGGCGGGTACTCCTCGGCGCCGCGGTGCTCATATTGGTCGGCGTCGGAGTTTGGGCGTTCCGCGGGTCAGGAACGTCGGGTTCGCCTGCAGCACCCGTGAGCGACGTCCGTGCAAGCTTCGCGACGCAGCAGAGTCCCGATCCCGCAGGAGCCGCACTCCCACCGGTCCGCACCCGGCGACGGGCCGACGTCGCCGAGCGGGAGCGCTACCGGCGGGCCATCGCGGCTGCGGTGGCGGCCAAGCCTCGCCGCACACCACCGCCTCCCCCAGCGCGATCACAAGCCGAAGGCGAGACCCGTCGCAGCGCGCAGGCGGGGGACTTCGGCGCCGACCCTCAGCTCGAAGAGATGTTCGGGGCAATTCGAGCGGACCTGATCCCTCTGGCCGACGAGTGCCTCGAGCTCGCGCGCGAACGTCAGCCCGATCTACGTGGCGTGTTCGACGTCCGGTTCGACGTCATCGGCGATGAGGACATCGGAGGCCTCGTGGAAACATTCGAGCTCGGCGACGACAATGACATCAACGATCCTGACCTGATCGAGTGCGTCCGCGAGACGACCCTGTCCACGTTGTTTCCGCCCCCAGAAGGGACGGACCGACAAGAACTGCGCCTCGCGATCGAGATCGATCCCGACACGTAGCCAGCTCTCACTTGGCGAAACGCCGAGGTTGACGGCGCCGGGCGGTGCTCGGTATGGCGTTGCCATGGTTCGCCGTCTCGTCGTCGCAGTGTCCGCTTGCCTGCTCGTCCCCGCCTGTGACAGCAAACCCAAGGACGAGTCCAAGGCGGACGCCAAGGCCGACCCGAAGGACGAAGCCAAAGCCGAAAGCGAGGCCAAGGCCGAGCCCAAAGAGGATGCGAAGGCGGAGCCCGCCAAGACCTTCAAATACCGCAAGGGCCAGGTCGCTCCCGGCGGCATGACCCCCGAGGAGGTCAAGGAGTACGCGGAGGCCCAAGGTGACCCCAAGAAGGGCGAGTTCAGTCTCGAGGATGCATTTGCCGGAGACGCGACCTTGGCCGACACCTCGGCCGGCACGCTCACCGCCACCATCGCCACCTCGATGGGCACGTTCGAGTGTGAGCTGTTCGAAAAGGACGCCCCGATCACCGTCGCCAACTTCGTCGGCCTCGCCCGGGGCACCCGCCCCTGGTACGACACGAAGAGCGACAGCTGGAAAGAGGGCGAGCCCTACTACAAGGACATGGTGTGGCACCGGGTCATGAAGGGCTTCATGGCGCAGACCGGCGACCGCTCCGGCTCGGGCTCCGCGGGTGCCGGCTACGTCATTCTCGACGAGATCGACAAGAAGAAGCTCAAGCACAAGTGGAAGGGCACGTTGTCGATGGCCAACCGCGAGCAGCCCAACACCGGCACCTCGCAGTTCTTCGTCACCGTCAAACCCACGCCCCACCTCGACGGAAAACACGCCGTCTTCGGGAAATGCGACCCCTCGGTCGTCAAGAAGATCACCGAGGTCAAGGTCAACGCGGCCCGCAACAACCGGCCGTACGATCCGATCAAGCTGGAGTCGGTCGAGATTTCGCGAGCCGCTCGGTAGGCGGCGCTCGATTGAGGTTTCTGCTTCGCCTCCCCTTCGTCGCCGCCTCCCCTTCGGGTAGGAGGCGGCTCCTCACGGGGAGGCTCCGCGCTACGCCTGTGCTCGCGCCTATTTCCTCTTTCCCGCTTCGCGGGCCCTCCGGGCCCACTCCGCTCTCTTGCTGAGTGGCGGTGACGGGTGAGGGGCGCTCGACTGGGGGTTCTTGCTTCGCCTCCCCTTCGTCGCCGCCTCCCCTTCGGGTAGGAGGCGGCTCCTCACGGGGAGGCTCCACGCTGCGCCTCTGCTCGCGCCCCTTTCCTCTTTCCCGCTGCGCGGGCCCTCCGGGCCCACTCCGCTCTCTTGCTGAGTTGCGGTGATGGGCGCTCGACTGGGGGTTCTGCTTCGCCTCCCCTTCGTCGCCGCCTCCCCTTCGGGTAGGAGGCGGCTCCTCACGGGGAGGCTCCACGCTACAGTCCTGCTCGCGCCCCTTTCCTCTTTCCCGCTTCGTGGGCCCTCCGGGCCCACTCCGCTCTTTCAGCGAGTTGCGATTTTCGAAGAGGACGAGAGTGTTTCCTACCCGTTCTCGACTGCGTAGCGGTACTGATGAAGCGCTGCCTGATATTGCTCGGCGGCCTGGACCCGCAATGCGGTCAAGGCTCGCTGAGTCTCGCGTACGCGGGCGAGCACGGAGCGGATGCCGGCCTTGGCGTTGCGCGCTGCCTTCACGCCGCGGTGTTGGCTGAAGTGGCCAATGAACGATACGAGGAGAGTCGTGTCCCAGCCACGGGGGTCCGGTACGGGCACATCGTGGAGTTCCAGCACGTATCGCCGCACACGGCGTTGCCCTTCGAGAAGCGTCGACTCCAGCCGTGTCGCGTGCGGGTTGCCGAACGCCATCGTGATGATGACTGTGGTCGCAGCGATCGCGGCCGCCTCTTCATCTTCGATGGCCTTGATCGCCGAAAGTGCCTCGCCGAGGTAGCGCTCCGCCCATCGCCCTGCCTCGAGTGCTTCGTCGATTTCTCGGAGGACTCGTTCTGCGCCGTGCACCGCATCGATGTAGCGACGCATCGCGTCTGCCTTGGGACCAGCCTCGGCGATGATGCGGCCGACCTTGGCTCGAAACGCCCGGTCGTAGTCTGCGTCCACGTTGTCGAAGGCGGACAGCTCGGATCGCAACCGTTCGACTTCGGCCTGCGTCTCCTCCACGTCGGCGCGCGCAGCCTGAACGCGTAACGCAGCGTCGAGCGCCTCCTGTCGCTCCTGCTCGAGCTTCGCCTCCTCGCGGCCCATCGCGGACCACAGCAACCAGGTGAGACCCCGTGCTTCCAGCCGGGCCACGTCAGCCTCCTCGGACGCGAGCTTCGCTGTCAGTCCCGCGAGCGATCGCCGATGCCGCGCGTACTCCGTCTCGACCCACGCGAGCTGCTGCCGCAACCGGTCACGTCGCCGCACAGCCTGGCCGAGCCGAAGCACCTCATCCTCATCCGTCCGATACACAGACCCGCCCGCTGCCATCGCTGCAAGACAATACCGGAGCCGACAACCGAAGCGGCCTCACCGCGCGATGCCGACGACCTTGTAGGCGCCGAACTTCTTCTCGAGGACCAAGATCAGGAAGTCGCCGCCGATCTTGGTGATGGCGTAGACCTTGCCGGTTCCTTCGCTGACACCGGCGGGAACGGAGCCGAAGAGTTTGCGGAGGCCGGCGGCGGTGAAGAGCTTGGGCTTCTTCGGTTTCTTGCCCTCAGCTTCTTCGACCATGGTCCGTACGAGCTCTTTCAGCTCGTTGCGGGTGCGGGCGACGACTTGGTCCCCGGATTTGAAGGGCAAGGACGACTTTCCGACCACTCGGTCGACGGCCTTCTTGTGGAAGTAGGACAGCCAGGCGTTGGCGTGTTTCTGGGCCTCGGGGTCGTTGACCATCGCGTCGGGGTCGGGCGTGAAGCTCGGCTTTGCCGACGGCGGGGGCTTCGGCTCCGCGTGTCCTTCGTGGTCATGATCGTGGTCGTGGTCGTGCCCAGCGGACCTCGGCGGTGGTGCCGGTCCTTCGGGGCCCTTGGCCTTGGGCTTGCGCCGCAGCCTTCGCATGTTTTCCTTGCCCGCACGAACCACGCGGTTGGGATCGGGGCGGTCGCCTCCGCCAACGCTGCCGTCGAGAATGAACGGGTCGGCACCGAACGTGCCGCACGCTCGATTGTCGCGGTGAAACGCCCAATGGATGTAGACCTTGCCGTTGGGGCTGCGAATGGCGTCCGGCGGGTCGGGGAACGGCCCCGCGGCGAAGATGATTTCGCGGGCTGCCGCATCGAAGGCGGTCTTGCCGGAGTGGCGCACGGTGATGACCTTGTCGACCGTGCCATCGGCGTTGAGCACGATCTCCAGCCGCGTCCACAGCTCGTGGTCGTTGAGCGGGTGGTTGCGACTGCGGCCGTCGAGCTGCTCGAGAAAGCCCCACGCCCACGCCTCGTGAATCTTGCGGTGGATTCGCGCGATGTAGCGAGCGAACGGGTGCTTGCGGCTGCGCAGCGCGGTCTGGTTGCCCGGCTTCACCTCGGGCACGAAGTTCTCCAGCGGCGACTGGTAGCGCTCGCGCTGCTTCTCCCAGACGCCCTCCTGTTTGGACTCCTTGGCCGACTCGGTGTCGCGCTTGGCGACCTTGTCCTTGCCGTAGAGCGCCTCGAGCTGATTCTGGCTGAGCTTGAACTTGTAGGTCTTGTCGTTCTTGTCGATGCGGGCCTGCTTGTCCTGCGGCGCAATGCTCGACTGCTCGGCTTGGTCGGCCTGCATCACCCCATCGTCGGCCTCGTCGACGAGCGCCTCGTGCTCCTCCTGCGCCATCTTGTGGTCGCGGTGCTCGAGCTCCCGCATCGCCAGCAGGCTCTTGGGTTTGGGGTCGTTCTGCTCGGGGCGTTCGTCCTGTGGTGAGACCTTTTCGCGCGGAGCCTGTCGGTCCAGGCGGCTCTCTTGGGTCTTGTCCTGCGCGACCACCCGCTCGTCGGCGGTTCCGGGGTCTCTCTTGTCGCTCGGCTCGAGCTGGGCAGCCTTGGGGTCGACCGCATCGCGCTCCAGGTTCGTGATCTGGGCCTGCGTGTTCTCGGTCGTGTTGTTGTTGATGTTGGAGAGGAAGTCGGCGTCCTCGGGCGAGTCCTTTTCGTCGTTCTCGTCGGGCTGCTCGACCATCTTCATTTGGCTGAGCTCGAAGTCGGGCTGCTCCTCGTCCTTCTTCTCCTCTTCGGGCTCGGGTTCCGGCTCGGGTTCCGGCTCGGGCTCGGGTTCCGGCTCAGGCTCGGGAAGCTCCTCGAGTTCCAACTCGGGCTCCGGCTTCTCCTTCTCTTTCTTCTTGGGCTCCGGCTCGGGCGGCTCGGGCTCGGGCTCGGGCTCGGGCGGGAGCTCGACGTCCTGCAGCGCGATCTCGATCGGCTTGGGCTCGGGCTTCTTCTTCTCCGGACGCGGACGATGCTTCCACCACTCGGTCACGCCGTGAACGGCGCCCAAGTTCAGCCCGAGCGACAGCAGCAGACACGCCGCCAGCACGAGCGGCGGAGTTGAACGCCGACGCACCGGATCAATGTACCGGATGCGCCCACAGCCTGCCCGCAACCGTTAACAGCGAATCGCCATGCCCGCGAAGAGGGTCTCCCCTCTCACGAACATGGCGACCTCGCCACGTTTCGTATCAAGCGTGCGCCGCGCCAAAGCGCCGGCATCGCCCGCAAGCCAACAGCCGGTGCCATCCAACCTCGCAACCAAGGGAGCGAAGCCAAACGGCGGAGCGAGCAAGCCCCGTCAGGGGCGCTCTTGGAGGGCGAGCGCAGGCCGGCTTGGCCGGCCGACGCGAGGGAACCGAGTGGTTCCCCGAAGAAGGCCTAGTGCACGCGGCGGTAGACGCCGACGACCTTGCCCAGGATGTCCACCGCACGGAAGTCGGCACGGTCGACATAGATCGGGGACATGGTCTCGTTGGCAGGCTGCAGCCGAACGCGGTCGCCTTCGGGGAAGAAGCGCTTGCAGGTGGCTTCGCCCTCGACCATCACGACGACGATCTCGCCCGTCTCGGCCGTGCTCTGCTTGCGCACGAAGATGTAGTCGCCGTCGAAGATGCCGTCTTCGATCATCGACTCGCCCTGCACCACGAGGCCGAACACCTCGCGCTGCTTGACCGCACCGAGGAAGTGGCGGTCGACCACGACTTTGTCGATGACGTTTTGCTCGGCGAGGATCGGCTCCCCCGCGGCAACACGACCGACGATGTCGATCTCGAACGAGTCGTCGCGCTTCTCGCTGCGGTTCTCGCCGTAGTCGACGGGACGCAGGGCGCGGCTCTTGAGCTCTTCGCGAACGAGGTACCCCTTGCGCTCGAGCGCCTTGAGGTGATCGTTGACGCCGTTCGTTGAACGGATGCCCATGTGTTCACCAATCTCACGAAGGGTGGGCGGGTATCCGCGAACGTCGAGGCACTCGGTAATGTAATCGAGCGCTTGGCGTTGCCGGTCGGTGAGCATGGGCCGCATGGGGCGATCTCCAGGAGTGTGGGGCGGGGACGAGGTGCTGGACAAGGTGGAGCCGCGCATGTTGCGCCTTCCTACTGAACGTGTGTACTGAAAAACGAGATCGACGTCAAGCGTTGCGTGCGATCCCGTGACGATTCGGGCGATCGGCGCCGAGATCTCGACGCCCACTGAAGAGATCTCTCAGCCTGCGGATTTGTCCAAGAAACACGCACAAAGTGTGGGCGGGTGTCCCGTGTTCATCCCCTCAGGGGCACAGATGCCACATCGAAACGCAACGGATGCGGGCCTGGAGCTCCACACGTGTCAAAGTGAAAGGGTCCATGCCTTCCCTGCTGCTACGCGCCATCGTCACAGGCTTCGGCTACAAGATCGGAGCCGAGCTCGGCCGCTTCGTCGCGGAGAAGGTCGGCCTCGCCAAGAAGGAAGAGAAGAAAGCCGAGGAAGACTCCGGCTACCCCACGGGCATGGAGAACCGGCCCGGGGACGACCCCGACCACGGCGATCCCGACGACACCGACGTCGAAGACTCGGCCGCCTGACCCACGCAATCCCCCGCGGGTTGGGGCCTCAGCCCTCGTCCGCGTCGGCGGATGGCGTTTCGTCCTCGGACTCGGCGCCCTCGTCCTCGTCGTCCGCGGCCGTCTTCACGCTCGCTTCGCTCTTCGTGATTTCGGGCTGCGTACGCCCCTCGTCATCACGCGAGAACTTCACGCTCATCTGCACGTCGACCTGCAGCCCGGCGATGATCTGCTGGGCCAGGTCGGCGATGTCCATCTTGTCGAGGAAGTTGCGGACCTCGGCCCCGACGATGCGGGTGATCTCGTTCTTCGTGGTCGACGTGACCCCGGTGACGAGCCCGTGACCGCGCCGTAGCGCCGCTTCGGGGTCCAGCAGCCCGGACAGTTGATCACCGATCCGGCCGAAGCGATTGCGGTCTTTGCGGCTCTCTTCGTCGCTCATGGCCCGGCATGACGGTAGTCCGACTGCAGGGCGAGCGCACACCGCAATTTGCAGGACGCGCATGCACCGCAGCTCGGTCGAGCCCCCTTCCCCCTCCGTTTTGGAATGTGGTACGAGGCCGCTCGCGTCTTGGGGATGCCCCCTCACCTCGCGTGTTTCTGGCGAGAGCCAACGTCCTACAGGTAAGCTCCTGTCATCGCAGCACCTACACCTCCGTTTGCGCTGCCTCTCGCCTCGAACCCGCCCCAACGCCCATGACCGCCATCTACCTCGGAAACGTCTGCGCCGCGCTCATCACCGTCGGACTTCTCGTCGGCACCCTCCGCTACACGCGGCGCGTGAGCCAGTAGCAAGGCCTGCCGGGAGGGCGACGCCTTCCTGTGCACACGAGCGAAACGCTGAGTCGCCAACGCACCGAGTTGGTCGCTCGCGTCGACGCTCCTCCTCCCCAGCGCGCACCCGAGCGCGCGCGATTGGAATTGCGAATCGCGAGGGCGCGATTCACCCGTGGTAAGGGTACGCCGCCCTGATGGCTGAGCGTTCCCCCAGCGCGGCTGAGCCCCGCGTGTTCCTGCCCGGACAGACGCAGCCGTTTGCGTCGGCGCTGGCCCGCCTCTCCCTGCAAGAGGTGCACGAAATCCGACTCCTGCTGCGCGGCGACTCCGTCGTCGACTGGCATCGGCTCGGATTGCGCGACCACGACGACGTCATCCGTTTGCTGCGCGTCAACGGCATCGACCCCGCGCGTCCGCAAGACCGGCTGCGCGCCGAAGCGGTACGCGCTCGCGCGGTCACCTACATTCGCGAAACGCTCGGGCTCCGGCTCAGCGAGAACGTCGCGCAAGACGTCGACGTCGAGGAGCTGTTCCTGCTCGCCTCCAACCGCGGCAAACACCGCCGCGAGGCATGCACGCTGCTGAAGGTGATGCACATCATCTATCACCTCGACGCGCGCGAGCTTCGACTGCTTCTGCCCATCGCAGACACCGAGCTGTTCGCCCACGTCGAGCAGAGCGTCGTCACGCTATTCGACGAGCTCGTCCAGGCAGGCGTGCCGGTCAAGGAGTTCGCCTGGTCCCGCAAGACCCACGACTCCCTCATCACCAAGCTCTTGGTGAAGAAGGAGTCCAGCGCCACGCAGGTCTTCGACCGTCTGCGGTTCCGCGTGGTGGTCGACAGACCGCGCGACCTCATCCCCACGCTGCACGTGATGCTGCAGCGCTTCATCCCGTTCAACTTCGTCGTGCCAGGGCAGACGGTCAACACGCTCGTCGACACCACCTCGATCGAGAAGAAGGTCGCGCGTGCCCGCGACTTCTCGGCGTTGCCCACCGAGCCCAACGGAGGCCTCTCCAACGAGTTCTCCGGGCGCGGCTACCAGATCCTGAACTTCGTCGCCGACCTGCCCGTGCGCGTGGAGGAGCTCTACGACGAGCTCCCCGAAGGCAAGGGCAACGTCATCTTCGTCCTGGCGGAGTTCCAGGTCGTCGACCTCGCCCGCCGCGACGCCAACGAGACCGGCGAGTCCTCGCACGGCAACTACAAGCGGCGGCAGTACCAGCGCGTCCGCGAGCGCCTGCTCCGCGAGCCGAAGCGCTAGCGGGAGGTCCACCGGGGGTCTTCGTGCCCCCCTTTGGGTGGGGGGGCACTCCGCCCCCCTCCTCGGGCAGGACCTCTGCTTCGCGCTTCTTCCTCTGCGCGTCCCTCCGGGACGCTTCGCTTTCTTGCTGAGCGGCGGTTGCCGGAGAGGCGTTGCGCCAGTGAGCAGGAGACCTCGTGCTTGTCGCCGGTGCGTTGTTACTCGGTTGGGGGGTTGGTGACGGTGAGGGTCCAGCGGATGGTGGCGGCGTGGGGGAGGCAGGGGCCGTCGTCGGGGCAGGTGACGTAGCGGAGGACGCCGTCGATGTCGTAGGAGCCGGGCTCGGTGGGGGCGACGAAGCGGGTGCGCAGGCGGGGTTGTTGGGCTTGGGGGTCGACGACGCTGGACCAGCCGAGGCGGTTCTCGGTGACGCGTACTGCCCCGGCCTGCAGGCGTAGCTCGATCGGCACGCCGGGCGCGGGCGTCTCGAGGATGGTGGCCGACAGCTCGCCGGCTTCCCCGGGCGCGACCGCAGGCAACGCAGCGGCTTGCACGTCTCCGGAGGGCACCGGGACCGGGCGCGCTGCCACGACGGCGAGCGCCACCTTCATCGCGCCGACGAGCGGAGACACAACTGCAGCGTATCAGGCTCCGTCGGACCAGCGGCGCACGCAGTTGCGGCCGTGTTCCTTGCAGTAGTAGAGGGCCTGGTCGGCCTTTTCGATCAGGCCCAGGCGCTCTTTGCCATCGAGTGGGAACTCGGCGACGCCCATCGAGATCGTGATCTTGAAGGTGCCGTGCTCGCTGGTCATGACCTGCTCGCCGATCTCTTCGCGCAGCTTGTTGGCGAAGTGCTCCGCGCCTTTGCCGTCGGTGTCGGGCAGCACGAGCACGAACTCTTCTCCGCCATAACGCGCGACGGTGTCCACCTTGCGCGCGCGTCCCGTGAAGATCGAGGCCACGCGCTTGAGCACTTGGTCGCCCACGGGGTGACCGTAGGTGTCGTTGATGCTCTTGAAGTGGTCGATGTCGGTGAGGATCACCGAGTACTTCTGCCCGGTCCGCTCGGCGAGCGCGTGCAGCTGCGCCAGGCGCTCCTGGAACGCGCGGTGGTTGGTCAGTCCGGTGAGGCCATCCGTCGTCGCCCGCGTCTCCATAGACTGGTACATGCGGGCGTTTTGCAGGCTGACGCCCACGTGATGGCTGATCACCCGCAGCATCTCGCGCGTGGCATTGGGGAAGACCCCCTGCCGTCGCGCCACGAACGTGATCGCGCCCAGCACCTGCTCGCCGCGAATCAACGGCAACACGATGATGCTCTTGGCCTTGGGAAGCTTGAGGGAGGTGCCGAACAGCGGAGCGTCGGGGTCGGCCAGATCGCCCGTGGCGGGCATGTAGTGGCGGTTCTTCACCGCCATCGACACCAGCGACCGCGGCTCGGCCCACCGATGGCCAGCCAGGTTTCCAGCGAGCGCAGCGAAGTCGGCATCGTCCACGTTGGCATCGACGCTGAGCACCTCGTGCTCGCCCCCCGCACCGACCGCGCTGACCACCGCGAGGTCGTAGCTGGCAATGGCACGGACGGCGGCGAACGTCTTTTCGTAGACCTGCTCCAGCGTGAGCGCCTCGGAGAGCATCTCGGAGGCCCGGTAGAACTGCTCCTGCTCGTACTTGCTGCGCTCGACGGCGGCAAACACCCGCTCGTGTTCGATCACGCGGCGAATGTGGTTGGCCGCGCGCTGCAACACCGCCGCGTCCTCATCGGAGAACGGCTGGTCGTCGATGCGGTCCGCACACAGGATTCCGCGCAGGCTCGCACCGTCGAGCAAGGGCACCGCGCACAAGTCGGTGACGGGCTCGGGACCTTGGTAGTACGGAGGAAGTCGCTTGCCCTTCAGCGAGCGCAGCCGAACTTCCTTCGGATCCGCGATGAGCGAAGTGAGCAGGCCGGGTCCGGAAAGCACCCGGTCTTCGGCCGCGTACTCGCTCTGGGTGGCCATCTCTTTGACGACCAGTGTGGGCGGGTTGCGAGCGCTGACCTTACTGCTGCCGCTCTGCTCGCACCACAGCAGGACACACGAGCGCAGACGCATCGATGTGCGCAGCAGCTCCAAGGTGTGGAACAGCTGTTCGTGAATGCCCTCGACGGCGGCATGCGCCATCCGCAGCTCTTCCTCATCACGCGAACGGGCGCGGCTCTGCGGCGGCAGGGAGGAGCCGATCAGGCGAAAGTCTCGCGCTTCTTGGCGCATCTGTGCCAGCGAGTTTTCCACCTCGCTGGCATGGGTTCGACGAAGCCGGCGCACCAGCGTCGACAGCACCAGCATGTTGCCGGCGGCGAAGAAGCCCAGGAACGTCAGGTGATAGGCGGTGAGTGTCCACGCGCCTTCGAAGCCCGCGTTGCTGCCCAGGGCCAGCTCCAGGCCGACCGTGGCGAGCAGGAGCCCTACGGCCACGATGCGGTGGCGATGGACGACCAGAAGGAACGACACGACCGCGTAGGCCAGCGGGTAGAGGAACGAGCGAGCGCCTCCGGTCGCGGCCAACAGCACGAACACCCCGGTGACGAGCAGCAAGCCCAGCTCGAGCTCGGCAGCAGCGGAGCGCTCGCCACCCATACGGGGCCCCGAAACCTCGCGAAGCACCGACCACACCAAGGCTGCGGTCAACAGCGCAACGGCCGAGACCTGGGGCAAGCGCGCCTGCCACAGCGCGGCGCCGTCGAGCGCACCGGTCCACAGCATCGGCCACACCAGCAGCAACACCAGCACCGGCCACCGACCCGAGGCCTGGCGACGCAGGCCATAGAGGCTCCGTGCCAGCGCGCTCATCGGGACTCCTCCGACTCGCCGTAGTCCACCTCGAACACGACTTCCCCGGGCTTGACCAGGTTCAAGTCCTCGCGCGCGATGCGAGCAACCTCCGCGCGATCGCCCTTGAGCGCCGAAACCTCGGCCCGCAGCAGCTCGATGTCCGCCTGCAGCTCCACGTTGGTCTCCACCAGCGAGGCTTTCTCGGCGGAAACGCGCGCGAGGTCGTCGTTCTCGGAGGCCGCCTCGAACTGGCGAGGCGCCACGGCCACGACGCCCGCGACGAGCAGAGCGAGCAAGATGCGGTTGAGCCAGTGCATGGGTCGCGCGTCGGCCCAGCCGACTCGTTGCCCAAGCTACTCAGCCCCGCCGGTGCGACCAAAAAATTGGACCCCGCCGCCGGGCTCTGGCAGGCCCCCCATCTGCGCAGGGCCAATCCCAGCTACAACTCGAAGTCTTCGCCTTCGGCGTCCGGCGCCAGCTCGACGCCGATCGTCGAAAACGCGGCTGCCATGCCGTCGAGGTCGCGTTCACGCGCTCTGCGCAGCGCGAGTTGCGTACCGGATCGGAGCTCGCCGGCGTCGCACCACACCACCATCGCAACCCCGGTCTCGGCCAGCGGGCATACCAGCAGGTCGCAAGAGCCCAGCGACAACTGAACCTCGAGCGGCTGCTCCTGTTCGTCGCGGCCCTCGGACAGCGCCAAAGCATCGAGCGCCAGCTCGAGCGCCAACGACCGCCCCTCCCCCGCCGTGCCCGCGCCATAGACCTCGGAGCGAGACGCGACGTGAATGAGCGCGACCGCGAACACCCCCGGCTGTGCGCGGGCCTGGGTGACGAGCCGTTCGAGCTGCTCGTTGGCGTCATCGCGCCGACGCTCGTCTCGCAAGCGCGCCGAGTTGACCAGCAGCTCCATCAGCGAGATCTCGGCCGTCCACGACGCACGCGGCGGCAGGTCGGGGCTGGACGAAACCTCGCTGTCCGGCCAATCGAGTACCGCGACCGCGGCATCGAGTCCCCGAAGGTCCCCGCACTCCGCGTGCACGAGCTGACCGTCCGCGACCACCAGCTCGCCGGAGCGCTCGCCGCTGCGCACCCGCAACGTCATGCTCTGGCGCGACATCGACACCAGCTGCAACAGGTCCGCCAACGCGAACCCCTTCAGGCCAGCCTTGGCGGTCGAGGTCAGCGCGCGAATGAGTCGCTGCACCCGCACGAAGAACGCGGCGGTGCTGATCGGTTTGCAGATGTACTCGGTGATCCCTGCCGAGGCCGCCACGCGCACCAGCTCGGGCACGTCGGGGCCAAACGCCGCCACGTTGAGGCCTCGGCGCTGAAGCTCGCAAAGCGAAGCCAACTCAGGAGATGTGGTCCGATCGACCGCGCCAACGACCAAGGCAGGGTCGGCGATCGTCAGAAGCTCGAGCGCCTCGTCCCAGCCCTGTGCGGTGAGGAGGTCGATGCTGCCCCCTTCTGCCGCTGCGGCGTTGCGCATCGTTCGAAGCAGCGCCAAGTCGGAGTCGACGAGCAAAACTCTCGAGGTCATGGGGCCTCCACCCTTTGCAAGCAAGCGAACAGGCGGCGGGCTTCGTCGACCCGCGTCTCATGAGGGGTCATCGCGTCGAGCCGAACCTGCACGCGACCGGTGCGAAGCACGACCACGAGGCGATGCCCCGTCTGCCGTTCTTCGAACACCGCAAGCCCCAAGCGAGTCGCCTCGGGTACAGCATCGAACCCACGGGCCGCCACCGCCTGAGCAAACGCCGCGCTCCGCTCCGCACGGACGAGATCGCAACGCCACAACAAGTTGGCGCGACACCCCACATCACGAACGAACTCCGGAGCCAGCATGCAGCTCATCGTCGGGTCACCACGATCCGATCCAGGACATCCCCGGCCGCAAACGAGCTCTCTTGCTCGACGTGCCACGGGTTGGTGCGTGCGAGTTGCAGGTACAGCGGAGCATCGATCGACGGCCGCGGCTGCCACGTCACGCCGTGGGCGAGCTGCATGATGCCGATGCCGGCTCCCACGAAGATGCCGCCCGCTTCACAGCCTTGGGCCGCCACGAGGCGCGAGAACAGCGACTCGTAGGTGCTGGGGCTGGTGAGGACCAATCGCCTGTCGGGCTCGAACTCCTCGATCGCCCACCGCCCGAACCCCAACGCGCGGGCCAAGGCGACGCACCCCGTCACGATCTCCAAAGGATCGCCGCTGGGCGCTCCGGCCATCGCCTCCCACTCCGGGGACGACAGCACGCCACCAAAGGTGTGAAAGGCACACGAGCGTCCCGCCTCCAGCAACAGGCCACGGAACGCCTCGACCCCGCCCGGCTTGTCGCGCGCGATCTCGTCGAGCACGTCGTGTGCGGCGTGGTTGTAGTAGTCGGCCAGGTGCACCGTGACCAGCACCCCAAACGCTTCGATGACGCCGCGCTCGTCCCCCGAGACCGAGCCCAGGAACTCGCGCAGACCCGACACCATGGGTGCAATGCGATCCTCGTATTGACCGTGAAACGACGGCGGCAACACGTCGCGTGCAGACTCGGGATCGACGCCGAGCGGGATCATCGGGTCGCTCGCGGTGGCCGAGACCCGAATGCTGCATCCGGCGCTACCGTCGACGACACAGCGCTCCTCATGGGCGCTGCGGCTGCCCGGGTCGAGGTTGTAGGCGACCTCTGTAGCCGCCGCACTGAACCCGGTCGCAAACGCGTCGGCCGGGCTGCTTCGCGTGAGCGTCTTGCCGTACTTCTCACGCCATCCGAAGCCGTAGTGCAGCTGCTCGCCACGGACGAGACCACCGCTGCGGCCGACGGCGAGATGCAGTTTTCCGTGCCCCATGGCGGAGAAGACCGCCCCGGCAAGATGCAGACGTTCGACGGGAGACACGGCGCCTGCGGCATCGACCAGCCCCCGCAGGAACTTGTAGCTCGACTTGTGCGCGGCTGCGGTTCGAACGCGGCGTCCGGCGTCCTCGCCGAGCGCATCGTCCATCGTCTGATCCCAGAACAGGTTGAAGTGGTGGCAGTGCCCGACCACGGGACTGCCGGCGAGAAAGTCCATCTGATGCTCGGCCAGGTGAAGCCGCGCGAGATCGAGATCGTATTTCATCGGCTCCCCCTCACAACGGCAGCTGTTCGACGCCGAGGATTCGGCGCACGGATGCGGTCACCTGGTCGAACTCCTCGCCCGAAAGACGCCCAGGCGTCTTGAGCAACGAGAGCGGAAGACCGGTTTGCAGAGACACCCGCAGCAACGCGGCATGGGTGTCGGGCGCGTGCTCATCGAGGTAGTCGAGCAGCTTCTCGGCTCGAGATGCTCCGGACGCCCGTGCGGGTGTGGAGGAGGGCTCGGGCTCCGGGGACGGTTCGGGCGCGAGTGCGGGCTCAGGCTCCGGCGCGGCAGGTGCAGGGGGCGCGACGGTGGGCATGGCCATCGTCGTCGCGAGACGACCCGAGGGCAACATCGCGTCGAGCTGGTCGACCAGGTTGGTGATGTGCATGCGGGCGATGCCGAGCGTGGTCTCCGGCTTGAAGAAGAAAACGACCAACGCGTTCGCCGACACGGAGCGCACGATGACCGTGACCCCGGCCCACTCCAGCGTGGTGAGCGTGGCCGGCTCGGCGAGCCCGACGATGTCGGTCTGTGCCCGGGCGAGCCCGGCGACAGCACGAGCGATCAGCTCGGGCTCGACCGCCATTGGACCGCGTCGAAACTCGCGGTGCAGAGCGCCACTGCTGGCCTCGACGATGAAACAAGCGCGCAACGGTTCGACGGCTCGAACTAGCGCGGCAAAGTCGGTGTTCGTCATGGGTGGGATCTCGTTCAACGAAGCGCGTCCCTGAGCGCGCGGGAAAGAGTGGAGAGCACTTCGGGCGTCGGCGCGACGGTCCCGGACAGCGCGATGTACGTCTTGCCGTGACGCGTCAGGTCCCACGCGACGACGTGAGTGCGTTCGCCGGCCACCATCGTCACCGTCCCCGCATCTGCACCACCCACATCGCGTGGGATTCGGTGCGCGCACAGCTCGACGATCGCGGCCGCTTCGTCCACGGCGTTGGCCCCCGTGTCGAGCGAGGCGACGAGCAGGCCCTCGGCATCGGCCACGAAAGCCCGCGCCAAGCCGGTGACCTTGCACGCCCAACCCATCAAGAGCTCGAGCCGGGCTTCGAGCGACCCGTCGCCCGAGGGCATGAAGGGTTCGACCATCGACGCGCGCACCGGAGGTGCGGACGGCACCCCCGTAGCCGGCGCATCGACTGCGACGGGGTCGGGTAGCGAGGGTCTCGACGCCCGACGTACCGACGCTGTCTTGCGAGCCTTCGACTCGCCCAGGGGCGCAGTCGCGACTGCGGGAGCCTCTACGCTGGAGGACGTCTCGACGGGTGGAGCCACGAACGTCGACGACGGGGACTCCGCGTCCTCTTTAACCTGCACGCGCCGGTAGGCGGTCTCGGCCACCAGCGTGCGCAGGGCGTCGCGATCAATCCAAGAGAGATTGTGGGCCATCGGTCAACCTCGCGGAGTCGAGTTCCATGCGTCCTGCCAGCTCGGACGCGATCAGATCGAAGACGTGGGTGACCGGCGGCGCGGGCTTGCGCAGCAACCCCACCGGGACACCGGCTGCAGTGGCTTCGAGAAAGACGCCGTCACGCGGAATGCTGACGTCGAACAACAGCTCGCGCGGGAACATCTCCCATACGTCGCGTGCCACCTGCAGCGAGGCGTCGTCCGTCGTCTGCAACATGCTGAGCACGAAGCCTGCGACCCCCGCGACACCGCCCTCGGCGCCCAACGCCTTGACCATCTCGAGCAACTGCGTGACCGAGCGCAGCGAGATCGGTTCGGCTTGAATCGGCGACACGACATGCGAGCACGCTCGCAACGCGCCCGCCGTGATGCCACCAAACCCGCAGGGCGTATCGACCAACGCCACGTCGAACCGACTCGACAGCTCCCCGAGCACTCCCGCGAGCCGCGTACCGTCCGCCATGGCGGCGCTGAAGCTCTGGGTTTCCACGGGACTCACCGTACCGACGGGAATGATCGAAAACCCCTCGACCCGTGTGGGAACCAAGGCCGCTTCGACGGTCGTCTCTCCCGCGACGCAGTCGGCAAGGCCGAGGCGTTCGGTGAGCGACTTGGACAAGGACAAGCCGATCGCGCCTTGCGGATCGGTGTCGATGAGAACCGTGCGATAGCCGGACCGTGCAAAGGCCAACGCAAGGTTGAGCGAGAGGGTCGTCTTCCCCACGCCCCCCTTCTGGCTGGCGATGACGAGACTCTTCATGCTCGCGTGACTCCGTTTCCGCTGACAACGCGCGTCAAGGCGGAAAGGATAAGCGAGGTTGCAACTGTACCGAAGACGCACTTTTCGGCAGTCGTGCGGACGCGGCGCGGGACCGCGCCCCAACACGAGAGCCGGGGACTCACCGACCGTGCAGGATGTTCAGCTTCTCGAGGCCGCACGTCTTCGCGAGGCCCATCACCTCGACCACGTACTTGTGCGGGGTGGCCTCGTCGGCCTTGATGCTGATGCCCGTGCTGTCCTGCTGCGCCGCCAGGCACAGTCGCATCTCCAGCTCGCGAGCATCGACCGTCTTGCCGTCGACCTCGTAGGTGCCCTCGGAGGTGAGCGTGACGATCACCGCCTTGGGCTCTTTGGTCACATCCGTGTTCTTGGCCTTGGGCAGCTTCACCTTGAACGACGGCGTCTCTTGGAACGTCGCGGTCAGGAGAAAGAAGATCAGCAGCTGAAAGACGATGTCGATGAGCGGGGTGAGGTCGACCAGCGCCTCACGTCGGCGCCGCCGCGACGCCAAACCGCGCGCTCGAAAGCTCACGCGTCCTCCTCGTCATCGTCGCTCTTGCTGGCTTTCTTGGAGCCGCCAGCGGGCGCGTCCCGACGCGCGGCGTCCTCGAGCAGGTCGACCAGACCCATCGCGTCTTCTTCCATGTCGACGATCAGACGGTCGTTGCGACCCTGCAGATACTTGTAGGCGACCAGCATCGGGATCGCGACCGTGAGGCCGAACGCGGTGGTGATGAGCGCTTGCCAGATGCCTTCCGCGAACGAGTCGGGCCCGACGGTACCTTCCTTGTAGGACTCCACGAAATCCTGGAAGACGAAGATCATACCGATGACCGTGCCCAGCAGTCCCATCAGCGGCGACGCCTGAGCGACGGTGCCGATGATCTCCACGTTGCGGTCCATGTGGGCGATCTCGCGGTTGCCCACCTCTTCCACCGCCTCCTTGATCTCCGCGCGGCCCTTGCCGTGGTCGTGGGTCCGGATCGCTGCAGCCATGACCGCGGCGATGCTCGACTTGTTCTCCTCGCACAGGACCAACGCCTCGGAGGTCATTCGCCGCCCGACCAAGCCGCGCACGCGATCGACAAAGTCGCGGGGCAACACCCGGGAGCGTTGCAGCGACCACAGTCGCTCCATGAAGACGGCCGCCCCGACGATGGATGCGGCGAGGATGCCCCACATGAGGGCACCGCCCTGCTCGAACAGTTCGGCGAAATCCATGAGCGATGCTGAGTCGTGGACGCGGGCGCCATCGCCCCGTCACGCGGGCGGGATCATGGCCCGGGGTCCACGCGTCGAGCAAGAACGGCTCCGCAAAGAACCCTTTCACCCCACGCCTCGGCTGGGTATCTGGGTTTTTTCGACCGACGAGCGATTTCGGGTTGACGCTCTGCCGAGGCCGGTGTAGTTCATGCGCCCCGTCGACGACGGGAAGTTCTCCACGGGGGCGTAGCTCAGCTGGGAGAGCGTCGCGCTGGCAGCGCGAAGGTCAGGGGTTCGATCCCCCTCGCCTCCACTCACCGAGGTCGGCTCATGCGAGCCGGCCTCGGTTTTTTCGTGCCGCCCACCCGGACTCGGATGCGCCCGCCGAGTCCGCGAGCCGAGGCTCGCGCCTGCTGCGCATCCCGTGTCCCGTCTCGGACCGGTGTCCAGCGGATCGTCGCGCCACAGGCCGTGACTTCAATCATCACGGGCATGCAACGTCGAAACTGCCGCGAGTGCCCTCGCTTGGAATAAGGTGTGTGGCGATGCTCGAAGGCCTCGAAGACGTCCCGTGGGCGAAGTTGCGTCACGCCCTCGGACCCGCGGACGACGTCCCCGATCTGGTCCGTGACCTCGCCGCGGAGGACGACGAGCGACGCGCAAAGGCGCAGTACGACTTGTACGGAACGCTGTGGTCACACGGCACGGTGTACGAGGCGACGCCCCACGCAATCCCCTACCTGGTCGAGTTGCTCGAGCACGCGGAACACGTCGACCGCCCTTGGCTCCTGATCTACCTGAGCGCGTTGGCCAACGGGGCCTCGCACCACGAGGTCCATCAGCTGCACGGCATCTACGAGGAAGAGCGCGACACCGCCGAGTTCGCCGCCAAGATCGCCCAAGAGCAATCGTGGGTCGGTGGCGCGAAGACTGCGGTGCGCAAAGGCCTGCAGACCTACCAGCGGCTCCTGTCCCACGACGACCCCACCACCCGTGCTTCGGCCGCGTTCCTGCTCGGTGGGCTCCGCGACGACGCACCCACCACCATCGCGGTGCTCAGCGGGCGTCTCGCCAGTGAGTCGGTTCCAGTCGTGCGCGCCAGCGTTGCGGAAGCCCTGGGCAGCCTCGGCGACGAACCGCTCACCCGCGTGCGCCTGCTCGATCTGGTCGAACACGACAACGCACCCTACGTGCGCTGGGCAGCCGCCCGCTCGCTCGCGTTCCTCGCCACCTCGGATGCCGACGACGCCGTCGTCGAGTCGCTGGTCTTCGCCCTCAAGGACCCCTCCTCCATCGAGCCCCTGCACGCCGAGTCGCCCTGGGCCGAAGAGAACACCCCCGCCGCGACGGCACGCGCCCTGCTGGCACTCGGCCCCGACAAGGCCTCCCACGCCGTCCCGGCCCTGGCCAAACTGCTCGCCGGCTCCGACCCCAGCAGCGCCCTGGCCATCGCCGAAACCCTGCTCGGCCTCGCCTTCGACCCCACCCAACCCGCCTCCGCCGAGTTCGACGAACTCGACTCCACCCAGCAGCTCGTCGTGCGCACCCTCGCCCACTCCGACTCCGCGTGGATGATGGGCGGCAACATGTCGACCCTGCTCGACCGCTACCACCTCCCCCGCAGTGCCCCCAGCCTGCAAACCTTCGCCCGCATGCCCAGCCGCCGCGTCGGCGCCGACACCCTCCGAGGCCTCGGCCCCGGCGACAGCATGTCCGGCGGCGTGATCCCGCGCGATTGGTTGGAGTAACGTCGTCGAATCCCTACGGGATTCGACGTGGATTCGACGACGTTAGGCGTGCGCCAGCAACACCGTCATGGCGTGTTGCATTGCGCGGGCGTCGTGGAAGCGGTGGTCGCGGTCCTTGGCGCAGGCTTGGGCGAAGAACGCGTCGACGATGTCGGCGGTTTGCTGGGGCGTGTCGGGGCCCAGGAGGGTGCTCGGGGGCGCGGGGGGGCGCTCGCGTTGCGCTTGCAGTAGGTGCTTGGGGTGTTGGCCGACGAGTTCGGCGAACGGGTGGTGCCCGGTGATCGCCTCGTAGAACGTCATGCCGAGCGCGTAGAGGTCGGCGCGATGATCGAGGGGGAGGTTGGGTTTGGTCTGCTCGGGCGGCATGTAGCGCGGGTCGCCGAGGATCCAACCGCCCTCCTCGGGCTTGTCGTCCTTGAGGTCACGGGCGACACCGAAGTCGAGCACCTTCACGGGGCGAAACTGCGGGTCGTGGGGGTCGCGGCACACGAAGATGTTCGCGGGCTTGATGTCGCGGTGCACGATGCGGCGCAGGTGCACGTAGTGCAGCGCGTCGAGCGTTTGCCGGAAGATCTCGCAGAGCACGTGCAGCGGCACCGTGCGGCCGCGCGTCATGGCGCCGCGCAGGTCGGTGCCCTCGAGGAACTCCATCGCGAACCAGTACAGGCCGCGCTCTTTCATCGTGCCGACGTCGAGCACCCGCACCAAGTTGGGGTGGGTGAAGCTGCCGCAGAGGCGAGCCTCGAGCCGAAAGCGTCGCTGCTCGCTCTCGGGCACGTCCTGCTTCATCACCTTGAGCGCGACGTAGCGGTTCATGAACGGGTCGAAGGCCTTGAAGACCTTGCCCATGCCGCCTTCGCCGAGCTTCTCGATCACCCGGAAGGTCTTGCCGAACGCGATGTCGGTCCCCGGCGGCACATCGGCCGAAGACTCTGGACCCGCAAGCCGTGGTTCGTCGCTCTGCAGAGCCATGACGGTAGCCCACCACGGCCACCGCCGTCACCCCGATCTGCCCTGAGGCGCGGACGCCTCACGGTCGGGAGATACGGCCGGTGCGCGCATCGACCAGCCACGTCCCCGAAGAGGACTCGACCTCGACCGGGCCCGACCGGGTCATCGCGCGAGCGACCGACGCTGGCGCAGGCTGAGCCCCTTGCACCGTGATGCGCTCCGCGGTCACCGCCCCCGGCGCGTGCACGTCGGTCACCGACATCACATCGGGGATCTGCGACTTCTTCGCGGCATCGACCAGCACCTCGAAGTCGGGGCCGTCCTCCCCCGTCGCGACCGCATACACGCGTGTCGCCACGATCGTCGGCACTCGGCGAGAGTCGGTTTGCGTCAGCTCGGGCACCGTGAACAGGTGAAACGCCGTGTCCGGAGCTTTGGCCTGCAAGGCCTTCGCCGCCGCCAACATGGCCGCCGCGCGATGAAACTCCACCGTGTCCTCGCCGACGTCCCCCGCGAGCAGCTCGCGGTCGAGCACGCGCTCCGGCTCCAGCATCAAGGACACCAGCAGCCAGCGCTGCGCATACTTGGGGTGCAGGTTGCCATCGACCCCCACCCGGTCTCGACTCCAGCGCACGAACATCACCTGCGCCGAACGTCCGCCCGGATCGACATCGGCCAGCGGCAAGATGATGTCGCCTTCGGCGGTGCCCACCGCACGCGCACCGTGCTCGAACCCGAGCCGAAGCGAGCGCTGCAGGTTGAACAGCAACGCTCCACGCTCCTGCACCGCAGCAAGGTCGCCGTCGGTGATCGGCCGGTAGACACCCGGCGGCGGCTCCGAGGAGTTGCCCACGCGCCCCAGGCCCGCGAACTCGTCCTTGTCGTTGTTGGAGTTGCTCGCACAGCCCGAGGCCAACAACGCCCCCAGCCCGACCACCGCGTCGCGACGAAACACGAGCGACAGCATAGCCCGCCCGTCCAAGGAGGAACGAAAACCTCCCGCAAGCCCGTCGCGCGTGCGAATCCCTCAGTCGACGCGGAACTTGCCGCCACGAACCCGGACGATCGACAGCGCCGTCACGAGGTCCTTGTGCGCCTGCTCGAGCTCTTTGGCCTGCTTGGGGTCCTTGGCGTTGAGCTGGGAGGACAGGGCCGAGAACGCGTCGTTGGCGGCCCGGTAGTACTCCCGCCACTCGCGCTGCTTGAGGGCACGCGGGCGCTCGGCCTTGAGCTCGATGTCCGCGATGATCGCCGAGAACCCGTCGCGAGCCGACTGCAGATCGGAGACCGGAGCCGCACCGGGGCCTGCACCTTCGAGCGTACGCAGCACCAAGGCCGCGCTGGTCTTCGGCAACGCGGCCCGCCGCCTGGCATCACGATCGGCTTCGAACTGCACCTTGCGATCGACGAGCTGCCCATCCTCGTCCATCACCATGCCCTCGGGCACCGCGACCTCGTCGGGCTCGTCTTGCAGCACCCAGACCAAAGCCGCGCCAACCGCCACCACGGCACCGGCTCCGAGCGCCAGCGTGCGCCACAGCGGGGGTTGAGAGGGAGCGGAGTTGGACATGGTCGCCTCGGTCAACGGCCGCGAAGGCCTCGGCTTTCACGACGGCCCACCATAGCAGCCCTCCCGGCGTATGCTGAATGCCCCGTTCGTGACTTCCGATCCCGAAGACGAAGCCATCGACGCCCTGTATCGAGGGCCCCGCGAGGCGTTCACCGAAGCCCGCAACGCGTTGTCGCGGCGTTTTGCCGAGCACGGTCGAACCGCCGCCGCCGAGCGCGTTCGCATGCTGCGCAAACCCAGCGTGTCGGCGTGGGCCGTCAACCAGCTGTGGTGGTTTCACCGCGACGCCTACGAGGCGCTGCACGAAGCGGGCGCGCAACTGCTCGCGTTGCAGCAGCGCGGTGAGGCGGTTGCGGGCCAGCCCGCCAACGAAGCCCGCCGCGCCGCGCTCGACACGCTACGCCGCAAAGCCTCCGAGGTACTGCGCACCGCCGGCCACGCCACCACCCCCGCGACCCTGCGCAAGATCAGCCAGAGCCTCGAAGCCAGTGCCGCCGGCGGTAGCTTCAACCCGTCGGAGCCGTTGGGACGACTGCACACCGAGCTCACGCCGCCGGGGTTCGGCCAAGTCGCACGGTTTGCCCCCCACGCAGCCGATGCGGCCACCGCCGCCCGTAGCGAGCGCGAGGCCGAGGCCCGGCGTGCTGCGGTCGAGTTGGAGTGTGCACGAACGGCGCGCGAGCTGACCGACGCCAGCGCGGTGGTTCGCGCGGCCGAGCACGCGCTCACCGATGCGGAGGCTGCCCTGCTGCGTGCACAGCAGACCGCGGACGAAGCCCGCGCGACGCTGGACCGTGCCCGCACCCGACTCGAGACCGCCACCGAGGCCAACGCTCGCGCCCGCGAGGCCCTGCGCGACGCGACCTGAACGGCACGAAAAAGCCGCCGCCCCACGCTGGGGACGACGGCTCTCGCGTCTCGATGCGACGTCTACTCTTTGGGGCAGACGGTGATCTCTTCGCCCTGGCAGCCGAAGTCTTCGCAGTCGGTGAAGCCGTCGTTGTCGTTGTCCATGCCGTCCATGCACAACTCGTCGCCGGTCTCGCAGTTGGCCGCGGTGGCGCAGCCGCCGTCTTCGCAGTCGGTGCGGCCGTCGCCGTCGTTGTCCATGCCGTCGGCGCACAGCTCGTCGCCGTTCTCGCAGCCGGGCTGATCGTTGCAGCCGAAGTCTTCACAGTCGGTGAAGGTGTTCTCGTCGTTGTCGATGCCGTCGGCACACTCTTCGGCCGTGTTCTCGCCGCAGTCGCCGATGCCACTGCAATCGAAGTCGTCGCAGTCGGCGAAGCCGTCCGCGTCGTTGTCACAACCGTCCGAGCACGCGTCGGCGTTGTCCTCGGGCCCCTGCTCCGGGCAGACGTCGGGCAGGCATGCGGTCAGGCCTTTGCCCGTGCAGTCGAAGTCTTCGCAGTCGATGAAGCCGTCGTCATCGTTGTCCATGCCGTCCGAGCAGAGCTCGTCGGTGTTTTCGCCGCCGCCGGAGGAGCACACGCTCACGCCGTTCTCGGCCGAGCAGTCGAAGTCTTCGCAGTCGACGTAGTCGTCGCCGTCGTTGTCCACGCCGTCGGCACAGGCCGCGTCGTTGTCCTCCGCACCACCGGCAGTCCCCGAGGGGTCGGTGGTTGCCGGGTCATCGGTCTCGCCCGTGGGGTCCGTGGTGGGGTCCTCGGTCCCGGCCGAGGTGTTCTCCCCGGTGCTGGACGCCGAGGCCGAGCTGTCGGCAGCCGTCTCGGATTCTTCCCCTTCGTTCTCGAGGGGGCAGCCAAGGGCGAGGACCGGGAGCGCAAGAAGGAAGGACAAGCGGGAAAGGCGAGCCATGGGCGGCTATGTACGCGGTGCTCTCACCGAGGACAAGCTGCGCTGGATCCGCATGACGCTGATCACTCGCAAACGCCCGAAACCACGGCTTCAATCGACAGCGCCGAAATCGTGTTCCATAGTCGCCCCGCGCTCCGGATGCGACACCGCCACCACCGCAGGGTCCTTGCCGTCGCCGCGCTCCTCGGCGCGACTTCGAGCCTCGCTCCTCACGTTGCACATGCGTTGCCTCCAGGAGTGCTCGCCGCTGTCGCGCAGCCGGAGGGGTTGGTCCCGCCCGAGCTCACCAACAGCGTCACCGTCGAGTACCCCGAGGCGCTCGCCGACGAGCCCGAGCCGCCCGCCGGCCAGGTCGTCGTCAAGCTGACCATCGGCACCGACGGCGTGCCCAAGAACATCGAAGTCGAGACCGGGGTGCACCCGACCCTCGATGCACTAGCGGTCGAGGCGGTCGGCAAGCTGCGCTGGAAAGCTGCGACCCTCGAGGGCAAGCCCGTCGAGATCGCGACCCGTTTGGGGATCGACTTCACTCCGCCCCCACCACCGGAGCCAGAACCGGAACCGCAACCGGAACCGGAGCCAGAGCCGGCACCCGACCCCGGGACCGAGCCGGATCCCGAACCCGACCCCGACCCCGACCCCGTAGTCGCCGATGGGCCCGATGCGGACGGACCGCTCCGGATTCGCGGCGTCGTGCTCGAAGCGGGGCAACGTACGCCCATTTCTGGCGCGACCATCGTCGTGGTTCCCGCCGACACGGACGCCGAGCTCGGCGAGATCAAGAAGAAGGACTACGCGGTCGAAAAAGAACCCGCGTGGCAGAGCCAAGCCTTCAGCGACGACACCGGCACCTTCGAGGTGCGCGGCACCGGCAACGGCAAGGTCAAAGTCATCGTGCTCGCGCCCGGCTTCGAGCGGGTCGAGTTCGTCGAAGCCCTCTACGAGGGCATGCAGATCGAGGTCAAGTACTACGTCTCGCGCTCGCCGACGAACCCGTTCCGCACCGTCGTCGAGGTCGAAAACCGTCGCGAGGAGGTCGCACGGCGCACGATCACCGCGGCCGAGATCAACGTGTTGCCCGGCACGCAAGGCGACGCGCTCAAGGCGATTCAGAACTTCCCCGGCGTCGCCCGGGCTCCGTTCGGTGCGGGGCTTCTGGCGATTCGCGGGACGGGTCCCAACGACTCGGCCGTGTACCTCGGCTACCACGAGATCCCCACGCTGTTTCACTTCGGGGGTCTCACGTCGGTGTTCAACTCCGACATCATCGAGCGCATCGACTTCATCCCCGGCAACTACGACTCGCGGTACGGGGATGCGATCGGCGGCATCATCAACGTCGAGCCACGCAAGGGCCGGCGCGACGGCTACCACGGCTACATCGACTCCGACGTCTTCGATACCGGCATCCTGTTCGAGGGCCCGATCGGTAAAGGCTCGTTCGCGCTGTCGGGTCGCCGCAGCTACATCGACTTCTTGCTGCCGGTCTTCATCCCCGATGACGCCGGCCTCGACCTCACCGTCGCGCCTCGTTATTACGACTACCAGGTCCTGTTCGACTACCCGCTCGGTGGCGGCAACCTGAGCGTGCGCGGCTTCGGCTCCGACGACCGCACCAAACTCGTCGCAGCCAGCCCCAACGACGTCGAACCCGACCAGCGCAACCAGTTCGAGACGACGCAGTATTTTCACCGGGCCGACATCGCGTACACCAAACGGCAGGGCGCGTGGTCGTTCTTGGTCTCGCCCAGCTACCGCTACGACTTCTTCGACCTCGGCATCGGCGACTTCCTTTCGTTCGACCTCAAGGTCCACAACTTCAACGGCCGCGCCGAAGCCCGCGCGCAGCTCAGTCGCCGCCACGCGATCACGTTCGGCACCGAGTTTCAGTCGTTCCTGTTCGACGTCGACGTCAAGGCGCCGCCCTTGCCCGACAGCAACGGCGGGTCCACCACCGGGTCGTTCGACGTCAACATCAACGGCTACACCGCGATCCCGGCGCTGTACACGACCGGTGAGATCGGGATCTCCGACGACTTCACGTTCTACCCGGGCGTGCGTGTCGCCTACTACTCCGACCCCTACTACACCGCGACCTTCGACCCTCGGCTGCGCTTCGGCTGGCAGGTCGCCGACCGCACCACGATCAAAGGCGGCACGGGCATCTACTCCCAGGCGCCACAGCCGGTCGAGACCAGCGAAGCGTTCGGCAACCCGCGACTCGGACCCGAGCGCGCGGTGCAAAACAGCTTGGGCATCACCCAAGAGTTCGACTACGGCATCGAGGTCGACGCCACCGCGTTCTACAACTACCTCTGGGACAACGTTGCCGAGTCGGCCGAAACTGTCCGTCGCCCCGATGGCGAAGTCGGGCCGGAGAACTTCTCCAACAATCGTGTCGGTCGGGTCTACGGCCTGGAGATTCTCGCCCGCAAGCAGCTCACCTCCAACGTGTTCGGCTGGGTCGCCTACACGCTCAGCCGCAGTGAACGCCGCGACTCCGCGTCCGACGCGTTCCGCGTGTTCGACTTCGACCAGACCCACATCCTCACGCTGATCGGGTCCTACAAGCTGCCCAAGAACTGGACCGTGGGCGCTCGTTTCCGGGTCGTGTCGGGCAACCCCAACACCCCGGTGGTGGGCAGCCAGTACGACGCGTCCGGCGGCTTCTACACCCCGATCAACGGCGCGACCAACTCCGAGCGCTTCCCCACCTTCCACCAGCTCGACATTCGTGTCGACAAGGCCTGGATCTGGAAGCTCGCCAGCCTCACGCTGTATCTGGACGTGCAGAACGTCTACAACGCCCAGAACACCGAGTTCTGGAACTACTCCTACGACTTCACCCAGCGCTCTCAGATCGCCAGCCTCCCGATCATCCCGTCGATCGGCACCAAGATCGAGTTCTGATGCCACGCCTCCTCACCCCGTCCGCCCTCGCCGCCCTCGCCGCGCTCACGACCGCGAGCGGGTGCGCAGAAGGTCTGCCGCTGGAGGAGCGCATCGCCGGGCTTCGCCCCCTGGCGGTTCGCGTCGAGGTCGACGACCCGAGCGCCCCCGACGACGCGGCGGTGCGAGCCGAGGCCCTGCCCTTCGAGACGGTGCGTGCCTATCCGTTCATCGTCGACGTCGATGGCCCGCTCGAACTCTCCGAGGTCGAGGCCCAGCTCGAACCCCGCTGGTTGGCTTGCAACATGGCGCCCATCGAAGGCCTGGGCAGCTGCATCACCAACCTCACCCCGCTCGAGCTCTCCGACATCGAGGCCTGCCCCACCGTCGACCTCGCATCCTTCGACCCCTCGGATCCAGACGCCGAGCTGCCCACCTTCCCCAGCCCGTGCGAGCTGACCGGAGGCACACCGTCGCAGCCCGAGTTCGTCGTGCCGTTCGATCCCGTCTACCTGTTCGGCGGGGACATCGAACTCACGATGGTCGGGCACTTGCCCGAGCGTGGTGACACCGAGCGCTGCATGGAGCAGTACCTCGCCGGCGGGGCCAACACCGACCCCGCCTGTCTCATCGTGACCCAGCGCGCCGCCATCGGCCCCGATGCGGTGCTGGTCGACTTCGCCTCCCAGCTCGGCTTGCCCGACCTCGAAGGCCTGGGCGAGCTCCCCGACCCTCTGCCCGACCCCGACGCGCACCCACGCATCGTCAACTTCGTCGTCCGCGAGCTCGACGAGAACGGCGAAGAGCTCCAGGTCTTTCAGCCCGAACGCGGCCAGGTCATCGAGGTCCGTGCCGGCCACCAGCTGGACATCGAAACGCAGGCGCCCGAAGACGACCTGCAGACCTACCCGATCACCACCGAAGACGGCTTCACCGACGACGAAGAAGCCTACGAAGGCGCGTGGTTCACCACCTGGGGCACCCTGCTCAGCCCCAGCAGCGACGACCCGCTCTCCCTCAACACCTGGACGCTCGAACGCGGCGAACAGGACGAAGAGGGCAACGTCCCGCCGGGCAACCGCGCCACCTTGTTCTACGTGCTGCGAGACGGTCGCAACGGCGTGGACTGGTGGTGGTTCCACGCCGATGTCGCGGAGTAACGCTCGCGCTAGAACCCGAGCATGCGCAGGATTGCGCCGAGCACCGGGATCCGCTTGAGCACGAACATCAAGCCACCGCTCTCGGCGGCGTTGGTGGCCACGGCGACCGACGACGGTACCGCCGGAGCACCGGGCACCGCGGCGGCTGCGGCTGCAACGGCGTTGTCGGGTCCGGTGTAGTCCCAGTCGCTCACGGCCTCCTGCAGTCCCTCGAGCGTCTCGCGGTAGTCGTCGATCAGCGAGCGCAGCTGCACCCGCTTGAGTTCGTCGGTGGTCTGCGGAAAGGCCTGGTTGACGCGCTCGGCCCGGGGGTGAAGCCGCTGCACCGCGTATTGAACCGCTTGAATCGCGGCCTGGTTTTGCTGCGGCGTCATGAACTTCTCCGCTGCAAGGTCCTTGAGCGCGTCATAGACGACGTCGGTGGTGCCCTGCTGTGCTTCCTCGTCGTCGGCCAGCTTCGCCCAGGCGTGCACATCCACCGTGTCGGGGGCCGCCTGCAGGCCCATGATGCCGGGACGATCTTCGCCGGCGCCGTGGTTGAGGATGCGCAGCGCCTCGTCGTAGGCCTGCGTGGTCAGCTGGTGCATGCGCTGGTCCCGGTTGTCCCAGCTCAGCTCCCAGATCCGGATCATCTCCCGAACGCCACGCGCCCGGACGCGCACGTCGGCGTGACCGAAGAACTCCTGAGCGTTGTCCATGGTGAGCTCCTTGCTCATCCCGCCCCCGCGACCGCCCTTGTTCGCGTTGTCCTCCAACGCCGCGGCCGTGGACGCCTCCATCATCGCCTGATGGTTGGGCGCCCACTTCTGGTAGAGCTGGCCGAACTGAATGATGATCGGGTCGGTGGGGCTGCAGGTCCCCATCTTGGCGGCCCACGCAGCGTTGCCGCGTTGCCACTGCTCCATCGTGAGGCCCTCGCCCGCGACGAGGCCTTCGACGGCAGCGCCGGTCTGGCTTTGCGCGCTGATCTTCGCGTACGCCTCGAGCGACACCCCCTCCAGCGACTCCCCGGAGACATTGGGTTGGTTCGTCATCATCTGGCGCTGGCGAACCTGCCCCAGGTACGTGTGGTACTTGGCCCCGAGCTGGGGGTCGTTCTCCATCACCTGCCACCAGTCGTTCCAGACGTTGGCCCAAGCGTTCTCGGTCAACCCCTTGGATCGGAGGAACTGCTGGAACGGCGCGCGGTAGCCGGGCTCTCCGTGGTCCGTCTTGAGCACGCTCATCCGGTTCATGATCTCCGCGCAATCTTCGAGGGAGTAGCCGTTTCGTTTCTGGAGCAGAGGGTCCATCGCCCCGACACCAGAGCAAAGCCCGTGCCACTCGAAGAATGCCGGCGGACCGGCCCCCTTCTCCATCGCGCTGCCCGAGTTGAGCAAGACGGTTGCTCGAGTTGGGCAACCGTTGCCCGGATCGCCGCAACGCTCGGCACCCGCGCACGCTCGAGTCAGCGATCGCGACGCTCGCGTTCGAGCAGCGCTCGCTTGCGTTCGAGTCCCCAGCGATACCCGCTGAGCGACCCGTCCGAGCGCACGACGCGATGACACGGCACGACGATCGCGAGTTCGTTGGCTGCACAGGCCGCCGCGACAGCCCGAGCCGCCGATGGCCGACCGATGGCCGCCGCGAGATCTGCGTAGGAGATGGTTGTCCCCCGCGGTAACGCCGACAGTGCGCGCCACACACGGTGCTGAAAGGCCGTGCCGCGAATGTCCAACGGCAACGTTGATGGCGCGGCGGTGCCCTCGATCGCGAGAACGACACGAGCCACCCACGCCTCGAACGTGTCGTCTGTGGCGACGAAGGTGGCCCGAGGGAAGCGCGCACGCAGCTGCGACACGAGGACCGCCGCGTCGTCCCCCAGTGCAACCGCGCAGACACCGACCTCCGTCGCTGCGACGAGTGCATGCCCGAGCGCGGTCTCGGCCACCGTCGAGCGAATCTCGACCCCTTTGCCTCCGTTGCGATAGCGACTGGGCGTCATGCCGAGCGTCGCCCCGGATTCGCTGTAGAAGCGACTCGCCGAGCCATAGCCTGCCTCATACAAGGCCTCGGTCACCGAACGGCCTTGCTGCAGCAGCGCCCGGACCCGCGCCGATCGAACGTCGGCCGCAAACTCTCGCGGGGTCTGCCCGGTCTGCGCCTTGAACGTGCGATGCAGGTGAGACGCACTCACGCCCGCATGCTTCGCCATCGCTTCGAGCGAGGGCGGACGCTCGCTGGCCGCGATGAACGCACAGACGCTCGCGATGAACTCGACCTCCGCGCCATGTCCCGCATCGGGTGCGCAGCGAAGACACGCCCGGTACCCCGCATCGCGAGCATTCGAGGGGCTCGCGAAGAACTCCACGTTGGCGCGCTTGGGCCTGCGCGAGGGGCACGTCGGCACGCAGTAGATGCCGGTGGTGCGCACCGCATACACGAACGCGCGCGCATGGGCGGCGTCTCTTTCGAGCACTGCGTTCCACCGTGCCTCGTCGTCCATGCTCAGCCTCGAAACACCGAAACGCCGCCGTCGACGAGCATCGCAGTTCCCGTGACGAAACTCGACGCCTCCGAACACAAGAACAGCGCAGCCCGGGCGATTTCCTCGGGCTGCGCGAGACGCCCCAACGCGTGCAACCCCTCGACGTGCGCGCGTGCCTCGGGCGAGTTTGCGACGACGCGCCCCATCGGCGTGTCCGTCCCCCCCGGGAGCACCGCGTTGACACGAATGCCCTCCCGGCCGAGCTCCGCAGCGAGCGACTGCGTGAAGCCGACCAGCCCCGCCTTGCTGGCTGCGTAGGCCGACATCTGCGGCATGCCGGCGGTGTAGCCGACGAACGTGGAGGTGAACAGGAGGCATCCGCCGCCGCGGCGACGCAGCGCGGGGACCTGATGGCGCGCGGCCACGAAGGCGCTGGTGAGGTTGGTGCGGACGGTGTCGTTCCACCCCTCGAGTTCGAGCGTCTCGATGGGCCCCATCGCGCCCAGCGTGCCGGCGTTGTTGAATGCGATGTCGAGGCCGCCGAATGTTTCGTCGGCGACCTCGACTGCACGCTGCATCGTGGACGGCTCGGCGGCATCGCCGACGACCACCCGAGCACGGCCCCCTGCCGCTTCGATCGAGGCTCGGAGGTCTTCGAGCAGCGGGGCACGTCGCGCGACCAGGACCAGGCAGGCCCCGTCCGCGGCGAACAGTTCGGCGGCGGCGCGTCCGATGCCGGAGCTGGCACCCGTGATGATTGCGGTCTTGTCGTTCAGTCGTTGCATGGCTTCATTCGCGACCTCGTTTGGGCCGCGAACGAAGGGATAGCCAGAGCGTCCCGCACGAACACTCCGGATCTTGCACGCAAAGTCGCTACCGCTTGACCAAGAAGTCGAAGTCGCGATCGAGCAGGGTCTTGCGCCCGTCTTCCTTGGCGTTCTCCACCGCCTTCACGCAGACGCGGCGCACCTCTTCGGACAGCGGGTCGAGCACACCATCGGAAGTGTTCATGCCCCACACCTCCTTGATGAAGTGCTTGAGCCGACTGGCGACGATCAGCACCTCACGGGGTCCCTGCGGGACGGCGGTGGGCTTGGCCCCCACCACCCGCCGACGCGCGTCCTTGGCCGCGGCACCCGCCACCACGCGACGTTTGGGCTTGTCCCCCTCGGCCTGTTCCTTCTCCCACTGGGCCGCAGACGGTGCTTTTTCTTCCTCGGCCCACGCTTCCCGGTGGCGCATCAACGGCAGGTGAGCCTCCCAGCAGTCGACCGAGCAGAACACCATGCCCGTGCGTTTGCGACGACAGGTGGAGACGTTGCACAGGTAGTAGGTCGCCTCGAAGGCGATGTCCTTCTTGCACGTGCTGCAGCGCTTCCAGGTCGCCACTACTTCTTGCCCCACGTCTTCTTCGGGTGCGGGAGCAGGTCCCCTTCGAACAAGAAACCGAGCACGACGTAGGGGACGGCGACGCTGGTGTCCTCGCCCGTGCGCCAACGGTGGCGCGCCCACCACTGGCTGAGCAAGATGAGCGTGGGCTTGTTGAAGCGCCGCTGTGGCTTGTCCCAGAACGTGTAGAGCACCGCGGGGCCAATGCGGTGCGTCGGGCCGTTGGGTTGGGTGACCGGCTCGCCTTCTTGGAAGTGACGCTTCTTGTAGAAGGCGTGCGTCACCGTGTAGCGAGCGCCCAACTTGAGGCCGTTCTTGAACAGGACCAGCACGTCGAGGTCGTTGGTCAGCGACCACCCCTGGTCGGGCACCAGGATGTCGAGGGTCTGGTCGTAGAAGACCGTGCCGCCGTCGCGCAGCTTGAAGTCGGTGTAGTAGCCCTTGACGTTGTCCCGCACCGCGATGGGGCCCGCCTTGGCCTGCAGCAACGCCGAAAGCGTCACCATGCTGCCGTAGGTGGCGTACGTGTTGCCGTCCTTGTCGTTGCGCTCGAGCTGGGTGTCGGAGTAGTCGATGGCGGGCGTGTTGAACGACGCCATCTGGTTGAAGGTGCCGTAGTACCCGACGAAGTCGTACGTCGCCGAGAGGTTGAGGATCGCCAACGGCGAGAACTCGACCTGCGGTCCGACGCGACTGTACGCAGGGGACACGAAGGTGTGCAGCTTGGCCCCGAGGTAGGCGGGCTCGAACAACGCGCCGCGCTTCTCGTACAAGCGCATCGCCCAGCCCATCGCGTTCTCGTTGACGAGCCCGAGCGGGTTGTAGCGGAGGGCGAAGAGGTTCTTGTAGACGAGGCGGTGTTTGGGTGCCAGCGGCGGAGGAGCCGAGGGCTCGAGCTTGTCCATCACCGAGGAGATCGGTGCGTCGGACTCTGCAGCCTCGGGCTCGGCGTCCCCTTCGTCCTCGGTCGCTGCGGACTCGTCCGCGCTGTCGGGCTCGGACGTCTCGGGCTCTGTCGGCTCCGGCTCTTCCGCGGATGCCGCATCCCCGTCCTCGGGCCCGTGCGGCTCGGCAGGGGTGTCCTGTTCCGCAACCGATGCGTCGCCCTCGGCTGCAGCGTCGGGCTGCGTGTCAGCCGCATCCTCGGCTGGCGCGGTCGGCTCCGCGGTCTCGACCGCGTCGGTCGCGGACTCCGCCGCCGGCTCGGCAGCGGATGGAGCCAGCGTACTCAGCAACCACATCGACCACGTCAGGCTCAGCATCGGGCGCCACGATACACCGGGCCATCGACGCGGTGCCATCCCCGCATGCGTCGTTCCGAGAGAGTGCGGTGCCCCGCGAGCCCGCTATCGATTCGCCGGCGGATCGCCGTGGACCTCGTCCAACGACATGACCTGGGTGCTTTGGTTGGGGTCGCCGGCTTCGGCCGACGGGTCGGCTCCGCGCTCCCCCGAGTCTGAGCCCAGCGTCACGCCCTCCTGCTCGGCCACCCGACGCACGATCATCGGGTCGAGCTGGAGCCGCCGCGCGAGCGCTTCCACGGAGCCCAAGGCTTGGGCACCGCCCTGTCCGTGCACCCGAAGCTGGTGCACCAGGGAGTCCAGCTTAGCGCGCGTGACGCGATCCATCGCCCTCAGTTTGACGCCGCCGCTGCCAGGCGCAACGCCGTCAGTCCTGCGGCCAGGGATCCTCGCTCGGGACCGGGAGTTCGTTGGGTCGCTCCACACCCCGAGCGTCCAGATTGTCGATGAACATGTCGACGTAGCGGAGATCGTCTTCGATGTCGGCGTCGGGAAAGACCTCCAGCCACGCCGCGACGGCGCCGCGCAGCGGTTCGAGCACAGCGAGCGCACCCAGGCCGTCGCCCGCCGCAGCTCGGACCGCGGCCATTTCGAACCCGGCGTAGAGGTTCAAGGTCACGAACGCCTTGCGGGTGCCGTCCGCCTCGAAGAACCCCTCATCGGGCGTCTCGCCGGGTTGCAGCGGCGAGACGATCTCGACCTCCTGCTCGACCCGCGTGTCCGACCACGGTGTGTCGTAGGCGATGCGCAGCGTGCCCACGTCTTCACCGCTCGCACCTGGTTGGGGAGAGAGCTCGAGCACGATGGCCCCACCGCCTCCGCGACGCCCGCCTTCGTTGTCGTCGGTGGTCGTTCGGTGGGCGAGCTGAAGCGAGGGGATCTCGAGCCGGGCACGTCCGGGCGTGACCACGGCACGCTGCGTCCCGAACACCCCGCGAAGCGTGTAGCCGCCCGAGACCTCGGCGTCGATGACGACGTTTTGTGCGAGCGGCATCAAGAACGCCTGGGCTTCCTCGACGAACACCTCGTGCACCGCCGCGGGGTCCTCGAGAAAGTAGAACGCACCACCGCCAGTCTCCGCCAGGCCACGCATGAGCACCGGGTCGAACGCATCACCCATACCGATCGTCGACACGGAGATCCCCTCCGCCGCGTAGGCTTCAGCCAACGTCTGCACCCGGGCGTCGTTGACGAGCCCCGTCGTCGCCTCCCCATCCGAGAGCAGCAGCACCCGGTTTTGGTGTTCCGCGTCCGCCGTCTGCTCGACATGCTCGAACGCGGCCCGCAACCCGGCATAGATGTCCGTTCGGCCTTGCGCCTGCATCGCATTGATCGCGTCGGTCAGGGCCAGGTCATCGCCACCCGTGCCTTCGGCCAGCACCTGGGCCCCATCGGAAAACGCGATCAGCGTGACGCGGTCTTCGGGGCGCAGCACCGCCTGCATCTCTCGCAGCCCCGTGCGCACGGATTCGATCGGCGTGCCGATCATCGAACCGCTGGTGTCGATGGCGATCGCGAGGTTGAGCGGCGGCCGCGGCAACGACTCGATGTCGATGGGCGTGGTCATGCCCATCATCACCATCGTGCAGTTGGTCCCGTTCATCATGTTGCCCATCACCGCCAAGGTGCCGCTGAGGCAGACCTCGTCTTCGCAGGTGGCCGGCCCGAGGTCGATGCGGTGTTCGGCGAAGAACCCCACGTCATCGAGCGTCTCCGGCCCCGGAATGCCCCCGTCCTCGAGGATCTGGCGGAACTGACCGAAGTCTTGCGCCCCACCTTGGCCGACTGCCGGCCCCACCCCGTCGTCTCCAGGAGCGGAAGGGTCGCCCGCGGTCGCAGCCGCGGACCCATCGTCCGCGCCCCCGCCTCCGGCAGCATCGGGTGCAAAACACCCTCCGAGAGCCAAAGCACCGCACAACAGGGTTCCAATCCATGCTCGTTTCATCATTCCGCTCCTCCACCGCTGCGGGTGATCACAATCGCCATGTCCGGCCCGAGCACGTCCGGGCCGAGTGCGCACTCGGGGTCGAGCGCGAACCGTTGTTGCGAAGCCAACACCGCCACGCGTCCGCGCAACGCCTCGTCGTCCACGGGAATGTCGTCCACGACCTCGCCCGCGCCCAAGGCGATCGTCGCCCCATCGAGCGTGGAAACGACGACGCGTCCAACCGACGACACCGTGCCGCACCGACTCTCCACGTCGTAGCCGCAGTCCTCCCGCGGTGCGAACGCGAGCCCCACGCCCGGGACGGCGGGCGCTTCGGATCCTCGCACGACGTGCAGGTCGCGTTGCACACGACCGGAGTCGTCCAACGCCTCGAGCACGACGCTCTCGCTGCCCGTGCCGAAGCTGGATCGCACGCCCAGCGAGTCCCCCGGGACGAACGGCCACGACGCCTCGGGCACACACAGAAACCAAGGACTCTGGAGCACTTCGCCGTCCGTGCTCAGCACGATGGATCCACAGCCATCGGGTCCCCACCGCGCATCCATGAGCACGCCATCGCTGGGCAGCGGGTCGCTCCACGCCAGTCGCTGGCCATCGGTCGTCGGAGCGCACTGCTCGAGACCACGCGCCGGCTCTCCGGGCACGAACACGAGCTCGGGGCTGCCTTCGAGCACCACGCCTTCCCCTTGGGCCGACAACACCGCCGCCCGCTCCCCGAACGTCTCGCCGTCGAACTCGAAGGTGTTGGGGACCGAGACGCTCGGATCCCAGACCAGCCAGCGCGGCGCGAACCCATCGCCCTCGACCCGCACCGCCTCGCAGCTGCGACCCGCGGTCGCGTCCAAGCCCAGCACCTCGCCCGGCGGCAGCGTCCAGCTCTCGCTGTCACCCAACAGGGCCTCCGAAAGCAACGCGCCGGGGTCCTCGAAGATCGCCGTGCAGTCCACGTCGACCGCCGCAGCGAGCCGGCGCAGCCGCACGACGACATCTCCGTCCAACGCGTTGACGAGCAAGACCTCGCTCGCGGGCAGCTCGTCGGACGGCAACTCGGGCTCGACCGGCGCGGTCGGGTCGGGTTCGGACGGCGGAGACGGTTCGGGCGAGCTGGTCGCGACGAAGGCCAACAGCGCCACCGCTCCAGCGACAACCTCGGCGAACGCGCGATGACGAGGGCTCAGAGTCAGCACGACCGGGTAGTGCCGACCGAGCCTCGCTCGATCACGGTTGGGCGCCGATCAGCGTGGGCGGGCCGAATCAGGGCCCTCCGCAGCCGGTTTCAGCCTCCGACGAGCACGCCGACCAGCCGCAGCAGGCCTTCGAGGTCGCGAATCTCGTCGTCGAACCGCGGCGCTCGAACGCGGGCGCTGCCCGACTCGATCTCCGCCGAGAGGCCCTCGACAATGCCGTCGAACCGCGCGTTTTCGGCGGCAGCCTCCATGCGCAGGGCTCGGAGGTTCGACAGGACGGCGCTGGGATCGGCCACGCCCGCCATGTGGGGCGCGAGCGCTGCTGCCCGCACATCGAGGTCGTCGTCACGAAGCGACGACACCCGTGCGAGGGGGTCGCCCGGCTGCAGCGGCAGGTAGCTCTGGTTGAACACCACGCCCGCCATCGGAACCTTGCGCCGCTGCAGGTCGTGCCGCAGCCAGGCCGCATCGTCGGCACTGGCCGGGTTGGCCGAACTGACGAGCACGAAGCTGGTGGAGGGCTCGCGCAAGCTTTGATCGACCCGTGTGGCACGCGCGACGAAGCCCTCGCGCAGGGTCGCGAACGCCTCGAGGAACGAGACGATTTCGTCGAGCAACTTCTTGCCGGTGACCAAGCCCAACATGCGCTTGGCGACCGCACCACCGCTGGCGATGAGCCGGTCGCGAATGCCCTTGGGCGACTCGCCGGGCAGGAACCACTCGACGAAGCGGCTGTCGAGGAAGTTGGCCAGGCTCATCGGCGCATCGAGAATGTCGAGCGCGTTGCGGGCCGGCGGGGTGTCGAGCACCACGAGGTCGTAGTCGTGGTTCTGCATCGCGTCGTAGAGGCGCTCCATCGCCACGTAGGCGTGCGAACGAGCCAGCGAACGCGACACCGCCTGAAACACGCGGTTGTCGAGAATGCGCTGGTGGGTGGCCTCGTCGGGCGAGATGCGCCGAATGAGCGACGCGTAGCTTGCCGCGGTATCGACCATCGCAGCGTGCAGCGGCGCAGTCGTGCCACCGTCGTCGCGGGGAGGGAGTTTTTCGACCGGGACCGGCCGAATCTCGTCGTCGAGGCCGGGAAGTCCCAGCGCGTCAGCGAGCCGCCGAGCGGGATCGATGGTGAGCACCACCGTCTTGCGACCCGCCCGTGCGCCGGCGAGGCCGACTGCGGCGGAGACCGTGGTCTTGCCGACGCCGCCGGGCCCCACGCAAACGATGAGCGACTGTTCGCGAACGATCTTGTCCAGGTTCATGCCGCACCTCCGGCCGCGAGCGCACCCAAGCGCCCGAGCACCTCGGCGTCCATGCGCGCCGCGGGCAGCTGCGGAAGCTCCACGATCGGCAGCGCCACGTTGTCCCGCAGCCGCCCGATCTGCTCCTGCGCGGCGGCCTGCTGCGCGAGCGCGACGCGGGCCCACGCGACGTCGGCGAGCACGTCCTCGCGCCCCACCGCGCGGGCGGCCTGCTCGACCTGGTCGAGCGACGCCTTGGCCTCGTCGGACAAGGCGACCTGGGGCATGCGGTTGGCGAACACGGATCCGAAGGTGACCGTGCCCTGCCCTTGCAGTTTGCCGTACAGCTCGATGGTCTCGGTGACGGGAAGCTCGGCCGGCGTCGCGACCAGGCACAGCCGCGTGGTGTCGGGGTCGGCCAGCATCTCGGCGGTCTCCTCGACCAGCCGCTTCATCGGACCCGCGCCCATGATGTTGTCGATCACCGAACGCAGCTCGAGGAACATCAGCGCGTGACCGGTCGCGTCGAGATCGACGAAGATCGGACCCCACCGGCGCTGCCCGGACGGCAGCGTCTCGGCTTCGAGCTGGCGGAGCTTGTTGATCGTGGCGATTTCTCCGACCGCGGGCATCGCGGCGAACAGCCGCTCGAGCACCTTGTTCTGCACGATCGACTTGGCGACCCGCTTGGAAGGAATGTGCTCGAGCATGTAGTCGAGGACCGCCACGTCGACGTCGACACTCATGGCGTGCACACCCAGGCCGACGTCACGCGGCTTGAAGCCGATGTCGTCGACCCCGAAGACGCTGCGCATCGACTCGCGATGACCGAGCTCGACCACCAGCGGTCGCATGCCGAGCGACGCTGCATGCACGGCCAGGGCTGCCACGAGCGTGGTCTTGCCCACGCCGCCCTTGCCGGTCATCAGCACGAAGCGGCGCTGCAGAAGAGCCGACTGCGGGGATTCCACCGTGAGGCACCTAGCGCACCCGGCCCCGAAAGACAAACGCGCGCGCTGACCGCGGAAGGTCCCGGAGGGTTTGACGCGGATTCCGCACCGGTGCTAGTTCGCGACAGTGGCGCAGAAACACCCGGCCGGGCTCTATCGGCTGTTCTTCACCGAGATGTGGGAACGCTTGGCGTTCTACACGATGCTGAACATCCTGCTCCTCTACACGACGGACAGCGAGCGGGGCGGGCTGGGCCTCACCTCGGCCGAGGGCAACGAGATCTACGGCCTGTACCTGGCCTTCGTCTACTTCACGCCCTTCCCCGGCGGCATGTTGGCGGACCGGTACCTCGGCTACCGCAAGGCGGTGTTCATCGGCGCGGTGTTCATGTCGGGCGGGTTGTTCCTGATGAGCATCCCGGGCTCCACCTACTTCATCACCGGCTTGGTGGGCCTCATCGTCGGCAACGGCTTCTTCAAGCCCAACATCTCGGTGATGGTCGGCAACCTCTACGAGGCGGGCGACCCGAAGCGGGACGCCGGCTTCAACATCTTCTACATGGGCATCAACATCGGCGCGTTCGTGGCGTCGTTCCTCAGCTCCGCGGTGCGCAACAGCGCGGGCTGGCTGTGGACGTTCCGCGTGGCGGCGATCGGCCTGCTGGTGGCGATGGTGGTGTTGCTGCTGAGCTGGAAGGTGCTCGAAAAGGCCGACCGTCGACCCCAGCAAGATCCGGACTCTGCGGGCTTCGGTGCCGTCGTCATCAAGATTCTGCTGCCCGCGCTCGGTGCGGGTCTGGTCGGGTTTCTCATCGGCCAAAACGTCATGCCCGACGGTCCGGTGCGCCCGGCCGTGCTCGGCTTCCTGGTGGGCATGGTGCCGGTGGTCATCTTCTTCGTGCGCATGGGAACGACCGCCCCGGCCAAGGAGCGACCGGGCCTGCAGGCGCTGCTGCCCATCTATGTGGCCGGCGGCACCTTCTTCATGATCCTGCACCTCAACGGGTCCGCGATGACCCAATGGGCGCGGGACAACACCGACCGGACCGGGGGCGTCGCAGCTGCCGAAGCCGCGGGCTCTGTCCTCTCCACCGTGTTCTTCACCGATGTGAAGTTCACTCAGGAGGGGCTTCCCAGCTACTACCCCAACGCTGGAGCCGACACGCCGCGCCCCGATCCGCGCAGCCTTCTGTCGATCGACGACAAGACGGCCGCCGCCATGTACGGGCAGCAGAAGCTCGACGAAAAGGCGGTCACGGCCATCGCCAGCGCCAACGCGGACATCGAAGTCCGGGAGCTCGCGCTGGATGATGCGGGGCCGCTCTCCGCTCGGTCGGCCACGGTCTACCCCGACGTGAAGATCGAAACGTCCGACGACGGTCACGGCGGGAGCGTCACGACGGCGAAGGTGCCCGACGGCGCCAAACCGTCTCGACGGGTCGCATTCGTGCGGCAAGTCGAGGGCAACCCGTTGGCGGTCTACGTCGTGGAGCAATCGCTGTACTCGGAGATCTACGACGGGTACCAGAAGCGCTTCAGCAAGGCGCCCCAGCTGCTGGCACCCGGACAGTTCGTCACGATCGTTTCGCCCGAGCTCTACCAGTCGTTCAACGCCTTGTTCGTCGTCGCCTTCACCCCGCTGGTGGTGTGGTTCTTCGGCCTGCTCGGACGCAAAGGCCTCAAGATCTCCACCGCGCAGAAGGTGTTCTGGGGCTTGGTCCTCACCACCGCCAGCATGGTGCTGATGGCGCTGGCCGGCATGATGAGCGACGGCGGCTCCCTGAAGGTCTCGGGCATGTGGTTGGTCGGGTTCTACGGCGTGGTGACACTGGGCGAGCTCTTGCTCTCGCCGATGGGTCTGTCGCTGGTCACCAAGCTCACGCCGACGCGTCTGGTCGGCTTGGCAATGGGCGGATGGTTCATGGCCACGGCGTTCGGCAACAACCTGTCCGGCTTCTTCGGGGGCATTCAGGGGTCGCTGTCTCCGGTGTCGTTCTTCCTGGTGTTGGCCGGGCTGGCGGGCGCCTCCGCGCTGTTCATTCGGGTGCTGCTTCCGCGCCTGGAGAAAACGCTGTCCGACTACGGAGCCTGAGCGTTCCGGGACGTGAGTCACGCGCCCCCGTCGGTTGCATCCCCGCATCCGGCTGGGGGCGTTATGCTTGCGCCGTGTCTGCACGCCCGCTCGTCCAGCGCCTGATCAGCCCCGCCGTCGCCATCACGTTGGCGACGCCCGTCGTCGCGGCCACGTCCCTCGCTCCGACCCTCGCCCGTGCAGAAGCACCGGCCGATGACGAAGCCGCACTCGCCGAGGCACGAGAGATGTTCGAGCGCGGGCGTTCGAAGTACGACACCTTCGACTACGAAGGCGCCATCGACCTGTGGCAGCAGGCCTACGCCAAGGTCCCCGAGAGCCAGGCCGGCGTTCGCAACGCGATGGTCTACAACATCGCGCTCGCGCAGGAGAAGGCGTTCGAGGTCGACAAAGACGTCGCGCACCTCCGCCAAGCGGTGTTGCTGCTCGAGTCCTGGGTCGCCAGCTACAAGGCGATGTTCAAGAAGACGCCCGAGACCGAGGCCGAGGTCGCCAAGGCACACGACCGAATCAAAGAACTCAAAGAGCGCATCAAACGGATCGAGGCCGGCGAGGAACCCTCGGCCGAGCCCGCCGCGGAAGGTCCCGCGGCCGCGGGCTCCAGCATCGAGTTCGACACCGGCTACACCCCCCCACCCGAGGTGATGCGCGAGCAGAAGAAGGCCAAGGCCAGCAACCGCTCCGAGGGCATGATCGCCGCCGGTTGGACCCTTGCCGGCATCGGCGGCCTCGTATTCTTGGGCGGCATCGGGGGCATCGCGGGCACCACCAGCACCGGAAGCAGGGGCGTAGGCGCCAGCATCGGCGTGACGGTCGTCGGCGCAGGCCTGCTCACCGCCGGCGGCATCCTGCTCGGCAAGGGCTACAAGGAAAAGAAGGCGATCAAAGAGGGCCAGTACTCCGTCGCCCCCTACTTCAACCGCGACGGCGGGGGCGCTGCCTTCCGCATGCGGTTTTAACCTTAGGGAACCCCGGAGCGATGCTCGGAGAGCATCGCGGAGCCGGCAGTCGTTCGCGCAGCGAACGATGAGAGGTCCAAGGTCGGGCGCGGGGCGCCCTCGCTCGCGAACCTCCGCCTTTTTTCCTGACGGTCTCGACGACGCGGTGCTCTAGCCGGCGCTCTGCTCCCCGGGGGCCGCATCCTTGGCCGGGGCTGCTTCCTTGGCCGGGGCGGCTTCCTTTGCGGGGGCGGCTTCCTTCGCGGGGGCGGCTTCCTTTGCGGGGGCGGCTTCCTTCGCGGGGGTGGCCTCCTTGGCCGGAGCTGGGTCCTTGGCGGGAGGCTTTTGCTCGGTGGGGGGTTCGTCCTCGGCGGGGGCTTCTTCGGGCTCGGTGGGGGGCGGCGCCATCATGGGGAGGTAGCTGTTGGAGCTGCCTTGGACGGCTGCGATGCGGCGGTTGCGTTGAACCTCCCACTCGGACGGAGGATCCTCCGCGTGCCAGGCCTCGAACTTGGCCTTGTCCTCGGCGGACAGAGGAAGACCGTCGCCGTAGGTTTCATGCATGTAGAGGTAGGCGCGGGCAATCTCGCCGCGGGTCCGCTCGTCCGGCTCGGCGCGCTGTTGGGCGCGGTCGACCTCGAAGTCACACGCTCCGTACATCCGGGTCTCGCCTTCGAGCTCGCCGAAGTCGAAGTCGGACCGATCGGCCTGCAGCTCGCCGACGGCGGGCACCAAGTTGTGCAGGTCGTGCTCCATGGCACGAAACTCCTCGTCAACCTCTCGACAGCAGCGCACCCCAGAGAACGCGACACCCGCCTCGTCGTTGCAGATCGGCTCACGCCAGCAGGCACGGTGTTCACCGAACGCGCGACTGGGCACGACCCGGTCCCACGCAACACGTTTGGACAACCCCTCGTCGGCGCGCGTCTTGTAGCCACACGTACCGCGCGCGACCCGGAGTTGAGGTGTGTAGGCGCAGTTGCAATAGAAGGTGCGCCGATGCTGGCTGTGAATCTCGATCGCCGCCTCGGTGGCGGCCTCGAGCGTGGGCAGCGTCTTGGGCAGGACCTTCGCCGGCACTTCGGGTTCGACCAGGGGAGGAGCCACAGGAGGCGCCGGCGCCTTGGGCTTGGGGTCCGCCTTGACCTCCTTCTTGGCCTCGGTCTTCGCAGGTTCCCCACCGCACCCGAAGGCTGCGAACAAGGCGAGCGCCATGAAAGGCGCGAGGTGTCGCTTCGTGGTTGGGGCAGTCATGCGCAGTGGCGGAGAGTAGCCGCATTCGGCCGCCCCGGGCGAGCGCCGCGGGATGTCCACGGTCCCCGGGCCGCACGGGCTGATGCCGCGAGAGGACACTGGCGCCGAGCGCAGGTCGCGTTCAGCCGACCGGCGGGGGCTGTGGCGGCGGGGTGTCGTGACAAACCCCGATCTCGAGAATCATGTACAGCAGCGCGAGTTCCTGCGGGCTCAGTCCCGCATGGGCCACCGACGAGGTCTCGAAGGTGCTGTACATCATGCGACCGCAACCGTACTGCCCGACGAATGCCATCGGGCGCGTCGCCGCGGGATCGCTGCAGCTCGAGCACGGCCCTTCGACGTAGGTATGCGGCCCGACGTCGACCTGCTCGCCGTCGTCGTTCTCCACCAGCACCTCGTGCACCGCGTCGATACCCGAGTAGTTGAGCTGAAGCTCCACGATCGGAAGCTGGTGCAGGTTGGGGTAGCCGCCCCCGATGTCCTTGAGCGGGTCTGGCAACGCCTCGAGCCAGGCCAGCATGTCCGGGTCGCGAATCTGCCCGAACACGTCGAAGGCCGGCTGCAGGTCGGGCATCGCCTCGTTGTGAAAGTCGACGTACGGGTCGAACGGCACCGAAATGTACTCGTTGGAGTGGTCGGTCGCGTACCACTTGCCGCCTCCCGCCACGTAGTCGCGAATGTTCTGGGCGCGCAGGCCCGGCACGGTCGGCGCTCCCGGCCACTCCTTCGTCGCCGCACACGGCACGAACACGATGTGGTACGGGCGCATGTTTTCGAGGTCGTCCATCCAGGCCCCGCTGCCGCTCGAGATCAGGTCGAACTGCTCGGTGCCCGGCACCAGCTCTCCGGTGGCCGACACCTCTCCGAGCCCGAACTTGGCGAGCACGTTGTAGACCCGGTCGGGGTCCGCGTCGTAGACCGCGATGCGAGGGATCCACATGCCCGCGGCGGGGTCCCAACGGCCCGGCAGGCTGCTGTCCATGGGTGCCACCGCGTTGGCACCTTCGCCGACGTCCAGCTCCACCACCCGGCGGAACTCGCCCTTCTGCACGACGAGCTTCTGCCCCGGGCCCGCCACGGCAGGCAACGAGAACGAGCCATCCGCCGCCGAGAGCACGAAGTTGACGTCACACTCGAGCTCCACGCACTCCGAGCAATACGAGCCGTCGGGGATCTCCGGCACATCACGGCCGGTCACGTAGACCAATGCACCGCTGATCGGGATCTCGAGGTTGGGTGCGAAGACCGTGCCCTGAAGCGTCGCGTTGGGGTCCTGGATGTCGTCCGCCTCGCAGCCGCCCCCTTCGTCCCCCGCCGCGGACCCGCCCCCGGTGCCGCCCACGTCCAACACCCCGGTACTGCCGGCGGCGGAGTCGTCGGCGCCCGACGTGCCCGAGAGCGTCGTCAGCTGCGTGGCGCCGTCATCGGACCCCCGGGACTCGCCGGAACACCCCGCGAGCGCGAACATCACGACCGCCCCAAAGACCCGCCCCGTCATCTCCATCGCGGCACTGTAACAGCCGAGGACGCGAAACCATCGATTCCGCCGATGATCGCCGCGCTCTCGCCCTGGGTGCGCCCCACTCGCCCGCCTATGACGATGACATGCAGCAAGAACGCCACGCCATCGGTGCGCCTTGGGACGTCGTCATCATCGGCGGTGGTCCGGCCGGGCTCTCGGCCGCCCTGACCCTCGGTCGTGCCCGCCGCAGAGTGCTGCTGTGCGACGCGGGGCCCCGACGCAATGCGGCCGCCGCCGCCGTGCACAACTTCGTCACCCGCGACGGCACCCCGCCGGACGAGTTTCGTGCCCACGCCCATGCCCAGCTCGCCCACTACCCCAGCGTGGAGACTCGCCACCGACCGGTGCATGCGATCGACGGCACCGTCGATGCGTTCGTCGTGCAGGTCGGTGACGACCAAGAACACGCCCGGCGCATCCTGGTGTGCACGGGCATGGTCGACGAACGCATCCCTGTGTCCGGCTTCGATGCGCTCTGGGGCACGTCGATCTTTCAGTGTCCTTACTGCCACGGGTACGAGGTTCGCGACCAGCGTTGGGGCGTTCTGGTGCACGACGAGACCATGCTCGAGCACCTGGTGCCGTTCGCGGCGATGCTGCAGGCATGGACGGCGGACGTTCATGTGTTCGCGACCGACGCGGTCACGATCCCGGGTGCGGTGCGAACGCGACTCGAAAGCGCCGACATCCGGGTCGCCACGTCGCCGGTGGCCTCGCTGGTCGAATCCGACGGCAGGCTCGCGGCCATCGCCCTGGCCTCCGAGCAACACGTTCCGCTCGACGTGCTCTTCGCCCACCCACCGCAGCGCCATGTCGAACTCGTGCGCCGCCTCGAACTCGCCCTCGATGCGGCGGGCTTCATCCAGGTCGACCCCAACACGCAATCCACGTCCCGGCCCGGGGTGTACGCGGCCGGTGACGCGACGACCCGCATACAGAGTGCGATCGTGAGCGCCGCCGCGGGGTCGAAGGCAGGTGCCGCCTTGAACCTCGACCTCGCGCTGCAGGGGCCTGCGAGTTTCCGCGACACCGCCAGCGGGCCCAAGGCCACGCGAGGCGGCGCGACGAGGCTATGAGATGTGCTCTAGACTGACGGGGTGGTCGACCTTCTGGTTGCGCGCAAGGCCCCGGTGGAGCGGGTCCAACTCGACGAGACCTCGTGGGTCGACGTGGTCCGCGGGTTTCTGCCCGAGCCCGACGCGTTGTTTCAACAGCTTCAGGACGAGATGCCCTGGACCCAGGGCTCGGCCATCCGCGAGGGTCGCCGGGTCTTGGATCCGCGCCTGGTCGCCGGCATCAGCAGTCGCAACACGGTCCGTTTCCCGGCCCTGCACCAGTCCCGGCTCGTGCTCGAGGCCCGCTACCGCGTGCGTTTCTCGGGCGTCGCGCTCACGCTGTATCGCAACGGACGCGATGGCATGGGGTTCCACCGCGACGACGAGATGCGTTACCTCGAACGCACGATCATCACCGGTCTGTGCTTGGGCGCCGATCGACCGCTGGCGCTCAAAGAAGCGCGCGGTTCAGGGCGACAGCTGGTCGAGCTCGGACACGGCGACCTCTACGTGATGGGCGGCCGCTGCCAAGCCGATTGGCTGCACGGCATCCCCAAGCTAGAGGAGGCCGGGCCGCGGATCTCCTGCGTGTGGCGCTGGACGTCGCGCACCGGTCCACCGTCGTCGAGCCCGACCCACTTCATCCCGGACGCGCCAAACCGCCGGCGTGGGCGCTGAGCCCCCGCACACGGGAACGCCACGCCGCCGGTGTCACGCCATAGCTCCGACGGAACAACCGAATGAAGTGCGTGGGGTCGGCGTAGCCCACCCGCACCGCGACGGCTTCGACCGAGTCGTCCGAATGCATGAGGCGGTTGCCGGCCTCCGCAAGCCGACCCGCGATGATCCAGCCTTTGACCGAGGTGCCCGTGGATCGTCGCACCATGGACGAGACGTGAGCGGGCGAACGATGCACCGCACGCGCAACGTCGGCGAGCGTCAGCGGCCCGAGGCAGTTGTGCTCGATGAACCGCAGCGCGTCACCGACCAGACTGCCGCGCAACCGCACCGAGGGGGCCGGGCCCGCCGCGCGACCAATCTCGGTCAGGATCAACGACAACAGGCTGCGCGACGCGATCTCGTCGTTGGCGGAAGCCGAGAGCTCCGTGCACAGCGTGACGAGAAACGGTCGACGTTCGCGGGGGATCGAGACGACGGCCGACCCCCCTGCCCGCGCGCGATCGAAGGGCGTGAGCAGCCGGCCGACATCGGTCGAGGCGAAACATGGGGGATTGAAACGGACGCCCCACGCGTCGAGTTCATCGACCTCGAGGAGCTTGTGCCGCATGCCCGCAGGCACCAAATAGGCGTCTCCGGGTTGAAGCCGAAAACGCCCGCCCTGTTGAAACGTGCCGTGTCCCCCGACCACCAGGCCGAGCGCCGAAAAGGTGTGCACGGCTTCAGGGGCGCGACGACGCACCCTCGGTGAGAGTCGCTGCGCCCCAACCGGAGCGTTCAACGGTGCATCCGACATGCGGGAACGCTAGCGCTCCTCGCATGCAGATGCAAACGCATTGCAACAGAGGCCGATTCAGCGACTGAAGTCGGCGATCGACTGCGCGAGTCCTCGCGCGCGCTCGAGGCTCTGCAGGATCTCGTGCGGCTCGGCGGTGGCGGTGCTGTTCTTGACCTCGTCGAGATAGCTGGCGAGCGCTTGCCGCAGGCTGTCGGTGACCGAGCTGTTGGTCGAGCGCCGCGGCTGCGGAGGCGGCACCGTCGCCGCATGGCGGGTGCCGGTGCCCTGGGTCCGCATCGAGCCAAAGCTGGGCGGACGCACCACGGGCGGCTTGGGCGGAGACTCGACCTTGCTGCTCGCCACCGCACGCTCGGTCTCCTTGTTGCGACCCACGACCGAACGATCGCCATCGTGGTCGATCAGACCGTCCGCCTTGGCCAGCAGAAGCGAGCACACCTGGTCGTGCATCGCGCTGAGCTCGGCGGGCAGCTCGCGGAAGTGAAACTCCTCGTCGATCTCTTCCTTCACCTCGTTGAGGCCATCCGCCGTCGGAGCATCGAAGCTCACGCCACGCTTGGCGAGCCGGTCTCGGAACATGCGCGCGGTCACTCCCGCGACTTGGTCGGGCGACGCATCGACACCGAGCACGCGCGACAGCCCCTGCTTGACCCCCAAGAAGTAGGTGGAGACGAAGCAGTCCATCATGCCGTCACGAGCGTCCTCGATCGTGATCTTCGGACGGGCGAGCCGGGCCCGCAGGCGGTTGCCGTACTTTTCTTGAACCTCGCGGTCGAGCTCGGTCTGGGGAGGAGGAGGGGTGGGACTGGAGGTTTGGCTATTGAGGTTCACGGCTTGTCATTCTCCGAATCCGAACCCGGACAGCGCTGCGATGACCGCGTTGTCTTCGCGTTGCGCGTCGGTGTCGGGAGGACGGGTCGAGGTGAGCACGATGGACGTCAGCGGATGGCCATCGTGCCGAAGTGGCGAGGCCGGCTGTGCGAGGTCGACCTCGAGCAACCGGGAACACTGCGAGCAACGAACACGCAGCAAGGTGCTGGACGTGGTGGGGATCTGGCCGTGGCCACCACAGGTGCAGCGCCAGTGCAGCACGTGGGAGTCCGCTTCGAGTCCGGCGCTCTCGGACTCGAGACGGCCTTCACCGCGCACCGCATACACCCGGCAGTGCGCATGGGTGTCGAGCAGAAACCGACCCCGTGGCTCCACCCGGCCACGCCAACCCAGGCCGACCTCGGCGTGCAGCTCCTCGGTGAGCAGCACCTCTTCGGGACCCGCCAAACGGGCCAACCGCAGAGTGGCCCGCACGCCGGACCCGACCGCCATCCCCGTCTCGTCGACGGTGCCGGCGCCTTGATGCAGCGCGAGCGAGGGTCGCGGCACGTCGGCGGAGGGATGGGTCCGGGTGAGCCGGAGTGCGGCCTCGGCCGAAGGCAGCACCGCGATCACCTCGTAGCCGATCGACTGGGCGACCCGGCCGCCCTCGTCCTCGATGCAGCGCGTGAACCAGCGCAACTGCTGGTCGGCCTGCCGGTGATCGTCGCGGTCGAGCGACGCCGCCGCGAGCGACAGCGTCCGCCCTTGTGTTTGCTCGACATGGCGGGTGTCGTAGGCGGGTTCGGCGACTTCGGTCGCAATGGCCTCGAGCCGGCTCGCAACCTCGGCCGCGGACGACGGTCGCTCGTCGGGTCGCGAGCGCAGCAACGAACGCAGCAGCGCTTCCAACTCGTGCGGCGCCTCGGGCCGCAGCAGGTGCAGCGACCGCGGACGATCCTCGAGGATGGCGCGCAGCAACGAGAGCGGATCCTTCTCGACCCACGGAAGCTCGCCGGTGAGCATTTCGAACAGCGTCACGCCCAGCGCGAAGAGGTCGGCACGACCGTCGGTGTCGACGCCCATCAGCTGCTCGGGCGCGACGTAACCGGGCGTCCCCACAGCGATGCCCACTTGGGTCAGCTTGGAGCCGGCACTGGGTGCTTGCGCGATGCCGAAGTCGACGATCCGAGCACGTTCACCCCGTGCCGTTTTCGCGACCATGATGTTCGCTGGCTTGATGTCGCGATGAACGATTTCGTGTCGATGTGCGGCATCGAGGCCACTGGCAATACCTTCCGCCAGCGCCACTGCACGATGCATCGACAGCCGCCGATGGTGCTCGAGCAACTGGTCGAGCGACACGCCGTCGACCAGCTCCATCACGATGTAGGGAGACTGCTGTGCGATCCCGAAGTCGAGGGTCGTAACGATGTTCGGGTGCAGCAGACGGCTCGAAGACATCGCTTCTCGTCGAAAGCGAGCCAGCATCATCTCGTCGTCGACGTAGTCGGTCGCGAGCAACTTGACCGCGACTTCACGTTCGAGAACGAGGTCGCGCCCTCGAAACACCGAACCCATTGCACCCGCTCCCAGTTGGGACTCCAACTGCCATCGTCCCCCGAGAATGTCCCCCGGCACGCCACCCCCGCGCATCGCCAGAAGGATACGCGGATCCATGGCCCATGTTGGGACGAATCGGCGGCAACACCGGCGCCCGGATCCTCACCCCGACACGGCTACGCGGGTTTCACTCGCCGGCCCGACCGAACGCAAAACGGCCCACCGGCCCACGTGCGATCACCGCAACACCGAAGACCGAACGGAACCGAACGACCGCCTCCGTCAGACGCAGCCGTACCTCAGCATGACAGCAAGCGTCCCCGAGGGACGCGCAGCGCGAAAGATAGAAGGGGACCGAATGAACTGCCCTCGCGCGGGGGGGTTCGGAAGGGAGCCCTCGCCCCAACGGGGCTCCCTGGAGAACCCCGCAGCCTCGAGCATGAGGTCCCAACAACGCGCAGCGCGAAAGATAGAAGGGGACCGAATGAACACCCCCGCGCGGAGGGGTTCGGAAGAGAGCCCTCGCCCCAAAGGGGCTCCCTGGAGAACCCCGCAGCCTCGAGCATGAGGTCCCAACAACGCGCAGTGCTAAAGATAGAAGGGGACCGAAGGAACTGCCCTCGCGCGGAGGGGTTCGGAAGGGAGCCCTCGCCCCAAAGGGGCTCCCTGGAGAACCCCGCAGCCTCGAGCATGAGGTCCTAATGGACCTCGCGGCCTTTCTCCTGGGCCTCTCGGTTCTTGCGGTCGCGCTCGCGCATCCACTCTCGAACCGCACGCCAGTCGTCCTCGCCCGTGACCTCTTCACCGGCGAGGAACTTGCGCAGCTGGGTGTTGGGGTGATCTTCGGGCAGGTCGGCCAAGGCCCAACGGAGGACCTGGTCGATGTTCTCGGCGAACTTGAAGTTCATCGCACGCACCACGTTCTTCGGGATGTCGTGCAGGTCCTTCTCGTTTTCCTTGGGACAGATGACCGTCTTGATGTCGGCCCGGTAGGCAGCGAGCACCTTTTCCTTGAGACCGCCGATCGGCAATACCTTGCCGCGCAGGTTGATCTCGCCGGTCATCGCCACGTCGCGACGGACCCGGGCCCGCAGGAGCGCCGACACCAGACACGTGGTGATGGTGACGCCCGCCGAGGGTCCATCCTTGGGCACCGCCCCCTCGGGGAAGTGGATGTGGAAGTCGACGTACTCGTAGAAATCGGGGTCGAGACCGAGCGCCAGTGACCGCGCGCGGACGTAGGTGACCGCGGCGGTGGCCGACTCCTTGATGACGTCCCCGAGCTTGCCAGTCAGCGTGACCTTGCCCTTGCCCGAGGTGATCGTGGTTTCGACCGGCAGCAGGTCGCCGCCCAGCGTGGTGTAGGCGAGGCCATTGACCATGCCGAGCATGTCTTTGTCCTCGGCCTTGTTGTAACGGAACTTGCGAGGCCCGAGCAGCTTCTGCACGCCCTTCGCGTCGACCTTGAAGGCCTTCTTCTTCTTGTCCTCGAGGACGTAGTCCCGGGCGAGCTTGCGCAACACCGCCGACACCTCGCGCTCGAGCGAACGGACGCCGGCTTCTTTGGTGTAGTGGTGGATGAGTTCCTTGACCGCGCCGTCGCTCATGCTGACGTCGACCGCACCCAGGCCGTTGAGCTCGGTCTGCTTGGGCACGAGGTACTGCTTGGCGATCTTGAGCTTGTCTTCGTCGGTGTAGCCCGACAGCTCGATGATCTCCATCCGGTCCTTGAGCGGCAGCGGGATGGTGTGCAGCGAGTTGGCCGTGCACAGGAACAGGATCTCGGACAGGTCGTAGTCGAGATCGAGGAAGTGATCGACGAACGTGCTGTTTTGCTCGGGGTCGAGCACCTCGAGCATCGCGGAGCTGGGGTCGCCGCGGAAGTCCATCGACATCTTGTCGATCTCGTCGAGCAGGAACACCGGGTTGGTGCTGCCCGCACGGCGGAGCCCCTGAATGATCTTGCCCGGCATCGCGCCGATGTACGTACGGCGGTGGCCGCGAATCTCGGCTTCGTCACGCACGCCGCCCAGCGACACGCGGACGAACTTGCGACCGGTTGCCCGTGCGACCGACTTGGCGAGCGAGGTCTTGCCGACGCCCGGAGGTCCGACGAGACACAGGATGGGCCCGCGAATCTTCTTCACGAGCTTTTGCACCGCCAGGTACTCGATGATGCGCTGCTTGGGCTTTTCGAGGCCGTAGTGGTCTTCGTCGAGGATGTTGGTCGCCTCGTCGATCTCCAGCTTGTCGTCGGTACGGTCCTGCCAGGGCAGCGCCAGCACGGTGTCGATGTAGTTGCGCACCACGGTCGCCTCGGCGCTCATGGGGCTCATCATCTTGAGCTTGCGCAGCTCCTTCTTCAGGCGCTCGGTGGCTTCTTTGGACATCCGCTTGCGACGGATGCGGTCCTCGAGCTCGGCCAGCTCGTTCTTGAACTCGTCTTGGCTGCCCAGCTCCTTCTGGATCGCCTGCATCTGCTCGTTGAGGTAGTACTCCTTCTGGTTCTTCTCCATCTGCTTCTTGACGCGAGTCCGGATCTTCTTCTCCACCTGGAGAATCTCGATCTCGTTCTGCATCAGCTCGTAGAGCTTCTCCAGGCGAGCACGAACCGACTCGGTCTCGAGCAGTTCTTGTTTCGCGGTGAGCTTGAAGTTGACGTGCGCGGCGATGGTGTCGGCCAGGCGCGAGGGGTTGTCGATGCTCTGCACGCTGACGGCCAACTCGGGCGGCACGCGTTTGTTGAGCTTGACGTAGTTCTCGAACGTGGTCTGCACCGAGCGCATCAGCGCCGCCAGCTCGGGGTCGTCATCGGGGTCGATCTTGGGCGACTCGATCGGCTCGGCTTCGACCAAGAAGAACTTGGAGGTGTCGAGGTACTCCTCGATCCGCGCGCGAGTCTTGCCCTCGACCAACACCTTCACGGTGCCGTCGGGTAGACGCAGCAGCTGAATGATGGTGCCGATCGTGCCGAAGGCGTGAATGCCTTCGGGCTTGGGGTCGTTGACCTTGGCCTTCTTCTGCGCGCACAACAGGATGTGGCGGTCGTCGGCCATCGCCTCCTCGAGGGCGTTGATCGACTTCTCTCGGCCGACGAACAGCGGCACAACCTCGTGGGGAAAGACGATCAGCTCACGCAGCGGAAGGAGCGGGATTTTTCGGGACATGGAACTTCGATTGGGCCGTGCGAGACGATGGAGCTCGAATCGCGGAGGCCATCGCCGACGGTAGCACCGCGCCCATACCCGGTCAAACAACCAAACGGGCAGTAGGACCCCAATCCTCGTACGATTTCAGGCCATTGGACGGGCCGGTGTCCCGCGTGAGCACTCCGTCGAACGACGCGCCTGGAGCAGGTCGCGAACGGGCGTCAAGAGCCCGCCGCCGTCTCGTCCGGCTCCGGCTCTCCGACCGCGGCGCGCAGCGAGACCGGCGGTCCCGCGTACCACCGCCAAAGCCGCGCGAGCGCCCCTGCGGCGAGCACACTCCACGGCAGCTCGGGGGTGGCGAACGGCGAGGCGAACAAGACGAGCAGCTCGAAGATCGGCGCGTGGTCGAGGCCGGGCCACCAGGGAAAACCCAACCGTCGCGCCGCGGCTTCCGCGTCGGGCAGCCTGAAGATCTCGGCATCGCGGCCGCGCAACAACAGACGCGCTTGCAGCAAGGACAGGACCACTGCGGCACCGCCGGCGACGAGCAGCACGACCGCGGCAACCGAGGACCTGTCGGTCTCGGCGACGATCGCGTAGGTCAGGCCGGTCATGATCGCGGCGTGCCCCAGCGGACGCGCCGCCGCAGCGAGGTGCTCATCCACCGTTTCGAACTGACCACCGCCCGCGGCCCGCAGCCGCCGAATGTGTCCCACCAAGGATGTGATCAGCACCCCCGCCACCAGCGACAGACCCGCCGCCAAGGTGCCGATGAACCCTCCGACGAGCGCCAGGGGCAGCGACCCCACCACCAATGCGATGCCCAGGAGGTTGAGCTGCGCCAGGGGGCGGCCCGAGTCGGCCATCCAGCGCAGCGCGGGACGCTCGACATCGCGTCGCCAGCCCCGCTCATTCGGCACCACGATGCCCGCGCCGCGCAGGGTCAGCTCCCGTGCGCGCTCGAGGTCCTCGGGGTCCACCTGTCGCACCACGTCACCGGGTCCGAACGCGTCGGGCCACGGCAGCTCCTCGGTCAGCGGCAGCATTGCCGGGATGCGTGGCAACTCCCCAAAGAAACACGCGGCTGGCCTGCCGACTTCGTCGTACAGCGTGTAGCGCTCGCCCGGCTCCAGCGGGTGTTCGACCATCAAGTCGAGGACCGCGGGGTGCAACACCGTGCCCTCGAACACCACCAGCGCCGGTCGTCCCAGGGGCTCCCCCGTGGCCGATTCCGCGACCGGAAGCACCCGTTCGCCCGCCTCCCGCGCGGCGGCGACGAATGCCTCCGCGGCCTCGATGCCCATCGCGGTGCCCGGGGTGAGGATCGTGCGATCGAACCCCGCCGCCCCTGCTGCGACCATCAGGCGTGCGAGCGCTGCGCGACCGAGGACCGGCCGCTGCGCGTCGACGTGCGCGTCCCCGTCCGCCAGCACCACGAGCACCGGCGCGGGCAGGTGGGCGTGGATCTCGGACGGCTCGGTGATGTCGATCGCGTCGACCAACGCGGGGACCTTAGCAGGAGTCGTCCCGCAGGGTGACGATGGTGGCGCCCCAACTGCCCTCCCCCATCCCGCCCAGGCGGTAGTCGGCCACCGCGGGGTGCTTGTCGAGCAGCGCGTGCACGGTGCGGCGCAGATTGCCGATGCCCTTGCCATGCACCAGGCGCAGCTGCGTCAGGCCGCGCTCGAGACAGGCCTCGATGTAGGCCTCGACCACGCCGCGAACCTCCTTGGGCTTGAACGGGTGCAGGTCGAGCTCACCGTCGATCGGCAGCGTCCCCGGACCCGTCGCGACATCGGCCAGCATGCCGACCCACGGTGCGTGCGGAAGCCGGCCGGGCGCCCCCCATTGCAGGCCCGACGGAGCCTCGCGCTCGTTGAGGGCGACCGAGGCGGTCGGGGCCCGAAACCAGCGTCGGCGCGGCGCGGCGCCCCCCGCATCCAGCCAGACCCCCTCGGAGGCGATCTCCAAACGATGGCCCGCGGCGGTCTCACCGTGCGCATACGTCCAGACTCTGGCCCGCCCAAACAGAGCCGCGGCGATCAGGTCCAGCATCTCGAGCGCGTCCTCGGCCTCAAACGCGTGCGCCCACGGACCGAGCTGAACGTCCAGGTCGGGGGTGATGCGCACCGTGAGCGGTCCCGGTACGGTCCACCCCTGCGGTCCGGGTTCGTCCACGTCGAGCACGGCCGACCATGCGCGCAGTTGCGTATCGAGGATCGCAGGAAAGGTCGAAGACGCCATTGCCTCGGCACCGGCCGTTGAGACGCGGGCGCGGCTACGGCATGATCGCCACGACGATGGCCCCTGTCGAGCCGAACCAGCCACCCGCTGCGGGTCCGGACGAGGCCGATGCACCGACGGTCGTCGACGACGAAACCAAGGACGTGGACGGCGAAGCGGCCGCGGAGTCCGGTGAATCCGCGCTGTCCCCCGGGACACGGCTGGGCCGCTACGTCGTGCTCGAAGAGTTGGGCACCGGGGGCATGGGCATGGTGTTCGCCGCCTACGATCCCGAGCTCAACCGCAAGGTGGCCTTGAAGCTGCTGCGCCCCCGCAGCCGAGAGCGCAAGCGCAAGTCGTCCAGCAACCGACTGCTGCAAGAGGCCCAGGCTTTGGCCAAGTTGGCCCACCCCAACGTGATCACCGTCTACGACGTCGGCACCTACGGCGAGCGGGTGTTCGTGGCCATGGAGCTGGTCGAAGGCGACACGTTGCGCGGCTGGATGCGGGAAAAGACGCGGCGTTGGGACGAAGTGCTGGAGGTCTTCATCCCGGCCGGACGGGGCCTCGCCGCGGCGCATGCCGCCAACCTGGTACACCGAGACTTCAAGCCCGAGAACGTGCTGATCGGCCGTGACGGCCGGGTCCGCGTGATGGACTTCGGGCTCGCCCGGCCGATGCGGGGCGACACGATGACCGGAAGCTCGCTCGATGGCTCGGGCGAACACCTGGCCTCCGGCGAGTTCGCGCCCGAGGGCACCGACGCCGACGACAACGGCAGCGTCGCCGACCCCCTGCTCACCCAGACGGGCTCCACCCTGGGCACGCCGGCCTACATGGCGCCCGAGCAACACCTGGGCAAGCCGACCGACCACAGAAGCGACCAGTTCAGCTTTTGCGTGTCGCTCTTTCACGCGCTGTTCGGAGTGCGCCCGTTCGATGGAGCCGACGCGGCCGCGCTGACGATTCAGAAGTCGAAGGCCCAGCTCGTCGATCCGCCCAACCTCTCGCGCGTCCCCTCGTGGGTTCGCAAGCACGTGTGGCGAGGCCTCGACCCCGACCCCGATGCGCGGTTCGAAAGCATGGACGCCCTGCTCGAGGCGCTCGGCGACGACCCCCGCGTGCGTCGGCGCAAGGTCTTGAGAATCGCGGGCGCCACGGTTGCTGTGGTGGGCAGCGTCGGCGGCATTCAATACTGGCGCAACCGTGCGCCCGACATCTGCCGCGGCGGGCCCGACAAGCTGGCCGAGGTCTGGAACGACACCCGCGCGCAGGCGGTCGGTGACGCCTTGAAAGGTCTCGGCCAACCCGGTGCCGAGCAGGCATGGCAGACCGCACGCAGCACGCTCGACGACTACGGCGCAGCGTGGTCGCAGATGTACACCGAAGCCTGCGAAGCCACGCACGTGCGCGGGGAACAGTCGGCACGCATGCTCGAACTGCGCCACAGCTGCCTGCAGGAACGTCTCGAAGAGCTCGACGCCTGGGCGACCTTGCTCAGCGAGCCGACCCCAGGCATGGCGGTCCGCGCAACGCATGCCGCGATGCATGTCGGCGCGCTGTCGGCATGCGCCGACGCGGAAGCGCTCGCGTCGGCCGTCGACCCGCCCCAGGACGAAGCGCTTCGGGGCGGCGTCGCTGCGTTGCGTGCCGACCTGGCCAAGGTCAAGGTTCTCGCCGAGCTCGGGCGGTTCGACGAAGCCGTCGAGCTGGCCGAGGCGACCTACAAGATCGCGAGCACCGTGGAGTACCCACCGGTGTTCGCCGAAGCCCGCTACCGCCTGGGCCAAGCAGAGGCGATGCGCGGCGACGCCGAGAAGGCCGAGGAAAACCTCGAAGAGGCGCAGTGGAAAGGCGCGTCGGTCAAACACGACGCCATCGCGGCTGCGGCTGCCAGTGCCCTGGTCGAGCTCATCGGGCGGCAACGCGGCGACCACGAAGACGGCCTGGGCTGGTCACGCCACGCCGAGGCTGCGATTCAGCGCATTGGCGCTCCTGCGTCGATGGAGGCGCGTTTGCTGCACGACGTCGGGGCGATTCGCTCGGACGCGGGAGACCTGGAGCCCGCGTCCGCGGACTTGCTGCGCGCGCTCGAACTCTATCGGACCGTCCCGGGCTCGGAGCTCGATCAGATCGATGCGACACGCTCGCTCGCGCAGCTCCGACTGCGCGAAGGCAAGCTCGACGAGGCCACCACCTTGTTCGAGGAAGCGCGCGACCGCAGCCAAGCCGCGCTCGGCGAGGGCCATCCCGACGTGGCGACCGCCAACTTGGGCATCGCCCGGGTGCTCGATGCACGAGGGCGTCACGACGAGGCACTCGCCATGATGACCGCGGCTCTCGAGGCAGCGCGCTCCGTCTACCCGGACAAGGATCCCGCCCTCATCGTCATGTTCGAGACGCTGGCCGACAGCCACGCGGAGCACGGCGATCACGCGCTGGCAGTGCAGCAGAAGCAAGCAGTGCTCGCGTTGCAGCGCGCCCGGCTCGGCGAACACCCGCAGGTCGCTCGGGTGCTGCACGACATCGGTCGCGCACTCGAAAACGCGGAGCAATACGATGCGGCGCGCGACAGCCACATGCAGGCGCTACGCATGTGGGAGCAGACGCGAGGCGAAGACCACCCCGATCTCGCCTACGCCCTGACCAGCCTGGGGCTGCTCGACGTGCGCAGCGGTGAAGCCCAAACCGCGGTCGACCGGCTGGAGCGCGCGCTGAAGCTTCGCGGCGGTCGAGGGCTCGACCCCAACCTGCTCGCCCGCACCCAGTTCGCCCTTGCCCGAGCACTCCATGCCACGGGCGGCGACCATCCGCGCGCACGGGAGCTGGCCACCAAGGCCCGCGACACCTTCGCCAAGGGCAAACACCCCGACCCCGCCGCCGCCAAAGAGGTCGAACGTTGGCTCGCCGAGGCCACCAAGACGGAGTAGCACCGCAGCACTGAAGTCCGTGCCGCGTCTCTCGGCACCGCCCCACCGTATCTCGGCAGGAAAGCGGAGCGGAAAAGATGCAGAGCGGCCGAACGAAGGAGCGCCCGCTCGAGGGATTCGGAAGGCCGCCTACGACTCGCAGTTGTCGCAGGCGTTCGTGGCTTGCTCGCAGCGTGCCTCGGCGCGGGTACACGCGTCGGTGTACTTCGCGTCGTCGGCGTGATCCTCAGCCATCACGCAGATGCGTTCCGCGACGTCGCAGATCGCAGCCCGCAAGTCGCAGATGCGCTCGCAACGACCCGCATCGTCGTCCGTGACGCGCAGCGAGGTGGCCTTGGGCTCGGCGGTCGAGCTTTCGCCCGCGACAACGCCCTCGTCGTAGGAGAGACCCTGCGCCGACAGGTCCGCGTCGAGTTCGTCGAGCGCAGCGGTGAGTTCGTCGAAGCTGGCGTTCGCGCCCGGTGCGACGTAACGCCGCTCGGGTTCGGCCGCCTCCGGCGCGTAGGCATCGGCGCTGGTCGGTGCCGCAGGTGCGTGAGAGTCTCGTGGCGCCGACTTGGCGCAGCCGACCGCGAACACCGCCAGGGCCAAGGCGAGGTGGCGCTTCACAGCGCACCTCCCAGCTCGCGCTCGAGCAGGATCGAGTTGATCTCCAGCGCCTTCTCGTAGGCTTCGAGCGCTTCGTCGTCACGCCCTTCGGCCTCGTAGAGTTCGCCGCGAAGCGCCCACAGACGCGCCGTGAATGGGTTGGGGTCGGTGGGGTCCTCGCCCAGTCCTTCGTCGACCATCTGCAGCAGGGTAGCCTGCGACACCGGGTCGACGTCGGGATGATCGAGACGCAGCCGCACGAGGCGTCCGTACGCGTCGTGCCGCAATGCGACCGCGACCGGGGAGGCATCCTCGGGCGTGGGCCACGGCCCGGCGCGCAGCGACTCGAGCGATGCGATCGCCCCTGCGATGTCGCCCTTCTTCACCTTGAGGTCCACGGCTCGATGCTCGACATCCAGACGTTGGCCGAGCGCCACCAAGATGTCGGGTCGCTCCGGCGCGATGCGGTCGGCTTGGGCCAAGCCCGCGAACATGCCTGCCGCCCCGAGCACCATGCCCAAGGCGAGGGTGCCCAGGCCACTGGCGCGTCCCCTCATGGCGCACCTCCGAGGGTCCCGCCGCGCTCGAGCGTACCCAGCAACTTCTGGCGAACGGCGTCGCGACCCGCGTCGACCTCCGCATCGATGACCGCGCGGGCTTCGGGCGCGAGCATGTCGAACTGCGCCTGCAACGTGATCGACAAGCCGTCCGCCGCGCTCGCCTGCGCCACCGCATCGGGCGCAGGGCCAGGGTCCGGCTGCGGGCGCGTCGCCAACACCAAGACCGCGGCAGCGGCAGCGGCGACCGTTACACCGACGCCCACGCGCCAGTCGAAGATGCGACGCCACCACGGGGTGAACCCCGACTCGGCCTCGATGCCCTCGGCCACCTCGGACCAGATCGCCCCGAGGGCTTCGGGCTCCAGCGTTTCGGGGCTCGCGGCGTGGCGAAAGAGGTGCACGACCGCCAGCTCGGCATCCACCGAGCCCTGGGCCCCTTCGGCCTCTTGCCCGGCGCGAAGCTCGTCTTCCCACTGAGGGTCCAAAACCCCCGGTTTCTTCTCACTCATGACCTCTTCCGCCTCTCTTCGACCCCCCGAACGCCCGCCGTACCGAAAACCTTACGGCATCGGGAACAAAGCGGTCGGGGGTGCGTTGGATGGACATCGCGGGGACTTTCGGGGCGTGTGCAGCGCATCTATTGCAGCTCCATGGCCAAGGGGACGCCGTGTTTTTCACAGGCGGTTCGAAACGCGCGGCACGCACGAAACAACAGCACGTCGAGCGTGGCCACCTTCACCTCGAGCGCCTCCGCGCACGCCTTGCGGTCGCGATCCTCGAGCAGGCGCATGCGCAACACGGTGGCGTAACGCGGGTTCATCGTTTCGAGCACCGACTCGATCTTGGCGCGGAGCTGGCCGCGTTGGACCTCCTCCTCGCCCGCGGTCGACGGAGGCGGCGGACCGCCGACCGACTCGACGTGCTCCAAGAACGATCCGCGCAGGCGCTGCCGTCGGCCCGAGGCGCGCAGGAGATCCCGAGCCTTGTTCTTGGCCAGCGTCTTGAACCACCCGTAGATGCTCGGCTCGCGCCAGCTGTAGTTGGGCAAGGCACGATGCGCAGCCATGAAGGTCTCGCGCAGGCAGTCGTGGGCATCGTCCCGGTCACCGAGCATCGGCACCAGGACGTAGCCGTACAGCGTCGTCGCGTAGTGACGGTAGAGCCGCTCGAACGCTCGGCGATCGCCGCGCTGGGCTCGCTCGACGATCGCCCGCTCGTCGGGGAGCGGTTGGGGGCGTCCACTCACGCCCCTGCAGGGTAGCGCGACAGCGCCGTTCTCGGCCAAGCTGCAGCGGATGCCTCGCCTCGACCTGCTGGTCGCCCGCAACACGCCCCATTCCAGGCGTGACGTGAGCCGGATGTTCAAGGCTGGGCGCATCCGTGACGCCCAAGGAGATCCCCTGCGGGCCAAGGACAGCGTGCCGCCGAGCGACCTGCCGCTGGAGGTGCTCGTCGACGACGCGCCCGTGCTGCTGCGGTGCCGCTACGACCTGGTGCTGCACAAACCGCTGGGCGTCGTCACGGCCCACGAGGATCGCCGCCACCCCACCGCGTACGCCCTGCTCCGCGATGCGCCGCTGTTCCCCGACCTGCGGGCGGTCGGTCGCCTCGACAAGGAGACTTCGGGCCTGCTGATGTGGACGACCGACGGCACGTTGCTGCATCGCATCACCCACCCGCGCTACGCCGTGCCGCGCACCTATCACGTGGCGCTCGAGCGTCCGCCCGCCCCGCTCCCCGAGGACCTCACGCTCGAGGACGGCTACAGTCCCGACATCGTCGAGTACACGCTGCAGGACCCCGAGGCCTTGCACCCGGCACTGCACCGCCCCCAGAGCGCCACCGCGTTCGCGTCGATCACGATCACCACCGGCCGTTTTCACGAGGTTCGGCGCATCTTCGCGGCGTTGGAGAGCCACGTGGTCGGCCTGGCTCGCGTGCGCTTCGGCCCGGTGCAGCTCCCGGTGGACTTGCCCGCCGGCGATTTCGCCCCCTACGACCTCAAGGGCGCGTTTGCGGGCATGCATCCCGTCAAATAATGGCCGAACCGCGGACAATCGCCCTCAAGGTGGACCGCACGCGGACGATGCACCCCTCGGACGGACGAACGATGAACGCATCCAAGCTGTTGTGCACCGCATTGTTCCTCACGGGGCTGCCCGCCTGCGACCTCGCCGTCTATCCGACGACATCTCAGTACGTCGCACAAGAGGCCGCCCGCGCCACGGTGGACCTGGACGCCGAGTCGATGCCCAGCGCGGCCGAGGTGGTGGACGTCGAGGTCACGCTCGACACGGTCGCGCTGCACCGGCCGTACGACGACCGCTGGGTCCTGCTCTCGGGCGACGAAGCCACCACCACCTTGGTCGCCGAGCCGCGCAACCGCACCCTGGCCGACGTCCCGATGCGCATGCAGGACTACGACCGCATCGCCTTCGGCATCACCCGGGTCCGGGTGGCCACCGAGGACGGCTGGCACGAGGCCGAGTTGACCGTGGACGAGGTCGAGCTCGACGGGGACTTCGTGGTCGACGGGCACGTGACGGTGGCCCTGCGCTTCGACCTGCTCTCGGGGCTCGGCGGAGACGCCCGCTCGGGCTTCACGTTCGAGCCGCTGGTCGACGCGAGCATTCAGCCCGCCTCGTGAGCAGGGTCCCGCGAGGGACCCGGGCAACTCGTCTACCCTGACGCGCATGCGGACTCCGCTTGCGCTCTTTGTCCTGACCTCGCTCGGCGCCTGTGCCACCACGCCAGCGCCCAGCCCAACGCCGCCCGCAGACGCGGCGGCGAGCCAAGACACCACAGCCCCAAGCGCCGCCGACCCGGCCCCGATCGCCTCGACACAGCCCCACCCGTTCGGCGCGCGGGACCTGCTGGCCATGGATCGGATCAGCGACCACCAGGTCTCGCCCGACGGCAAGACCGTGGTGTTCGTGCGCCGCGTGACCGACCTGGAGGAGGACCGAGGCCGCACCGACCTGTGGTCGATTCCCATGGCAGGCGGGGAGCCAACCCGGCTGACCCAGGATCCCGGCAGCGACTTCAACCCGCGTTTCTCCGCGGACGGCAAGACGCTCTACTTCCTGTCCAGCCGCAGCGGCTCGGTTCAGGTGTGGTCGATGCCGACCACCGGCGGCGAGGCCACGCAGGTCACCGACCACCCACTGTCGATCGGCAACCTCACCCTCTCCCCCTCCGGCGATGCGTTCGCGTTCTCGGCCGACGTGTTCGTCGACTGCCCGGACCTCGCCTGCACGGCCAAGCGACTCGAAGACGAGGCCAACGACCCCCGCACCGGCCGCGTCTACGACCGGCTGTTCGTGCGCCACTGGGACACCTACAAGGACGGTCGTCGCGCGCATCTGTTCGTGCAGCCGCTGGGCGACGGTGCGCCGGTCGATGTCACGCAAGGCGTCGATGGCGACGTGCCCACCAAGCCGTTTGGTGGAGCCGAAGACTTCGCGTTCTCCCCCGACGGCAAACACATCGTCTACACGGTGCGCATCGCGGGCAAGACCGAGCCGTGGTCGACGAACTTCGACCTCTACGCGGTGCCCACCACAGGCGGCGCGCCACGACTGCTCACGGGTGACAACCCGGCCTGGGATGCGCACCCGGTGTTCTCGCCCGACGGCAAGACCCTGGCGTTCGCCTCGATGAAGCGACCCGGCTACGAAGCGGACAAGTTCACGCTACGCACAATCGCCTGGCCCGACGGCGAGCCGCAAACGCTCACCCAGCATTGGGATCGCTCGGCGGGCAGCTTCACGTTCGACGAGGACGGGGCTTCGCTCCTGGTCATCGCGCAGAACTTCGGCCAACGCTCCCTGTTCCGCGTCCCGCTCACCCCCGACGCCGAGGTCACCGAGTTGGTGCACGACGGGTCGCTCGGCGGTCCCGTACCCCTGGGAGACAGGATCCTCCTCGCCAAACACGACCTCACCCACCCGACCGAGCTCTACACGGTGCCCAGCGCGGGCGGCGAGCTCACGGCGCTGACCCACATCAACGACACGAAGGTCGCTGCCGCCCGCATGGGCGAGCCGGAACAGTTCTCCTTCCGTGGCGCCAAGGGAGACACGGTCTACGGATACGTGGTCAAGCCGGTCGACTTCGACCCCGAGAAGACCTACCCGATCGCGTTCCTGATCCACGGCGGTCCCCAAGGGTCGTTCGGCAACATGTTCCACTACCGCTGGAACGCGCAGACCTACGCGGGCGCTGGCTACGGGGTGGTGATGATCGACTTTCACGGATCGACCGGCTACGGCCAAGCCTTCACCGACGCGATCGGCGACGACTGGGGCGGCAAACCGCTCACCGACCTCAAGAAGGGCCTGGCCCACGCCGTGAAGGCCTACCCCTGGCTCCAGGCCGACAACGCCTGCGCGCTCGGAGCCAGCTACGGCGGCTTCATGATCAACTGGATCGCCAGCCAGTGGCCCGACCGCTTCAAGTGCCTCGTCAACCACGACGGGGTCTTCGACGCGCGCATCATGTACTACGCCACCGAGGAGCTGTGGTTCCCCGAGTGGGAGCACCGCGGCCCGTACTACGAGCGCGCCAAGGCCCACGAAAAGCACAACCCGGCCCTGTTCGTGCACCAGTGGAAGACGCCGATGCTGGTCATTCAAGGCGCACTCGACTACCGCGTGCCCGAGGACCAAGGCCTGGGCACCTTCACCGCCCTGCAGCGCCAAGGCATCGAATCCAAGCTGCTGTTCTTCCCCGACGAGAACCACTGGGTGCTCAAGCCGAACAACAGCCTGCAGTGGCACGAGGTCGTGTTCGACTGGCTGAACGCACACACCGGCCAGTGAGCGCATCTTTGCGTCCAACGAAACTTTCGCTCGGCCACGGCCGTTGTCGAAGCGAGAGCCCATGACGGCGCCCCGTTCCCCCAACGCCCTCGAGGCGATCACCGCCGAACTCGACGGTGCCCAGCGCAACAAGCGGGCCCACTTTCGACCGGCGCTGGTGATGTCGCTGGTGGTGGTGGTGGCGCCGCTGGTCGTGCTCGGGGTTCGGCCCGACCTGCTCGACCTGCCGCCGGCCCAGCTGGCGGTGCAGGTGTTGCTGTGGGTGCTGTGCCTGCTGGTGTTCCCCGCGCTCGGGGTCGGGGTGCTGTTCGTCGGGCGCACGATGCGCTACGTGCTGGCAGTCTCCGCGGTGGCGCTGTCGGTCGTCGCAGCGACCGGGTGGCCGTTTGCAGGCGGCCACGCCCACGACCACGGCACCGCGTCGCTCGGTTGTTTCTCGGTCACGCTCGTCACCGGCATCACGATGCTCGGCATCGGCGTGCTGAGCGGGGCGTTCGTGCAGCGTCGCCGCATGGCGGCCGTGTTCTGGATCGCCGCCGGCCTCTCGTTGGTCGCGCTCAACGTGGTCACCTGGCACTGCCCCGCCTCGGGCATGCTGCACATCGTGCCCTCGCACATGGGCGGCGCGGCCGTCCTGCTCGGGTTGGCGGCGGTGGTCGGCTGGATCGTGCGGCGCCGCGAACAGTAGAGTCCACGGGTTGCTGCGCATCGCGAAAGTCATCCCGCGCACGACGGTCGAGGGACCGTTCGAGCGCTGCGCGATCTGGGTGTCGGGGTGCACATTGGCCTGCCCGGGCTGCTGCAACCCCGAGCTATTCGAGACCTCGGCCGGGAACCCCTACGACCGCAACGCACTGCTCGCGGTGCTCGACCGTGCGGTGAACGACGGTGTCGAGGGCATCACGGTCCTCGGCGGCGAACCGCTGCAGCAGCTGGCGGGCGTCGCCGCGCTGGCCACGGACGCGAGCAGCCGCGGACTCGGCACGATCGTGTTCACCGGGTACACCCTCGCGCAGGCGCAGCAGCGTCCTGGTTTTCAGGACCTGTGGTCCACGCTGGACACTTTGGTCGATGGCCCGTTCGACGTGCGCCAACCAGACAGGCGGCGACGCTTCATCGGCTCCGAGAACCAGGGTCTGCGCCACCGTACCCGTCGCTACGCCGAACCGGGGCTGTGGCGGGGCCGCCGGCAGATCGAGGTCCGGGTCGACCCGAGTGGCCAGGTCGAAGTGCACGGCATGCCACGCTCGGTTTCGCGGTTCGCCCGCAGCATGAAGCGCGATTGAGCCAGCAAAGCGGGCCGACATCCCGTATGGTCCGCCGGATGGAGACCGTAGTTGTAGACCGGCGAAGCGTACTCGTGTTCGCCTTGCTTGGCGCCGGCTGCTTCTCCGATCCCCCAACGAGCAGCCCCGACGGCACCAGCACGACGATGGACACCGCGGGCCCCACGGGTCCGGACGATGTGTTCGAAACCACCTCCGCGGGACCCAGCACGGCAGGCACGAGCAGCGGACCGGGCGAGAGTTCGACGACGGGCACCGACACGGAGATCGCGGACACGACCGCGGACGACGGTTCGACAACCGCGGCTGCCGAGTGCGGCAACGGAATGCCGGAGACCGGCGAACTTTGTGACACCGACGACCTGCAGGGGCGACACTGCGAGTCCTTTGGGTTCGTCGCGGGTGACCTCGCCTGCAACGACGACTGCCAGTTCGACTTCAGCGGCTGCATTGCACCGGGCGGCATGGTGTACGTGCCCGCGGGGCCCTTCACGATGGGCTCGCCCGACCACCCCGACGAGCAACCGATCCGGGAAGTGACGCTGAGCGGCTACTTCATCGACACCTACGAGGTCACGGCTGCCGAATACGCCGTATGCCTCGCCGAGGCGCAGTGCCCCGAGCCGATGTCGACCGCCTTTCCCCAGTTCGACAGCGAGTGCACGGTCGGCCAAGCGGGACGAGAAGAGCACCCCGCCAACTGCATCGGTCATGACGCGGCCGGGGACTACTGTGCGTGGGCCGGCAAGCGCCTGCCCACCGAGGCGGAATGGGAAAAGGCCGCCCGCGGCACGGACGAGCGGCGTTACCCGTGGGGCGACGGCCCTGCCCCCTCCGATGCCTGCACCCACGCGATTTCGGGCTTCGGCGGGCTGGGCTGCGACCTCGAACGCACCTGGGAGGTCGGCAGCGTTCCCATGGGCGTCTCGCCCTATGGCGCCCACGACATGGCGGGCAACGTGTGGGAGTGGGTCTCGGACTACTACGCATCGATCTACGACGGCGCCGACCTGGTCGACCCCACGGGGCCTGAAGGGGGCATCCAACGCAACGTGCGCGGCGGCGGATGGTTCTCGGCCGATGCAGGTGCCTTCACGACGACCCGGCGATACGCCACCGACCTCGACTTCGCAGACGCCTTCGTCGGGTTCCGCTGCGTGCTGCCGAGCCCCTCCGCTCCGTGAGCCCCTTTGACAACGGGAGCGCGCTCCCTGCAAATGGAGGGTGATGGTCCGTGCCGCTTCGCTCGCGCTGCTGATGTTGGCATCGGCCTGCGATGAGCCCGCGCCCGTGACCTCCGAGCCTGCGCCGCCGTCCGCGGAGGCCTCGGCGGAGCCCGAGCCGTGGTCAGACCCGTGGTTGCTCCGCGAGGGCCAGCGGTTCCTCTCCGACACGGCCTATCGCCGCGCGGCGCTCGAGCGCTCGCTGGTCAACCCGGACAACCTCTACTCGGCGCAGCGCCTGGCCTCGTATGGGTTGGGGAGTCGGCGCTGGGACCGACTGCCACAGTGGAACCCGCGTGCGCAGCCCGTCGATGCAGCGCTCGCCGCCCAACTCGAACGTGGCGAGTTCCCGGCCGCCCCCACCGAGCCGCTGTGGGACGGAGTCGAGCCGAGCACCATGGACGAGTGGGTGGCGCTCGGGCGCGCGGTGTTCTTCGGCTACCCGATGCGGGCCGAAGTTTATATGGAATGGGGCCTGACCAGGCCCGCCCTCGCGGCGGCGGTGGGCATCGAACGCGACGCTGCAGGGAACGTCCCGGGCCTGGTCCTGTTTGTGGACGTCGATCGTGAAGTCCGGGTGGGCATCACGTGCGCGGTCTGTCACACCGCGGTCGTGGGCGGCGAGGTGGTGGAAGGCCGTGCCCGTCGCACCTTCGACTACGGACGCTTGCGGCTGGCGTACTTCGACGACACCGGCATCGCGGTCGACCCCAGCCGCGCGGCACGCATGGCGCAGTGGGGGCCCGGGCGCGCCGACGTCACCGAAGACGACGACGAAGACCCGGTCACGATCCCGGACCTGTGGGCGCTTCGCGACCAACGGTGGCTGACCCAAGCGGGCACCATCCGCCACGAGAGCCCACTGGCGCTCGCGATCCGGCAGGAAACGCAGCTGACCGACTCCAACCACGCCATGGTCCGACCCCCGCGCGTACTGGCATGGGCCCTCGCGATGTACGTCTATTCACTCGACCCCGGCCCTCGCAACGTCGCGACGGGCACCCGCGGCGCAGACCTGTTCGACGACCACTGCGGGTCATGTCACCGGGGCGAGAGTGGAGGCGGCCGTGTGCTGCCCTGGAAGACCATCGGCACCGACGGCGCCCTCGCGACCGGACGCGGACGCGGCACCGGAACCTACCGCGTACCGCCGCTGGTCGGGGTCTCGGACGGCGCGCCATACCTGCACAACGGCGCGGTCGCGTCCCTGCCCGAACTGCTCTCCCCCGCCCGACTGCAGCCCGACTACGCAGACGGCCGCCTCGGTCCGGGCCCGATCCCCGGCCACACCGCGGGCACCGACCTCAGCGACGACGACCGCACTGCGCTGCTCGCGCACCTGCGCACGCTGTAGCGGCTCAGGTTTTGACGTTGGGCGGCAGGCTGGTGGGGGTGTCGACCACGACGTTCTGCTCGAGCGTCGTATCGGCGCCTGCGATCGAGACCACCGCCTTGACCGTGTATCGCTGGCTGCGACGGTCGTCGACCCGGCCCCAGTCGGGCTGGCTCACCGCGTAGCTCACCGACAAGTCCTGGCCCGGCTCGACCGTTTCGTTCCACGGCGCATAGCCTTCCCCATCGGTCCACACGCTGGGCGAGCGGGTGGTGAGCATGCCGAGCGAGTCGCCCGAGGCGAGCAGCAGCTCGACCGACTTGACGGCAATCGTCGCCGCCTTTGCCCCTTCGGCCGCCGTCACTGCCAGTTGAATCGAGCTCTGCTTGCAACGCCGCTTGGCCTTCGACTTCATCGCGCGGTCCGACTTACCCCGTCGCTTGGGCTCGGACTTCGCCGCGAAAGACTGGGTCGGCTTGGGTTTCGGCTTGGGCGTGGTGTTGGGGACGCCACCACAGTCGTCGGCAAGCGTCGCCGCCGTCATCAGCACCTCGACCCCCGCCGCCTGCGGTACCGGCTCGGGCTCGGGTTCGGGCTCGGGCTCCGGGGTTTCAACCGTCGGCTCGGGCTGCGTCGGCGACACCGCAGGCGTGTCCTCCCCACTCGGACCCGACGGGCTGCACCCCCACATGACGAACACCACGGCCGCGAGTCCCTTCCGCATCCGGGGATTGTAGCAAGCCGGGTGTGTGGCGGGTCAGCCGTAAAGCCGAAGTGCAGGCGCAGGGAACGTCGTTCCAGCCCCAGCACCCGAAGTCGTCGCAGAGCCGTCGCGCGGAGTCTACCGAACCCTCGAACGAACAACCTCCGTCCCGTTGCTCCAGATCAGGCTTCCGTCCGAAAACAGATACCGCGTGGGCTTCAAACGCTGCTCCAGACGTCCGACGAGGCGAGAACGACCACCGCGCGCCGTGAATAATCGCCCACCGTACTCGGCCCATAAGACGGACGACCCCCTTGACCCAACGAAGATTGCGAGCCCGCGCCACACCACTTTGGTCGCCCCACTCTCAAGGTCGACACGAACAACCACATTGGGTTCCGCATCATCGGCTCCGATACTCCTAGAGAGTGAAAGATACGCGTCCCCCCCGACGAGCGCGAGATCACGGCCTCCGAGCCGATTGTAGTCAAACTCCACTTCTCCGAACTCCGTTCCGTCCTCCCTCGCATAGAACAGCCTCAGATTCTCAAACGGCCCTGTTCGATGAACCCAAGCAAGTACCCCATTCTCTGCAGCGAGACCACGCCCCGGGCATCCATGGGCGTAGCCAGATGCATCGCTGGGAACCTGCGCTATCACCTCCACGCGTCGGTCTTCTGCCATCCGCCACAGCCGGCCTGTGCCGCACTCGAACCAGAACACCCCAGATTGGCCTGCAACAAGATCCGTTGGATTGTACTGTGACCCCGCGACCTCCTCGGCCTTCTTGGTCGACAGCTCTGCGGACATCACCCTGCCGTTCCTGAACTCAGCATCAAGATCTCCAAGTTCGGTCCAGTAGACAGAGTCTCCTATCAAGAAGAGCCCGCACGGCTCGGTTGCCGTTTCCGCGACCAACGACCAACGTCTCGGCCCCTCGAACAAGCGAATCGTTCGGCGATTTGTACCAACAACAACCCGTTCTCCGTCGACGGCAATTGGCCGACATCCTGAAGCCGGGAAGCCCTCGTTCGTCACGCGTGGAACGTCTCGTTTCGCACGACCGGGAGCGTCGTTCGAGGAAGAACGGGCGACCTCCTCTTCCCTCTTCTTCGCAACTTCCGGTCGCCTCTGCTCGGTCGGCGCATGCTCTGCGCCACCAGACCTCGCTTCCCCCGCCCGGTCCTCGCCGCCTTGCCTCACGCAGCCAGCAAGAAGGAACACGACGAGGGGCCACCTCGGCCACGCTGTACTCGAACACATACGCTCCGCTCTCCTGCGACGACGCTTCCGCGTCGCATGCATAACACCCTACGTGCCGCCACCGCTCCGCGGTTTCCATCTTCGTCGTGCCGATGCTAGCGTCCGGCGAGCCGGTACTCCGGCCCCCTGAAGAGACCTCGCCATGCCCGCCAAGAAACAGTTTTGGTTGATGAAGTCCGAGCCCGATGCGTACTCGATCGACGACCTCGAGCGAGACGGGACGGAGCACTGGGACGGGATTCGCAACTATCAGGCGCGCAACAACATGCGGGCGATGAACGTGGGCGACCTGGTGTTGTTCTATCACTCCAACGCCAAACCGCCGGGCGTCGTGGGCGTTGCCAAGGTCTGCAAGACCATCTACCCCGACCACACGGCGTGGGACCCGAAGAGCAAGTACTTCGATGCCAAGTCACCGCAGGACAACCCGCGGTGGGAAATGGTTGACGTGGAGTTCGTCGAAAAGACACCACGCATGGTGTCCCTCGAGGACCTCAAGGCCGACCCCGCACTCGAGGACATGGTGGTCACGCAGCGCTCTCGGCTCTCGGTGCAGCCGGTCGGCAAGGAGCACTTCAAACACGTGTTGAAGCTCGCCGGCGCGAAGACCAAGGTCAGGTAGTCGCGCCTACAGATCCGCCTGCATCTCGGCTTTGAGTGCCGCGGGCGCGAAGCTGTGTTCGATGCCCGTGCGGACCACTGCACGCACGGTGTCTTCATCCCAGCCGAACACGTTCATTGCGCGCGCGTATTCGGCGAGCAGGTCGGTGCCGAACATCGGGGGGTCGTCGCTGCCGAGCGTGACGGGCACCCCGGCCGCGAGCAGCTGCGGCAACGGGTGCGCCTGCATCGAAGGGAAGACGTGCAGCGCGACGTTGCTGCTCGGGCACACCTCGAGCGCGATGCCGTGCTCGCGCAGGTGGTCGACCAGGGCCGGGTCTTCGAGGCAGCGCACGCCATGGCCGATACGGTTGGCACCCAACCGACGTACCGCGGTCCAGATCGACGTCGCACCGGCCCCCTCTCCTGCATGCGGCAGGCTGGCGAACCCCGCCGCGCGTCCGCGATCGAACGCGCGCCCGATCGCCTCCATCGGATAGTGGTCCGCCTCGGGTCCGCCCACGCCCAGCCCCGCAACGCTGCCGGGGTCGCGCGCGTTCATACCCAACGCGAAGTCGACGGTCGCTTCCGCTTGGTGCGGCATCGAACGCACCACGTCGAACACCCACCGGTGCATCACCCCGTGTCGACGCAGCGCCTCGGCACGCCCCAACGCCAAGCCCGCCCACAGCACGTCGGCGGTGATGCCCCGTGCACGATGCGTCAGCGGGGTGAACGTGACCTCGGCATAACGAACGCCCATCGCCGCGTGCCTTTCGGCAAGGTCGACCACCACGTCGCACAGGTCCTGGACCGAAACGAGACAGCGCGACACCGCGATGTACAGGCGCAGGAAGTCGCGGAACGAGCGAAACCGGTAGGCATCGCGCAGCCCCTGAGCCCCGCGCTCGCTGCCGGGCAACCGCAGCCGATTGCGGGCGGCGAGCATCATCGCCACCTCGGGGGTGATCGATCCCTCGAGGTGCACGTGCAGCTCGACCTTGGGCAACGCGGTGAGGAACGCCGTGCGGCTCACGTGGGCCAGCGTAGCGCGTGGTAGGGTCCGCCGGTGAGTGACGATGCACGTGCCCCCGACGGCCAGCCGATCCCCGGCTTGGCCGCGCTCGTGCCCGTGGTGGCCCTGGTCGGCTTTCTGAGCCTGTTCATCCTGATCCTGCCCGACCGCTATCCCGGCTTCGAAGGCACCGGCCACCTGCCACTGCTGCTCGCCGCCGTCACCGGGGGCCTCGTCGCCCGCGCCTACGGCTGGAGCTGGCGCACCTTGCAGGAAGGCATCACCAAGGCGATCGGCATGGCGATGAGCGCGATGCTCATTCTGCTGGTCATCGGCCTGCTGATGGGCTCGTGGCTGGTCTCCGGCGTCGTGCCGGCCCTGGTCGACTGGGGCCTCTCCCTGCTCTCCCCCTCGTTCTTTCTGCCCACCGCCTGTGCGGTGTGTTCGGTCGTCAGCCTCGTCAGCGGCAGCTCGTGGTCCACGGCTGGCACCGTCGGCATCGCAATGATCGGCATCGGCGGTGCGTTGGGCATCGACCCCGCCATGACCGCCGGCGCGGTCATCAGCGGCGCCTACTTCGGCGACAAGCTCTCGCCGATGTCCGACACCACCAACCTCGCCCCCGCCATGGCTGGCGCGGAGTTGTTCGAGCACATCAAACACCAGATGCTCACCACCGGGCCGTCGTGGCTGATCGCGATGGCCGTCTACACGGTGCTCAGCCTGGGCACCGACGTCACCGTCGACAGCAACGAGGTCGAGGCCATTCAGACCGCCATTCGGACCCACTACGACCCCGGCCTCGTGCACGTCATTCCGCCGGCGGTCGTGCTCGTGTTCGTGCTGCGGCGGCAGCCCGCCCTGCCCACCTTGCTGCTCGGCGCAGGCCTCGGTGCCGCGCTCGCACTCGTGCAGGGCAGCGGCGCAGATGTCGTCATCACGTCCGCTCTCTCCGGGCATGTCGCCCAGACCGGCAACGCCGGCGTCGACGACCTGCTCAGCCGCGGCGGCATGCTGGAGATGTCCGGTACGGTCATCCTCATCCTGTGCGCCATGAGCTTCGGCGGCGTCATGGAGCGCACCGGCATGTTGCAGACCCTGGCCAGCAAGCTGCTCGTCTTGGCCAAGAGCACCGGCTCTCTCATCGCCGTCACCGTGATGACCGCCGCTGGCATCAACATCGTCGCGGGCGACCAGTACATTTCCATCGTCGTGCCAGGACGCATGTACGGCACCGCCTTCGAGGAACAGGGTCTGCACCCCAAGAACCTCTCCCGGGCCATCGAGGACGGCGGCACCATCACCTCGGCGCTCATCCCGTGGAACACCTGCGGCGCGTTCATGTCCGCCACGTTGATGGTGTCCACGGGTGCGTATCTGCCTTACGCCGTCCTCAACTACGTCAACCCGCTGCTTTCGATCCTCTTCGGTTTTCTCGGCATCACAATCGCCAAACGCAACGGACCTGGGACCTGAGGCACGCGTCTATGGCACGCTCGGGAGGTGTCCCGCGCTCGCCTGCTCGCCGCCCTCGCCGCCACGGTCGGCTGCAACACCGCGCCGGGCGGGGTGACGTTCGAGGCGGGCAGCGGCGGCGCCACGACGGGCGAAGGGTCCACGACGGCCGTGGCCACCTCAGGCACCACCGCCCAAACCTCCGGAGCCCAGTCGAGCACGGGCACGGACGGTGGTGACACCACCGGCGGGACCGTCCGGCTCTGCGAAGCGATCGACGTGTCGCTGGTCTTCGATCGCCAGGCCCCGATCTACGGCATCGAGCGCCGCCGGACCGTGGCGCGTTTCCTCGACGAGGTCACCAAGCAGACCGGCGCACGCGTTCGCGTGTTTCCCAACGCGGGCGCGCCCGAGCCTCCGGCCTGGGACTGCACCCTCGACGAGGATGGTCCCGCGGACGGACTCACCTTCGTGTGGGGCGACGACGGCAAGCCCTGGAGCTCCGCCCGCCCCCGGCTCGACTGTGTCTACGACGGCGTACGCAACTACCCGCACGCGACCGATGCCGACGGCGACCAGATGTTCACCGGGCTGCTGTTCCCGTTCTTGCAACACGACGACTGGCCCAGCCCGGAGCGCACGATTTCCGTCAGCGTCATGCTGGCCAACTCCGACGACGACGAGAACAACATGTACGCCCGCCCCGGGCTGGCCAGCGACGCATACCTGCGGCTCGCCGGCGGAGGCGACCGAGACCGCGCACTCAGTCTCACCGTGGGCCAAGACGCCGACGAGCTGCACAGCTTCGCGCTCGCGCTGCATCCCGCCGCCCTGCACACCGAGTGGGACGACGACGACTTCGACGCCGCATTCGAGACGTTTCTGCCCGCAGTCGTCGAAGCGTGTGCCACCGCCGACGAGCCCGAGGTGCCCCAGCCCCCCGGAGGCTGCGAACACATCGACGTGCTGTTCGTCGTCGACGGTTCGCTGTCGATGAGCGCCGAACAGGATGCCCTGCGCGGCATCAGTGGACCGCCGGTGTTCGCCGAGTTCACGGACGCGTTGGCGCTCGAGTTGGGCTCGCTGGAGGACATTCGCATCGGGGTGATCTCGGCCGAACCCGACGACGTCGTGTTGCATACGCACCGCGATCAGCCCGCCCTCGAGCCCGTGCCCGAGACCGACTGCGGCCTGACCCAGCCATGGATCGTGGCGCCGTCGGACGACCTCGAAGCCCAGTTCGCGTGCCTCGCTGCAACCGCGGCCGGCAGCACCTTGGAGACCACCTCGCGCAACGCAGCCGAAGCCCTCACAGCGGCCGAGAACGCCGGGTTCCTCCGCGACGACTCCGTTGTGTTCGTCGTCATGCTGACCGACGAAGACACGCTCGGCCTGGGTGCCACCCGGGTGCAAGAGCACGAACTGCTGCTGTCGGCCGTCGGTGGCGACCGCTCCCGCCTCGTGGTCCTGGCCATCGCGGGGGACCCGGGTGTCTTCGAAGCGCCCAAGACGACCTGTGCCGGGCCCTACGGCACCGCATCGCCGGGACGCCGACTCGACTCCGTCGTCCGCACCTTTGGCGACCGCGGCATCACCTCGGACATCTGCGCGGGTGACCTCGCCCAGACCTTCGAAGACGCGCTCGGCGATCTCGTCCAGGCCTGCGTCAGCTTCGTGCCCGAAGGCTGACCCCGCAAACGACGACGGGCGCGTCCACCGAGGTGAAACGCGCCCGCGTTGCGGCCGCAGCCGCCGACTCAAGTCGTCTCAGACCGGGTCGATGCCAATGCAGGGATCAACCTCGCTCGGCGTGCAACCTTCGCAGTCCCAACGGAAGTTATCGACCAACACGGTGGTGTCGTACGCGCTGTCGCCCATGTCGAACACCGCGAAGGTGAGCTGCAGAAGCTCGCCCGGCACCGCGGTACCGTTGGCCTGGTACCAACCGGTGGCACCGTCGTTGGTGAACTGCGTGCCCGAAAGCTCGACGTCGCCGCCTTGGAACTGCGCGGGCCACAGCGCGGTGACCGTGCAGGGCTCGTCGTTCACGAAGCAAAGGTTGCCCGTGTAGCTCTCCGAGTTGGACCACGCGATGAACATGTCGTTGAACGTGGTGTCGACGAACTCGGGGAACTCCTCCGAGAAGTAGGCGAAGTCGAACGAGAACCCGTAGGTGCCGTTGGGCACGGGCGTCTCGAACTGGAACCAGAGCAGGTCGTTGGCATCGCCACCGCCCAGGTTCCACTGGTCGATGAGGCTGTCGGAGCAGTCGTTGAGCAGGTCGCAGTTGACGAACGGCGTACCGCCAGCACCGCCGGCGCTGCCCGGAAGCGGGCTCATCGGGGCCGGAAGCTGCGATCCGGATGGGTTGCTCGTGCCATCGCCCAGCGGGTCGCCCTCTTCGATGAGCGCACCGTTCTCGTCGAGCGTGGGCAGAGGCCCGGTGCCGATGACGAGCATCGTTTCACCTTCGCGGGGACGCCACGTGGGCAGTCCGTCGCCGGGATCGATGTGCGAGCCGAACTGGCGAGCGATTCGCCACGTCTCGGCGTCGTTGGCCGAGAAGATCGGGTTGAAGATCGGGATGACGTTGTTGGGGCTGCCTTCGCAGCCGAGACCGATCGCATTGAACGGGTTGTCAGTCTCTGCGTCGCAGGGCATCAGGTCGCCCGGCGCCTCGCACAGCTCGACTTTGCCGCCCTCTTCCTCGCCACCTTCACCGTTGGTGTCGCCGCCGGTCGACGATTCGCCGCCCTCGGTTCCTCCGGTCGTTCCATCGGAGTCGGTGTCGGCGCCGCTGGTGGAGTCGTCGGCGCCGGAGTCGGTGTCCTGTCCGCCCGAGGTCGACTCCCCGGCGGTGCCCGAGTCACCGGTCGTGGACCCGCCACTGTTGCTGTCCGTGCCCGCGGTCGGATCGGTGGTCGGGCCGCTTCCCGTGCCGTCGTCCGAGTCCGCTCCAGACGAGGAGCCGCCGCTGTTGCCATCGGAGTTGCCCGTCGACGAGTCGTCACATGCAACGAACAGAAGCGAAGCGAGCGAAATGGTGGCCAACCGGCCGAGTCGGTAAGTGTTCATCTTTGCGTACCCTTGTTTCTTCGGAATCGGAACGGCGTCGGCAGGTGGCGAGCCGACAGTGTCGCGCCCGAGTCCAGAGTCTTGGTTTGGGACACCGAAGTGTCCGCCGCGTCCCCCCACGGTCGCCGCCATGGTACGCCGCGCCGATCGCGGATGACAACGAAAGAACGAACGGTAAAGCTCACGACATGTGCGCCGGTTTCGCCACGCAAGTGGCTTCGGCCATGAACACCGGCCCATGGCCCGTTCGCGGCCGTTGACCGTTTCCGCGTCACTTTCGCGGAACCGTCGCGGCGCCGAACGGTGCGGCCCACCCCGGACCACCGCTGCGCGACGGGCTCGAATCCGAGGCCACACCGCGGTTCGATCTCGCGCGAATCCGGGCTCGATAGCTCACGTTTCCGGGCATTGGGCCGCGCGCAGACTTCGCGTATCGTCGTTTCTTCACCGGCCCCGACGACGGGACGAAGCCGGATGGCCCACGACCAACGGGATTTCCTCATGCCCTACGACATGATCAGCATCAACGATCGCGCGGCACGGCTGTGCCTGCTCTCCGCCCTCGCCCTGGGTACTGCGTGTGGTGACGACACCACAGCGACCACGGCGGCAGACGGCACGTCCAGCGGAGGCTCCACCACCTCGGGGACTAACCCAACGACCGGCGACGATACGACGACCGCGGATGCGTCCAGCACCACGGACGACTCGACGACCGGCAACGCCGACACCACTGGCAACGCCGACACCACCGGTACGAGCGATCCCACCGAAGGGGAAAGCAGTACCACGATGGTTGACCCGACCGAGGGAGAGAGCTCCAGCAGCACCGGCTCCGAAGAGTCGTCCTCGTCGACCACGGGCGACATGCCGCTCGAGTGCCCCTACGGCGACTTGATGGCGCCCGACCTCGTCAACGCCGACACCACCGGCCAGGACAGCGAGTTCACCAACTCCTGCGGCGGCGGCGGTGCACCCGACGTTTCGTACACCCTGACCGCGCCCGCGGACGGCACGTACATCTTCACCGCCAGCAGCCCCGGCGGCGTCGTCGACCCGTTGCTCGCGGTCTACGACGGCGTTTGCGGCGGCACCGAGCTCGCCTGCAACCAAGACTTCGACGGCTCCGACGATGCCCGCGTCTCGGTCTCGCTGACCTCCGGAGAGACCGTGACCGTCGTCGTCGACGGCTTCGCGGTCACGGGCGGCCCGGTCGATCTCGAGGTCACGTTCTTCGCCGGCACCTGCCCCGACGGCGACCTCGGCAACACCGTGCCGGCGATGGTCACCGGCATGACCACCGGCGGCGACAACACCGTGTTCGCCAGCTGCGGCGGCAACACGGCCAACGACGACCAGTTCACGTTCGTCGCGCCCTCCGACGGCGTCTACGCGTTCGACACGGCCGGCTCCGACTTCGACACGGTCCTGTACCTGACCGACGGCTGCGCCGGTGACGAGATCGCCTGCAACGACAACGTGCTCGCCGACACCACGTCGCACATCAACCTGACGATGACCGCGGGCCAAGAGGTCGTCGCTGTCGTCGACGGCGCAGCGCTCGAGGACGGCAACTACACGCTCACGGTCGAGCGCGACGAGTGCCCCGACGTGGTGCTCGACAACACCCTGCCCGTCTTCTACGAAGGCTCCACGGTCGGCGAACTCGACGCGTCTGAAGGGTCCTGCGGCGGCTTCGGAGCGCCCGGCGAGAGCTTCTCCTTCACCGCACCGCAAGCCGGCATCTACACGATCGACACTTCGGGCTCGGACTTCGACACCGTCCTGTACACGATCGACGGCTGTGGCGGAGCGGAGATCGCCTGCAACAACGACGGCGGTGTCGACACCACGTCGACGGTCAACGTCACCCTCGCCGCCGACGAAGAGGTCATCTTCGTGGTCGACGGAGCCGACGGCGCCTCGGGCGACTACGACATCAACATCGCATTCGACGAGTGCCCCGACTTCGACCTCGGCGACACCCTGCCGGTGACCGTCATGGGCAACACCGACTTCGAAATCGACGCGAGCTCGGGCTCCTGTGGCCCCGGCGACTCGAACGACGTCGCGTACACCTTCACCGCCCCCGAAGCCGGCACCTACGTGTTCGACACCAACGGCTCGGACTTCGACACCGTCCTTTACTACTTCGAAGGTGAGACCTGCGCGGGCACCGAAGTCGAGTGCGACGACGATGGCGGCGACGGGCTCGACTCGCAGCTGATCATCGACATGATGGCCGACCAGACCATCACGCTCATCGTCGACGGTCGCTTCGGCGGCAGCGGCAACTACGTGCTCAATGCCACCCGGCCCGAGTGCGGCAACGGCAACATCGAAATCGGTGAAGCCTGCGACGGAGCGGACCTCGACGGCGAAACCTGCGTCTCGCAGGGCTTCTCGGGCGGAACGCTCGGGTGCAACCCCGTCACCTGCCAGTTCGACCAGAGCGCATGCGACACCTGTGGCAACGGCTCGGTCGAAGGCACCGACGAGTGTGACGGCGTGGCCCTCGGCGCGCAGAACTGCACCGACCTCGGCTACGACGGTGGTGCCCTCGACTGCGCGGCAGACTGCACCTACGACGAGGCGCAGTGCGCCAACGGCATCGTCGTCGTCTGCTCCACGCCGGACTCGCTCATCGACAGCGCGCTGCCGACGACCACCGACACGATCACCATCCCCGACGTGGGCACCATCGCCGACGTGGACGTCTTCCTCGACGTCACGCACACCTACAGCGGTGACCTCGAGGTCTCGCTGAGCGCCGATGACCTCGCGCTCACCAACAACCTGGCGTTCGACCACTGCTTCGGCAGCAACGACGTGCACGCGACCTTCAACGACGAAGGTTCGGTGGCGGTCGGAACCGACTGCGACGAGCCCTTCGGCATCGAAGGCAACCTCACCCCGGACGAGCCCCTGTCGGTCTACGACGGCGGCGCTTCGAACGGTTCGTGGACGATGAGCATCACCGACGACGCGGGCGGCGACACGGGCACCTGGAACGAGTGGTGCCTCTACATCACCCTCGAGTAGCGGCCACACCGTAATCGAGACCAGCGGCGTCCTTCGGGGCGCCGCTTTTATTTTGGGCACACCACGACGAAAGAGGGCGGCCCGCGATGACGGACCGCCCTGACATGCGGAGGGTTCTCGCGCGCGGCGCTACAACGGAACGTCGAGCGCGGCGCACTGGAACGCCATGTACGGGGCGGCCCGCTCGAAGAGCTCCAGCACCCGCTCGAGCGCGCCCTCACCGAGGATCTCGTCGTCGGTCAGGTTGGCCACGGCGATGTGGTCCTTGCGCTTGAGGTCGTCGATGTGGGGGTGACCGGCGTCGAACCCCTTCGGCGGCCGCTTGAGGCTTTCACCGCTCAGCGCGAAGTGTTCTTTGAACGCGTCCCCTTGCGTCGCCTTGGCCCAGGCATCCGTGTCCTCGACGATGCGCTTGCGAATCGCCGCCAACGCGGACGACTCGGGGCGCCACATGCCGACACCGATGAAGCTGCCCTCGGCCGAGATGTGCACGTAGAAGCCGGGCGCATGGGCGTCCTTGCCGACCTCGTGGCGGAAGTGAATGCCCACGTTGGTCTTGTACGGCGTCTTGTCCTTGGAGAATCGAATGTCTCGGTAGACCCGCATCAACGAGCCGCCGACCTTCTTGTCGCTCACCAGGAAGTGCTTCGAGATCTTGTGCAATCCCGGACCGATGGCGCGAATGAACGCCCGCGCGGGCTCGCGAACGTGGGCCTCGTAGCGAGCCTTGTTCTCGTTGAACCACGCCTTGTCGTTGTTCATCCCCAGCTCCACCAGGAACCCCATCAGCTCGGGCCCGAACTTGGAGAACTCGGCCGATGGCGCCGACGCGGCGCTCTTGGCGGACGTTTTCTTCTTGGCGGGCGGTTTCTTCTTGGCCGACGTCGTCTTCTTTGCGGACGTCGTCTTCTTTGCGGACGTCGTCTTCTTTGCGGACGTCGTCTTCTTTGCGGACGTCTTCTTCTTTGCGGACGTCTTCTTCTTTGCGGACGTCTTCTTCTTTGCGGACGTCGTCTTCTTTGCGGACGTCGTCTTCTTTGCCGACGTCGTCTTCTTTGCGGACGTCTTTTTCTTTGCCGACGTCGTCTTCTTCGCCGACGCCGTCTTCTTTGCGGACGCCGTTTTCTTCGCCGACGCCGTCTTCTTCGCCGACGTCTTCTTCTTCGCTGACGTCTTCTTCTTTGCCGACGTCGTCTTCTTTGCGGACGTCTTCTTCTTTGCGGACGTCGTCTTCTTTGCCGACGTCTTCTTCTTTGCGGACGTCTTCTTCTTCGCCGACGCCGTCTTTTTCGCCGACGCCGTCTTCTTCGCCGACGCCGTCTTCTTCGCCGACGTCTTCTTCTTCGCCGACGTCTTCTTCTTTGCCGACGCCGTCTTCTTCGCCGACGCCGTCTTCTTCGCCGACGCCGTCTTCTTTGCCGCCGTCTTCTTTGCCGACGTCTTCTTCGCCGACGTCTTCTTCGCCGAAGTCTTCTTCTTCGACCCGACCTTCTTCTTGGTGGTCTTCCGTGCTGCAGCCATACGAAGCGCGCACGAGCTTAGAGCGCATCGGCGGAGCCCGCCAGCTCGCCGAGTCCCGGACGAAAAATCGGCGGCCACCCCGAGGGCAGCCGCCGACCATGAACGTCGCGAGATCTCGCCGAACTCAGCCCGACGGCGGGCAACCGAAGGTCGCATCGAGCTCACCGGAGTCGGCGAGCGCGTCGCAGGCCGCGTTGCACAGCTCGATCGCGTCGTAGGGGCCTTCGGGGTTCACGTAGACCCAGCCATCGCCACTCTCGCAGTCCTCGATGTGCTCGATCGTGGTGCCGCCAATCTCGATTTCGACGAAGTTGGGCGCCTGAGGCTCCGGGTTGAGCGGGATCGTGCACGACACGACCTGCCCCGCGATCTCGGACAACGCGTCCTGGAGTTCGATCTCGTTGGTGGCGTTGAAGAACTTCTCATCGCCTTCCCGAGCCCGCCCGCCTGCCTCGGCGACCGTGTTGAGCTCGGTGAACGTGTTCGCCGCGACCTGTCCGTCCTCGGGGTCGGCTCCGACCAGCTCGTCGAGGATGTCGATGCCGATCACGAAGGTGGGCACACCGTCGGTGCTGAACGCATCGCCGACCACGGTGGGCAGGTTGGTGTCGTACTCCTCCATCAACGCGCAGCCCGTGCCGGGGCACCCTGCGGTGTCGGCGTCGGCGCTGCAGTTCGCTGCCCCGTCGGTGATGAGGATCATGAAACGATCGATGTTCTCGTCCAGCGACTTGAGGTGGTCGAGCGCGGTCTGAATCCCGGCGGTGGCGGGCGTCGCCCCGTTGATCGTACCGACAGCACTCGCGGGCGGAATGCCGTCGAGCACGCCCTGGGCGTTGAGCACCGAGACCGCAACCTCCGGCTGGGCGCTGACCACACAAGCCCCCGCACCGAGTTCGGCAATCGCCCCGGTCGACGGGAACAGCGTGGCTCCAAAGTTGATCTCGGCCTCGAACGTGTTGACGACGAAGCTGACGACGTCGTGAAGGCTCTGCCAACGCGTCTCCTCGGCCGTCATGGGGTCGCCGTCGGCGTCCCACGAGTTCTGGACCATGCTGCCGGACTTATCGAGCACCAGGACCACGTTGGGCGGCACGGCCTCCAACACGAACTCCTGCTCGCCGCAGTTGAGGTCGTCGGTCGTGGAACTGGCGTCCCCGGTCTCCATCGTATCGATGCCCGTGGTGCTGGGATCGGTGCTGTTGGTCGGGTCGGTGTCCGTCCCGGAGAGGGTATCGATGCCTCCAGAGCCTTCGGTCGTCTCCTCCGCTGGATCCGACGAAGGGCAGCCCCCCATCACGAACAGGATGCCTGCCAGAGTCAGGTGTCTATGCGTCATGATTTCCTTCAAGGTGTTCCCCATCGCGTAGCCGGTGCTCCCCCTTGAGACACCGGCTCGGTGCCGCGCTTCCGTATGAGATTTGCGCGTAAGCAATCGTACCGTAGTCGCCGGATCATTCCACCGTGTGATGCTTCCCTACCTGGGACACACTGAACACGGGACGGCCCGGCGCGTCGGTCAGAAGCGGAACGAGAGCCCCATCGTGGCGCCGCGCCGGCTCGGCACGAAGCTGAGGCCGGTAGGGCGCACGGACTGAAATCGTCGTTGTTTCCAGCGTTTCAGCGCAGCGCGTCGCTGAAGCCCAATTGCGAGAAACACCGCACCCGTGACCATCGCGGCGCTGCCGTAGGACAGCCGGATGAGGTTGTAGATGTACAGGCCCCGGCACTGGTCCTCGTTGGCGTTCCAGCCCCACGACTGCAGCCGCCGTGGGCAGTGGTCCGGCACGGTCGCCCAGACCATCGCCGCGGCGGAACCGACGGCCAGTGTACCCAGCGGCAGCATGATCGCGCCGATGAGGATCTGATCCTCACCGTCGGGCGGCGCGATCGCGGGAGCTTCTCCAGGGGCGTAGTACCCACCCGGCGGTACACCGGAGTCGGGGTCGTACGCGGGGGGCGGAACGGCGAGCGAGATCGCCAGAGCGGTCACGAGGGGCGTCATGGCGTGGCCTCGAATCGAGCGAGTTGGCGGCGAAGAAATGCGGAGTCGGGCTCGGCCGCGCTCGCCTTCGCAATCGCGGCTCGCGCAGCCGCTCGATCACCCAGCAGGTCCGCGAGCTCGGCCTCGAGGTAGAGCAGATCCGTGTTGTCGGGCTCCTTTGCGAGCGCCTTGCGCACGACTTCCAGACCCCGCTTCGGTTTGCACTTCTGGCGAAAGCTGAACCATCCGTAGCTGCTCGCGAGACCCACATCGTCGGGGTCGGTCGCCAACATCGCGTCGAGCGCTGCGATGGCTTCGTCGGGTTTGCCGAGGCCGTTGAGCATGCGCCCAATGTAGCGATGGGCACGCAGCGCCTCGGGGCTGTCGGGGAACTGCTCCTGAAGCGCGCGTAGCGAAGCAATGGCCCCCGGCGCATCCCCATCGAGCTTGTAGCGGATGAAGAACGCTTGGTCGTGGAGCACTTTGGCCGCCAAGCCCATCTCGTTGCTGGGGTCGGCCTCCATCACCTGCTCGAACTGCGCCTGCGCGCCCTCCCGGTCCCCCGCGAGCACGTACAAGTGCCCCAACCGCTGACGCAGGGTCACGTCGTCGGGCTTCTGCTCGACCGCCTCGATTGCGGCGGCGAGGACGTTCTCACCGTCGTCGATTCGACCGAGCGCGGCCAGCAGATCATCGGCGGGCAAGAAATCGACCACACGCCCCTTCTCCATGCCGCCGGGCTCGAGCACCAACATCGTGGGGTAGGCCTGCACGTGGTACTCGCGCACGACGTCGGGCCCCTCGCCTTTTTCCGCGTCGATGTGCACCGCGACGTAGCGCTGCCCCATCGCTTCGCCCACGGCAGGGAGCACGAACACTTCCTCATCCAGCTGCTGACACGGCGGGCACCAGTAGGCGCCCACGTCCACGAACACCAGCTTGCCCTCGGACTTGGCCTTCGCGCGCGCCTCTTCGAGGGAGCCGTGAAACCAGTCCACGGCGGACACGATGGTGCCATCGTCGCGCACCCCGGGGGTCTGGGGCTCGGCCGGTGACGGCGGCTCGACGGGCTCGGGATCCGCGGCCCGTTCCTGCGCAGCGGAGGCCGGCTTCGGGGCATCGTCTCCACCACCGCACGCCGACACGACGCAGAGCATGGACACGAAAGCGAGACGGCGTCGGGCGAGCGCGAACATCAACCCCGCAACCGTGCCCGGCCCGGATCCGTTACGCAAACGCGGGCTGCCCGTTCGGCGGGGGTTGCCCGTCGCTCATCCGTGCCTACGTTGCGGTTGGGCCAAGAGGAGGCCCAGAAAGGTAGGTGTGAGATGCCCGCATTCCAGGCGGAATCCGCAACCGTGAAGACCCGTCATGCGCTCGCTCACGCGCAAGCAATGACTCAAGAACTCGGTCACCCCGAGGTGACAAGCATCCATCTCCTCGCCGCTGCGGCCAGCCAAGACGGAGGTCTCGTGCGGCCGTTGCTCGAACGAGCGGGGGTTCACGGGGCAGCGCTCGACCGTGCGATCACGGCGAGCCTCTCCGCCTTGCCGAAGGTTCAAGGCGCCGACGTCAGGCCCTCCCGGGAGCTGATGACGGCGCTCGACCTCTCCGCCGCCGAGGCCGAGCGTCTGCACGACAAGTATGTCAGCACCGAGCACCTGGTGCTGGCCTTCTTGCTCGACGACGCCAAGCGCAAGGGCGTCAAGGCGTACGCGTTGCTGCGAGACCTCGGCGCATCGGCCGACTTGGTGCTCTCGGCGTTGCGAGACGTTCGCGGCACCCAGAGCGTTCAGACCGAAGACCCCGAGAGCACGTACGAGGCCCTGGCCAAGTACGCACGTGACCTCACCGCGCTCGCCCGCAAAGAGGATCTCGACCCGGTCATCGGTCGCGACAACGAGATTCGCCGTGCGTTGCAGGTGCTCAGCCGCCGCACCAAGAACAACCCGGTCCTGATCGGTGAGCCCGGCGTGGGCAAGACGGCGATCGCCGAAGGCATCGCCCAACGCATCGCCAGCGGCGACGTGCCCGAAAGCCTCACCGACAAGCAGCTGATGCAGCTCGACCTGGCCGCGTTGGTGGCCGGCGCGAAGTATCGCGGCGAGTTCGAAGAGCGCCTCAAGGCCGTGCTGTCCGAGGTCGACGCCGCGGACGGGCGCATCATCCTGTTCATCGACGAGCTGCACACGCTCGTGGGTGCGGGCGCGAGCGAAGGGGCGCAAGACGCCGCCAACATGCTCAAGCCCGCGCTCGCACGCGGTGGCCTGCGCTGCATCGGGGCGACCACCCTCGACGAGTTCCGCAAGCACATCGAAAAGGACAAAGCCCTCGAGCGCCGTTTCCAGCCGGTGCTGATCGACGAGCCCTCGGTCGACGACACGATCGCGATCCTGCGGGGACTCTCGGCCAAGTTCGAGGCGCACCACGGCGTTCGCATTCAAGACGCCGCGCTCGTCAGCGCAGCCACGCTCAGCCATCGCTACATTCAAAACCGCTTCTTGCCCGACAAGGCCATCGACCTGGTCGACGAAGCCGCGGCCCAGCTGAAGATGGAAGTCGAGAGCGTTCCGACGCCGATCGACGAGCGGGAGCGCAAGCTGACGCGCCTGGAAATCGAGCGCTCCGCCCTAGAGCGCGAAGAGAACCGGGCCCCCGCGCAGAACGACCGGCTCGAGGCCGTGCAGCGCGAGATCGCGACGGTGCGCGAAGAGGTCGACGCGATGCGTTCGCGTTGGCAAACCGAGCGCGACCAGCTCTCGGAGATCAAGGAGTTGTCCAACCGCATCGAGCGGGTCAAGGCCGACGCCGCCATGGCCGAGAAGTCCGGGGACCTCAGCCGCGCCGCCGAGCTCACCTACGGCACGTTGCGCGACCTCGAGACCAGCCGAGAGCGCGCCCGTGACACGCTCAAGCGCACGATGGAGTCGGACGACGGCTCGTTCTTGCGCGAAGAGGTCACCGACGAGGACATCGCGAGCATCGTCTCGCGCTGGACCGGCGTTCCGGTCTCCAAGATGCTGCAAAGCGAACAGCAGAAGCTGCTGCAGATGGAGGACAACCTGCGCAAGCGGGTCGTCGGTCAGGACGGGGCACTCGAACGCGTCTCGGCGGCGATTCGGCAAGCACGCGCAGGCCTGGCCGATCCCGACCAGCCGATCGCGTCATTCCTGTTCCTCGGTCCCACCGGGGTCGGCAAGACCGAGCTGGCCAAGGCGCTCGCCGAGTTCTTGTTCGACGACGACCGCCAAGTCGTGCGCATCGACATGAGCGAGTACATGGAGAAGTTCGCCGTGTCTCGCCTCATCGGGGCGCCTCCGGGCTACGTGGGGTACGACGAGGGCGGCCAGCTCACCGAAGCGGTTCGCCGCAAGCCCTACTCGGTCGTCCTGCTCGACGAGATCGAAAAGGCGCACCCCGATGTGTTCAACGTGCTGCTGCAGCTCTTGGACGACGGCCGTCTGACCGACAGCCAGGGGCGCACGGTGGACTTCCGCAACACCATCGTGCTGATGACGAGCAACGTCGGCAGCGAGTTCATGCTCGACGAGTCGCTGGACGTCGCCGCCAAGGCCCGCGCCCGCGAAGAGGCACTTCGACGGCACTTCCGCCCCGAGTTCCTCAACCGGCTCGACGGGGTCCTCGAGTTCGCGCCGCTGTCCCGCGCCGCGATGGAACGGGTGCTCGACATCCAGCTTCGCAAGCTCAGGCCGCGCCTCGAAGACCGCGGGCTCACGCTCGCACTGACCGAGCAGGCCCGTGCCAAGCTCGCCGACGCGGGCTACGACCCCGACTTCGGCGCCCGCCCGCTGACCCGCGTGCTGGCCCGGAACGTGGTGGATCGCCTGGCCCGCGGCATTCTCGACGGCACGTTCCCGCCGGGCAGCCGGGTCGAAATCGACGTGGGCCCCGAGGGGGAAAAGCCGGACGACCCCGACCTGCTGAACCTCCGTGCACACCGGCTCGAATAGACCCCGACGCCGCGTACGGTAGACTCACGGGAGCTGGTCGTGTCACACGTCCAGCTCCCGTTCACATGAACGACTACTTCAAGATGTTCCTGATCGCGCTGGTCACATCCGTGGCTGCGCAGCTCTTGTTGACGCCCTACATCATCAAGCTGCAGGGACTCGACACCGCCCCCGCCCCCGCGGCGAGCACCCCGCCGCCATCGACGAGCCCGGCGCCCGCAGCGGATGTGAGCGAAAAACTCTCTGCCCCCAACCTCGAGGGCATGACGGTCGACGCCGCCCGCGAACGGTGGCGCACCAAGGGCCTGGTCATCATCGAAGACGGCGAACGCAGCGTCGCCGAAGCCGACCCCGGCACCATCGTCCAACAACGCCCTTCGGCCGGCGCCGAGCTCTCGAGCAACAAAGAGATCCGCGTCGTGGTGGCCAAGGCCTCCAGCGACGTCCCCCTGCCCAAGGTCGAAGGCAAGAGCTACGACGACGCCCGCACCGCCCTGGTCGCCGCCGGCTTCGAAGTCCCCGAACCCACCAAAGAGGTCTCCGACGAAGACTCCGGCACGGTCCTCAAGCAGGTCCCCGCCGCCGGCACCAAAGCCAAAGAGGGCTCCGTCGTCCGCCTCACCGTCGCCGAACCGGCCGCCGTCGAAGTCCCCAAACTCCGCGGCCTCTACCTCTCCGGCGCCAAGAAGAAACTCGAAGCCGCCGGCCTCACCCCCGGCCGCATCCGCCGCGTCGAAGACCCCGAACGCGGCCAAAACTACGTCCTCCGCCAATCCCCAAGCCCCGGCGACAAAGTCCCCCCCGGCACCGAAGTCGAACTCACCGTAGTCGCCCCGAACTAGTTTGGGGGAACCTCTCGGTTCCCGCCTCTCCGGCCGGCAAAGCCGCCCTACGGGCTCCCTCCAAGGTCGGGCGCAACGCGCCCTCTCTCGTCGCTTCGCTCCTCCTTCGCCAAACGCCCGAGTCGGCGCCGACGGCAGAGCCCTACGGGCTCCCTCCAAGGTCGGGCGCACGCGCCCTCTCTCGTCGCTTCGCTCCTCCCCCGCCAACGCGGCCCTAACAGGCGCCGACGCGTGGCACCGTCAACGAGCGCGTGGTTTCTCCCTCCGCCGTACCGCGACAAGAGAGCGAAGCGCCCCCGGGAGGGGGTGCGCAGCGGGAAAAAAGAAAGTGCTGCGAGCACAACCGTACCTCGCAGCCTCCCGAAGGAGGCCCCTCTCACCCGCGGTGAGGGGCCGACGTAGGCCGGCGTCGCCCCACCCCCTCGAGCAGCACCGCCGTACCGCGACAAGAGAGCGAAGTACCCCCGGAGGGGGTACGCAGCGGGAAAATGGAAAGTGCTGCGAGCACAACCGTACCTCGCAGCCTCCCGAAGGAGGCCCCTCTCACCCTTGGTGAGGGGCCGACGCAGGGAGGCGTAGCTCGCCCCCCCGAGCAGCACCACGAGCGAAGCGCCCCCGGAGGGGGTGCGCAGCGGAAAAAATACCCAGCGCTGCGAGCACAACCGTACCTCGCAGCCTCCCGAAGGAGGCCCCTCTCACCTTGGTGAGGGGCCGACGTAGGGAGGCGTAGCGCCAACCTCCCCGAGCAGCGCTACCTCCCGCCGAGGCGGGCGACGGCCATCGTGATCACGTAGCCCAGGACCACCAGGCCGAGTGCGCCGGCGATCTGGCTGATGTCGGGGGTGAAGAACTCGGTGGGGAAGTCTTCGGGTTTGAGTTCGGGGAGTGAGGCGGCGGTGACGACCTGGCCTTTGAACGTTTCGCCGACCTTGGGCGGGACTCCGTGTTGGAACGGCCACAACCCGACGATGGCGCCGACCAGGAGCCCGAGCAGCGAGCCGAGCGTGGGCAACTCGTAGTTCGACAGCAGCCACTTGAGCGCGTTGCTCACCACGACGACGCCGATGACCACGCCGAGTCCGACCGGGATGACCACGTCGAACAGCGGTGCCTGCAGGGCCGCGACGTCGCCGGCCTTGAGCCCGACCTTGAGTCCATCGATACCTGCGAGAATCGGGACGTACACCCCCAGCACCAGCAACAAGTAGCCGCCGCTGATGCCGGGCAGGATCATCGCGCTCGCGCCTGCAACGCCCGCGAGCAACATCATCACGAAGCCAGCCTCGGCGGGACCACCGTCGGTCCCCGTGCCGGCGCCCTGAACCAGCGCGAGCCCGGCCATTGCAGCGAAGCCCACCGCAGCCCCTGCCCACACCGTGTTGGTGCGGTTGGGGATCAAGGCCCACACGATCGGCACACCGCCGAGCGTCAGCCCGATGAACAGGCTGTAAGCGACCCATCGGTAGTCGACGACGAGCGTCTTGACCGGACCGGCGAACAAGACGATGGCAAGGCCCGCGGCCGCCACCACCGACGCCAACACGATCATCGAGCTCCGACGGAACTTGAGCGTGGTGACCTCGGCGATCGCCTGAATGAACTGCGGGTAGACCCCGGCTGCGAGCAGCATCGTGCCCCCGCTGATCCCCGGGACCAGGTTGGCCAGGCCCATCATCACGCCTCCCGTTGCGCCACGGGTCGCGAGGCGAACGGCGTTGATGCTGGGGTCGTGCGCTGCGGGTTTCTCGGCTTCGCTCACGGCGGCGGGACCCTACCACGCCGCCGACGGTGCGGCGGGCGGAGGGCCCCGTTCCGATGCGCAGCGACTGCGCTCAGTTTTCGATCGGCGTGAAGGCGTCGAGCGTCTTGCTCGCCATGGGCACGGCGAACGTCGACATCGGCTCTTCTTCACCCGCGGGCGGGTTGTTGTCGCAGGGCACGAACTCTTGCGGGGTCACGGTGGCCCCGCAGTTGCCCGACTCGCAGCTTCCCGTGCTCTCCTGCTCGACCGAGTGCAGCTCGAGGCCGGTCTCGAACCCAGCACCGAAGTCTGCGAGCGCGCCGCCACCGCTGGCACCGTTGTTGAACTCGAACCCTGTCGTGGCATCAGCCGTCAGGCGGAACGTGACCTGATAGGTCGACCCCCGGTCGGGGTGCCAGGTGCCACTGGCCGAGTCGTAGAACCGCGGATCGCACTCGCCCGAGCTGGGCTCGTAGATGTAGTAGGTCACGTAGTAGACCTCGACATCGGCGATGATGATCGGCTCGTCACCGCTGGTGTCGGCAACGCCCGTCACGTAGATGCGGGGCGCACGAACCGGACGCGCCGCCTTGGAGAAGTTCCGTGTTTCGCTGAAGGGCGTGGCGCCCTCGAACGGGGTCACCGTCCGCGTGCGCTCGATGTCGCTGACCGCGATGCGCATGTAGTGCGGGTTGCCCGTGACCGCAGCACCTTCCGCGAACGAACCGCCGGACTTGGGCGAGCCGCCGGGGATGTTGAACCCATCTCCGGGCGGTCCCGTGGGGCTGTGGTCATCGGCGAGCAGATACAACGACGAGTGAAAGTCGTTCGCCGCGTCGCCACCGTCGAGCGTGTCGTCGTTGGGCGATCCCGACGCCATGGCGATCAGGAACTGGTTGTTCTCCTCCACCGGATTCAGCGCCCCGGAGTCGATGTCGTCGATCCGGTTGAACGCGCTGATGGCCGGTGCGAACACGAACGGGTCGCCGGGGTTTCCAGCGGCGATCGTGCAACTGGTCCCCGTGCCGGTGCATGCGGGGAACTGGTGCACCATGTTGGCTGCGGTGCCCCACGTGCCGCCACTGTCGGCATCGTGTTTGAAGGTGAGCGGCGCAGCGTCGCGTCCGAGGTCCCAACGGAACAGGCGTCCCGCGGGGTCGGCGACGTACGCTTCTTGGCCTTCGGCCCAGAAACGAGACACGCAGTGGCTACCGACCGCGGGGTCGACCACGGTGCCGAACTCCGACTCGTACACCGAGCCGCCGATCGCCGGCATCGCGGCACGCTCCAGCAACTCGCCCGTGAGCGCGTTGGCCACGAACAACGAGCGTCCCTCGTCCACATGACCGCCGCCGTCGGGGTAGCCGCTGCCCGCGACCAAGAAGGTCTCGGGCTCGGTGCCGATCAGGTCGCCGGACACGTGATAGGTGAGCGCGGGGCGAGCCCACGTTTCGCCGAGGATCTCGTCGTACGCGGTCGCCAGCGCCGCATCCTCGGTGGTCCACAACACCTCGACCGGAGCACCGAGTGCGGGGTTCATGTGGCTGAGGTCCAGGGCGATGTACTCGTCGCCGCCCGCACCCATGCCGATGACTCCGACATGGCGCCACCGGCTCTCGGCCGAATCGAACGCCCAGCCGTGGTTGAGCGTCGACGCGATACCGAACTCGTGGTCCTCGAGGTCCTCGGTGGGCTGGCCCATGTTGACCATGCCGTTGGCCGACTGGCGCGCCGCGTTCTCCAACGCGAACCGAGGGATGAGCCCGAACAGCTCGTTGCCCGAGTCGAGTTGGAACGCGTGAATGACTCCGAAGTCATCACCCACCACGACGGCCTCTTGGTACGTGTAGTTCGGCGCTTCGTCTTCGTCCCACGCCGCCTGCGAGAACGTCTCGAGCGAGTCGGGCAAGGTGCCCGCATCCAAGTCGCCGAACAATCGCCCAGCGCAGTGCGGGTCGTTGATCGGAACCTCGGGAAGGCGAGTCTCGTCGTACTCGGGCACGCGGCGGATGGTGATCGGCGCCGAGTTGCTCACGCCGGGCAACTTCCACCCCAGCGGCGCCTCGGCGCTCACGGGCGCATCGCGGCCGAGCAGGAAGGCCGCGATTTCGTCGGCCTGGTCGTCGAGGTCTGCACCACTGATGTGACCCAGCGTGGTGAGCTCGGAGATGAACGTCGCCGACGCTGTGCCGTCCGCGTTCGAGATCCGATACACGTTGTTCGACGCGTCGTGCGAGTAGATGCGGCGCTCGGTCCAGGCCATGTTGCCCAGGCACTCGCCCGCATCCCAGTCGCGGCTCATCGAGCAGGGCCCGAACGTGTCGAACGCCCCGCTGACCTCGACCGGGAACTCCGGGCTCGGAGGCACGCACGTGTCGACCAGCGAACCACCATCATAGATTTCGCAGTAGCGGCGCTCGACGTGGCCCTGCCACCCCGGGTAGTCGGTGTTGGCGGTGAACACGGTCTGCACGGCCGCGACGCCGTCGGCCAGCCCTTCGGCGCCGAACTCGTTGATCACCGAGCCCTGACCCGAAGCGACCTCCACCTCGAGTGCATCGTCGATGATCGACGCAAGCGCGGCTTGGAGCTCGTCTCCGCTCTGCGCGACGTAGGCACAGGACGTCGTAGGGTTGTCAGGATCCGCGCACGTGTCCCAATCGTTGGCGGACGTGTCGTCGCACGGCGAACCGCAAGTGACCCCGTCACAGGCGCCTGCAGCAGCGCACGCCATGTCGTTGAGCGGACCTCCGTCGAGGAAGGTACCGACGACGTAGACCGAGACGCCGAGTCGGTTCCGCAGATCGGCGAGCCGCTCGTAGAGGTTCGCGCCCCCCTGCCCGGACGACGGGTTTCCGTCGGTGAGCAGCACGACGTTCGTCGGAGCGCACGCCGAACTGTCGTCGGCGTTGGCGACGAAGTTGAGATAGGACGCGACCGAAGCGTGCGACCCAGCGGTGTTGTCCCACGTGATCGATCCGGCATCGGCCAGATCGGCCGGAAGCTGCCCGACAGCATCAGCCCACGGGGTACCGCCGACCGAGTCCACGCCGCCCTCGATGAGCGGTGCGGTCTTGCCGAGCGTGATGTCGAGCGATGCCTCTTCGCTGACCGGGCCCCACAGCGCGGGGGTCCCCATCATCTCGGGGCTGGTCGACAGATCGAGATAGAACGGCGCGTGAAGGGTGACCCCCTCGAACCAGTCGGTGTCTCCCGCCACGCCCGCGCGGGACGAGCCGTCGAGCGCGAGCAGACCACCCCCGTCGTCGTAGAAGACGTCCATGATGGCGTAGCCGGGGAAGCCGTCGACGTAGGGCCAGTAGTAGAAGTCGTTGTTCCAGACCTCGGTGAGCCGATCGTAGTCACCGACGGTGCTGTTCAGGATGGTCTGCCCAGGGTCGGTGGTCGCGTTCAGTTGCGCACGCACCCCCATGAACTCGGGGAAGAACTGCACCCGCCGCTGCAGGTTGGACAGCGTTTCGTAGTCGGCCTGCGCGATGCTGATGAGCGGGGAGTCCGGCACGGCCCCCGCTTGGTTGTTGGCCCCGATGACCGAGCCATTGCCGAGTTCGTCCCAGCGCAGGTACGCGTAGGGCCGGCGTGCGTCGCCTTGGCAAAGCCGCATGCCGCCGACGTAGTCGTTGGGGCCCGGTTCCTGGCGCTGAATCCAGGGGACGCCGCCGCCGTAGTCCCAGAACCGGTGGGTCCACGCGAACCGGGTGGGCGCGCCGAAGTTGTTGCACATCGGTGGGGGGTCTTGCGTCTCGGCTCCGTCCTGCACGAACGTCATGAAGCCGAACTGCGCCGCCTCGCCTGCCCCTTCGACAACCTCGCGAACCGAGCGACGCACGACAGAGATGCGACTCTCGTCCGCCGTCCCGTAGTAGTCGGGGTTCTCGCAGCGGGACCACCGACAACGCGTGTTTGCGGCGGTACGGTTCATCGAACCCGACGTATCGAGTACGAACAGGACCCGCGGGGTGATCGTGCCGAACGCGTCGCCGCGCACGATGAAGTAGGGGTCGAGCCGCGCCTGGGACGAGCCGGATTGGCCGAGCCACAGCATGGCGACCAGAAGTCCGAACCCGGCCCAGCCGAGCAGCCGAGACATGCGAGAGACAGATTGGGCGTTTGCGTTGCGCATCACGATTCCCCTCGGTCGAGCAGCCATGCGCGCTCTCCGCCTTCCGTGGCGCCCTTGCTATGAAAACGATGCGTAGGGCGTACGAACGGTTGCGCAGTCGGGCTGCGCGATTCGCTCGAAGACGGGGCAGAGAGCACTTTCATGGGACTTTCGGACGGACTCGCCGTCCGGTCCCAGGACAGTGCAACTGCCGGGCCACCCGGCAATCAAGGGAACCCCCTACACTAGCGGCTCTTGAAGTGAGCCAGCCGGCCGTGCGGCGATAGGAAGTACTTCGCGGGCGAGACGAACCGCAGGTTGCTCACCCGCGAGGTGTAGATGCACGCGTAGTTCTCGACCTGCGCCCCGAAACGGCTGGTGTCGTAGCGCTCGGAGAAACTGCTGCCCCAGTACGGATTGAACGCCGCATCCACCTCTTGGGAGCGCTTCTCCAAGGTGGCCACGGTTTCGGCCTCGTAGGCTCGTAGCCGGTCCAGCCGCAGCCGCACCGACGCCTGCGTCTCCTCGAGCATGGCCGAGCCTTCGTCGGCGCTGAGATCGCCCTCTTCGGTGAGCTGCTCGAGCGGCAAGCGCCCGAGCACCCTCGACACATGGCGCAGGGCGCTGATCTGCTCGGCGAGTTGGCTGCGCAACCGATAGAGGCTCTCGATCTCCTGCAGCGTCATGCCACGCGCTCGCCGAACCCGCAGCTCGTGCTGAAGCTCTTGCACGACCAGAGCGGTGCGCCAGCCCGAGCTCTTCTTGCTCTTCACGATGTCGCCGTAGATGTGGTCCCCCACGTAGAGGACCTCGTCGCCATGGCACCCGAACGAGGCCTGCAAGCCCAGCTGGTTGCCGCCCTCGTAGACCTTGCCCCGCTGCACGTCGTTGCGCGGCGGCCCGACTGGGTTGCCGCCGCGGTCGAGTTCCTGAAATGGCGCGCCGTTGGTGAAGAACCCCGGCTTCTTGGCACCCACGACCACCCAATCGAAGTAGGCGAACCAGTCCGGGTAGGACTTCATCTTGCCGCCCAGCAGGAAGTCCATCACCGCGTTGGAGTAGGTGAAGTAGCTGTTGGTGAGCAAGAACAGCTTCTTTCCCGCCGACCGAAACTTGTGCAGCGTGCGGGGCAGCTCGGGGTCTTGCTCGATGTAGGACGCAGGGTCCTGGCGAATGAGGTCCTTGATCGACCCATCGCGGTGGGCTTCGTCGATGCACTCGCGAACGTCCGTCCACGCCTCGGTGTAGCTCGGAGGCTTTCCGCCCGGCCACAGCTCGGGCTGATGGTCGATCAGCTCGACCGCTTGAGCGTAGAGCGTGACCTCCGGCAGCGCGAACAAGGTGTCGACCGGCGCGAACCGGGCGGTTTCCTTACCGAGCCGCTGGTCTCGGTACGGCCGCCGGTCCTCGTCGGAGAGCTTGCGGACCCCGTGATAACCGCGTCCCACGTACCCGTGGCGGTCCTGCTTGATAATGTTGCCCAGCTTCTTGTCGACCATCAGACCGCGAATCGCGAACCGCGGGTCGGGGTCCGCATTGCCGATCTCGGCCGGATACCCCCGCGCGAGCAGCTTCTCGGTCGTGGACTGCAGCGAGAGGCGCTCGAGCGCGTCCTGAAAGTAGATCGCGAGCGTGTAGTCCATGTCGAACCCCAACATGCTCACGCGGTCGAGGTTCAGGTCGCGGTTGGTGAAGATCCGTCGGTCGTAGGGCGCATCCAGCTGCAGGTCGTTGCGGAGCAGGAGCTTGCGCAAGGGTGCGGGGAGTTCGATGTCGGTGGCCAACGCCTCGAAAGGGTACCGCGGCCGAGGCCCCAACGACGAACGCCGCCATCCATGAGGACAGCGGCGCCGTGTCGACCGAACCGGGCCGGAACCGGGGCGGAGGGGAGCAACCGGTGCTAGGGACCGGCAGCTGCGCCGGCCACGTAGTCGTCGGTGCAGACCGAGACGGCGGAGTTGTCGTTGTTGTGGCCCCCGCCGTAGCCCTCGTCCGGGCTTTGCGGTTGCAGAACCTGCAGGCCGGCGCCGACCGACAGGGCGATTTCCTGCTCGACCGTCACCACGGTGTGCCGCACCCGTGCCTGGGCGGTCACGACGACCTGGCCATCCGAGTCGTCGATCCAGATGCCCGAACCTCCGACGCCGAGCGCGTCGGCGGCGTTGTTGCGGACCCACACCGTCACGCGAGCGTCGGGGTCTCCGTTGGGCACGAGGTCACGGAACGGCACATCCGCCCAGTCCTCTTGAATCCCGCCCGAGTTGCGCAGGAACGCGATTGCGCCCTGGCGCATGCAGATCTGGCCACCGCACCCGACCTGGCCTCCCGCAAGGATGTCGTTGCGCTGCCCCGTGACCGCGTTGGGGTCCATGCCGGGGATGCAGTCGGCCAGCGGATCGGAGCACGCTGCGCCCTGGCTGTTGTAGCCGGCGAGCGCTTCGTCGATCTGGTCGGGCTCGTACTGCACGTACTGCGCGGACGCCAGATCGACGGCCGCTTGCGCGACCATCAGCGCCCGCTCGCGAGAGACGAGTTGCCCCGCCTCCGTCGCCTCGCGCACCGAAGAGCGCACCGCCAAGAGGCCGAGCGTCATGAGCGACACGGTCATCAGCATGACGCTGACCATCGTGACGCCGCGTTGGCGCGCGAGTGAACGGAGTTGAAGTGCGCGGGCTCTGGTGGCTCGGGTGTGCATGGTCGTGCCTGTGCTCGGTTTGGCCTGGGCGGCGGGGAAAGAGTCCGTGTGCGGCATGGACTACTCGATCTCGGCATCGCGCCAGCGCAGGTTCTCTGGGCTGAAACGCTCGGTGAGGGTGAAACGTTGGCGAACGCCGACGGACGACGTCATCACAGGACGATCTTCGACGGCGAGCACCTGGTCGGTGCCCAGGCCCCCGGCCTCCTCGGCGAACTCGCCGGACGCCACCAGCGTGACGCGGACCGTCTGCGGGCTCATGCGATGCGGGGGCGGCGGGTTGACCGACCCCTCCACGCCCTCCCAGCCGACGGCGTCGTACTCGGCGGCGCCGTAGTAGACGCAGTCGGGCGCCCACGTCTCTTCGACCGCGTTGCCCAACCACTCGTCGGCACCGCGCTGACCGCTGCCGGGCGTGTTTTCGTCGACCGCGACGTTGGGCTGTCCTGCGAGCGGACCTTCGGCGGGGCCGACCTCTTCGAAGCCCACGGCGGGGTCGTTGATCGTGGCCGCCGCTGCCGCGACCCCGGCGGGGGTGTACCCGTCGCAGCCGACCGCGACCTGCATGTCTTCGATCATCGGCCCGATCGCCACGGCTTGAGGCGGCGAGTCACTTCCGGGCAGGTGAAGGCCCGGTTGCGGACACGTGCCGGCGTCACAGTGCGGATAGTCGACGCCGCCGAGGTTGTCCGGGTCGACCCCGTCCTGGAACCCGATGATGTCGTAGCGGACCAGGTACGGGATCGTGGGCACGCTGTAGTCGATCTCGTAGCGAGACCAGCGCAGCCGACCCAACGGGATGACGCTGGTCTGGTTGCTGTTGAACGACGCCGGATCCCAGTCGTCGCCCGCAGGCGTGCCGTTGTTGTCGTTGATGATGAGCTGGTTGAGGTTGGCGTTGAAGCCCGACGTGTTGCCGATCGGGAGCTCGAACTGCTGCGCCGCACCTCCGGCGAACACGTCTCCGGTGAGCTGCAACAGCACGCACTGGCTTTGAACCTCGGCCCGGAACGACAGCGCGGGCGGGTTGACCAGCAATACGAACGAGCCCGCCGGGAACAGCTGCTGCACCTCGGCCACGTGGTTGGGGTTGCCCGAGTCGAGCGCGGGGCCCGTGCGCACCGTCAGAGCGGTGTCCGCTGCAACGACGGGGTCGGCCAGGGTGAAGACACCGATGCTGCCCGTGTAGTTGGCTTCGGCGACGATGACATCGAGCGCGTCGCCAGCCGCGTCGTCCCGTGCCGAGCTGGCGGTCGCCCCACCCGCTCCGATGAACGAGCCGCCACCGCCGGAGTCCCAGAACGCCTGCACGCCATCACGCAGCACCCAGTAGGCCTCGCCCGTGACGTCATCGGTGACCGCGGCTGCGGCGTTGGCCGCCCCGCCGGGGTTGATCAGGCGGTTGTTGTCGGCGTCCCACACCCGCACCTCGGTGCACAGCCGGCTCCACCCCATGCCCGCGGCACGAATGTCTTGCCCCATGCTGAACATGGCGCCCTCGAGGGCTTGCTGCACCCGAACGTTGCGCTCGTGAATGCCGGTGGTGGTCTGCTGAATGCTGGAGAACGCGAAGATTCCCAACACCACGATCGAGGAGACGACCATCGCCACCATCAACTCGATGAGCGTGAAGCCGCGCTGCGTGTGCAACACCATCGAAGCCGGGGCGGCCGGGGCGGTTGGAACGCGGGGAGTTCGAGACTTCATGGGCCAGCCACTCCATCTGCCGGCGGAAGCACGGCGTCATTGACCCGAACGGTGCGCAGCCGGACGTGCCCCACGTAGGGGGAGAAATCGGCGCTGGCGGGGTCGGTCATCGAGGGCGTGAGGTCGATGGTGCGAAGCCCATCGGGCGGGGGAAACGCGGGGTTGGTGTCGTCGACCCACATGACCGTCACTTCGATCTCGACGCCGGTCACGAGCGCCCACTCCAGCTGCGGCGGCGGGTTGGCCGAGGGCTGGTTGAGCGGGTTGACGATCCAGTCGACGGTGCGGGAGACGAGGTATTGCCCGCGGACCTCCCCCATCACCACGTCGGCCGCGGGAATGTCGGCGGGCGGGCGGTGAAAGTCACGCTGGCGGTTGCCGGGGTCGACACCGCTGTCGTCGTAGGGGAAGGCGGGGTTGTCGTTGCCCTCGAAGTCGCGGGCGACCAACTCCAAGAACCCGCGAGAGGTCAGCGCGGCCATTTCCTGCTGGGCGATGCGCTCGGCTTCACGAAGCTGCGAGGCAGCGCGCTGCGAGTCGATGCTGCGAGACTCGAGCGCGACCAGGCCGACCACCGAGATGGCGAACACGACCAACGCCACCAGGACTTCCATCAACGTGAAGCCGCGCTGACGGGCGAGACCCCGGGCGGCAGAACGATGCGGTGAGAGCGGTTGCGTATGCATTAGGGCCCCTCGATCGTGGTCTTGTCGAAGGCTCGAATGAGCCCACCGGGGAACATCTGAATCATCGCCAGCCGGGTGTCGCCGGAGACCTGCCGGTTGGCGATCCACAGCGTGACGCCGGCGTTTTCGATGGTGGTGAACGCCGCGTCACGGTCGACGAACGTACCGTCGGGCTGAAACCGGAGGACCTGCTCACCGGCGAGGCAGTCGTCGGGAGGCGGCGCGTCTTCGGCTTGTCGGGGGGTGAGCACGCCCGACGCGAGGCCGTAGATGCAGACCCGGTTCTCGAACTCCAGCAGCTCGGTGGTGGGGCGGTCGAGTGCGACCCGGCCGATCTGCTCCCACACGTCGGTGGTTTGGTCGAGGCGGTCGACCTGAATCGAGTTGGCGGAGATCGTCACATCGACGAGCGTCTGGTCGTCGATTGCCGCGTTTCGCGCTTGGACCATCGCGCTGCGCGAATCGTCGACGAAGCGCTTGTACTGGCTGCGCACCTGGTCCTGCCGGAACCCGGTGAGAGCCGCGGCCGCCAGGATCGACAGGATCGCGACCGCCACCATCAGCTCGATCAGGGTGAAACCGCGCGAGCCGGCCAGAACCGCCCGCTGGGGCCGAAAAGCGTCGCGTCCACTGTGCATTCTTTTCATAGGCGAGCCGCTCTCCCCAAGCGGGTCACTATCGCTCCGCATCGCGGAACACGTTGGATTGACCGGACAATCCGCGGTCTGCGGCCCACCGAGGCCGATCGCGTGCAACATCGTCATCGAGACATCGCGTTGAGGTGCAATCCTCGTGCCGCGCTGGACCACCGGGCTCTGGGATGTTGTCGAGCTAACAGGATTGTGCCGCTTCGTGAAGTTGCGTACAGTGCGGACGGCATATGGCTCGCGGAGCAAAAGAAGATCCGGCCAAAGATGAAAAGCGCGCGATGTGGTACCTGCGCAAGATTCCCCTCCTCGAGGGGGTCGACCAGGCCCGTCTTCAAGAGCTCGCCGCCGCGGTCGAGATTCGCGAAATTCCGCGCCGCCAGGTCATCTACCTCCCAGGCGATCCCGGAGATCGGGTGTTCTTCATCAACGGAGGTCGGGTGAAGTGCAGCAAGGTCACACGTGACGGGAAAGAGCTGACACTCGCCTACCGTGGAGCCGGCCAGCTGTTCGGCGAGCTGTGCATCATCGATGGCACGCCCCGGGACGAGATGGCCGAGGCGATGAAGAACGCGATCATCACCGAGGTGCCGCGCGAGCTGTTCACCGAGCTGCTGCAAACCGACAACCGGCTTTGCTTCAACTTCGCGTGCATCGTGGGCGACCGCCGTCGGCAGATCGAGACCAAGCTCGAGCACCTCGTGTTCCGCGATGTGCAAGCCAAACTGGCGGCGCTGCTGCTCGAGCTCGGCGGCGAGTACGGGGTGGAGTGCGAAGACGGCCTGCAGATCGGCCTGAAGATCACCCACCAAGAGATGGCCAACCTGATCGGCTCCACGCGGGAAACGATTTCGCTGACGCTCGCGCAGTTCAAGAAGAAGGGACTGCTCGACCTCAACGGGCGGACCGTCGTGCTCAAGGACCAAGAAGGTCTCAGCGCGATGACTTGAGCCGCGCCAACACCGGGCCCAACACGCGCCCGGTGTGGCTGTCCTTGCAACGAGCAACCTGGGTCGGCGTTCCGCTGGCCACGACCGCACCACCCCCATCGCCGCCCTCCGGACCGAGGTCGACGATGTGGTCCGCGCGTGCGATGACGTCGAGGTTGTGCTCGATGACGACCACCGTGTTGCCGGCGTCGACCAGCCGCTGCAGCACACCGACCAACAGCGCAACATCGACGAAGTGCAGGCCGGTGGTCGGCTCGTCGAGCACGTACAGCGTGCGCCCGGTGGCCTTGCGCGAAAGGTCGCGTGCCAGCTTGATGCGCTGCGCCTCTCCGCCAGACAGCGTCAAGGCGCTCTGCCCCAAGGGGACATAGCCAAGCCCGACGTCCCGCAGGACCTCGAGCTTTGCGCGCATCGACGGATGGGCCACGAGAAAGTCGTAGGCCTCGGCGACCGACATCGCGAGCACGTCGGCGATCGACTTGCCGCGCAGCGTGACCGCGAGCGTCTCGGGGTTGAACCGGCGCCCCTTGCAGGTGTCGCACTCGGCGAACAAGTCGGGCAGGAAGTCCATCGCGATCCGCCGCACGCCCTCCCCCTTGCACGCCTCGCACCGGCCACCTTTGACGTTGAACGAGAACCGCGAGGCCGTGTAGCCGCGGAGTTTGGCTTCGGGCAGCTGAGCGAAGACCGCCCGCAGGTCGGACAGAATGCCGGTGTATGTGGCGGGGTTGCTGCGGCCGCTGCGACCGATCGGTGACTGGTCGACATGCACGACCTTGTCGAACGCGTCGAGCCCCGACACACCGCCGTGCGGCAGACCGCGACGCAGCGCCCCTGCGATGGTCCTGCGGGCCTCGGGCAACAACGTGTCGACCACCAAGCTCGACTTGCCCGAGCCGCTCACGCCGGTCACGCACGTCAGTCGCCCCACCGGGAACTCGACGGTGACGTCGCGCAGGTTGTTGCCCGTGGCGCCATGGACCGTGAACGATGGGGTACGCCCTCGCCAGGCAGCGGGTGCGGGGCCCGTCTCGCGCCCCGAGAGGTAGCGGCCCGTCGCGGACTCTGGATGAGCACACACGGCCTCGAGCGTCCCCGCGACGACGACCTGCCCACCGAGGACACCCGCGCCCGGCCCCATGTCGACGACCCAGTCCGCCGCCCGCATCGTGTCCTCGTCGTGCTCCACCACGAGGACGGTGTTGCCCAAGTCGCGCAGCTCGTGCAGCGCCTCGATGAGCCGGTCGTTGTCCCGCTGATGAAGGCCGATGCTCGGCTCGTCGAGAATGTAGGTGATACCGACGAGCCCTGCGCCAACCTGGGTGGCCAGCCGAATGCGCTGCGCCTCCCCGCCCGACAGCGTACGCGCCCGCCGGTCGAGCGTCAGATAGCCCAAGCCGAGGCCATCGAGAAAGCCCAGCCTCTTCTCGACCTGCGCCAACACCACCTGCGCGACTTCCCCGTCCGCACCGCCGAGCGTCAGCCCTTGCACCCACCGCCGCAGGTCTCGAAGTGGCCAGCGGGCGACCTCGTGCAACCCGTGTCCATCCACTTTGACCATGCGCGCTTCGAGTCGAAGGCGCGCGCCGTCGCATGCGGTGCACACGGTGTCGACGAAGAAGTTCTTGAGGCCACGCGCCAGCTCGGCGTCGTCGTCTTCATGGTCCTCCTCGTCCACCAGGCGGCGTCGCATCCAGGGCAGCACGCCTTCGAACGGCTTCTTCAACCCCTCGGGGACCGCAGTGCCCGAACCTTCCAACACCACCAACTTCGTCTCGGCAGGCAACGACTTCCACGCGGTGTCGCCCTGAGAGCCGAGCACCGCGAGTGCCTGCTTGCGCACGGCGGCGCCGGTTCGTCCCGTCAACGGCGCGAGCGCCCCGGCTTCCACACTCTTGCGCGCATCGGGCACGACGAGTTCGAGGTCGGGCGTGAAACGGGTCCCGAGGCCATCACAGTGCGGGCACGCTCCCGCCGGGGAGTTGAACGACAGCAAGCTGGGCGTCAGCTCGGGGTATGCGAGGTCGTGCTCGTGGTCGGCGAACCGCTCGCTGAACCGTAGCGTCTGCCCGTCGACGGTGAGGATCTTGACCACGCCAGAGGCCAGCCGCGCGGCGATTTCGATCGAGTCGGCGACACGCCCTCGAATCCCGTCCTTGAGCTTGAGCCGGTCGACGTAGACCTCGATGGTGTGCCGTTGCTGGGGGTCGAGCGTCTGCGGCTCGCCCAAGTCGCGCACCTCGTCGTCGATCGCGACGCGGGTGAAGCCCTCGCGGCGAAGCTCATCCAGCAACGCGGCGTGGTCCCCCGGTTTGCCGACGACCACAGGGGCGAGGATCGAGAACCGCGTGCCGGGCTCGAGCGCCAGCACGGCCTCGACCATGTCCTGGATCGAGTGCCGCTGCATCTTCTCGCCCGAGCGATGGCTGTAGACCTCGCCCACCCGGGCGTAGAGCAGCCGCAGGTAGTCGTCGATCTCGGTCACCGTGCCGACCGTCGAGCGCGGGTTTCGGGGTCGGGCACCTTGGTCGATGGCCACCGCGGGAGACAGGCCCTCGATGAGATCGACGTCGGGCTTGGGCAGCTGGGACAGCACCTGCCGCGCGGCCACGCTGAGGCTTTCGACGTACCGACGCTGGCCCTCCGCGAAGATGGTGTCGAACGCCAATGAGCTCTTGCCGGAGCCCGACGGCCCGGTGATGACGACCAGGGCGTCGCGGGGAAGGTCCAGGTCCACGTTGCGCAAGTTGTGGGTCCGCGCTCCGCGAACGACGATCTTCGACGCGGTCACCGAGCGCGGGACCCCCCACGGGCGAGCTCGATCGCCGCCCGCATGCTGGCCGGGTTGGCGGTGCCCGTGCCGGCGATGTCGAGCGCGGTGCCGTGGTCGGGCGAGGTCCGCACGAACGGCAAGCCCAACGTCACGTTCACCCCGTCATGGAAGTGCAACAGCTTGAACGGGCCCAACCCTTGGTCGTGGTACATCGCGACGACACCGTCGTAGTGCCCCTCGTAGTGGGCAGCAAAGGCGGTGTCGGCCGGCAAAGGGTCGGAAAACGTCGCATGGTGCTGCGACGCCCGTAGCGTGGCCACGGCCGGTGCGATGACGGTCTGCTCCTCGTCGCCCAACATGCCGCGCTCTCCGGCGTGTGGGTTGAGGCCCAGCACCGCGATGCGGGGCTGCTCGATGCCGAACCGATCCCGCAGGCCTTCGGCGAGCAAACGGCCGGCACGGACGACGGCGGCCGCATCGAGTCGTCGCGGCACCTCGGCCAGCGGGATGTGAATCGTGGACAACACGACCCGCAGCCTGGGCCCGGCCATCAACATCGCGACCTCGCAGTCGCCGGCCCGATGCGCGAGGTACTCGGTGTGGCCAGGAAAGGTGAACCCCTCGTCCTGGCAGGCTTTCTTGTCGATCGGCGCGGTGACCAACGCGGTCCCCGGAGACTGCAAGACCGCATCCACCCCGCGCTCGAGGGCTTCGGTCTGGCGCAAGCCTTCATGGCCCTCGACTCGAGACTGCAGCGCCTGCCAACCGGGCTGTGCCCACGGTGTGGACAGGCCCTGCGCGCGGGCCCTCAGCGCGGCCGGGTCGGCGAAGATGCGGTCGTGCGGGAGAATCACCCCTTGCGCGGCGAGCTGGAGCAGCAGCTCCAGGCCCACCCCACGAGGATCGCCCTGCGTGATCACCAACGGCGCGGGAGACGGTGCTGCAGCGGGAGCCATGGCGCGGCGGAGCTGTGCATCCTACCATCGTGGTCATGCGACGGAGTTTGCTGGTGGCCGTCCTGCTCGGCGGGTTGGCGTTCGACGCCCACGCCGCCCCCAAGACCCACGGACACGGGTCGAGCTGGGGCGACAGCAGTGTGTTGCCGCGCACCCGCTCGCCCGCCGTGGTCGGGCAAGTTCGCGACGGGCGCAAGTCGGACCTCGGACGCAGCACGTCCAACTGGACTCGCTCCACCTTGCGCACCCCGTTCTCCGACGGCCGACGCCGGATCCCGCGCACTCAGGTGCCCGCCCCCTTCGGACACTTGTTGCTGCCCGGGGAGAAGTTCCGGTTCGACATCAACTTCGCAGGCAACCCCGCCGGGCTCGCCGAAGCCGAGATCGTCGCGGGCGACCCCGACCCGCGCGGCCCGGCACCCGAAGGTGCGCCCACGCTGACGATTCTCGGCCATGCCCGAACCTCGGGCGTGGTCTCGCTGCTCGCGACCGTCACCGACGAGATCCGCTCGGTCATCGACGCCAAGACCGGCGCCGCCGTGCACTCCGTCAACACGCTCGACTACGACGGCTTCGCGCCCAAGTACAAACACCGCGTCACCGACCAACGCTACGAAGGCCGCGGCCAGGTTCGCATCGTCGACACCAAGGACGACAAGGCCAAGCGAAAGCTCAAGACCGTTCCCGTCGACACCTTCGATCCGATGTCGGCGATGGCGTGGGTCCGCACGCTGCCGTTCGAAAAAGGCGTCCGCTACAAGGCCCATGTCGTCGACGGCACCACCTTGATGCGCGTGGAGATCGAATCGACGGGTCGGGGAGCCCCCGCCCATCTACCGAGCATCACCCGCGCGCTCGAGCTCGGGCCCGACGACATCGTCGAACTCGAGGGCAAGCTGACGCGAGTCGACGCCCACGACCAGCCGATCCCGGGCAAGAAGGCGTTTGCCCTGCGAGCGTGGATCAGCGCCGACGAGCGGAGGATTCCGCTGGTGATGGAAAGCGACATGTGGGTGGGGGCGATCCGACTCGAGCTGTCGGCCTACGACCCGCCACCGCGCCCGACACGCGCCGACCCGACCAACGCGGCCGGCTCCCCCACGGCGCCCGCAAAATAAGCAGGCCCAACCGCGGACACCGCAACGCCGCGACCGGCACGAAAACGGCCCCCGACCGCGAGCGACTCCGTTACACTCTGACCCAGGACGCACGCCCCCGGCGGGGTGCTCGGACGCGGGGCTTGCCGCGGCCCGAGGTTCCCGCCCTTCGTCGCACGCGAACCAATGGCCGACCGCTACCGCCCACTCTTCAAGCTCGACTCCGGAGGCATGGCTGAGGTCTATGTCGCCGAAGCGGAGTCGGTTGCGGGGTTCACGAAGAAGGTCGCCATCAAGCGCATCCTTCCCTCGCTGCTCAAAGAGGAACGCTTCGTTCGCATGTTCCTCGACGAAGCGCGGCTATCGCTGCACTTCAACCACGCCAACATCGTCAGCGTCTTCGACATTGGCAAGAGCGCGAACGCGTACTTCATCGTCATGGAGTACGTCGAGGGCACCAACCTCAAGTACATCCTGCAGTACCTCGCCAAGAACCGACGGCCGATGCCGATCGCGCTCGCGGTGTGGGTCCTGGGCGAGATCCTCAAGGGCCTCGACTACGCGCACGAGCTTCGCGACCCCAACTCGGGCGCCGGCTTGGGCATCGTGCACCGCGACATCTCGCCGCCCAACATCCTCGTCTCGTGGAACGGCGAGGTGAAGCTGACCGACTTCGGGTTGGCCAAGGCATCCACCCAGCTCGAGTCGACCGACCCGGGCGTGGTGAAGGGCAAGTTTGCCTACCTCGCCCCCGAGGCTGCCCACGGCCAAGAGGTCGATCACCGGGCCGACATCTTCGCGGTCGGCATTCTCGCCTACGAGATGCTCACCGGTCAGCGGCTGTTCCTCGCCGACACCGACTACGACACGGTGCAGAACGTTCGCAAAGCGGAGATCCCGTCGATGCGTGCGCTCAACCCCGAGGTCCCCGCGGAGCTCGAGGAGATCATTCGCAGCGCGCTCTCGCGCGAGGCCGACGACCGCTACCAAAACGCGTCCGACTTCGCCGACGACCTGCTCGGCTTCCTGTTCTCGCGCAAGCTCAAGGTCAGTGCACGCACCCTTCGCGCGTTGCTCGACGAGCTGCGCAAGAAGGAGCCGACCCCGGCCCCCGAGCAGAAGCCGCCCGAGCAGTCCAACGTCATCCTGCAGCTCATCGAGGAGGAGTTCACCAACTTCAAATCGATCGACGAGGACTCGGACGCGCCCGAGCTCGGCTCGCAGCCGCTCGACTCCCTGCTCGGCGGAAACCTGCCCGTCGACTACGATCCATCGGCACCCCTGAAGCTCGACGGCTTCGATGGCATCGACGGATTCGACGAGGTCAGTTCCAGTTCCAGCTCGGGCTCCGGGGTGGGTCTGGCACCCGAAAACGAGCCCACGCCACCGCCCGGCGCGTCGTCCAGCACCACCGCGCCCGAGGGCATGCACCGCACCGGCGGTCACCCCACCCTCACGCCGGCCACGGCCAGCGGCGGGGGCGCACGCTCCATCGTGCCGCTGCTCGCCGTGCTGCTGCTCGTCGCTGCCGGCGCGGGCGCAGCCGTGTACATGTTCGTGCTCAAGTAGGCCCGGAGCCGGACGATGTGGGGCTCGTGGCCCCGTTCGAATCAGCCGTTCGTCCCCTGGAGCTCGCGGTCGACAGCCCGTTTTGGACTGCGGAAGAGCTGCAGGACTTTTCGACCCACACCGGGCGCGGCCGTGTCTTGCACGTGCGCACGGGCGCTGCCGAGGGCACGCCCGCCGAGCAGTGCTTGCGCGACGCCGGGTACATGGTTGGACGCCTGCCGATCACGCGCGCGCCGTCGCACCTGCCGCTCGCGGCCGCCACGTTCGGCCCGGACATCATCTACGTGACGTTGGATCAGCCGCTGCCGCTGTGCCTGGGCGCGCTCGAGTTGCTGGCCACCGATCCCAAGACCAAGGACGTGCCGCTCGTGGCCCTGGTCGGGGAGTACGCGCCGACCAACGTCATCGACGAGGCCTACAACCGCACCGGCTGCGACTTCTTCCGACTCGGCGCGACCGAGGTCGAGCTGCTGGCCCGTACCCACCTGCTCGTCCGCTTGGGGCACTCGCACTACGCGACGCACGACCCCACCAGCGCACCGCCGCAAGCACCGGCCGCCAACCATCCTGTCGGCGGTCAGATCGACTCCAAGGACCCGGTCACCCAGGTCTACACCCCCGCCTACCTGCGGGAGCGTTTGCCCACCGAAGCCGCCCGGGCCCATCGCTACGGCCGACCGCTTTCGATCATCGTGGTGCATGCTCCGGCCGCCGCCGAACGTGACGCGATCGCCAGCCGCGTGGCTCGAACCCTGGCCGGCTCGATTCGCGACGTCGACATCGTCGCCCGTTACAACCGCGACACGTTCGTGATGGTGCTGCCCGAGACGAACGAGGAGGGCGCAGAGGTCCTTCGTGGCCGCATCGCCAAGAGCTTGGGCTCCGACAGCATCAAGGCCGGTCTGGGTGCTGCATCCCTGGGTGCGGGCGACCCCGAGACCGCGGCCTACAGCGGTTCTGCGCTGGTCAACGCTGCGCTGGCGCGTGCGTATTCTGGCTGAACCGCAGCCGCCCTCCGTGATACGCCAGCACGACCATGTCGATGCTGGCGTTTCCGTCTCGGCTCTCGCTGCGTGCCCTCGGTTGGGAGGTCACCGAACGTCCCACGGTGCGCAAGTTCGTCGGACTGGCGTGGCCGCACAGCTCCAACGTCGACGGCGTGATGATGGTGATGATGGCGTCGCAGATGGGCCTGACCATGTCGTGGATGGTCAAGGACGCGGTCAACAAGCCCGTGCTCGGCCAGATCGTCAAGAGCGTGGGTGGCGTGTTCATCGACCGCAGCAAGGCCAACGGCGTCGTGCAGCAGATGGTCGACGAGTTCGACCGTCGCGACGACTTTGCGCTGATGATTCCGCCCGAGGGCACCCGCAGCTACCGCGACTACTGGAAGTCGGGCTTCTATCACATCGCCGTCGGCGCCAAAGTGCCCATCGTTCCGTCGTTCCTCGACTTCGGCAAGAAGCGGGGCGGGTTCGGGCCACCGATCATGCCGACCGGCAACGTGCACCAAGACATGGACACCATTCGAGCGTTCTACGAGCCGCTCGATGCCAAGGGTTTTCGCGACGACCTCGTCGGTCCCATTCGGCTGCGCGAAGAAGAAAACGCCGACGCATGACGTGATATGCAGCGTCGGCATGCTCGAGTCGTTCGAGAGCCACGTTCCCAAGGTCGACGCGAGCGCGTTCGTTCACTCCGCGGCGATCCTCATCGGTGAGGTCGAGGTCGGCCCCGAGTCCAGCGTTTGGCCCACCGCCACGCTGCGCGGGGACGACGGCCCGATCCGCATCGGTGCACGGACATCGGTGCAAGACGGCGCCGTGGTGCACAACACAGAAGGTCTCTCGACCACCACCGTCGGGGACCGGGTCACAGTCGGGCACCGCGTCATCCTGCACGGGTGCACGATCGGCGACGACTGCATCATCGGCATGGGCTGCATCATTCTCGACAACGCCGTCGTCGAGCCCGGCTGCATCGTGGGGGCGGGCGCCGTGATTCCCCCCGGCAAACGCGTGAAGGCCGGCACCGTGGTCGTCGGCAACCCGATGCGAGTGCTGCGGACCTGCACCGACAAGGACACCGAGTTCATCGAGTACTCCTGGCGCGAGTACGTCAAACGCGTCGCCCAGTACCGGGCTCGCGACGGACAGACGCATGGCTGAGCGGTGGCGGTTCTTCGTCGATCGCGGTGGCACGTTCACCGATTGCATCGGCGTTGCACCGACCACCGGTGAGGTCCGCGTCACCAAGCTGCTGTCCAGCGACGACGCGCCGCTGCAGGGCATGCGGGCGCTGCTGGAGTTGGACGAGGCGGCCCCACTTCCGCCGTGCACGCTGCGGCTGGGCACCACGCTCGCCACCAACGCACTGCTGGAGCGACGCGGGGAGCCCTGCGCCCTGCTCATCACCCGCGGGTTCGCCGACCTGCTGCAGATCGGCGACCAAACCCGCCCCGCGCTGTTCGACCTCGAGCTTCCCAAACCACGTCCCCTGCCCGCGCTGATCCTCGAGCTCGACGCCCGCCTCGGCCCCGACGGCACCGTCTTGGCCGAGCCCGATGCGGCGCAGCTGGACGAAGTGTGCGCCCAGCTTCGAACCCGCGAGATCACAGCCGTCGCCGTGGCGGTGATGCATGCCCACGCCGGCCCGGGGTTCGAGCAGCGCCTCGCCGAACGCATACGCGCCCGAGGATTCAGCACCGTCGTCGCCTCGACCGATGTGTCCTCCGAGCCGGGATTGCTCGCACGCACCGACACCGCGGTGGTCGACGCCTACACCACCCCCCGCCTGCGGCAGTACCTCGCCCATCTGCGGGCGAACCTCCCGCACAGCACGCTCGAGGTCATGCAGTCCTCCGGTGGACTCGCCGATGCCGACGTCTTTCGAGGCAAGGACGCGGTGCTGTCGGGACCGGCGGGAGGCGTCGTCGCCTGCGAAGCCATCGCGCGCGCGTTGGGTCTGTCGCAGGTCATCGGGTTCGACATGGGCGGCACCTCGACCGACGTGACGCGGTGGGGCGGCACGCTCGAGCGCGTGCACGAGACCGCCGTCGCGGGGGTCCGCATTCGCACGCCCATGATGGCGATTCACACCGTCGCCGCGGGCGGTGGCTCCTTGTGCCGATTCGACGGGCTGCGCTTCACCGTCGGACCCCACAGCGCGGGCGCCAATCCTGGGCCGCTGTGTTACGGGCACCCGAGCGCCACCGAGCCCGCGCTGACCGACATCGCCGCGACGCTGGGGCGGCTGCCTGCCGATCGGTTTCCGTTTCCGCTCGACCTGCCGCGCGCGCGCGCGGGTGTCGAAGCGCTCGCCCAGGCTGCCGGCATGGACACCGAAGCGGCAGCCGAGGGGCTGCTCTCGATCGCGGTCGAAAACATGGCCCGCGCGATCCGAGCCGTCACGGTTGCGCGAGGCCACGACGTTCGAGCGCACGCGATGGTCGTGTTCGGCGGCGCGGGCGGGCAATACGGATGCGCGGTGGCGCGGGCCTTGGGCGTGCGCACCTTGATCCTGCATCCCCTCGCCGGGGTGCTCTCCGCATGGGGCATCGGGCACGCGGTGGCGCGGTGGAACGGCGAAGCCGACGGCGGCGCCCGCAACCTCGACCAGGCCGCGCTCGATGCACTCGAGCCCGCCTTCGCCGCCCTCGAGCACGCGGGAGCGGCCGCCATCGGCGAGACCTCGCGCGTCGTTCGAACGCTCTCCCTGCGCCACACCGGCACCCAGACCACACTCGACGTTCCGCTGGCCGGCACCGCTGCGACGATGCAGCAGGCGTTTCACCGCGCCCACGAGGCCCGCTTCGGCTACGCGCGACCCGACCACGGCATCGAGGTCGCAACGATCCGGGTCGAACGCATCGCTCCGCCCGGCGAGCGCGCGCGGGTGTCCACGCAGCCGGGGCACGGTCGCGCCCGGGGCATGCGACGCATGCACTACGAAGGACGCTGGCTCGACGCTCCGCTGTACGACCGCGAGCAGCTGCCTGCCACGCTCGAAGGACCGGCATTGATCGTCGAGGACACCGGCACGCTCGTCGTCGATCCCGGATGGCGGCTGCGCCGAGGTCCCGACGGCGTGCTGATCGTGGAGGACCTTCAGCCCTCGACCGGACCCGCGCTCAGCACGGCCAGGGACCCCGTGTCGCTCGAGGTGATGGGCAGCCGGTTCATGGCGATCGCGGAGCAGATGGGCGAGGTGCTGCGACGCACCGCAGTGTCGACCAACATTCGCGAACGGCTGGACTTCTCCTGCGCCGTGTTCGACCGCGATGGGGGCCTGGTCGCCAACGCACCACACATGCCCGTGCACCTGGGCGCGATGGGAGCCTCGGTCGAGGCGATCGCCGCCCAGCACCCCGACCCCGCCCCGGGCGACGTGTTCGCCACCAACGACCCGACCGCGGGCGGCAGCCACCTGCCCGACATCACCGTGGTCACCCCGGTGTTCGAGGGCGGCGCTGTCGCGTTCTACGTCGCGTCGCGAGGCCACCACGCCGACGTCGGCGGCATCAGCCCGGGCAGCATGCCGGCCGACGCGACGCGCTTGACCGAAGAAGGCGTCGTCTTCGAAGGCCCCCCCATCGTGCACGCGGGGCGCTTCGACGACGCCGCGGTACGCCAGGTGCTCGAAGGCGGGCCCCACCCCGCGCGTCGCCCCGACGAGAACATCGCAGACCTGCAAGCGCAGGCCGCCGCCAACCAGGCTGGGGCCCTGCTGTTGCGGGCGTTGTGCGACGAGGTCGGGACCGACGTGGTGATGGCCCACATGCGCCACGTGCAGGCCCACGCCGCCCACGCGGTGCGACGCGCCATCGAACGCCTGCCGTGGTCGCACGCGCATTTCGAGGACGTCACCGATGACGGCCTGCGGATCGCGGTGGCGCTGAGACGTGACGGCCAGCGGTTGCACGTCGACTTCTCGGGCACCAGCGGCTGCGGGCCACACAACCTGCACGCCCCACGAGCCGTCACCGTCGCCGCGGTGCTCTACGTGCTGCGCACCTTGGTGGGCGAGCCGATCCCTCTCAACCGCGGGTGCCTGGAGCCGATCACGCTCACGATCCCCTCCCCGAGCCTGCTCGACCCCGAGCCGGGACGGGCGGTGGCTGGGGGCAACGTCGAGACCGCACAGCGCGTCGTCGATGTGCTGCTCGCCGCCGTGGGTCGCAAGGCCGCGAGCCAAGGCACGATGAACAACCTGACTTTGGGCGATGGCACGTTTGGGTACTACGAGACCATCGCAGGCGGTGACGGGGCGACGGCGAGCGCGCCTGGCCGCAGCGGCGTGCACACGCACATGACCAACACCCGGATCACCGACCCCGAAACCCTCGAGCTGCGCTTCCCAGTACGCCTCGAGGTGTTTTCGCTGCGCCGTGGTTCGGGGGGCGCGGGCACCCAGCCCGGTGGTGATGGCGTGATCCGAACGTTCACCCTGCTGCGGCCCCTGCAGGTCTCGATGCTCTCCGACCGACGCGTGCGACCTCCCTTCGGCCTCGCGGGCGGACACCCTGGCGCCCCTGGACGGACGGAGATCGACGGCCTGCCGCGGCCCGGCCGGTTCTCCGAGGCGCTGCCCGCGGGCACCACGGTCAGCGTGCAAACGCCCGGCGGCGGAGGCTTTGAAGCCCCACCAGCGGCCAAACGCGGCCCCTGTGACCCCGTTTTGCCCGAGTAGGCCGCCTAGGCTAGGGTTCGCCCACCCCATGCTCGAGGCGCTGATCCCCTACATCGAGATTCCGACGAAGACGCTCGTCGAGAACCTCCCCATTTTCGGGGAGCTGAAGCTGCAGCCGTTCGGGCCGCTCGTCGCCACCGGCGTCATCCTCGGTTGGCGTCAGTGCCTCAAGTACGCCAAGGAAAAGGACATCGATGAGGTCCTGTTCCGCGACTACCTGTTTTGGATGCTGGTCGCGGCCTTCGTCATTTCGCACTGGGTCTCGGTCATCTTCTACTTCCCCGAGCAGGTCCAAGAAGACCCGTGGGTGTTGCTCAAGGTGTGGAACGGCCTGTCCAGCGTGGGCGGCTTCTTCGGCGCCTTCGTGGGCATGACCACCTACCTCAAGCTCAAGAAGCAGCCGATCATCGTTTACGCCGACGCCACCATCTTCGGGCTGTTGCTCGGGTGGTGCTTCGGGCGAGCCGGCTGCTCGGTGGTGCACGATCACCCCGGCCGCGTCGTAGAAGAAGGCACGTTCCTCGCCGTGGGCCCGTGGCCCGATGGGTCGTGGCGCTACGACCTGGGACTGCTCGAGTTCCTGTTCGCCGTGTCCTTGTGCTGCGTCGTCTACTTCCTCGTCGACTGGCGAAACAAGCGACCGGGATGGCTGGTGGGTCTGGTGGCCACCGCCTACGCACCCTTCCGCTTCCTGCTCGACTTCGCTCGCGCCGACGAAGCCGCTGCGGGTGTCATCGGCACGCCCGATGCTCGTTACGCCGGCCTGACCCCCGCCCAGTGGTTCACCGTCAGCTTCCTGCTCGCCGGGCTGTGGCTGTTGTTCGTGCGCCGTGCCAAGCCCGACGACCTCGCCTACGCCAAGGACTCCGAGCGCATCGCCAAGGAGAAAGCCGCGGCGGGCAAGAGCGACGAGGACGACAAAGACCAGGACGACGACGAGGAAGCTTCGCTCTCGGTCGAAACCGACCCTGGTGGCGAAGACGAAGCCGACGAAGCCCGCGCCTGACGGTTGCGCGTGCGCGCGCATCGCTGCCTCGAAAGAGCCCGTGTTGTCTCACGGGCTTTTTTCGTTGGTTGTGGCGCAACCCGGGGCATTTCGCCTCGTCATACCCGATGAAGCGTGGGGCTCACCTACGCGACGCCAACCTTCACGCTCGGCACGTCACCGTTTCGGAGCGCCCTCATGCGAGGGCGTACTCCCGACGAGGACGGGGACGGTACCGGGCGCCCCTGACCACGTAGACACCACGCAGAAAGACACCACCATGAAACGCTTCGCAACGCTCCTCGTCCTTGGAACCCTGGCCTTCGCTCCCATGGGATGCGGCAAGAAAGACAAGGGCACCGACAACCCTGACGAGGCTGCCCAAGAAGACGGTGATCCGATGGCCGAGTTGCAGGCAATTCCGGATCAAATTCAAGCCGAGATCGATTTGGTGCTGCAGCCGATCAACGACGTCGACGTCGTCGTCGACCAGCTCACCTCCATTCCGACCCGCTACGGCATGAACGCGGCCGACCTCACCGCGATGGCCAGCGCCAAGTTCGACGGCGGCACCGTCGAGTTCAACGCCGAGATCTCCGGCGATGCCAAAGCCGAAATCGAGACGATGCTGACCACGATCGAGGGCATCGCCACGGGTCTGAAGGAAACGCCTGCCCGCGCGAAGACGGCGACCGCCAACCTCGCCGAGCTCGGCGTGAAGGCGACCGGCATCGTCACCAAGCTCACCGCGTCGATCAACGCCAAGATGAGCAACCCGCTGCTCAAGGCGGAGAAGAAGGCCGAGCTTCAAGCCGAGCTCGACCTGGTCGTGAAGTTCGACGCGGACATCAAGGCGACGATCGGTGACGCCAAGGCCACGGTGATGGGCGTGCCGAAGATGGGCACCGAAGCCCTCGCCAAGCTCACCGCGGCCCTCGCCGGCGGCGCGTCGGCGGGCTGATCCCTCGCCAACGCAGGATCTTCATCCATCAGGGCCTCCGCGGGTTTTCGCGGGGGCCTTGTGCATTCACCGGGCCGTGCCCACACTGTAAGCATGGTTCGGTTGCGCCTCGTCGCCGTCACTGCCGCGCTCATTGCGCCAGCGTTGCTGCCTGCCGAAGCCGCAGCGGAGAACGGGATCAAGCCGCGCCTGCCTGTCGAGTGGAACCCCCCACCGACGTGCCTCGAGTTCGTCGACCGCTCTGCCGATCCGGTCTACCGGTTCCAGTACGCCATCGCCGACGAGGATCCGAGCCCCGGCGAAGAACTTCTGCCCGACGAGGTGGCCGACTCCCGACGCCACCAGTTCTTCGCGATGTCGCGGCAGGGCAACCCGCAGACGGGGTTCCCCTACAACTGGATCTCCCCCGCGGACGTGCAAGCCGCGGTCGACAAGGATCTGATCAGCGACACCACCGTCGCAGCCGACGAGACGCTCGACACCAGCCCGCTGTGGACGGACCGTTTCGTCCGCATCACCCCCGACGACGAGCGCCTCCCGATCTCCAACGAGAGCGTGGCGGCGGGCGTCGACTGGGACACCTCGGACGTCCCTGCGGGCGCGTACATGATCTGGGGCTACACCTGGGAGCCCGCGTTCAACATCTGGTCCCAGCGCATCGGCAACGTCGTGGTCGTGCACGACGGGGATCCCGATGCAGTCGGTCCCGCTGCGGCCCTCGTCATCGAAGACATCGAAGACCTCGTCGTCTACTCCGACCAAGCCGCGATTCTGCAAGGCTGCGTGCACGCGCTCCCCGGCACCACGGTCACGGGATACTTCTCCGAGACGCCCGGCAACGGGGCCCCCGACGACTGGCAACCGACGTGGGTTCCGTTCGCCGAAGACGTCGCGGTCGACGGCGACACGTTCGAGCTCGAGTTCGTGACCGGGGATGGGCACGCCACCCCGAGCTTGCTCGTGCAGCTCGTGTTCACCGACCCACAAGGCCGCAGCTACGAAGCCCACCTGCCCGAACTCATCAGCTGGCTGCCGGGCTCCGAAGGCGGCTGTGACTCCGATGGTGGCGGGTTCATCGGCATGCCCGGCTGTGGGGGCAGCGGGGGCGAAGAGAGCTCCGGCGGCGCCTCCGAAACGGAGGGATCCGGCACCACCTCCGCCGGCACCTCACAAGAGAATACGAGCTCTGCCTCCGACTCGGCCACCTCCGGACCCTCTGCGGGCGGCGACGGGGGCGGTTCAGGCGGCACCTGTGCGGTCGGCTCTGGGTCCCCCACCGCCGTCGGTGGGCTGATGCTGCTCGGCCTGCTCGGCCTGCGTCGGCGTCGCTCCCGGTCAGTCCTTCCATAGCCACGCGGCGCCGCGAACCCCACTGCTGTCGCCGTGCTGCGGCGGCACGAGGCGGGTTTCGAGCACGTCGGAGAACGCGTGCTCTGCCAGAAGCGCAGGGACTCGCGTGTACAGCCGCGTGACATTGGAGAGCCCTCCCCCCAGCACGATCACGTCGGGGTCGAGCAGGTTCACCACCCCCGAGAGCGCCTTGGCGAGCCGGGAGGCGTAGCGCTCCACGGTCTGTGCACAGCTCGGGTCGCTCGACGCCGCAATCTCGGCAGCACTCGCCTGCCCGCCGTACCTGCGGGCGTGGTCGTCCGCCATGCCGGGGCCGCTGAGGAAACGCTCCACGCAGCCCGTACGTCCGCAGTAGCAGGCCGGCCCGGGATGCTCGTCGCCGAACACGATCGGCATCGGGCTGTGCCCCCATTCTCCGCCAATGCCGTTGGTGCCTTCGACGAGCTTGCCCGAGACGACCACGCCACCGCCGACCCCCGTTCCGAGAATCGCCCCGAAGACCACCCCGGCGCCCTGCCCCGCCCCATCGGTGGCCTCGGAGAGCGCGAAACAGTTCGCATCGTTGGCGAATCGGACCCCGCGGCCGACGGCAGCTTCGATGTCGGCGCGCAGCGGCTGGCCGTTGAGCACGACCGTGTTGCAGTTGCGCATGCGACCGGTCTTGGGTGAGACCGACCCCGGCGTGCCGATGCCGAGGGAACCTCGTTGGCCGAGGGCTTCCGTCGCATCGCGGTCGAGCGAGGCGATGGTTTCGACGATCGCTGCGTAGTCGTTCGATGGTGTCGGGACCCGGCGCCGCCATCGTTCGACCGAGCCTTCGAGCGCGATCAGCTCGGTCTTGGTGCCGCCGAGGTCCACCCCAAAACGAAGGTCCGCCATGCGGGATGAGACTACCGCGGCGCCGCACACGGAGGCACGGCTGCAGTACCGTGCCGCCCGTGGAGACCGAGTACTGGAACGGGGAAGCCGGCCGTGCGTGGGCCGAAGGCGCACCGATGATGGACCGCATCCTGCTGCCGTTTGCCGAGACTTTGCTCGACGCTGCGGGCCTGCCTGAGAACGGCGTACTCGTCGATGTCGGGTGTGGCTGCGGGGCGACGACGCTGCTGGCCGCGGACCGCCACCCTCGGCTGACCGCGGTGGGGGTGGACGTTTCCCGTCCGATGCTCGCGGTGGCACGGCAACGCGCCCAGGCGCGCAGCAACGTGACGTTCGTCGAGTCCGACGCCGCCCGCGGTGCCCTCGAAGCAGGTCCTGCCGACCGCATCGTGTCGCGGTTCGGCGTCATGTTCTTCCCCGACCCCACCGCGGCGTTCGGCAACCTCCGAGCCTGGCTTCGCCCCCGCGGCACCTTCACCGCGATCGTCTGGAACCCGATCGCGGACAATCCCTGGCTGCGCGACATGGTGAACATCGTCGGGCGCCACACCCCGCTCGAGTGGGAGCCCGGCGACGGCCCTGGCCCGTTCGCCCTCGGTGATGCGGCCAAGACCGCGACCATGCTGCAGAGCGCGGGCTGGACCGAGGTCGAGCAGCAGGACCTCGACCTGCCGATGCGGGTCGAGGGCAGCATCGAAGAGGTCGTCGACTTCTGCCTGCACCGAGGGCCCGTCGCCACCGCGCTCGCCGACGCGACCGAGGAGGCCCGCGCGAAAGTGCTGCACGACCTCGACGCCTGGGTTCGGCAGCGACACGACGGCGCCGGTGCGTCCCTCGAGGCGAGCACGCGATGCGTTCGCGCGGTCGCCCCCTGACCAAGCGCGCTTGTTACCATCGCGCCGTGCGATACGGGTCCGTACTGCTCCTCGCTCTGCTCGTCGGCTGCGACTCCAAAGCCGAGACGCCCTCCCAAGACACCAAGTCGGCGCCCGCCAAAGCCGAACCCGAATCCAAGACCCCCGGCAAGGCGCCTGCAAAGAGTGAGAGCGCCGCGTCCCTGCAGCGCTGGTCGTTCGACGACGGCACCGATGGCTCGACCCCCGCGGGGTTCGAGCTGCTCGAGACCGCCAGCGCGGGGACCCCGGCGACCTGGGGCATCGTGTCCGATGCGGGTGCACCTTCGGGCGGCAAGGGGTTCGGGGTGCTGAAGACGGCCAACCGCGGGCAGACCTACAACGTGGCGCTTGCCCCCGAGTTCACCGCCACCGACGTGGAGCTCACGGTCTCGGTCAAGGCGGATACGGGCGAGCAGGATCAGGGCGGCGGAGTCGTGTTCCGGGCCAAGGGCGCCACCGACTATTACATCGCGCGCTGGAACCCCCTGGAGAAGAACGTGCGGTTCTACATGGTGGTCGGCGAGCAACGCAGCGCGTTTGCGGCGGCCGAGGTCGACCTCGACCCCAGCGATTGGCACACGATGCGGGTCATCGCCGAGGGCAAGCGCTTCGAGCTGTTCATGAACGAGACGTCGGTGCTCGTCGCCGAGGATGAAACGTTGGCGGGGCCCGGCCGTATTGGGCTTTGGACCAAGGCCGACGCGGCGACCTGGTTCGACGACCTGACCGCGCAGAAGCTCTGATGGCCTGGATCGAAGTTCTCGACGAAGACGAAGTGATGGCGGCCGGCGGCCGCCTGGCACGGCTGTACAAGGCCGCGGTCGACCCCTACACCCACCGGGTCGACAACGTGATCCAGATTCACAGCTTGCGCCCGGCCACGCTGGAGGGACACCTCAAGCTGTACGGCACGGTCATGCATGCCAAAGGTGGGATTTCGCGGCGAGAGCGAGAGCTGATCGCCGTCGCGGTGTCGGCCGCCAACGCCTGCCACTATTGAGTGCAGCACCATCGCGCCGGTCTGGCGCGTGAACTCGAGGCCGACATCGCCGACGCCTTTCTCGACGCGGTCGAAGCCTTCGGCCACGGCGACGCACCCTACCCCGAACACTCGACGGCGCGAGAGCGGGCGATGTTGGACTACGCCTTGGCCCTCACCCATACGCCGGCGGCAATGACCCGCGCCCACCTCGAGCCACTGCGGGCGGCCGGTCTCACGGACGCGGAGATCCTCGACACCAATCAGGTCGTCGCCTACTTCGCGTACGTCAACCGTGTGGTGGCCGGCTTGGGCGTGGAGCTCGAAGCCTCACCCGAGGGCGAGCCGGGTTAGCTCCCCCGCCGGCGCCAGGCCGGTGCGCGAGCGCGCCATCGCCCCGCCCTCGAACACCGCGAACATGGGAATGCCGCGGATCTGATAGCGCTGCGCCAGCTGAGGGTGCGCCTCGGTGTTGACCTTGACCACGATGGCCTTGCCTTCGAGCGAGGCCGCGGCCTGAGCGACATGCGGCGCCGCCATGCGACACGGCCCGCACCACGGCGCCCAGAAGTCGACCAACACGGGCACCTTCGCCGCCGCGATCACCGAATCAAACTCCGCCGCCGACACCTCCATCGGCACATGCGACGCCGGCAAAGCCGTCTTGCACGCGCCACACCGCCCAACGTCCGCGAGGTGCCCCACAGGGATTCGGTTGCGACGCCCACACTGCGGGCACGCCCGCTCGAACACGGACTTGGCATGACCCATACCCGCAACCTGAGTCCCCAACCCCCAACCGCAAGCCCCGAAAAAAGCCCCCTTGGCAGGGGACGTCCACCGAAAGAGGAAGCAGACCGCGGAACGTAGTCGCCCGTAGGAGGCACGACCCCACTCAGCAAGAGAGCGAGCACCCCCGCAGGGGGGCGCAGCGGAAAAGAAAGCAGAGATCCAAACACAGCACCCCCGCCCCGAGGGGTTCGGAGTGCCCCCCCACCCAAAGGGGGGCACGCAGAAACCCGGCAAGGGCCACTGCGCGAAGGCTCTCACCCCGCGTAGAGCTCGGAGAACCGGGCGGCTTTCACCACCGACTCGACGGTCCGGATGGTGCCGGTCGACGAGCGCATCGAGAGCGTCTGCAGGTGCAGTCGGTCGCCGATGCGGCGCACGCCCTTGAGCATCGGGCCCGAGGTCACCCCGGTGGCACAGAAGATGACTTCGCCGCGCACCAGGTCCGACATCTCGAGGTAGGCGTCGGGGTTCTCCATGCCCATCTTGATCGCGCGCTCGCGCTCGCCGTCGTTCCGGAAGCGCAGCCGGCCCTGGAAGCAGCCGCCCATGCACTTGAGTGCGGACGCAGCCAGCACGCCCTCGGGCGCGCCGCCGGTGCCGTAGACCATGTCGATCGAGCTCTCGGGCATGCAGGTGGCGACCGCGGGCGCCACGTCACCGTCGGAGATCAGGAACACCCGCGCACCGGCGCCACGCAGCTCGGCGATGAGGTCACTGTGGCGGTCACGCTCGAGCACGACCACCGTGATCTCGCTGACCTTGCAGCCTTTGGCCGACGCGAGCGCCCGAACGTTCTCGGTGGGGGTCTTCTGCAAGGAGACCACTCCGTGCCCCAGAGGCCCGGTCGCGATCTTTTCCATGTACGTGTCGGGGGCGTTGAGCAGCGCGCCGCGCTCGGCCACGGCCAAGACCGCGAGCGATCCCGGTGCCCCCTCGGCGCACAGGTTGGTGCCCTCGAGCGGGTCGACGGCGATGTCGACTTCGGGCAGGTCGTCGACATCGGCGGGGCCGACCTTTTCACCGATGTAGAGCATCGGCGCCTCGTCCCGCTCGCCCTCGCCGATCACGACGGTGCCACGCACGGGGACACGGTCGAACGCTTGACGCATCGCCTGCACCGCGCGGGCATCCGCGGCGTCTTTTTGACCGCGCCCGACCATGTGGGAACAAGCGATGGCGGCGGCTTCGGTGACACGGACGAATTCGAGAACGAGCGTACGATCCATTGCGGGGCTCCAGCTGCGACGGGGGCCTTGTAACAGGAAAGCAGCACTACCGGAAAGGCAGCCCGCGTCACCGCGATGTCACGTGCGCCCGAAGCACGTCGAACACCCGGTCGGGCAATGCCTGCGGTCGTCCATCGTCGACACGCACGCACGCATGCCGCGTTTGCGCGCTCAGCAACTCGACGTCGCGGTCGACTCCGCGCCGATCCCCTGCGAGCACACGCACGCGATAGTCGAATTGCACTCGGACCGGCGTGACCATGCTCAGCCCAACTTCGAGGGTCATGCGGTCGTCGTACAGGCCCGGCGCGTGATAGCGCACGGCCAGGTCGGAGAGCGGCAACGCCAGACCGACGTCTTCGAGCTCGGTGTAGGGCACCCCCGTCGCCCGAATGAACTCGACCCGCGCCATCTCCAGATAGCGCAGGTACGACGCGTGATAGACGATGCCCATCTTGTCGGTGTCGGCGTAGAGCACCCGGGCAGTGGTGACGGCCGTGAGCGCCGAGCGGGGTTCAGGGCAAAGCGGTTGAATCTTCGGCATCGAACGCCTCAGTCGATCGCGTCGGGCTCTCGAATGCGAAAGCGGTGCGTCGGCGCGAGCACATCGTCGAACCCATCGATCTCCGTGACGGCGCCGTGGACCTTCGACTCGGGCACACGCTCGGTGACGACCACCATGTCGACCGGCTCCCCCTCGCCACGAAGGTCCTGCTCCAGCCGCTTGACGCTGACGCCGTGGCGTCCCAGGCACGACGCGACCCGGCCCAAGATTCCCGGCACGTTGGTGACATGCACGCAGAGGTAGTTCTCGTGGGCCTGCTCGGTCATCGGCAACGGCGTCGCGTGCTCGATGGTGCTGAAGGCCTCCGGTGGAGGCCGCCCCGCATCGAACGCGAACATGTGCCGACACAGCTCGATGATGTCGGAGACCACGGCCATGCCCGTCGGCATCGGGCCCGCACCCCGCCCGTGGTAGAGGCTGCGCCCCATCGCACGCGACTCCACCAGCACCGCGTTGTACGACCCGCGCACGGTGGCCAGGATGTGCTCCTTCGGCACCAGCACGGGGTGCACCGACAACACCGGCCCCTGCGGGGTCTGCCGAGCCTCGGCCAAGCTCTTGATCACGTAGCCGAGCCCGTCGGCGGCCGCGATGTCGAACGGGCGCACGCGGGTGATGCCCTCGGTGGGAATCGCAGCAGGATCGATGCGCTGCCCAAACCCGAGCAGGGCGAGCAAGCTGAGCTTCTGCGCCGCATCCCCACCTTCGACATCGAGCGTGGGGTCGGCCTCGGCAAAGCCCGCAGACTGGGCGTCCTTCAGCGCATCGTCGTAGGCCGCTCCGGTGCGACTCATCGCGTCGAGGATGTAGTTGCAGGTTCCGTTGACGATGCCGGTGATGCGCTCGATGCGGTCGCTCGCCAGTCCCTCGCGAAGCGCCCGAAGGATCGGAATACCGCCAGCGACGGCGGCCTCGAAGTTGATGGCGACCCCGCGACGCTGCGCCTCGGCGAACAGCACTTCACCGTGGGTGGCCATCAGAGCCTTGTTGGCGGTGACGACGTGTTTGCTCCGGCCCAAAGCGTCGAGCACCATCGTGAGCGCGGGCTCGATGCCCCCGATCAGCTCCACGACGATGCGGATCTCGGGGTCCTCGAGCACGTCGCGCGGGTCGGTGGTGAGCAGCTCGGCGGGCACCATGCCGTCGCGTTGCCGTTCGAGGCTCCGCACGAGGATCTTCTTGACCCGCACCGAGGCACCCAGGCGCCGCTCGATGTCGGCCTGGTTTTCCTGGAGGATGCGCACCACGCCGCCCCCCACGTTGCCGGCTCCAAGCAACCCGATGACGACTTCACGCATGTCGTGGGCCACCGTACGGCCGGCCGTGAGGGCCGTCAACCGACTCCCCCGCGGCGTTTGAGCACGGGCGCGGCCGAGGGTAGTGTCCGGGGCGATGAGCACCATCGTCGACGTTCACGCGCGCGAAATCCTCGACTCTCGCGGCAATCCGACCCTCGAAGTCGAAGTGGCCACCGAGATGGGCAACGTGGGGCGAGCCGCCGTGCCCTCGGGCGCCAGCACGGGTGAGTTCGAAGCCCACGAGCTGCGCGACGCAGACGCCGGTCGCTACAAGGGCAAGGGCGTGACCCAGGCGGTCCGCAACGTCATCGACACGCTCAGCGACGTGATCGTGGGCTTCGACGCCGCCGACCAGGTGATGATCGACGAGGCCATGCTCGAGGCCGATGGCACGGGCAACAAGAAGAACCTCGGCGCCAACGCGCTGCTGGGCGTTTCGCTGGCGGTCGCCCGAGCAGCCGCCGCGGACGTGGGCCTACCGCTGTACCGCTACATCGGCGGCACGCTGGCCCGCACCCTGCCCGTCCCGCTGATGAACGTTGTCAACGGGGGCGCCCACGCCGACAACAACATGGATTTTCAAGAGTCGATGTTGGTGCCGCACGGCTTCGAGACGTTCCCCGAGGCGCTGCGTGCCGGGGTTGAAACGTTCCACACCCTCAAGAAGCTCCTGCACGACGCTGGCAAGGCGACCTCGGTCGGTGACGAAGGCGGCTTTGCACCCAACCTGGGCAGCAACGCCGAAGCGCTCGCGCTGCTGACCCAAGCGATCGAAAAGGCTGGCTACAAACCCGGCGAGCAGATCTCGCTCGCCCTCGACGTGGCCGCGTCCGAGTTCTACGACAAGGACAAGAAGGTCTACACCCTGGCCGGCGAGGGGGGCCGTGAGCTCGACTCCGCGGGCCTGACCGACCTCTACGTGGAACTGGCCGGCAAGTACCCGCTGGTGTCCATCGAAGACGGCATGGACGAAGAGGACTGGGATGGCTGGAAGGGCCTGACCGACAAGCTCGGTGCCTCCGTCCAGCTGGTTGGCGACGACCTGTTCGTCACCAACCCCGACCGCCTGCGCCGCGGCATCGAGACCGGCGTAGCCAACGCGCTGCTCGTCAAGGTCAACCAGATCGGCACCCTCACCGAGACGCAGACCGCGGTGCGCATGGCCCACCGTGCGGGGTACGCATCGGTGGTGTCGCACCGCAGCGGTGAAACGGGCGACGACTTCATCGCCGACCTGGCCGTCGCCGTCGAGTCGGGTCAGATCAAGACGGGGAGCGCCTCGCGATCGGACCGCACCGAGAAATACAACCAGCTGCTGCGCATCGCCGAAGCGCTGGGTTCGAGCGCACGCTATCCTGGCGCCGAGGTCTTCGGCTCCCCCGCATGAAAAGCGTCGTCTTCGGTCTGCTGCTCGCCAGCTTCGGCTTGGCCCCACTCGCGCCCGCGAGCGCGGAGCCTGCCCCAGCGCCGGACTCGACGCAGCAGCCCGAAGAGCCCGCCGCACCGCGAGCCCCCGAAACACCACAGCCCGAGCCGGCCTCGGGCCGTCCGGTGCTCGACACGGTGTTGCCATGCGGCACCCGCGTGCTCGTGGCCCGAGACGACTCCCTGCCCGTGGCCGCCCTGGTGCTCGCGCTCGAACGCGGCAGCGAGGACGACCCGGCCGAGCTCCCAGGGCTGCACCACGCGCTGGCCTATCAGCTGCTGATGGGCAACCGCGACGTCGCGCCTGGAGGCATCGCGGCCATGGTTCAAGACGCGGGAGGGATTGCGTTCCTCGCCACGGGGCCGGCACAGATCCGCTACGAGGCGCTCATTCCCGTCACTCTGCTCGACGACCTGATCCACGCCGAGAGTCGTCGCTTTCGCGCGCCGACGGTCACCTCCAGCCTGTGGAAGGAGGCCTTGGTGTCCGCCAAACGCGACTCGCCGATGCGCCGCACCGCGTCCTGGGCCGCCACCGCGGTCGCTCACGGCGCGCCAGGCTTGGCGCATCGCCCCCGCATGGTGCCCGGTCAGCTCGGCGAGCTCGACGAGAACGCGGTCGAAGCGGCCCTTGCCTCCCGCGCACGCTACGAGCGCGCCACCCTCGTCGTCGTGGCCCCCCTGCCTCTCGAAGACACCATGGCAAAGGTCGAGGCGGCCTTGGCCGACCTTCCCGACCGCGACCGTGACATCCAAGCGCGCGCGGTCGAGCCCTCGGCCCCGATGGTGGAGCAAGCCAAGGCGACGGGGAGCACCTTCGTCTGGGGCGTGCCCGGGGACCCGGCATCTCGCCTGTGGGCCGATGCCTGGTGTGAGGCGCTGAGTCGCCAGCGACGGACCAAGGGCGAGCCCAAACCCAACCGGGTGCGGTGCGCCTTCGACGACGACCCCAGGCGGCCGTCCCTCACCGTTCGCGTGCGCACGCCCGACGACCCCACAACCCTGCTGGCCGCGCGGCTCGAGCAGCTCGGCAGCGCGGGGAGCCGCCAGGTTCGCGCCCAACGCAAGCGCCTGCGCAGAGCCCTCGAAGCCGAGAACTCGACGCCGCTGGGCCTGGCGCGACGCCTGGCCGCGGCCGCTCCCCGTGCCCCCGGCGCCCCGGACCGCTCCTCGGTCGAGCGACTCACCGGAGCCGACGCGCTGGATGCCACGCCAATCCCCGTCGACACGCTCTTCGACCTCGACCGCGCCGTTCACATCGTGCCCTCCAAGGACACCCCACGGCGCAGGCAACCGCCCGCCGACCCGGCGCCCAAGGAGCCCACCCCATGATCTTGCATCGTCGGTCCTGGCTCCTCGGCAGCGCGGCACTCCTGGCTGGGGGCTGCAAGCGTAACAAGGATGCCGTCGTCCCGGAGATCTGGGACGAAGCCCCGGTGCCCGAACGCGCCGAGGCGCTGGGTCGTCTCGCGCCCCCGTGGCCGGCCCCCGCTCGCGCCACGCTCGACTCGGGGCTGCTCACCTATTGGCTGCACGACCCTGGCGCCACGATGGCGCATGTGCGGCTGATGGTGCCCGATCACGATGGCACGCCGCTGCCCGCGGTCGTGGTCCGCTCGCTGTCCGGCGCACTGCGGCGCACGATTCGGCGCGGCATGGGCCGGGTCGGAGCTCGCGTCACGCAGACTCGGCGGCCCGGACGGTTCGAGCTGGCCTTGTCGGGTCCGTCCGACGCCCTGCCCCGAATGGCCTCGTCCCTCGCGGTGCCGCTGTTCCGAGGGCCCGCCAACGATCGCGGTCTGACCACCGCACTTCAGCAGGCTCGCGCCCGCGCCACCCGCGACGGGGATGCACGAACCGCGCTCGACGTCGCCACCGCGTGCACCGTCGGCGCACTGCTGGGCGTGTCCCTCGATTCGCAGCGCATCGAGCCGACCCGTGCCGCGAAGCTGCCTGCCACCGCCCTGACCGACGCGTGGGCGCAGCTCGTCGACCCTCGTCGCTGCGTGCTCGTCGTGCACGCCCCCCAGCCCGCAGATGCGATGCCCGACGTGTTGTCGGGGTTCGTGCGATGGAGCGGAGAGGGCCGCCGGATCGCCCCCGAGTCCAGCATGGAGCGCTTGCGCTGGACGCCCCCGCCCATCGAGGCGCCCCAACACCTGATGACCGATGGCGGCGCACCGCTGCTGCTGCCGACCGAACGTGGCAATGGAGGCGCCAAGCTCGTCATGGGCTGCAGGCTTCACACCACGAACGTGCAAGAGCGGGCAACCGCACGCCTCGCACAACGGCTCATCGCCGAGACCCATGACGCTCGGCTCGCGCTGTCGGGGCCCGATGCCATCTTCACGGTGAGCACCGCGGTCAGCGACAAGAGCATCGAAGCGCGGGCGCAGTCGCTGGTGGAGGTGCTGTCGGCGGCGGGTCGCACCCGTGCCCCACGCCAGCGAGTCTTCACCGCTGCACAGCTGTGGCTCGGAGCCCGCGTCGTGCAGGCGAGCCTCGAAGGTGAGGACTGGACGTCGCTTTGGAGCGAGTCGATGGACCTGGCGTCGACCGAGGCCGACATTCCGCGGGCACTTGCATCCGACGCCGCGGCGATGCTCGCAATCGACCCTGAGACGCTGACCGCATGGATCGGAAAACACCTCGATCCTCGGCTCTCCGACACCGGGTGGGCGTGGGCGCTCGCTGGCGCGACTGACAAGATGCGACGGGCGCTGTCCCGCGTATCCGAGACGCGCCCGGTAAACCCCGACGCTTGAACGCGGTTGCCCCGCCATCCCTGCCGCGGCGCACCGCAGCGGCAGGGTCTGGTCTGCTATCTTCGGGTCGGATGTGGGATTCGAGACGATGGCTGCTGGTCGGCTTGAGCTCGCTCAGCGCGGCCTGTGCGTTCGATACGTCGGCCGGAACCAACGTGACCGTCGACGACACCGAGACCGAAGGTGCCTCCGAGTCCGGTACCCAGACTCAGGGCACCGACCCGTCCGGGCCCTCCTCGGCAGGCTCACACGGCGGCTCTGGCGACGACACCGGCGGTGAAACCGGCGGCAGCACTGGCGATGACACCACGCCCGACCCCACCGCCGACGGCATGGAGCGTGCCGACCTGGTGTTCGTCGAGGAAGCCCCGATCGATCTCGGCGTGCATCCGCTGTCCGGGCCCGACGTGCTCACGCTTCAGCTCGTCAACGAAGGCGACGCTGCGGCCTCGATCCTCGGTGGCGAAGACCCTCCAGCGCCTCTGATCTGGGCCGGCGACGCCTTTCCCGGTACCGACGGCACCTGCCAAGGCCTCATTCCACCAGGGGCCACGTGCACCGTGACGCTCGCGGTCGCCGCGGGCCAGCCCGGGCTCACGACCGGGGCGGTCGAGGTCCGCTTCGACGACGCGATCGGAGTCGGCACGGCGTCGGCCGCCGCCCAGCTGGTCGCGACGGGCTCGGGGCCCAACCTCATCGAAAATGCCGACGCGGAGGCCGACCCTCCGGGTGTGATTCTCACCGGCTGGGACGCCGAGGACTCCTCGTTCCGAACCTCCGACGAGCACAACCACGGCACCGGGTCGCTGTCCTTCTTTGCCGGCGGCTCCGACAACCCCGAGATCACGCAGGAGCTGGTGCTCTCGCCGTGGGCCGACTCGATCGACACCCTCGCGATGCAGTTCCACTTTCAGGGCTGGTCCCGCTCCCGCGACGACACCCTCAGCGACGACCCCCATGGCATCACCCTTCTGATGCTCGACGGCGGGGGCCAAGTGCTGGCCAACCACAACCGCGACGACATGGACCACGACGGCTGGGAGTCGACGGTGTTCAACGTCCCGCTCCCCGTGGGCACCCGCCGCGTCCGCGTTCGACTGACGTGCGAGCGCAACGACTGGATCATCGGCAACAGCAACTGCTCGGCGTGGTTCGACGACTTCTCGGGCGCGCTGCACTACACGCCCTGAGCCCGCGTGCTCGCGAACCAACGCCCGAACCCACGCTCGAACCAACGAGAAGAGGGCGCCTCGCGATGCGAAGAGCCCTCTTGCCAGAATGGCTGAGACGCGATGGTCGCTCAGACCTTGTAGCCGCGGCCACGCACGTCCTTGAGGACGGCGTCGATGCCCAGCTTGTCGATGATGCGCATGCCCGCGGCCGAGAGGCGGAGGCGGACGAAGCGGTTCTCGGAGGCGACCCAGTAACGCTTGGAGTGCAGGTTCGGCAGCAACCGACGCTTGGTACGGATGTGCGAGTGCGAAACGTTCATCCCCGTGAGGGGCTTCTTACCGGTCACCATGCAGATTTGAGCCATTGCGGTCGCTCCCAAGACTGGGGAAGGGGCGGCGAAGGTGGCCCAATGCCCTGCGCATGTCAAGCGCCGGCCGGCAACTCGGTGTAGGTGACCGACGTGCGGTCGTTCTCGCGCACGGTAACCGCCAGGAGACGAACCTGGCGCTGCTCTGCCCCCTCGACCCGGCTGCGTAGCGCCGAGGACACCCGCGTCCAGAAGAACGCGCCGAGGTTCTCGGCGGTGGGGTTGACCTCGTTGAAGGGCGGGATCTCGTTGAGTAGCTGGTGGTCGAGCTCCTGCGCGATAGACGCAGCAAGCGCCTCCAGCGCGGTGAAGTCGACGGCCATGCCGACCGAGTCGAGCGCGCAGGCCTCGACCTCCAGCTCGACCTTGAAGTTGTGGCCGTGGATCCGGTTGCAGGCCCCCGCGTAGCCGTACAGCACGTGGGCCGCCGAGAACTCGGTGGACGCGCGAACGATGTACCTGGACGGCATGACGGCGAACGATACCAGCGGCGTCCCGAATGTCCACCAGCATCGGCAGCCGTGAGGACGGGCACTCGCGATCGGTGCAAACCAGCCCGACCCGCCCGGTGTCAGTGGTTGTCGCGATGCGAAACCTGAAGGCTTTGTGGTTCGCCGGATGTGGCCTGGCGCTGGCGGCCACCGCGGCGCTCGAGTGGACCGGGTTCGACCTCTTTCTCCCCTACCTCGTGGAGCGGTGACCCGGTGATGTCCGAATCGATGGCAATGCTCTCGAGCCTCACCGTCGTCACGGTGGCGCTCACGGCCCTCACCCTCGTGTGCGCAACGGCGGGACTGCTGCTGACCGCCGCCGGCAGTGCGAGTCGCGCTCGTGTGTTGGGGCATCCCCTCGTCGTGCTCGTGGGCGCGGCGACGGTCGTGGGCGTGGCGGCGCTCGGACAATGGGCGGTGACCCACGCGGTGCTCGGCGCCGGATTCTCCCCCACCGACGACGGTTGGCGACGCATCGCATCGGCGCATGTCGACGTGGAGCTGGCCATCGCGGCGGTTGCATCCTTGCAGCGCACGGCGGCGATCTGCGTGGCCGTCATGATCCCCTGCGCTTGGATCGCAGCGTGGCGGTTCGACCCCACCCGAGAGCGCTCCGCCACCGTCGCGGCGGTCGCCGGCACGTTTGCGCTCACCCTGCCGGTTCTCGCCGGATGTGGCGGCGTGCTGTGGATGGCGGACACGATGCTCACCGTGCGCAGCGAGGCTGCGATCTGGCCCGCGTGGCACGCCCTCGAGGCGTCCAAGTGGGCGGTCGCCGGCATCGCCGCGGTGGGACTCATGGCGGCAACCCCCGTGGTCGTGCACGCGGCCTCACGCGGTCACGTGGTGAGTGCCCGGAGCAGCCAACTGGCCCAAGTCATGCTCCTGGTCGGGCTCGCAGCGTGGTCGACGAGTCGGTTCGCCAGCGAAGACCTGGTGCGCGGCCCCATGACCACGCTCGAGCGAGGCGATGGAGCCTGGCATCAGCGCACCGACAGCCAAGGGCTACGGCCACTGAGCAGCACGATCTTGCAACCGCCCACCGCGTCCCAGTGCGCGACCGAACGGGTCGCGCCCGAAACCCAACGCGTCCTGTGGGTCGAGCTCGACACCTACGGAAGTCCCAATGGCACCCGCGACTGGCCGCGCACGCCGGAGGAGGCCGGGCCGAACCCCGTCCTCGTTGCCACCATCGACCGCCGCGCATCGCGAGCGATCTACGAGCCCGTACTCCTGCGCGCCCAACGACTCGGCGTCCAACGCATCGCCATCGTCACCACGCTCGACGACGTAGAGCCCTCGCTCACCCTCGGCAGCCTGCACAGCCAATCGCCCTGCGTCCTGGGCTGGATCGGCATGGACCACGCCCTGCGCCTGTCCTCGGCAGGCAGCCGATGGACGACCCTCGCCTACGCGGCGAGCCACCAGGACTAGACCTCCCCTCGCAGTCCTAGGCCTCGGCGCCAGCGAGGATCCACGCCTCGATGATGTCGAGCTGGGCTGCCTCGAGGGCGGCGCCCTGCGGCATCATGGTGCCGCTGCCGACCGAGGCGTGTGTGTCGGTGAGCTTGAGCCACAGGTAGCTCTCGTCGGTGTTGCCCGGCGCAACACGGTCGAGGGACGGAGCCTGCTCGGAGGCCACCCCGACGAGTTGGGCGTGGGACATGCCGGGGTTGAGCGTGAGCACCGGCGCGGTCATCGTGCCGCTACCCCCCATCAGGTGACAGGTGCAGGCGGCATTCCACAGCGGCTGCACGTCGGTCTCGTAGTCGACCACCAAGGCGCCTCCAGAACTGCTGCCCGACGCGTCTGTGCTGGACCCGGAGGTCTCGTCGGCACCCCCCGTGCTCGAGGCATCCGTCGTCGAACCGGCGGAGCTCATGCCCACCGACGACGCCACCGTTGTCGTGGCGTCCTCCGGCTCTTCCGCGGGGCATCCCAGCGTGCAGACAGCGAGCAGAGCGACGTACAACCCGGACCGATTCACTCGGCGAGGCTACCAGACGCTTCACATGCGGAGCACGCCTGCGCCCCAGGTGAGCCCGGTGCCGAACGCGGTGACGGCCAAGGTGTGGCCATCGTCGAGCACGCCTGCTTTGCGCGCTTCGTCCATCGCGACCGGAATCGAGGCGGCCGAGATGTTCCCGTACTTCTCGAGCACCGAGAACACCTGGTGCTCTTGGATGCGCGTGCGGTCCAGGCAAGCGTCCATGATGCGCTTGTTGGCCTGATGCGGGATGAAGACGTCGATGTCGGCCGCGGCCACGTCGGCGTCGGAGAACGCCTGCACCATGCCCGAACTCATCGCCGTGACCGCGTGTCTGAAGACCTTGCTGCCTTCCATGTAGACGAAGTGCTCACGCGCGTCGACGGTGGCGTGCGAGGAGGGCTTGGCGGATCCGCCTGCGGGCACCTTGAGGATGGACGCCAGCGTGCCGTCCGAGCCCCAGTTGGACGAGAGCAGACCGGTGTCGCCGTCGGTTCCCGTGATGATCGTTGCGCCGGCGCCATCGCCGAACAGCACACAGGTGCGGCGATCCTGGAAGTCGAGGATCTTGCTGAACATCTCGGCTCCGCACACCGCGACCTTGAGCGCAGCGTTGCCCGCGACCATGTCGGCCGCGACCTTCAGCCCGTACAGCCAGCTCGTGCAGCCGGCCATGACATCGAACGCAGGCATGCCGCGCACCTGCAGCTTCTCCTGCACCCAGCATGCGGTGGAGGGAAAAATGGTGTCCTGCGTGCAGGTCCCGACGATGATCGCGTCGAGAGCCTCGGGCCCGATGCCGGCATCGGCACATGCACGGCGAATGGCCTGGGCCGCGAGGTCCGACGTGGCCGCGTCTTCGGGGGCAAACCGCCGAGCGCCAATGCCCGTGCGTTCGCGAATCCATGCGTCCGACGTCTCGACCGTCTTGGCCAGGTCGTCGTTGGTCACCACGTTGTCGGGCAGGTAGCTACCAGTACCGATGATCTTGAAGCGCTGCACGTCCGCCGTCCCCGTGAGGTCGTCGCGTTGGCGATAGCAACGGCCAGCGGTGCGGTCAACGACCGACCTTCACGCCTGTGACCTCGAACGCCCTGCGTCACCGCAGGGTGTGCATGGGCTTGCGCGGCTTTGTCTGGCGCAAGCCGACGCAACTCGGTGCGCGACCCTGTGCGCGCCAGCGTGCACATCAACGCTCGAGGAGCTTCACCAAGTGCGTGCGTTCCCACATCACGGCTTCGGCGTAGCGCTCGAACTGAGCCTCGGCGCGACGGAACTCGGCCGTGTGGTAGACGCGGCGACCGTCCACGATGGGCATGTCGTGAACCTCGTGCAGCATCTCGTGATAGACGACCCACTCCACGAAGAAGGCCGGCACATCTGCAGCGTCCAGCACCGGATGAATGCGAATCAGCTCGTCTTCGACCGTGTAGCTGCCCAGCTTGATCGAATCGCGTGAGCGCTTTCGCTTGGTTCGCGGGCCCCAAGTGATGCGCGCTCGAATCGCCCCCCCGAAGTAGCGCTGGTTGAGGCTGTCGAAGAGCTCTTGCAGGTTGTGGTGACGCCCCTCGACGTCGACCGTGACCGGCCGGGGAGTATCGCGACGACGGACGCGAGCGTCGTTGGCGTCGATGTACTCGCGGAGCAGGTTGGCCGCGTCCCTCGACTGCGCATCTGCATAACGCGCCAACGCTTTGACCACGCGCGCCGGTGCATCGGCGAACATGTGATGCACCCGGAACGTGGACACACCGTCCCCACGTTTGATGGTCACCATGGAGTAGACGTTGTCGGTCAACACGACCCGAGCCTTGCCCGTGCGGAGGTAGGCGCCGAGCCGAGATTGCAGCTCGGTCCGGCGAGCCTCCTGGTCGATCGGCGACAGCTCGGACCAGTCGGTGCGTTCCGTATCGGACGCAGGGGTGTCGAAGTCGAGCAGCTCCTCGGGGGCCAGCGCCGGGTCGAGATCGACCTCGGGCTGTGGTTCGACCCGGTCGGCGTCGGCCCGCAGCTGCTTGGCAGCACGGGCGCGAGAGCGCGGGGGTCGGGAGTTCGAGGAGCTCATCGGCGTACGAGCATCACGGCGTGCGGCCGTGGCGGGGCCTTGCGCAGTTTGAATCATGGCGTGCGAGATCGCGAAGGAGAGGCGCCACCCAGACCGGGTGACCGTGTCGGTCAGTGCGCCGGGCGGCCATCGCCCTCACGTGCACCGAGCTTAGATCCGTCGCCCGACGCCCTCGAAATTGTGCACCGCGATCGAGCGGCGCCTCACGATCCGCGAAAAGTTGGCGCGGTTTTGTCGATTGTGGCGCTGTGCGAGTCTCTTCAGCACTGTGTTTGTGTCCCCTGCACTCCCAAGCACCTCACACGAGGCCGCATGCCGACGCTGAACGTGCTTCTGTTCGCTGGACTGCGCGAGGCCGCGAAGCGCGAGACCATCACGATCGAGGTCCCAGCCCATGCTTCGGCCGGAGATCTGCTCGATGCGGTCGAGCGTCAAGTGCCCGCGCTGCGCGGCCGCGTCGCAGGCTGCCGCGTCGCGATCGATCAAGCGTTTGCCGATCTCGGCGATACCGTCGAGGGCGCCCAGGAAGTCGCCCTGATTCCCCCGGTCAGCGGCGGTCACGACGGGCCACAGCGGATCCTGCTCACCGACACACCACTGCTCCTGTCCAACGTCGTGGCGGTGGTCGAGCACCCGGGCGCAGGCGGCATTGCGACCTTCACCGGCAACGTGCGTCGGCACAGCCGCGGCGAGACGATCGAGCGCCTGGAGTACGAGGCCTACGCGCCGATGGCGGTTGGCGTCATGACCAAGATCGCCGACGACATCGAGGCCGACGTCGAAGGCAGCAAGGTTTCGATCCACCACCGTATCGGGGTGCTGGGCATCGGGGAGACCGCGGTCGTCATCGCCGCGAGCGCACCGCACCGGGCCGAGGCCTTCGCGGCGTGCCGGGCCGCCATCGAGCGGCTCAAGGAGGACGTGCCGATCTGGAAGAAGGAAGTCGCGGAGTCCGGCGCGAGCTGGATCGGACAGGGTCCGTGAGGGACGGGTCCGCAAGTTGCGGTAGGACAGGGGCCATGTCCGCGCCCAAGCTCTACCAGTTCGCGCTGTGCCCGTTCTGCAACAAGGTCCGGGCGGGCCTGCAACTCAAGGGCATCGCGTTCGAGGAGATCGAGGTCAGTCCGCGTTCCAAGGCCGAGCTCCCACCACTGCCCGACGATGCGCCTCGGAAGGTCCCCGTGCTCCAGGTCGGAGACGACGTCATCTGGGACTCCTCCCGGATCCTGGCCTTCCTCGACGAGGCCTTTCCCGAGACGCTGAGCTTCCTGCCCGAGGACGCCGATGCACGCGCGCGTGCGCTCGAGCTAGAGACTTGGGTCGACGAGTCGTTCATCGAGTCGCTGCCGCCGGTGCTCTACGGCACCTGGCGCGAGGCGGCCAAGGCCTCGAAGGTCATCGCCGAGCGCAGTCGCTTCGGGCCCACGCAGGGGATGATGGTCAAGCTCGGAGGCCCGCTCGTGATGCACGCCGTCGCCAAGCGAATCCTGGCCCGCAACGGCCGCTCGGATGCCCACGCTTGGGTGGGGGAGAACCTCGACCGCTTCGAGCGCGAGCTGGGCGAAAGGGACTTCGTCGCCGCGGACTCGCTCAGCGTCGCCGACGTGGCGATGTTCGGAGCGCTCACCTGCGTGCGGCCGTTCCCGATCTTCGACAGCGTCCGGGCACGACCCAAGCTGCTCGCGTGGTACGAGCGCGTCGAGGGCATGATGCGGCCGACGGCGCGCGCTTGAACGATGTCCGAGTGCTCACCAACTCGGGGACATCGCGTCGGCGGACGCCTCGAGCTGGAGCTTGCGTCGGTACTGGCGGGCCCCGAGCGGGCCCAGGAGGCCCAGAGGCACGAAGAAGATCGCGCCCACCCAGACCAGCACGTACCCGGCCCCGCCGGTGTTGTGGGAGTTCAGCAAGAGCGTGCCGAGGAGCTGGAGCATCAAGAAGACCGCTCCGACTGCGGCAAAGCCCATGCCGAGCTCATCGTTGGCGGCGAAGGCGAAACAAGCGAGAGCATTGAGGGCGAGACTGAGAACTGCGAGACCCATTGCGTGGGAGAGGTCGACCACCGCGGCGCGGTGTTGCAGACGAACGTCGTGTGTCTCATCGGCGACGGTGTGGCGGAATCGCGACACATCGGCGGCTCCGCGACGCCGCATGTCGCGTGTCACCTGGGACACTGCGCGGACAGCTCGCATTCGACCACCACACGATGCCCAAGGCCGCGGGCCCCTGCGCGAGCGGGATCGGACAGGGTCCGTGAGGGACAGGTGCCCCTGCCCCCCAGGTGCAGGTGCGATCATTTCCTGCAACGATCGCTTCGCGGTGGCCGACCACCCACACGTGCCTACCTCGGTCGCCCCCCTGCCCTCGTCCGCTCGCCCCCTTCGTGCCGCCGACGCTCCGATGCCGGTGCCGCGAATCGGGGAACCGCTGTGGGTGGGGCGGTCGGACGCCCTGCGCACGGTGACCCAGGAACTTCGAAGGTTTGCGCCCAGCCGTGCGCCGGTCCTGGTGCAGGGGGAGTCGGGCACGGGCAAGGAGCTGGCGGCCGCGGAGCTGCACGCCCGCAGCGGTCGCAGCGGTCCGCTGGTGGCGCTCAACTGCGGCGCACTCTCGGAGGCGTTGGCGCACAGCCACCTGTTCGGCCACGCTCGTGGTGCGTTCACTGGAGCCGCGGGACAGCGCCGCGGCGCGTTCGTGGCGGGGCACGCGGGCACCGTGTTCTTGGACGAGATCGGCGAGCTGCCGCTGTCCTGCCAAGCCATGCTGCTGCGCGTGCTCGAGACCGGTGCGGTGTGCCCGGTCGGTGCCGACACGGAGTTTGCCGTCGACGCCCGAGTGGTCTGCGCAACCCACCGCGACCTGCAGGCCATGGTCGCCGAGGGCACGTTTCGCGAGGACCTCTACCACCGCCTGAGCGTGCTCGGCGTGCGCATGCCGGCGCTGCGAGAGCGCCCAGAGGACATCGACGACCTGCTCGACCACTTCGCGCGGCGACACGCCGCCGACGTGGGGCACCCGATCTCGTTCACCGAGAGTGCCCGCATGATGGCCCGTACCGCGGCGTGGACCGGCAACGTTCGCGAGCTTCGCAACGCCGTGCACCGGGCCGGCTTCCTCGCCCAGGGCCAAGCGATCACCGCGGACCAGCTCCTGCCGCCCGATCGTCAGGTCGGCAACCGCACCCTCACGATCCCCTACGGCACGTTCGAGAGCATGCGTCGTGCAATCGTCGAAGCCGTGGTGCAGCGCGAAGGCAGCCAGCGGCGGGCCGCGGTCGCGTTGGAGCTCCCCCGCAGCACGGTCGGCAACTGGCTGCGCCCGGTGGCGGGCTGACGCGTATGATTCAGGGCACGTGTGCTACCGACGGGTCATCTCGTGTCTGCTCGTGAGCCTGGTCGGCTGCCCGGCGCCCTCCGACCCGCCCGCCACACCCGCGCCCGCGGCGACTACGGAGAAAGAAGCCGGTCCACTGCGGCCTCCCGAAGGCTTCACCCCGATGGACGAGGCCGCAGCGCAGCGCCTGCGAGCCGGCGTGCTGCAAGGCACCGCCAGCGAGGCCGAGGTCCAGGCCTGGGTGGGACCGGGCGGACCCACGAGCGGGTTGGTTGCGTTCACGACGGTGCGCCACGCGAAGACCGAGGCGGTCGCGGGACACACGCTCCGCAGTTGGGCGCTACACCAGCAGCTCCGCGTGGAGGCGAGCCTCGAAGCCCTGGGCGCCAACGAGCCCCCGCAACGCGACGATCGAGGCCGTACGATCGATACGCGATACGCACTACCGTTGCCCGGCGGCGCGCCGGTTCGGGTGCACACCCGTGCCTGGCTCTCGAACAGCGGCGACCTGCACGAGGCCACCTGCCAGTGCGCCGGGAGCGGCTGCACGGACCCTCCCGCATGCACCCTGCCCGATACACCGGCCGACGCGATGGCCAACGGAGTCATCCTGAAGGGCGCGCCGCCCTCCCGGCTTCAGACCGCGGCCGGGGACGCCCGCCTCGACGCCCCCGCCCCCCTTCGACCGATGCCGCCGGAGGTCCTGGCCGAGCTACAGTCCAGCGGGGCCGAGCAAGCACCGCGCCGCGACGACGTGCATGTGCAAGGCGTGCACGCCGCCGACGGGAGCGGGGCGTTTCTCAGCGATGCCACCTGGTGCAGCGCGCCACCGGCCTGCGACGCGAAGACCCTGGCGGAAAACCGGCGCAAGGCCGAGGTCACCGCGCTGCGTGAGGGGGGCACGCTACGCAGCGTGCGAACGCTGGCCGAGCCCCACGCCACCCCACCCGTCTACGGCTTCGAGATCGAGCAGCGCGACGGGTTCTGGACCCGCACCTCGTTTTGGAACACGGGCGAGGGGGTGCGCGAGGTTTCGTGCTCATGCGCGGGACTGGCGTGCGCGATGGTCCGCCGCACCTGCACCGTCACTCCACAGTGAGGCCGCGGCGCGCTGCGTCCTGCGTCTGCGCTTCGAACCGCCACGGGCCGCGGCGGTGCCGTTCATCCGTCGCCACCGCGAGCCGACCGAGGAAGTCGTCGAGCGCGAACTCGCGGGCGCCGAACCGCACCAGGTGGTCCGTGACGACCTGACAATCAACGAGGCGAAACGACCACCGCTGCAGCTGATGCACCAAGGTGGCGAACGCGATCTTGGACGCGTCGGGGGCCCGCGCAAACATGCTCTCGCCGAAGAACGCCGTGCCCAGCGCCAGACCATAGAGCCCCCCCACGAGCTCGCCGTCCCGCCACGCCTCGACCGAGTGGGCAATGCCCAACCGGTGCAGCTCGATGTAGGCCGCCCGCATGTCGGCGGTGATCCACGTGCCGCCCTGGTCGGCGCGCGGCGCCTCGGCGCAGGCGTCGATCACCTGCTCGAAGGCCGTGTCGAGGGTGAGCGTGTACGGGACGCGCCGCATCGACTTGCGAAGGCTGCGATTGACCCGGAGCTCATCGGGCAACAGGACGAGCCTCGGCCGGGGACACCACCACAGGATCGGGCGTCCCTCGCTGTACCAAGGAAAGATGCCGTGCTGATAGGCGAGCACCAGCCGCTCGGGCGACAGATCGCCGCCGACGGCGAGCAGGCCCTCGTCTTCGGCCAACGACGGGTCGGGAAACACCAGCTCTTCGTTGAGTTGATAAACCGGCACGGCGGGTTGGGTTGCGCCCGAGGCGACGAGCAAGGATAGTACGCGGACAACCGCTGGGGGTGGCCCGACGCGTACTGCGCCAGGCCTGAGAAAGACCCCTCGAACCTGATCCGGATCATACCGGCGGAGGAAAGCGAACAATGACCGAACCGAGCGACCCCGGGCGCACGCGTCTTCGCGTGGCCGATGACAACACCCAAAACGTAGCCGTCCTCCCTCCCCTGGAGGCGCACTTTCCAAACAGCACCAAGCAGCACGTCGGCGAGCTGGCGGTGCCAGTGCGGCGCATCGAAATCGAGGGAGAAGCGCCGCTGGACGTCTACGACACCAGCGGTCCACAAGGCATCGACCCACGCAAGGGCCTGCCCCGTCTGCGCCACGCGTGGATCGAAAACCGGCTCGCCACCAGCGACGGCAACAACACCCAGCTGCACTACGCGCGTCAGGGTGTGATCACCGAAGAGATGCGGTTCGTCGCGATCCGGGAGAACGTGAAGCCCGAGTTCGTGCGCGACGAGATCGCGGCCGGACGCGCGATCATTCCGGCCAACATTCGCCACCCCGAGATCGAGCCGATGATCATCGGCCGCAACTTCTTGGTGAAGGTCAACGCCAACATCGGCAACTCGGCGGTGACCTCGTCGATCGAAGAAGAGGTCGAAAAGCTGCAGTGGGCCACGCGTTGGGGCGCCGACACGGTGATGGACCTGTCGACGGGCGACAACATCCACGAAACCCGCGAGTGGATCGTGCGCAACTCGGCGGTGCCGATCGGCACCGTCCCGATCTATCAGTGCCTGGAAAAGGTCAACGGCAAGGCCGAAGACCTGAACATCGACGTGTTCATGGAAACGCTCGTCGAGCAGGCCGAACAGGGTGTCGACTACTTCACCATTCACGCCGGCGTGCAGCTCGCCCACGTGCCGCTGACCCGCAACCGCGTGACGGGCATCGTCTCGCGCGGCGGGTCGATCATGGCCAAGTGGTGCCTGCATCACCACAAGGAGAACTTCCTCTATACCGAGTTCGAGCGCATCTGCGAGGTCATGCGCAAGTACGACGTGTCGTTCTCACTGGGCGACGGCCTGCGCCCTGGCTGCATCGCCGACGCCAACGACGAAGCGCAGTTCGCCGAGCTGCGCACCCTGGGCGAGCTGACCAAGATCGCCTGGAACCACGATGTGCAGGTGATGATCGAAGGCCCCGGCCACGTGCCGATGCACAAGATCAAGGAGAACATGGACCGCGAGCTCGCGGATTGCCATGAGGCGCCGTTCTACACCCTGGGTCCGCTCACCACCGACATCGCGCCCGGCTACGACCACATCACCTCGGCGATCGGCGCGGCGATGATCGGCAGCTTCGGCTGCGCGATGCTCTGCTACGTCACGCCCAAGGAGCACCTCGGCCTGCCCAACAAGGACGACGTCAAGGAGGGTGTCATCGCCTACAAGATCGCCGCGCACGCAGCCGACCTCGCCAAGGGCCACCCCGGCGCCCAAGACCGCGACGATGCGCTCTCGCGGGCCCGGTTCGAGTTCCGCTGGAACGACCAGTTCAACCTCTCCCTCGACCCGGTCACCGCCCGCGAGTACCACGACGAAACCCTCCCGGCAGGCGCCGCCAAGTCGGCCCACTTCTGCTCGATGTGCGGGCCCCACTTCTGCTCGATGAAGCTCACCCAAGACGTGCGCAACATGGACCCGGAAGAAGCCCAGCGCATCGAGGCCGGCATGGCCGAAAAGGCCCGCGAGTTCCGCGAGAGCGGCGGACAGGTCTACGTGGAAGACGAGACGCGGTAGCGTTTTCGTCTGCAACCTCCGTTGGCGGCGCACGTCTGGCAGACATGCGCCGCCTTTGTCTTGCTTGCCTGTGCACCCTCGCCCTCGCATGTGGAGAAACGGACGAGGGCGACACAGCAGCCGCAGACAGCTCCAGCTCAGGCACCTCGGCAACGACGACGGGCTCGGAGTCCACGGGCGGCGCATCGACGGACACACCAGCCTCGACGACGACGGACGACGATGAAGGGTCGACCTCGGACACGCCCTCGTCGACTGGGCAGAGCGCCGACACCGGGACCAGCGATGGGGGCGACGAGACCTCGGGTTCCACGGGCGACGCCCTGCCCCGCGGACAGTGGGCCGTCACCGAGATCACCTACACAGAAGGTGGAACGTCCGAGACGCTCACCATGCAGGACCGAGCCTTTTGCGACGCGACGTTGAGCGGCGAAGGCTTGCTGCTGCGATACCAACAAGCCGACGGCTACACCGTCTGGACGGTCACGATCCCGACCGCGACCTCGGCCGGCTCCCATGCGCTCACGCAAGACTTCAGCGGCGTCTACATGAACATCAACGAGGTCAGCGACACCTGGCAGGCCTACTTCGACCCATCGATGGCCTTCGGAACGCTGGTGCTGAGCGAGGCGAACGTCTCTGCGGGCGGACTCGTATCCGGCACGCTCACCGCCACGCTCACCTCGGTCGACGACAGCACGACCGCCGCGTTCGAGTCCGCGTTCTACGCCGAGATTCCCTGAGCGTCAGTCCGCCGGCCTCAAGCGTAGCGACGCGCCCTTCGGTCGGTCGGCGTCACCGGAGCGCACCATCAGCAGCCAATGGTCGGCCGGATCCAAGGAGACGAATGCCCGCTCTCCCCCGCGGAGGTCGATCCGTTCGTCATCGAGACCGGGCGCGGGGTGCCACCAATCCTGGACCCACTCTCCGTCGGGGTCGACCTCGCGAAACAGGGATGCTCGCACTCCGCGGTCGGCGTTGAAGAACAGCGTGCCGCGAATCGGCGCGTCGCCCTCGATGCGAAGCAGGTGATACATGCCGCCGGCGTCCTCGGAGATGGGGCCGAACGTCGCCTCGTGGTGACAGTTGAGCGAAACGTTGATGCCCGCGGTGAAGTCGAACAGCGACAGTCCGGGGGTCTCCTCGGCCCGACCGCTCGGGTAGAAGCGCGGGGCCTTGGCGTAGGCGTCCTCGATCTCGGGCGCAGCGCGGCCGAGCTGCTGCTCGAGCACCGACACGATACGACCCGGTCCATCGCCGCGATCAACCGCATCCGCCAGCGCAGCCATGGCCTCTTCCCCTGCCTCGGCCCGCACGAAGTGCATGAAGTGGGCGGCTCGGTGGTAGTCGACGGAGCCTTCCCGAGCGTCCTTGGACGTCAGTGACAACGCCTCCAACGGATGGGCTCGCTCGTCTACGTCCTGAAACGCAGCCACGCCACTGAGCACCTCGGCCATGCCCTCTTCGGTGAAGGGGTTGGACCCTCGGGTGTTGAGAACGGCGTGCACGATCTCGTGGTGCAGCGACCGCCCCGTGGACGCGACGACCTGGGTGCCGGGAATGAAACACCCCGACACGTCGCGCGGACACACGCGATCGAGATTGCCCGAGAGCCAGTAGATCGTCATGAACGTGTCGTGGTCCATGTCGGTCTCGCGCTCGACGATCGCGACCCGCTCCTCCATGGCCAGCAAGGTGCCTTCGCAGACGGGGTGGTCGAACTCCACCGCGAGGTCGAAGCCTTCACGGTGGTACTGCACCTCAGGCAACTCGCTGCACGCGACGGTCAGCAGCGTCGCCACCAACGCCATCGTTCGCCTCACCACCGCACCCCCATGCTGACCCGTGCTTCGAGCACCCCGCCGGGACGACTGGACGCGCACTGGTAGTCGTACGTGCACACGCTGCCGCGTTTGCCGATGCGTGCGCCCCAATACCCACCGAGCCCCGCCCCTACGGACAGCCGCGAGGTGAGCGGCAGATGCCAACCCGCCCCCGCACCCACACGAAGGGTGTGCCGAGCGAGCGACGGCACCTTGTGAAACACGTTGTGGCCAAACCCTACCGTCGGCGCCACGTAGGGACCACGGCCAACCCGCCGAAGCCACACTCCCAGGGCCAAGCGCTCCTCGACACCGGGCAGGTGCAAGAACCCTCGCGTCGGCACGACCGTGTGCAACGCAGCCGTGACGCTCACCCGCCGAGCCAGGGCACGACGGTACGAAAGCGCCGCACCCCATCGAGGCAGGGGAAACGTGAGCGCCGCCGAGACCTCGTTGCGAGCGTCGTCGGGCTGAACCGTGAGCAGAGCCAAGACGGGCAGGAGCATTCCTGCCATTCCCAACGACGAAGGCTGGCTGTCCTTTCGCCGAATCCGTGATTTTCTCCACGAACTTCGAGCGACGCGCGGCGAGCGATGCCCGCTCAACCGATCAATTGCGTTGACATCGAAGACGCTTGGCCCAATGGTTAGGCAAATGCCTAACTATGCGTCGGCGCTGGACGGAACGTTCGGCGCGTTGGCGGATCCGACCCGCCGCGCCATCGTGGCGCGTCTGGTCCGGGGTCCGGCGACCGTCTCGGAGCTTGCCGAGCCGTTCGACATGGCCATGCCCAGTCTCCTGCAGCACCTCGGGAAGCTGGAGTCCGTGGGCCTGGTCAGCTCGAAAAAGAAGGGAAGGGTTCGGACCTGCTGGGCCGAGCTCGCCCCGCTGAAGGACGCAACGGAGTGGATGACCTCACAGCAAGCGCTGTGGGAACGACGCCTCGACCAGCTCGAGGCCCTTCTCGACGAAAACCCATGACGACCCAACACGAAACTCTCAGCCTCACTCGGATCTCGGACCCCGATGGGAACACGCATGTTTGCAGAAGACCGGACCGGGGGTGCGGCGTGGCGATGCGTACCACTGCGCTCATCCTGGCGAGTGTGCTTGGCCTTTCAGCCTGCGCGACCTCCTCCAAGGGGGTTCAATCGTCGCCTCCCGGCCACGAGATCACCGTCGGAGTTCCAGTGCCCGACCTCGCACGTGCGGTCGACTGGTACACGCAGGTCGTGGGCCGGCCGCTCGAAACCGTGACGCCGATGGAGGGGATCATGGAACTCCACGTCGCTCCGGGCTCCTGGCTTCAGCTCTTTCAAGAGCCCGCCGACACCTTCGAAGCCTCCCGTACGGTGATGCGGTTCAAGACCGAGGGCATCGAACAGGACGCGACACGGCTCCGGGCGAAGGGCATCGAAATCGGCGAAGTCACCCACATCCCGGGTGTGGTGCTCTTCGCCGAGTTCAACGACCCGTTCGGCAACCCTGTGAGCCTGTACCAGCTCGACGTCGCGAACTAGCAGGATGTCGGAAAACCCCGTCGACAGAGGTCGACGGGTGTGATCTAGAAGGATGGTGCGCGGCAAGCAGGAGAAGCAGTCCTCGATGCTCTGTTTGATGAACATCGAGGAGCAGGTCCCGG
>Ga0213833_1000112_pt1 | contig 156383 bp, 160 predicted proteins | sample SWATP21_FD_160575 | JGI IMG/M metagenome (GOLD analysis project Ga0213833, IMG submission 160575) | Coastal seawater microbial communities from Marineland, Florida, United States - SWA TP2 #1 | ecosystem: Environmental > Aquatic > Marine > Coastal | place: USA: Florida | collected 2016-08-14
AGGAGTAGTTGCTATAAAACGGTTGGGATACTTTGAATAATATAAACGTAATGTTTCATGATTTTTAGGGTATAAAAAAAGCCCAACGTTATGTTGAGCTTTGCGGTCCGGACGGGACTCGAACCCGCGACCCCCTGCGTGACAGGCAGATATTCTAACCAACTGAACTACCGGACCAACATGTCTTTCGACTGTTCCCCTAATCGTTTCCGATTTGGTGGGCCAAAATTAGCATTAATTTTTAATCTGAAAGCGAGAAAAATTAAATATTTTGGAATAAAAACATAACCGCTTTATTATCAGATTATGATATTTCTGTTTTCTCCGAATAGAAGATACAGAAAATCTAAAAAGTGGGTATTAGATTGTTTTTTTGCAGAGAAAAAACGCCCTCAAGTACAGGGATGGATTGAAACAATTCATCAAAACTCTCTATAATTCGATATCTATTTTGAATTTTATCGGTAACAAATTTCTGGTTCACAATTTCCTGAATTTGGTATGGTTCAATCTCGATCAAATCATTTTGAATATGGTTTGTTTCTCCAAAGGAAGACATAATTCCGGCCCCGTAAGATTTAATGACATTGTTTTCTTTAATGAGTCCAAATTCAATGGTAAACCAATAAAGTCTCTGAAGACCAAGTAGAATAAAGGGATGGTCTTTGTATTGAACTCCCAGTTCGCCTAACTTTCGTGTAAAACGTGCAAATGAAGGGTTTAATAAAAGGGGAATATGCCCAAAAATATCATGAAACATATCTGGCTCTTCCAAATAATCAATTTGACTTTTTTTCCTGAGCCATGTGGAAGAACAAAACTTTTGTTGACTGAGTAATTCAAAGAAATCATTGACAGGAATAAGTCCTTTCACGACTTCAATTTGCCATCCGGTATGTGCGTTCAAGAAAGCATTTAGTTCTTCAAAATCGGGTATTTTATGCGCATGCAGAACCTCTTTCATTGCCATTAAGCAATCCAGATATTTTTGAGAGCCTTTGTCTTGAAGGTTATCAAATTGTCTGTTAAATAGGATTTTCCATACTTCAAAATCCTCTTCGGTGTAGTTTTTATATTTCTGTTTCATAATTATTAAGCATAAAAAAAGCCGATTCATATGAATCGGCTTTTAAAAATATGATGACATATCATTACACTTCCAATTCATATATAATGGATGGATGGTAATAATAATATGTGTTTACTGTTTTCATTTTACAATGGCATTGATCTCTTTCGCCAGTAGAATATCTGATTCTGTTATTTGACCTTTATCATGTGTGGTTAAACGAATATGTAATTGATTATATACGTTTGACCAGTCCGGATGATGATTTAACCTTTCGCAAATGAAACCAATTTCTACCATTTTCGAAAGCGCTTCGGTAAAATTTGCGAATAAAATAGTACGTTCTATAAAATTCCCATTTTGTTTCCAATGTACCAATTGATCTATTTCTTTTTTAATATTCATAGATATCAAAACTAGGGTTTTCTTTCAAAAAAAAGATTATAAGCCGTTTGCCCGCTGATTTTGCAACCAATAATAGCATTACTTTCATCACGAATAAATGTGACACGTCCTAAAAAAGAAGTGTTGGTGATAAAAGTATCCTCATCAATAGGATTCAATTCAATTGGGGTGTTGATGGGATGTGTGGCAAATATTTTGCCATCGAGATGTATAAATGTGTAGGTCGTTTCTAATTCCGAGTTGTAAAAAGAACCGAGATATTGATCTATTTGAATTTTAGAATAATTTGGAGGGTTCAGGTGCACCTTTTTTCCGGGGTATGAAAAATCGGAAAAATGCCATCTAAGACCGTCTGAAGTAAATACGATTTTGCTATGCGGTCTATCGGGGAATAGAAACTCATTTGACGAAATAGCTGGTAAAGCGAGTTCAGTGGTTGTTCCATAAGGTTGAAAGTACAGAGAATCATCTTTAGCGAAAATATGAATATATAAACCCGGGAATATTTGATAGTCTCCACTAAATTTTTGGAGTTGTTGCGTTGAAAATGTGGGAAGGGAAGGAGTTTGATGCGGATTAAGATGATCGGATAAGAAAATATCAATCATTCCATATGCGAGATTTAAAGGGTTAAAAGATTCAAAATTACCGGTGACGGCTATCGTAAAATTGTATTGAGGAACGGATAGGAGATAAGCTCTGAATCCAGCATCACCACCTCCATGAAAAACAACACGAACACCGCGATAGACTTTTGTTTCAAGTCCTAAACCATAGGGAATCTTTTGCCCGGAGTTTAAGAGGCTAGGAGCTATCATTTTGGAAAAGATATCCGGATCACCTATTTTATAATGTTCAAAGTTTTGGTGCCATTTTATTAAATCCTCTGTAGTGGTGTATAACCCTGTAGAGCCTACAACGGTTCGGTTCATTGGATAATAATGATAACCATCTTCGCTTAAATAATAGGAACTGACTTTATTCATAATCAAATGTGTGGGATCTTCCAGAAACTGACTGTTTTGCATTTCTAATGGTTGAAATATGTTGGTTTGTACAAAGTCAGAAAAGGACATTCCCGAAACTCTACTGACAATTTCAGCGAGTAACGTATACCCGGCATTGCAATATTGAAATCGGTCACCTGGTGTGAAATTAAGCCCCTTTTGTTGAAGTAAAAGGGAAACCATATCGGATTGACTCATGAGGTCTTCATCCGTTCGACCTCTTAAATAATTCAGATCATAATTATTTCTAAATCCGCTGGTATGACTGGCTAGATGTCGAATACTAATGGTGTATTCCATCTCAGAAAGCTCTGGCAAATATTTGGTGATAGGGTCATCAATGGAGAGTTTTCCTTCTTTTTCAAGAAGCAGAATACTAAATGAGGTAAATTGTTTAGAGATAGATCCTACCAGAAAAACAGAAGAATCGGAAATGGGAATTCGATGTTCAAGAAGGGCATAACCCATTTGGTTTTGGTAAAGCATTTTTCCGTTTTGATATACAGATATAGCCACTCCGGGACCCTTATGTTGTTGCTCTATATAAAATAGACTATCTGCTTTTTGTTGTAGGGAGTTTTGTGAGCGTCCAGCTAAGCAGAATAGTGTACTTATGAGCGCAAACGTAATTTGAATAACATGTTTCATTTTGTATCAATTTTTTTGTTTGATGCAAATGTGAAACTGCTCAGAAGGTTAAACGTCCGAGTTTCGGAAATCGAACTAAATATGGATATTAATTGAGTTCGACTTAAAGTCGAACGATTTTAAGTGTTTGATTTTCTGAATTCTGTAGGGGTTTGTCCGGTTTCTTTTTTAAAGGCCGTATAAAAGGAAGATTTAGAATTAAATCCAACTTGATACAGAATTTCCAATACTGTAAGTTTTGAAGGGGCCACTAAAAGTGTCTTGGCTTCCTGAATTCTAAAGGTATTGATGTAATCAAAAAAATGTTTGCCGGTATGTTGATTGATGAGTTGAGATAATTGTTTTTCCGGAAGGTTTATTCCGGCAGCTAGTTTCTGTAGGGTAAGTTGATCTTCTAAATAAGGCTTCTCCGTTTGCATATAATTTAAAAGGTGCCGAAGTTCTTGAGGTGTTTCGGTTAACGGTTCAGTTTCTGGTTTTGTAGGCGTCAAATTCATATCAATACCCATAAACAGCTGCGGTTGGTATAGCGCTTTGAGTACAAACCAGCTGATTACGCCTAATGCAAACAAGCTAATGAATAGGTTTACATATAAAAATAGAGAAGAATCATTGATCAGGTATTCTCTAACGGTCACAAAACTATTCCCAATTAAAAATAGAATGGTGGTTTGTAACAACCATCTATAAATGGAGTTATGATTGTTGGAATAGTTTTCCATATACACCTTTTTAAACTGGTATAGCGTATAAAATATGGCAATAATATAGCCGTAATATTGCAATTTTGATATGGTTTGAAATGCGCCAAAATAGACTTCAATTTCATTCGTAATCAGGAAAACCAAATAGAATCCAACGAATAAAACAACATGTAATATGTGAATTTTACGGAAACTGAAGTTGTAATAACAAACAGAACGTACGTACAAAAAATATAGCGGCATTTGCAATAAAACACTGGCAATTTTAGCCCCTTGAATATATATGTTTTGTGAGGTAGGAAGAAAAAAACCGGTGAAATCTATCGATGTGACCAACAGAAAAGCCGCAAATAAATAATTGGGCAATTTCCGTTTGGATTTCGCGGTGATTAAGAAACCGGAAAGCAATACGAGCAAAAAGACCGTGATCTTCCCGATGTCATTTATTATAGTTATGCTCATTTAGTTCTATTGAGGCGCTGAAAGTAATACTTTTTAAAGCAAACTAATAGGAGATTGAAAGGTCCCATAATGACAAATTAGATAAACAAGTCGATGATTATTCCTACAATTAATGTGGTTACTATGAATGAAATAAATCCCAGTATATAACTGATAAGAGCTTTCAGGTAGTTGATTTTTTTAGATGGATCAAAAAATTGACCAATAGCCCAGGCGCTATATAGAAAAGCTATATCCACCCCAATTTGCAATATTTTTATATGAGTAAGACCTGTGATAATCCCAAAAAATGTATAAAAAAGCATAACCATCCCCATGATAAAGATGAGGAGGATGAAAATTTCATAGAAATTATAAGCATATTTTCTAAAGAGAATTTTAATCCATAAAGCGATGAATACGGCAACTAAGATATTGGTATAGCCATAATTCTTTGAGATCCATTGAAATATAATGACTAAAACAGAGTCTTCCCAATCGTATGAATTGAAATTAATATAACCATCTTCAACCCCGGTCAATTGAATACTAATGCTAAAGATCAACGAGGTAATAATCAGGAATATAATCGGTTTAACCAGGCGGTTTCGATCTTCTCGAAGGAATGCCCTGATACTTATTCCAGGTCGGAGTAAAAGCTCTCGCATGGTAAACAGGATTCCTTTATCGAAGTTTAAGATGCTCCCAATTTCAGTTAATACATATTGATGATCTATGCGTTGAAGCTCTTTCGGATGCCCACAATTAGAACAATAATCACCGGTGAGTTTGCTTTGACAACGTTTACAATATTCGATGTGTTCAGGTGCAGCCATTTATCTCTGTATTGGTATTCAAATAAAGGTTAATGTTTGGGAATTGACAAATGGGAGAGAGGACTAGTTATAGCGAATCCAGATAAATATGTAATTAAGTTTTATAGACTTTACTTCCTCTTCTGTAACTCAAAAACAGAACAATCAACACCGTCAAACTGTCTTTCTTCTATAAACTCAAATCCGAGTCTTTCATAGAATCTATGTGCTTTTGTATTTGTTTTCAGGGGATCTATCAATATACCGGATATGTTGGATTCTGAAAAGCACTTTTCGATTGCCAAACGCATCATTTCAGTTCCATAACCTTTGCTTAAGTCTGATTCCTCACCAATCCAAATATCAACAGCTCTTTTATTGGGAGATACATTACCCCAATATTTTGTTTCTTCCAGATAGGGATCAATGATTTGAATAAATCCAATCGGTCGGTTATGGAGTTCAACTACATATTGTTGTCTCCATTCAGGATCTCTATTTAATTCAGTTTCCCAGTCCCAATCATCATCCGGGTCACAATCAATGACGTGCTGTTTTGTATCCCAGTATTTTAGAAGTTCCAGGTCATTTATTGTGGCTGTTCTTAAACGAATCATTTGACGATCTTTGGTTTACTTATTGTCGTTTGTAAAATAATAGATTTTTAACCAAATAATTAGAGGGAGTCAATCGAAACAAGAGTAGAACCTTGTTAACCTGTTCAAAATCGATTTTGCTGGGTAATGAAATCTTGTCATAATTTACTTTTTAAAGGTGATTCTGAAGATTTCTAGCTGTTCGTTTGATACAGTCATTTTATATGTTGCCTATTGATGAGCTCGTTTTTGTTGTTGAATATCAGTAGTAAAGCACCGATAATCGTGATATTTTTAGAAAAGTAACCATTTCTGATTGTTGCGTTATTATTTCCATCTCTGTTTGAGTAGGTAAAGTCCAGAAATCATGGAAAATAAATGTCGCTGGGAGTATAAAAATAAGTAACAACATTGTGCCAAATTGAGTTTTATAATTCGTGATGATGGACAATCCACCAACGACTTGTAGTAATATAGCCATGGTCAAAAAGAATGGTAAAAACGTCATGCCATTTGAGGCCATATAAGAAATGGTTTTATCCCAGTTACCAATTTTACTTAATCCACTTGCAATGAATATGAGACTGAATAATACACGTCCAGTATTGTTAATGATTTTTTTAGATGTTGTCATTTTGGTTTTAGTTAAATTAATTTGTAGACCATAGTTTACCTATGTTTTGACTTGCTATTGAATAATCTGTTTTTTGAGCGTTTAAGTTTCTTTGTTCGTAATATGCTTTATTGGTATTAAAGAGTGATTTTGCGAAATCTCTTCCAGCCATGGTTATTGATGCTGTTTTGTGGAACCGCTTTTCTTGAAATCGTTTAAAAGCTAACTCCACAGTTTCTGATGAATCCAAAATAGAAGCAAAATGCCATGCATCTTCTATGGCCTGACAAGCTCCCTGTCCTGAGGTTGGGAGTGCAGCATGGGCAGAATCTCCAATTAAGCATACATTGTTTTTGAACCATGATGGGATAGGGGAATGGTCAAATACTTCGATATATTTAATATGTTTAGGTTGAGTTAGTTTAATAATATCTTTGATTTTGGATGGCCAGTTAGCGAATATTTCAAGTAGTTGTATTTTAGGTGTTACATATTTATGAGGTGCATTTAAAGGCAAAGACTTTCCACCAGCCCAATACCCCTTGTATTTGTTAATTGGAACGATACCAAATCGCTCACCGTAACCCCAATAATCCAAGGCATGAAGCTCTGAAAAAATAGGGAAGGGGCTTTCTACTATTCCAATCCAGTTGACAAAGTTTTGGTACTCAGGAGTATTGTTTCCATGTACGTATTTTCGTGAAATTGAGTTCATTCTTCCATCAGCACCTAGAATTATATCTGCGGTTACCGAGGAATTATTTTCAAAAGATACGGTCATTTTTTTGCTACGCTTTGTGAAATGAATGGCATTATGGTTATAATGAATGATAACACCAAGGTTATGTGCTGCTTTAAGTAGTATTTTTTGTAGATCGACCCTACTAATGGCATAACTTACTGAGCCCACTATACGGTTGATGCTATTTACATCAATAGTACCCAAAAAAACATTTCTATCTGTCCAGCGCTGCATTTGTGATAATTTTCCACCAACATCTTTAATCTCTGATATTAAATCAAGTTTGTCCAGAATTTTTGTGGCATTGGCCCATAATACTATACCCGCACCTATAGTAGTCGCTTTAGCTCTACGTTCGTAAATATGAATGTTCTTAAATCCTTTTTGCTTTAGTGCAATTGCTGCGGTAAGTCCTCCAACTCCTGCGCCTAATATCACTATTTTGAATTCATTTTTCATATTCAGCTTTTTTTATATTTTTACTTGGAAAACAAAAGTAATTTATAACTTGGTTTTTCCAAGTGATAAAATAAAAGTAAATGAAACACAAATTCAGATCCAACTGTCCAATTAGCTCAGCGCTTGATATAATTGGTGATAAATGGACACTATTAATAATTAGAGATATGATGTTTTCTGGTAAGAAAACATACACGGATTTCAATAATTCAAGTGAAAAAATATCCACGGATATTCTGTCTAATAGATTATCAAAACTTACGGAACTGGGTTTGATCAACAAAGGAAAGATAGAGGGAAATAAAAAGACCAATATCTATAAACTAACCCAAAGAGGGATCGAATTATTACCGATTCTTTTGGAAATCGCACAATGGAGTGATAAAAATTTAAATGACCATTTAAAAGATAGTGCGAAACCTTTTGTGAGTAGATTTAAATCCAATAAGGAAGAATTTGTACAGGGAATGTACACGCATTTTGAAAAAACAAAAAACTGATATGAATTTCTAGTAAAAGAAGTAAAAGGGAGAGGTTGTTTGATTCTTAGTTTTTCGTCTTGTATCCAATGAAGAGAATGACCAGATAAATTTTTTACCTTTCATATTTATATGTTCTTTTTAATAACCAACGATATCTTTCCTGCTCTTTTCCGAAGAATCTAACTCCATGTTTTTTTAAAGTTCGTTGAATTAAGTCAAAATCGTTAAAGTGGTAATCTACGATGAATATTTTTTTTCCTGATTTTAAATACAGAATATATGATTTGGCTTTTCCGGTACGATAAGTTCTTGTAGATAGCGAAAAACCCGAAATCTCAGTTTTGTGAATTGTTCTGGGAATAATGAGTGGAATACTATAAAAGATCAGACTTTCATTTTTAAATCGGATTATGTTAGGTTCTTTGTACCCATACCAATAGATTAGAGCATTTGCACCAAATAAGAAGACATACATAGAAATGGAGCTCACGTCTGGAGACATTAGCATTTTCGAATCCAATATGATTAAAACAGTTAGGCCGTAGATAAATAGTGAAACAATGCTTCTAGCAATTAAATTGGATATGTTAGACTTTAACTTGGTTTTCATTGAAGCGAATTTATAAATTATTGATTTGGATCAGTGAAGTAGGGAAGTTTTTGATACCAAAATAAGGAGATAATGAATAACCTTTATAAAACTTTCCCGTTGGGATACTTCGAATAATATAAACGTAATGTTTCATGATTTTAGGGCATAAAAAAAAGGCTTACAAAAATGTAAACCTTTAAGCGGTCCGGACGGGACTCGAACCCGTCCCCAAAGCTTTGGGGATGACAGGCGGATATTCTAAATTTCGTTTAGAGGAGATTTAATAAGGTTAGTAATTTGTTTCTTTGAATATTTCTTAAGAACTTTTTCTCTTTTCAAAGCTTCAGTTTTAGAATCAAAAGACTGAATAAAAACCAGTTCCCAAGGACAAAAATGTTGAGTATATCTACTTTCCCCATTATTATGTTGTTTAATACGATTATAAGGAGATAATGAATAACCTTTATAAAACTTTCCCGTTGGGATACTCTGAATAATATAAACGTAATGTTTCATGATTTTAGGGCATAAAAAAAGGCTTACAAAAATGTAAACCTTTAAGCGGTCCGGACGGGACTCGAACCCGCGACCCCCTGCGTGACAGGCAGATATTCTAACCAACTGAACTACCGGACCAAGATGTCTTTCGACTGTTACTTTAACCGTTTCCGATTTCGTGCGCCAAAAGTAATATTATAATTTAAATGGGAAGCTTTTTTATTGAAAAATTATTTGGCCGAACTCCCTTTAATAATGGATTCTCCACCTTGTTTTTCGATAAACCCTGAAAACGTGAAGTTTGTACCATCATCGGTAGAAACCATCACCGTAGTATTTCCTGTCGACATAATACTAATGTTCAATACAACGAAGCCACCATTCACATTATTGATTTGAACATTACATTCAATTTGCTGATTATCTCTAAATTGTTTTAGGTCATATCGGGTAATTTCTCCTTCTATAGTGATGCCACCCACATTATTGTTACCCATACCCATTAATTCCTGAAAAGCTAACTGTACCACACCTTCAGTATTTGTCGCATATACAAAGTTTAGGTCAGGGGAGACGTTAACTGAATTTCCATTAATAGATCTTACATCATTTGCCCGGATAACCCAAATACGCCCTTCCATAAGAGTGTAGAGCATTTTAAGTTTTTCGTTATTTTCTTTTTTCTGGATTTCCTTTTTCTCTTTACGGGTTAACTTTTTATCGTTAGCATCTTGTGCCTGGATGCTTAAAGCGAAAAAAGAAACAAATAATATCGCAGCAATTTTTTTCATAGGTCTAAAATAAAAAAGGTGTAGCGAAAGCCACACCTTTTTATCATTTATTTTATTTGGTTGGTTCCGGTAGTGGAACGGGATATTCGGCAAACATGCGTTGAATATCTTTCTTAATATACTCTTCACGATTTTTACGATCCTGATTGACCTCACCTTGTGCCACGCCTTCCCAAACTAACTTTTTAGAGCTGGAATCGTACTGATCAATAATTACCGTACCTACGTTATAGCTGTAAGTTGAAGTTGTGGTGGTACTGGCACCTCCATACGGATAACCATAACCGTAACCAAAACCTCCGTAACCGTAATAACCCATACCGCCATAATGGTTAGTATAAGAAGTTGTTCCGGTTTTAGTTTCCACAACCACGTGGAATCCAATCATACTGTCACCAATTCCATCTACACGTTTTAATCCTCTGGCTTCTAATTCAGATGCCACAGCGTCTTCCAATCGTTTTCTATCAATATCATTTACCAGTGCTTTACTTTCTTTATTCCATTCCAGAAAGCCAAAAGTTTTGAACTTTTTAAAATCCACTTCACGATCATAATCTGTTGTAATCGTGATAGAACTTGAACAGGCAGCACCAAAAAGTAGGATTCCGGCTACCATATAAAACAATAATTTTTTCATAGTAATAAATTGGTCGTTAATAATAGTGTTACAGCTTAAGATTGACTTTATTCAGAATTTCTTGTTCCAAATGTAGGGCAGTTTTTTCCATTTCCCCACCTTTTTGGAGCATTTCTGCTTTAAAAGCCTCATCCTTAAGGTCTGCAGTATTGATCTTTACATTTAAATACGCACCCATAATTGCAGTACGTGCACATAAAGCACCAACAGCTGCATCTGATAGAGATGATTGTAACCCCATATCAACCATCGCATTCATGACTTCCATAGAAGCTAAAGCATTTTCCATCACATGAATTGGAACTTCAATGGCATATTTGGTGGCGTCCTGAATGGCTTGTTGACGTAGTTCTTTTTCTTCATCAGAATCTTTAGGAAGTTTAAATGCATCCATGATTTTGTTGAAAGCATTGGTGTCTTCATCAACTAAAGCCAATAACCTTTCTTTGAAATAATCACCTTTAACGGCCCATTCAGAATATTCTTCCCAACGATCATCCCAGCCACGTTTATGCGCAGATAGATTTGCTACCATGGTACCTAGTGAAACACCTAGTGCACCAACGTATGCTGAAATAGAACCGCCTCCGGGAGCAGGAGATTCGCCTGCTGTTTCGTTGGCAAATTCCCTTAAGTTCATATTTAATAGTGGAGTAGAGGTTTGATCTCTCAACACATATTCGATAATCTTTTCATTCGGATTAAACGGTTTTAAATCATCTAATCCCAACGATTTGATTGCAATTTTAATTTTTTCTTCTTCTGAAACACCTAAAGAACGTTCTTGCTTCTTTAGGAAGTAGTCTGCAGCGTCTAACATGGCCTGCAAAGGAATTAATCCAATTAACTCAGATCCAGTGACTCTAATTCCTCTTTTTTGCGCAGCAATTACAGTTTGATCAAAAGCTTCATGAACCGAGGTAATACTAATGTTAGTCAAGTTGTAAGAAATCTGAGCAATTCCGTATTCTTCAATATACCATCCAATACCTTTAACGGCTTTAAGCAATCCAGGTACTTTTTCCGGATTTCCGTCAGCATCTTTAATGATTTTCCCGGTAATTTTGTTGCCTTCTCTTTTTACCCGACCTGCTTCACGAATATCAAAGGCTATAGCATTGGCTCTACGGGTAGAAGTACTGTTTAGGTTAATATTATACGCTACTAAGAAATCTCTTGCCGAGATAGCTGTGGCCCCAGATCCTTTTACACGATCATTAAACTCTGCCGGCCCAAAATCCGGAGCCCAATCGGTACTGGATAATTTCTCTTTTAAACCTTCATACTCACCAGAACGACAATTAGCCAGATTTTGTCTCACTTCTGTCTTTGCTGCTTTTTCATAAAAATATCCTGGAATTCCAAGTTCGTTACCTACTCTTACCCCCAGTTTATGCGCGTATTCTGCGGTTTCTTCCAGGGTAATACCTGAAATAGGTACTAAAGGACAAACATCTGTTGCGCCAAATCTTGGGTGCTCACCTGAATGTTGACTCATATCGATCAGTTCAGCTGCCTTTTGAATTAAAAGGAAAGCGGCATCAATTACGGGTTGTGGTTCTCCCACAAATGTGATTACCGTTCTATTCGTTGCTGCCCCCGGATCAATATCTAAAAGCTTAACTCCCTCAACAGTTTCTACAATATGAGCAATCTCATTAATCTTATCCATATCACGCCCCTCGCTAATATTTGGAACGCATTCTATCAGTTGTTTTGTCATTTTATTTTGAATTGAGTCTCGCAAAAATAAACGGCAAATGCAAACGAAAGGTTTTAATTAAGGGTTATTTATTAAGATATAATCCCCATAAAAATAAGAATGAAATTACATATTACAGATCACGAGATTTTCATGTGATGCGTTTCGTTTTGCATTAGGTTATAATGCGTGAAATCCAAATGATCCGAATTTCCGTGAAGTTGAGTTATACTCACGGTTTGAACTCCGTTTGATCGATGCATAGTAATTCCATTCCGAACATTGTCTTTCCCTCCAAATTTGTGAAATTCCAACATGAGTTCAGGAGTTAACGGTGGATTTTGAATCCATTCGCTGAACCAGTGTCTACGTTCCCAACGGACTTCGGTACTATATAGTGAAGTAGAAGACCAAATATGTGGGGTAGTGGGATCCATATTTTGGTGACTAGCCTTTTGACCATCCCATCTCATTTCAGATATTTTGTTTTCTGAAATTTGAAATTGAACCATTGTAAAAGGTTCAATCTGATTTAGAGGGTATTCCTGTGAAAAATGAAGTAAATCTAAATACTCAAATGAATCGAGTAAAACGATGCCACGGCTCATTCTGTATGGAGGAGAATGTTTGTGTTTTTTGAAAGCTCCATTTAATAGTACGGTGATACGCCTGTTTTCATCTGCTGCAATCCACGAACCTCCGGCTTGAGGATCTTGAGGAAAGAATATGGAGAGACCATTACCCTTCACACTTACCGGGAAAACACTATTGCCTCGACTAAAATGTTCGTCACGGTTTGACGTGATGATGATACCATTTTTATTGGGGATATATGTTAGTGTACACATAGAGTTTCAAATTTAATGATTATTGATGTGTGAAGATTACTCCGTCAAACAGGTTAACAGGAATTTATAGAATATCATTAATTTAAGTAGTTTATGAACAAGATCATGTTATTTTATTAACACTTAACATTTGAATAATACTTTAAGAATGTCACCTCATCTTAATTTGCTACTTTTAGTTTTGTTATCTAATAACCAATTAAATTAAACAAAATGAAAAAGATACTATTAACTTTAACTGCCATTGCCGGACTTACAGCTTCTGGTTTTTCTCAAGATTATAAGCCGACTGCAGGCATGAGCTCTTTAGAGGTAACATTTGATCCATCTTCAATTTTCAATGCAAATAATGGAGGACCTACTTTTGCATTACCTTCTATTTATAACCTAAATCAAGGTTTGAAATACAGAAACTGGATGAGTAGTAATGTAGCAACTAGAGGAACCTTTTTATTAGGTTTTAGAAACATTTCTAATCCAATTGTACTACAAAACTCTGCTGGTGAGAATGTAGATGCAAATACAACTTATTTCGAATGGGCTGTGCAAATTAAACCAGGTATTGAGCGTCACTTTGCCGGTACGGATAGATTATCTCCATATATGGGAGCTGAATTAATTCTGGGTTATGGATCTAACAAATACACGACAGAGTCTTTAGATGCTGCTGACGCGATTGTGGAATCCTATGTAAAAAATGGAACTCAGGATTTTGTAGGTAACAACTTGCCTTGGACATATGTAAACGGATTTACTGCAGGTATCGGTTTATTAGCCGGTTTTGATTATTACGTAGCTAAAGATTTATACCTAGGTCTTGAGTTAGGTTATTCTTTTGCGTATAACAAAAGAGCTGCTGTTAAAACTAAACAAGCAGGGGCTGAAGAAGTAGAAACTAAAACAGGTTCAAACGTATTTTTCCAACCAGCTGCTGGAGCGAACTTACGTTTAGGATGGAATTTCTAAGCTAAGGCTAAATAATTAATTTTTAAAGCACCGCATTTGCGGTGCTTTTTTTATGCGTATTATTTTGATGTGATACGCATATGATGTTGAAAATCATATTTTTATTAGATATGCGTATTATTCCGAAAGTTGAATTACATTTGCAGCGCTTTTGGTTCCTCATGTGAGGATTAAAAGGGAATTCCGTGTGAATCGGAAACTGTTCCCGCAGCTGTAAGTTTCAATAAACGTAAAGTTTAGTTTTTTCACGCAAAAACCACTGTCTGATGAGGATGGGAAGGTGTTGAAAAATGAAATAAGTCAGAAGACCTGCCAGTAGCGAACATTTATTGCTTTCGGGATAAAAGCAAGGGTGCAAGTTCTAGAGGTGTTCTACCAAATTCTTGTTTCCTTCTGGCATCCCTAAATATTTTATTAATTAATTATTTAAAATTTTTAGGATGAGACGATATAAAAAATGGGGCGAAATTCAATTTTTATATCGGGTAATCATGTGACCTAAAAGACAAACGTTTACACATGAAGAAAATTTACAAATTAGCAGGTGTTTTATTATCTGGAATGTTGTTAAGTACAACATCCGTTGAGGCTCAAGCGGTGTCTGACTTTGAGTCATTGACTTTAGCGCCAAATTCGTTTTGGAACGGATCTGATTTATCTGGAGTAAATACTCCAAAAAAATTCACAACGAAGTTCACAAGTGGTGATGCGGAGTTTACCAATGTTTGGGATACGACCTATGGAGGGCCTGGATATTGGACATCAGGTTTTGCTCAATCTACACAAACTGATTCGGCAACATCAGGTCACGGAAACTTGTATAGTGCAAAAGCCGCAAGCGGAAACAATGGATCATTGACTTATTTGGTCGCGCAAAACAACTCAAAGATTGCATTAAAGAATGGAGCGGAGAATGCAGTTGTTACAGGAATTTATGTAACCAACGGAACATATGCAGCCAATAGCATGAGAGATGGTGATGCTATTGCAAAGAAATTCGGAGGAGCTACAGGAAATGATGCAGATTGGTTTTTATTAACGATTAAAGGAGTTGATGCTGCAGGTAATTTAACTACCGATTCTGTGAACTTTTATTTGGCAGATTATAGATTCTCTGACAATACTCAGGATTATATTGTAGACTCATGGGAGTTTGTAGATTTAACCTCTTTAGGAAGTGTTAAGGATTTAACTTTTAAATTAACTTCTTCAGATGTTGGAAGTTGGGGAATGAATACTCCGGCATTCTTCTGTATTGATGATTTAAAATCTAGTGGAGCAGCATTAATTGATTTCGAAGATTTAGGATTCACTACAGCTGATTCTGTATGGAACGGAAACGATTTTTCAGGAACACCGGATGATTTACTTTTTAGAAGTGTATTTGTAGACGGTGATGCAGAGTTTAAAAATGTATGGAATACTGCATGGGGTGGATATTGGTCTGATGGATTTGCATATTCTAATATGACGGATTCTACAACCGCAGGAGCAGGTAACTTATATAGTGCAAGAACAGCTTCTGGTGTAAAAGGTTCTTCAAACTATGTGGTATCTCAAAACTTTACTGGTGTAAAACTTACCGGTGATGCTGAGGATAAAGAACTAAGAGGAGTGTTTGTAACCAATACCACTTTTGCCGCATTGAGTATGGCTAATGGTGATGCTATTGCAAAGAAATTTGGAGGTACTACCGGAGATGATCCGGATTGGTTCAGATTAACTATTAGAGGATATAACGATGGCGTAATGGTTACGGATAGTGTAGATTTCTATTTGGCAGATTTTAGATTTACAGACAATTCTCAAGATTATATTGTAACAACATGGGAATGGGTGAATTTAACCAGTCTGGGAACGATTGATAGTGTAAGTTTTCAATTGAACTCTTCAGATGTAGGAAGTGCAGGAATGTATACTCCAGCGTTTTTTGCAATGGATGACTTCAACGGAATCGTATTATCTACTGAAGATCCATTCGGATCAGATGATTTTGTAAGTGTATATCCAAATCCGGCTAAAAATGTATTAAATATAGCTTCAAGCTCAGAAGTGAGTGAAGTTCAAATTTTTGATTTAAGAGGTGGATTGGTAAAATCAGTAACAAATAGAGCGAATCAACAGCAAATTGATGTGACTGATTTAAGATCTGGTGTGTATGTTGTACGTTATAACGTAAACGGTAAATTACATACTCAAAGAGTAATCATCCAATAAGTTATTTTTGCAGCCCATTCGTTTCGAATGGGTTGCTTTATTTTAGGCGATATGAAAGTTGTTTTTAAAATATTACTCAGTGCTTTAGTGATCAGCATTTCGATAGATGTTTGGGCGCAGGGACCTTTTGCTCCGGCAGCAGATTCAGTAGGTACGACAGCAGTTCATAAAGATTCCACAGCTATTGTCGGATGGATTAGCAATTGTACGGTAGATAGAGGTCTACAGTATATTGGAAATTCATTTGGGCCCGTGGCCAATGTGGGAACTGAGCAAAGTGCGTATGGAAAGGCAGATGGAGATGTATTATGTCTGGGAGATGGAGGAAGTGCTACTATAATATTAGATACTCCTCTGAAAGATCATCCAGGTTACGATTTTGCGGTTTTTGAAAATGGCTTTGCCGCTGTAAACGGAACCGGGTATTTTTTGGAATTGGCTTTTGTAGAAGTAAGTTCGGATGGAGTGAATTTTTTTAGATTTCCAAATCAGTCTTTAACTCCTACAGATAATCAGGTACAGACTTTTGAAACACTAGACCCTACGAACGTTGACGGATATGCGGGGAAATACGCTCTGAACTATGGAACTCCGTTTGATTTAAGTGTAATGGATACTGTTTTGGGATTGGATGTGACGCAAATATCACATATCAAAATTATTGATGTCGTAGGTTCTTTAAATAATAGTTATGTGACTTATGATAGTCAGGGAAGAAAAATAAATGATCCTTTTCCAACGGATTTTGGTTCAGGAGGATTTGATTTAGATGCCATTGCTTTAATGGATACCGCTTTAGCCACTGGAGTAAATGAAATAGAACCATTATCGTTTAATGTATACCCAAACCCGGCAGTAAATGAGATTTTGATCGATCCTTCTTTAATGTTACAGGATGTAGAGGTTCAAATCGTGAATATGCAGGGACAAGTAGTGTTGAGTCAACAACTTGGACAGAATAGAATTGATGTTTCTGAGTTTCCAAAAGGAGTTTATTTCGTAATGTTAAGTACGTCTTCTCAAAGATATCAGTCCAGATTTATTAAAATGTAAGTTGTTTTGTTGAAGGAAGGGTTAAGGTTGAATTTTTATCAATTTACACTTGGGTGTATTTTGTTTGCTTTTATTCCCTATCAATTGAAAAGTCAGGTAGCGGATTCACTTGATCTCAATGTGATTATTATATCAGCTGAAACGAATACCGGAATACCTGCTTTAAAATCCATAGAATTAGATTCGACCGTTCTAAGTCTGGCTCAAACTCGAAGTCTGGGGAATGTTTTACAAAACTTTAGTGCGATCTCTATTAAAACATATGGTTCTCCCGGGATTCAAACACCTACTTTTAGAGGTATGGGGGCGTCTCATACTAAGATTTATTTAAATGGACTGGACATTAGTCCTTCGAGCTTAGGACAAAGTGATCTAAGTATTTTACCCGGTTTTTTATTTGATGAAGTTGGGGTAAAATATGGTAATGCCGCTTTTACTGAAGGTGTTGGAGCAATTGGTGGGGGAGTGATGCTTAAATCCAATGCAAAATCCACTCCTGTAGGTACTAGTCTTGTTTTGGGTGGTTCTGTGGGTAGTTTCGGAAATCAAGCATTACAATTTAAATATGGCTTTAAAACTCTTAAATGGGAATCCGTTACAAAATATGTATTCCAGAATGGAGCAAATGATTTTAATTATAGAAACATTGCACAACCCAATTCTCATGATGTCTCGCAAACCAATTCCAGGTTAAATTCTCATGGAGTAAGACAGACGTTGAAACATTATCTCAACGCAAAAAATACCATTTCGTTTAACGGAATTTTATCTTTTGTGGATCGGGATATTCCAGGTTTAATGACAGATGTAACGCCTTCTCAACAAGAACAAAAAGATGAAACTTTGATTTTACAGATGGGCTGGAAACATTATGGTACAAGAAGCGAGTCTGATTTAATCATCGGTTATAATTATTCTCTGTTGAAATATGAGGATCCTCAAGCACAAATTAATTCAACAACTATTAATAAGAAATTTCAGATACGTGAAGATTATGATTATGAAGTTTCAAAACACTGGGCGCTTAATGCAACTGCAAACTTAAGTTGGGCGACTGCCGAGAATGTGAATTATTCTGGAAGTAATAATCAGATGATTTCATCTGTTTTGGTAGGTTTGAATGGGCATTTATCATCACGCTGGGAAGTTGGCGCATTTGTTCAGCCTACCTGGAGTCAAACAGGTACAGAATCTGGAAATATAGACGTGTTACCAATGGTAAGTGTGGCATTTCTACCTAAGAAGAACAAGACATTTGTTATCGGGTTAAATGCAGCTCAAAATGTACATTATCCCACATTAAACGATTTATTTTGGGTGCCAGGCGGAAATCCTGATTTAAAATCGGAGAAGGCTTCTAATGCAGAAGTAAATGTGCATTTGGAAAACGATAAGCCAGGAACCTGGGATTGGAGTATAGATGGTTCAGGATATTATGGAAATGTGGAAAACTGGATTCTATGGCAACCTACGGATAAAGGGTACTGGAGTGCGCAAAACCTAAAATCTGTGGAACACTATGGAGGAGAGATTAAAGCGGGTATTAAAAAGAACATTTCCAAGGTGAAATTGAGTTTTACCACAAGTTATCAGTATGTAAGGTCTATGAATAAAGATGTGAATGATGCTTCATTGGATAAGCAATTAATATATACACCGGAACATTCTGCAAATTGGTTGTTAAGCGGTGGATATAAGACCTGGGGGGCATTTGTGAATTACAATTTTGTAGGTAGAAGGTATATTACAACCTCAAATTCATCTTATTTACCGGAGTATGATTTGGTAGATGTAACGTTTACATATCAACTTAGAAAAGACAAATGGCCGAATTTTGATTTTCAATTGGATATCAATAACATTCTCAATAAAGAATATATGTCTGTGGCCTGGAGACCAATGCCGGGAGTAAATGGACAATTCACTATTAGATATATTTTGAATTAATGACCAGAGACGATTTACATAAGTTTTTTATTCGCTGTTTAGGTGCAATTCTGGTGCTTAGTGTTACTACAAGCTGTACTAAAAACTACGATGACTTTGGTCCGCAGACTCCTGGTGGAGGAGGAGAAGTTCCGCAGAAGAATCAGGTTTTGATTTTGAATGAAGGGAATTTTATGTTTGGGAATGGTTCTATTTCGGTTTTAAATTCTACTACTGATGAAGTGGCTCAGGAAGTGTTTAAATCCAAAAATGGTTTCCCCTTAGGTGATGTGCCACAATCTATGAGTATTCATGATAGTTTAGGCTATATTATTATCAATAATTCTGCAAAGATTGAGGTGGTACGCATGGATGATTTTTCATCTGTGAAAACAATTACGGGATTTAATTCCCCGAGGTATATGACCATTATAAGTGAAAGTCCGTTAATGGCTTGGGTAACCGATTTATATGCAGATAAAATATGGAAGGTGAATTTGGATGAAGGTAAAATCATCGGGGAAATTCCTGCACCAGGTTGGCACGAAAATATTATGAAATGGAATGATCAGGTGATTGCTTTAAGGAAATCGGATAGTGTAATTAAAATTATTGATATTCAGGATGAAAGCACAATACATACCTTTGACTTTACTACAGGAGTAGTAGATTTTGGATTATATGATGATAATACATTGATGGCTATTTTACCTGAGGGAATTATGGAAATAAACTTGCAAAGTTATCAAGCCAATAAAATAGCTTCGTTTACACCTCAAAAGAATCCTTTAAAAATGACTTTAGATATGGAGAACAATAGAATGTACTTTATTGATAAGGATGTTTATCAATATCACTTTGCCACCCAGCAAATGCATAAAAAGATAAAAGTGAACGTAGGGTCAAATTTTTATGGGCTTCAGGTACATCCACAAACCAGTGAAGTATATGTTTCTGATGCAAAAGACTATGTACAGCCGGGACAGGTCATTAGATATCATTCTGATTTTTCCGATTCGGTGGTATATCAAACAGGTATAAACCCGCAACATATTGAAATTTACTAACGTTTTAAACTTGGATCGATTTCAAAAGCTTTTTCGAAGTAAACCGTAGCATCATTCGTTTTACCTAATTGATTCAAGGTCATTCCCAGATAGAAGTATAGCTGTCCATTATTTGGATTAATTTCTATGGCTTTACGGAACGCATTTTCTGCTTGACTAAACTCTCCGATTTGAGCATAGGTAATACCCAAATTCCCCCAGGCATCCTTATGGTACGGATTGATTTTAACCGTTTGTTCGTAATAAGATTTGGCTTTATTAAAATCTCCCTGACCAAAGTAAATAGCGGCTACATTGTTTAGCGCATTGACACTACCTTTTCCTTGATCTAATGCTTTTTCATATGCGGCTAATGCTTTCACATTATCTCCGGATTTATAATAGACTAGAGCAATCTGTGCTAAAGCCTCTCCATAGTTTGGGTTTATTTCAAGCGCTTTTTCTAGATGTTTTAAGCCAGTATTCAAACTTCGTTTTCTTTCTGATTCTGAAAGCGAAGCAAGGTACTCAGTTTCTGTTAATTCTAATGATTGCCAATAGTTCAGAAGAGCACTTTCCGGCTGTTTAACAACATCTGCTGCGTAGAGTGTCGTATTTGAAAACCATTCGTTATTTCTATGAATAGTGATACCAGAATAGATAATTAATACGATAATCGTTACTATTCGAGCTGTTTTAATGTTGAATTTAGATATTAAATAAACAATACATAATCCGGAAGCCATACTAAAAGCAACAGATGGTGTAAATAGTAGACGTTCGCCAAAATAGGTGCCTATCACCAGGATCAGATTGGAATGTAAAAAGTGGGTGATTAAATAGAACAGTACGATATAACCTTTGATATCTTTCTTTTTAAACCATTTAAATCCGTAGTAAAGTAGACCAACATGTAATAAAAGTCCAATGATACCCATTACTGAAACAAATGAAGTTGGACCTTGTGAATATTCAGGATATTGACTGGCTAATGAAACAGGAAAAACAAGTTTGTATAAATAGAGTAACAGATGGTAACCTGATAATAGTATTTGTGAAATTGGATCATCTGTGGTTAGAGATATTTTAATGGGTATTGTCTCTGTTTGTTCTGATAACGCTTGATGACGTAAATTTATAAATAGGAGTACTGGAAGAATCAATACCCCAAGTATTTTATAAAAATCAGATTTCTTGGGTTCATAGAAAAATGCTGCGGTAAGTGGTATTACAAGTAAATAAACCAAACTACTTTCCTTGGACAATAAAGCCAATAGAAAAATAATTCCCATTACGATCAACCAGCTCATCTTTTGAGAACGGAAGTATTTATCCAAAGCCAACAAACTGGAGAGTGCGAAAAACAAACTCATAATTTCATCACGACTTTTGATGTTGGCAACAACTTCGGTATGAATAGGGTGCGCTAAAAATAATAAAGCGACCAAAAGCGGGAGTAGAGAATGTTCATTCGGAAGCCAATTTGAAATAAGGTGGAATAAAAGAATCCCGATGCCTGCATAGAAAAGGATATTAATTAAATGATGTAAATATGGATCACCTTGAGCATATTGATATTCGATTGCAAAACTGGATAAAACCAGGGGACGATAGAGATCTCCCGGGCTACTCCAATAACCTTTACGGTAATGTGTAGTGAAAATATCAGAAATACCATCAGCTCCTCGCTGTACAAACCTATTTTCTACAATAGCAGAAAAGTCATCTAAAACGAAACCATTTTGTAATGTATTACCATACAGAACAAAGGCTGCTAGAATAATGACGAGTTCTTTCCAGTACTTTTTCATAATTACGATCTAATTCGTAGACATCGCTTTGATTTGTTTTGTCATTTGTAGGTTTTGTAAAGCTTCCTGATTATTTGGTTGAATACTTAACACTCGATTAAAAAACTGTTCTGAAACTTCATAATTCTTTAAAATGCCATGTGCTTTGCCCAACATTAAAAGTGCTTCCACGTGATTTGGGTTTAGCTGGATGCTTTGATTTAGATTTTCAATAGCCGAATCAAAATCATTCATAAAACCATAACACATACCCTTAAAGTACCATATATCGGCATTCCCAGCTGTAATTGATGTATATGATTCAAAAGCTTTTAAAGCATTTGAATAATCCTGGGCTTCATAATAACTGGCTCCCAGATTAAACCATCCTTTTTGGTAGGTTGGATTCATTTTAACCAATTGATTTAATATAATAATGGCTTCCTTGTATTTCTTCTGTTCATTAAATCCAATACCAAGATTATTATATGCATCATAGTATTCCGGATAAATTTTTATAGCTTGTTTCAACGCAGTTACAGATTCATTAAATAATCTATTCTTTTCAGGGACACTGGTGGCCGCTAAACTAGCTTCTCGACAAACAGTACCGTAATTATAATTACCGCGTGCACTGTTTTGCAGTTTAGGATAATCTTGTGTGTATAAAGTAAAATTGTCTTTCCAGTCCTTGTTTCTATTGATCGTAACAAAAGCATAAATCACAACCAGAACTGAAGAGATAATCCAAAAGTTCTTTTTCGTGAATAAATTGGGCTTATAATATTGAATAAAACCAAATGAGGCCAGACACAAACCCAATGAAGGGGTATATAAGAAACGCTCTGCAAATGTGGCTCCTATTGGGAATAGAAGATTGGATACGATAATTAATCCACCTATGTACCAGACAAAGCCGATACTTATGATCGGTGCTGTAGTTCGGTACTTCCACATTAAAAAAAGCATTCCAATAAGTAGGACTAATCCGATGAGTGCAGATACACTCCAAACCGGAACAATTGGAATTTGATTAAATGAATAATCGTGCTGTAAAGAATAAGGAACAATCGTTTTAAAAAGATATAAAGCTTGCAAAGACAAAGCGGTACCCAATTTTTCTACAAAATCATCTGTTGCAAGTATGGAGTTGTTTAATCCCGAAAGACTTCCTTCATCCACCGGGTTAGGCATGCTATCCAAAACCAGTTTACGGATAAATAAAAATATTCCGCCTAAAACAGCTGTGATTCCCTGAATAGTCATCAGGTGTTTCTTTTGATCTGGATGTAATAAAAACAATGTAAGAGGAATAATTACAACAAAAGGGAAGGTACTTTCTTTAGCAAATAAGCCAATAAAGAAGAGTAAACTCCCAATGATCAAGTTCTTGGTTAGAGATTGTAATAAGTATCTATTGAAGAACAGCATGCTTGCTAACAAAAAGATTAAAGCTAACATTTCATCACTCCCTTTAATATTCGCAACGACTTCGGTATGAACAGGTATGACCAGAAATAATATTCCAAATAACAGCGCAATATTTTCGGAGCTTTTAAAAACTTCAATAAAAACTCTGAAAATCAGCATGGAGGTAATAATCGCGTATATAACATTAAAGAAATGTCCGGGAAACGGTGAATTTGGCCAAAATTCGTTTTGAATGGCGAATATCATGGGACTTAACGGACGATATAATCCATCATTAAACTCCTGAACACCGTTTAAATAATTAGATGAAAGAATATCGGATATTCCTGAAAGTCCATTTTGGACATGCTTATGTTGAATGATGATAGCATGATCATCTAATACAAAACCATGTTGAAGGGTGTTACCATAAAGGACAAAACCTGTAACAATCAGTATAATATACGGTAAGTATTTTTTCATGTATAGTAAATAAAGGTTCGTAAAACTATAAATAAAACCAAATCAAAAAAAAGAGAGGAGTTGAATTTATTATGATGTTTTCGGATAAGTTGATTTACCAAATAATACAAGGTCTCCGAATTTTTCGAAGACCTTGTAGGGTGAAGTAGATGTAGGGTTAAGTCATACTTCGGGGTGATATTTAGGGTTTAGATAACATTTGAATTTCATTCGCAATGATTTCCGTTATATAATGAGTGGTACCGTTTTTATCATCATAAGATTTATTGTTTAGTTTTCCTTCAATAGCCACTTCTTGCCCCTTGGTTACGTACTTTTCAATGATGGTGGCAGTGTTTCCCCATGCGACCACATGATGCCATTGCGTTTTGTCTACTTTCTCGCCATTTTTGTTTTTATAGGATTCATTAGTGGCTACAGAGAAACGCGCTAGTTTATTACCGTTTTCTAAATGTTTTACTTCTGGATCCTGACCTAAACGTCCGATTAATTGTACTTTGTTTCTTAGCGTATTCATAACGTGTTGAGATTAAAAGATTAATAAGTTTTTAATTCGTATTTCACCTGTTGTTGATGAAATAATTTGATGATGCAAATATGAAGAGCTATCAAAACCTTATTCGGTATTTAGTCGTTTACTAGTCGTTTGTAAACGTTTGTTGTCGATTGTATATGATAGGGTAAGGAAGTTAATACATTATTAGATAGTGTGTTATGGGTGTTAGCCATTAAGGCGAACTAAAATTAATAAATTGGGAATTTTGCTATCACTTTTTGGAATAGGTGCCCCAACCATGATTTTGAGTTGTGGTATCGTTAGGTATATCTATTGCCATTCCATTGCTCACACTGGTCACTAACTCTTTATATAAATGTATGGAGTCAGCTGTGATGTTTTTAACAAATATGAGATAATACGAGTTGGCATTTGTATGCCCAATAAATCGATTGTCTTCCAATAAGAAAGTATCTCGATGAAGTACATAGTTGGCCTGACCAATTGGACCATCTAAAACGTATTTGATGCTGTCCTGATAGATTGAATAAGTTACAGTTTGGGTATTTCCTGGTCCGGCTTGAAAACTTCTTTCCCAAATTCCGGTAAAAGGAATACTGGCTTTTGGTGTAGGGATTAGTTCAGTTTTTTCTTTTTTGCAGGCTGTAAAGACTACAAGACCTAAAAGTGAAAGTGCAAATATATTTTTCATGTGTTTTATTTAGAACGGGTCTAAATTAGGTGTGTTGAAAAATTGTATTTATGATATTTATCAGGGATGATTCAAGTGACATATTTCTGACAATATGAATATTTAATAAGATAGACTATTTGGATTTAATATTTTGAAATATAGTAGGAGTACATTCTAAGCATAATGATACCTGACAGTAGAAAATAGAAAAGGATTAAATGATTTTTTTCAGGCCTTTTTTATGGGTGGTTTAGTGAGAAAAGTCACATTACCTATACAAAATTTTCCGTGACAAAAATTACCGATTTTTAGGTATAAATTATGGGGTGATTCTAACTATTTGTTTTTTAAGCGACTATGATTTTCTAAATTTGAAAGGAGTTGATCTAAATCATTAATAAAGGATATTTATGTCATCTTTTCGTCTGAAGTGACCTGCTATGTTTGAAAAGAGACAATTAAAAAAATTGGATTATGCCTATTAAAAGCTACTTGGTTCATCCCATGGATGGACAAAAAGACCAACTGATTCAAAAATTAGAAAAGATTCCTTTTTGTGAGTTAAATCCATCCACTAATGAAGACATTATTGTGATGGTGACTGATACTTCTTCTATAGCTGAAGAGAAAGAATTAGAACAAAAGTTTGAGGCGATTTCTGAAATTAAAAATATGGCCCTTGTATCGGGTTTCGACATCTAAATAAATTCCGTGATCATGAAAATGGATAGAAGAAGTTTTATAAAGAAAATGGCGGCAGCGTCAGCTATGATGGCTGCCTCAACTATGATTCCGGGCATTATGTTTGCCCATGAGCAAGAGAGTTTGATTTCTGACTTACAAGGTGATATTGAATGGAAAAAAGCACCATGTAGATTCTGTGGAGTAGGATGTGGTGTATTGGTAGGAACACAAAATGGTAAAGCAGTAGCTGTAAAAGGTGACCCTAGATCTTCTGTGAATAAGGGCCTTTGTTGTATGAAAGGATACCACTCCATTATATCTATGTATGGTAAGGACAGATTAAAAAGTGCCTGGGTACGTAAAAATGGAAAGTTGGTAGAAACGTCTATGGAAGAGGCGTTGGATTTGGTGGCTTCTAAAATGCAGGACACGATTAAAAATCATGGTAAAGATGCCGTGTCTATGTATGGGTCTGGCCAATGGACTATACCCGATGGGTATGTGGCTTCTAAATTTATGAAGGGATGTATTGGGACCAATAATCTGGAGGCCAATGCACGTTTGTGTATGGCTAGTGCGGTGACTGGATTCCTGACATCATTTGGTTTGGATGAACCAATGGGATGTTATGAAGATATTGATTATGCAGATGTATTTGTGTTATGGGGAAATAATATGGCAGAAATGCACCCTGTTTTATTTTCCAGATTATTAGACCGTAAAATAAAAGATGGTGCAACTATTGTTGATTTTGCTACCAGAACCACCAGAACGAGTAGAGCATCTGATCGTTCCATATTGTTTAAGCCCAACACTGATTTGGCTGTGGCCAATGCGATTTGTTATGAAATCATCAATAATGGATGGATGAATACCGAATTCGTTACCCAGCATGTGAATTTCATGAGTGGTAAAACCAAGATGGGGTACGGATTGGAAGAAAACTATAAGTTTAAAGATGAGGCTACCAAGATTGATTTTGAACAGTATAAAGAATTCTTAAAAGACTATACTCCTGAAAAAGTATCTAAGATATCAGGTGTGTCTGTTAAGGATATTAAATATATGGCAGCATTGTATGGTGATGCCAATAAAAAAGTCATGTCGCTATGGTGTATGGGTATGAACCAACATACGCGTGGTACCTGGATTAATAATTTGGTATACAATGTACACTTATTAGTGGGTAAAATTTCTAGTCCTGGAAATGGACCATTTTCATTGACAGGTCAACCTAGTGCATGTGGTACGGTAAGAGAAGTGGGAACACTTACACATAAATTGCCTCATGGTGTGGTGATGAAAGAAGAACATCGTGAATTTGCAGCAAAGATTTGGGGCGTACCTGTATCTAATATTGATCCGAAACCATCCAATCATACCGTAGATATGTTTAGAGCATTAGATCGAGGTGATATTAGATTTATGTGGATTCAGGTGACTAACCCAATGGTGACTATGCCTAAATTGAATCGCTATAGAGATGGTGCGCTAAAAGAAGATCGCTTTGTGGTGGTATCTGATATTTATCCAACCCCAACCACGGAAATTGCAGATGTGATTTTACCATCTGCTATGTGGGTAGAGCGAGAAGGATTGTATGGGAACTCTGAGCGTAGAACTCAGTATTTTGAAAAAATGGTTGATGCCCCTGGTGAATCTATGAGTGATACTGTTCAAATTATGGAAGTGGCACGTAGAATGGGATTCGAGAAGCAATTTGCTTATAAAGATGAAACCCATATTGAGGAAATTTACAATGAATATCGTAAGCACCATGAAGGGAAGAAACATAACATGGCTCCTTTGGAAGTCTTAAAGAATCAACCTGGTGCCATGTGGCCATTTGTAGATGGTAAAGAAACGAAATGGAGATATAATTCTAAATATGATCCGGCTTGTACGAAAGAAGGTTTTGATTTTTATGGAAAACCAGAAGGTCGTGCCATTATTTGGCAACGTCCTTATGAGCCTGCACCAGAAGAGCCAGACCAAGAATATCCATTCTGGTTGAATACGGGTAGAGTTGTGGAACACTGGCATACCGGTTCTATGACCAGAAGAATTCCGGTATTGCATAAAGCGATGCCAAAGGCTTATGCAGAAATAAATCCTGCGGATGCGAAAAGACTTCATATTTTGGATGGAGATCAAGTGAAATTAACATCCAGAAGAGGTTCAATTGTAATTGATGCGATGATCAATGGTAGAGGTAATCCACCGGAAGGAATGGTATTCGTGCCATTCTTTGATGAAGATCTAAAAATCAATGAACTGACTATTGATGCGTATTGTCCGATTTCGAAACAACCGGACTATAAGAAATGTGCTATTCAGGTTGAAAAAGCTTAAACTATAAACTATGAAAAGGGTCATAATATTATTGTTGTTTGTGCTTTTATTACTCGGTGGATTTATGATTATATCTAAATCTATTGATAGTGCAGGGTCTTTTGCAAAAGTTACATCAACAGAGTTCAAGTCTATTCCGGTGCCTACCGAGAAGTGGAGTAGTGAGACCTGGAATGCAGCCGGATACTATCAAAACACATTTGAGGAATGGGTGCCAGAGAAAAAACTGGATGATTACTATGCCCATAGAGCCTATTATGGAGCACCTCCGCATATACCACATCCCGTATCGAATGAAATGACTATGGGAGGAAAGGATTGTTTGAAATGTCACGAAAATGGAGGGTATGTGAATACATATGATGCTTTTGCGCCAGTAGTGCCACATCCTGAAAAAGTGAACTGTAGACAATGTCATGCAGCTGTGCTTACTGAAAGGTTGTTTAAAGAAACCAATTGGAATCAGGATAAAAGAAAACCGGTGCGTATTCATAATCATGCATTAGAGGGAAGTCCTCCGACTATTCCTCATGAATTGGATATGCGTAAAGATTGTTTGTCCTGTCATGCAGGGCCAGCAGCACCGAAAGAGATTAGAGTTTCTCATCCGGATCGTGTGAATTGTCGTCAATGTCACGCATTAAATGAGCAGTCAAAAGAAATTAAAGACTTTTATAAAGAACTTAAATAATTATGAAAACCTGGATATATTCAATAGTAATAGTCGTTGTAGTATTGGTAGCAGGTTCTATGCTGAGTTCCATTATTATGAAAAATCAACATGGTGGACACCATGGCGTATTTGAGAAAATTGAACATACTGCGTTTAATGATTCAGTGGATGTAAGTTCTGTAAAACACTTAGCATCATTGGATACAGTGAGTGTAGATATTGATGGAAGACATTTTGCCATTCCGGAACGGACCGGTGAAATTACATCGTTTAAATGCTCCGAGTGTCATAATGAGCCTTTAGCTGATTTAAAAGCGATACAACCTAAAATTGGAGAAAAATCGCACTGGAATATTCAATTAAAGCACGCATCTGATGAGGTAATGAACTGTGCCAGTTGTCATGGTAATGAAAATATGGATGAATTACACTCCATTACCAATCAGAAAATTTCGTTCAATGAGAGCTATAAATTATGTGCACAATGCCACCAAATGGAATATAAAGATTGGGTAGGTGGTGCACATGGCAAACGTATTGGCGGATGGGCGAAACCAGTGGTGAAGAATACTTGTGTGAATTGTCATAACCCTCATGAACCAGGGTTCCCGCACAAACAACCGAGTAGAATTAACACCAGAATGATGGAGCAACGTGCTAAAAAATAGACTTGTATTATGATAATAGATAATTTAAAAAAGCTTCAGAATTTATTTAATAACGGAATCGAGCATTCCAATTCTGAAGGTAGTGATGGTATAGGTCAGGTATTTGAAAAGAAAGTTGACCGAAGATCGAGTTTAAAAGCTTTGGTTGGAGGAGCTTTAGCAACTACCGCATTAACTGGAACTAGTTGTTCAGATAATAAGTGGCAAGAGTACTTTAAAGGGAATTATAAATTAATGACCGATGATGAACGTCTCGCTACCATTGAACGTCTGACAAAAATGTATAGTCAACGTACAGGGAATAAGATTAATCTAAGTGATAAAAAAGCCATTCCTGGGACTTTGTTTGGTTATGCCTTTAATGTAAGTAAATGTCAGGGATATGGAGATTGTATTAGCGCTTGTGTAGAAGAAAACAATCAGGATCGTGATACGCAAATGCAATACATTAGAATCCATGAGATGGACAAAAAGAACGGGATCAATTTTGAAATGGCAGATGATACCTTTTCTCATGAAGTTCCGGCCGAAGGACATTTCTATATTGGAACGCAATGCTTCCATTGTGAAAATCCGCCATGTGTAAAAGTATGTCCGGTAGAAGCTACCTGGCAGGAAGAAGATGGAATTGTGGTAATCGATTATGACTGGTGTGTGGGCTGTAGATATTGTTTGGCTGCTTGTCCTTATGATGGTCGTAGATTCAACTGGAAACAACCAAATGTTCCGGAGGAGGAAGTCAACAAAGAACAACATTATTTGGGGAATAGATTACGTAAAAAAGGCGTAATGGAAAAATGTACTTTTTGCGTACAACGTTCCAGAAATGGTAAAAACCCTGCTTGTGTAGAGGCATGCCCAACTGGAGCCAGAACCTTCGGAAATATTCTGGATCCAAATAGTGAGATCAGATATATTTTAGAAAACAAAAAGGTTTTCCGTTTAAAAGAAGACTTGGGTACGGAGCCAAAGTTTTGGTATTACATGGACTAATTAGTTATTCTCAAAACATTAGAAATGGAATTTTTAAAAATATCAGCTTCTTTATTTAAAGATAGTTTTAAGTTTATCACAACTGGGAGAACGGCATATCATGTTTGGATGACTTGTCTAACTGCGATTATGCTCATCGGAACCTGGGCTTATTATGTTCAAATTGATCAGGGATTAATTGTTACGGGAATGAGTGATAATGTGGGTTGGGGATTATATATATCCAACTTCACTTTTTTAGTGGGGGTGGCAGCTGCTGCGGTTATGCTGGTATTACCTACCTACATTTTAAAGGATGTTGACTTTGCCAACGCAGTTTTAATTGGAGAGGGAGTAGCGGTGGCTGCATTGATTATGTGTATGGCATTTGTAACCGTAGATATGGGAGGTCCGGCAAATCTATGGCATATGGTTCCCGGAATTGGGACTTTAAACTGGCCGAACTCTATGTTAAGCTGGGATGTTATTGTGCTCCTGGGATATTTGGCATTAAATATCACTATTCCAGCTTATATCTTATATAGTAGATATCAAGGGAAAAAAGCCAACAAAGCCGTTTATATACCTGGGGTAATCTTATCGGTATTCTGGGCTGTGGGTATTCATATGGTTACAGCATTTTTATATCAGGGTTTAATGGCGCGTCCTTTCTGGAATAATGCTTTGTTAGGACCGAGATTTTTAGCTTCCGCATTTGCTGCAGGACCAGCTTTAATCATTATTATCTTAGGATTGATTCGAAGATGGACAAAATATGATATTACAGAGAAAACAATTGGAAAGATTTCATTGGTAGTAACTGTAGCGGCACAGGTCAACCTGATTATGTTGATTTCGGAGTTATTTAAGGAATTTTATTTTCCAACACATCATAGTATTAGTGCGCAGTATTTGTTCTTTGGATTAGAAGGACATAATGCACTGGTTCCATGGATTTGGACCGGGATTTTACTCAATGTGGTGGCTACATTGATCCTTACCGTAAAACAATGGCGTGGTAGATTCTTAAACATTGCCTGTATAATGCTCTTTGCCGGGATTTGGGTTGAAAAAGGATTTGGATTAATTGTACCTGGATTTATCCCCGGTCAGTGGGGCAAAATTGTAGAGTATACACCGTCCATTATTGAAATCGCAATAACTATTGCCATCTGGGCTTTAGGAGCATTTGTTTTTACCATTTTGGCCAGAGTAGGTATTGGTATTGAGTTAGGGCATATTAAGTTGAAAAAGTAGTGTTTGTTTAAGATTGCATAATCTTATTCCACTATCAATAAAATGAATTTAGAACTATCTAAAAAAGTAATTTTAGAAATCGAATAGTATCTAAATAAAGTCTAAATTTGAATCGTTTTAATAACGTTTCAGATATGAATATCCCTGACATTGATCTACCAAGAATCGTTGTAGTTGGTAGTGGTTTTGCAGGTCTTCGATTTTGTAAAAAAATTGATACTTCCAAATATCAAGTGGTATTATTAGATAAAAATAATTATCACACATTTCAACCTTTATTATATCAAGTAGCCAGTAGTGGCTTAGAACCGGACTCTATTGTATATCCGATTCGTAAAATCTTTAAAGGAAAGAAGAATTTCTTTTTCAGGATGGCTGAAACGCATCGGGTTGATGCTGAAACAAAACACATTGAAACCTCAATAGGTCGAATTAAATATGATCAATTGGTCATAGCTACCGGGGCCACTTCAAATTACTTTGGAATGGCGAATATTGAAAAATATTCTATGCCCATGAAAAGTTTGGTGGAAGCGTTGAATCTTAGGAGTGTCATTATTCAAAATTTTGAAGAGGCACTGAATACGACTGATTTGATAGAACGTGAAAGCTTGATGAACTTTGTGATTGTTGGAGCAGGTGCTACAGGTATTGAATTGGCGGGTGCTTTGGCAGAGTTAAAGGAACAGGTGTTACCGAATGATTATCCGGATTTGGATATCCGCAGAATGCAGATTCATATTTTGGAGGCTAATGATCGTGTTTTAGCCAATATGAGTGAAGAGTCTTCCCGAAAATCAGAAAAGTATTTAAAACAGCGTGGTATTCACATTTGGTTAAATACAATGGTGAAAGATTACGATGGTCGAACAGTCACTTCAAATAAACAGAACTTTGAAGCGCGGACTTTGATTTGGGCAGCTGGAATTATGGGAAGTTCACCGGAAGGGTTAAAAATAGAGAAGACGAGAGGACAACGTATTGTGGTCGGAGATTGTAATCAGATCAAAGGAGTAGAAGATGTATATGCTATCGGTGATATTGCGCAGATAGAAACGGAGTTGTATCCAAGAGGGAATGCCATGTTGGCTTCGGTAGCGGAGCAACAAGGAGCCCACCTGGCTAAAAACTTTAATCTTAAAGCCAAAGGAAAAGAAATGGTTCCGTTTGTATATAATGATAAAGGCACAATGGCAACGATTGGACGGAATAAAGCAGTGGTCGATTTGTCATTTATTAAATTCGGAGGATTATTTGGCTGGTTAACCTGGATGTTTGTGCATTTAATGTTACTAGTCGATTTTAGAAGTCGTTTGGTGGTATTTATTAATTGGGTTTGGAGTTATATTTTTTACGATAAGGGGACCCGAATTATTATCCGAAAATTTAAAGGAAAAAATGTCAAATAGGACTTTTTACGCGTCCATTTTTTCAAATTTGATGAGAAAGTTCGGGGCGTAAAACAAATAGTGTACCATTCTTTGTTTTTAGGGTTATGTTATTATTTTTCAACACTTTAGTTTCTTTAAATTTTAACATTTTAGCTTGTTTTTTTTCATGGTTTTTAGGTATTTGATGCTTTAATTCGTATCGAAATAATTACTTAAACTAAAACGTATGAAAAAACTAGTATTAAAAGCAATGGCATTAACAGTAATCTTGTTTGGAACAACTCAAACGAATCTAAATGCCCAGGTGGTGGAAGAAGGAACCGCTATTTTTGATGTGTATTATGGTTTCCCTAATTTATACACCACAGTATTAAAATCTGCTTACAGCAATGAACCTAGCGTATCGGTAAGCGGATCTGGTCCAATAGGAGTTAGAGGAGAATATATGCTAACAGACAAAATTGGTTTTGGGTTAGATATTAACTATACCAATACAATTGCAAAATGGACTGATATAGTGAATAGTACTTCATATAACTATGAGGTGAGCGTACCTAGATTCAGAGCTATGGGTAAATTTAATTTCCATTTTGCGCAAAGTGATGTATTTGATGCATATACTGCGGTTGGAGCAGGATATAGCAGTTGGAAAGTAAACGTAACTACAAATGATCCTACTTATGTGGATGATACATCTTTATCAACACCAATCCCAATTGCCTTTAGATTGGCGTTAGGAGGAAGATATTTCGTTACGGATAATATCGGACTTGGATTAGAGTTTGGATTAGGTGGAGGAGCCTTAATTCACGGTGGTTTAGCCATTAAACTATAAAAATATTATAAACTGATTTATGGAGCCGCTGGATATTTCCAGCGGCTTTTTTGATGCTTTATTTTTAGGAATAGGATGAAAGTCATGTTTTTAATTCTATATATCGTTATATATTTGTGTGCATAACGAATATGGAGAATACATATCATATTAAATCGCGGTTTTGGATTTCATCTAATGAAGGAACATACCTTGGAGAAGGGAGAGTGAGATTGCTGCAAGCTATTGATAAAAGTGGTTCTATTAGTGCAGCCTCCAAAGAGCTGAATATCTCTTACCGAAAAGCCTGGAAGATGATTGATATTATGAATTCTCAAGCAAAGTCCCCTTTGGTGGAAAGACAAACCGGAGGAAAAAAAGGAGGTGGTACTGTAGTGACCTCTGAAGGAAAGAAGGCAATCTCTTCATATTTAATTTTAAAAGAAAAATGCAATGCTTTTATGGACCAGGCATTTGCTGAAATGGATTTTAACGATTAATGATACAAGATGTTTCCATAGTGATTTTGGCCGGAGGGAAAAGTTCTCGAATGGGAAGAGATAAAGGTCTCTTAAGTTGGGGAAGTCATTCGTTTATAGATCATTTGGTGGAGCAATTTGAGCGAACTACCAAAGAAATATGGATATCTGTAGCTGCGCATAACTGTAAAAGCTATGAAAAGTATCAATCAATTTTGATTCAGGATCAGTATGAAGGTTTAGGGCCATTGGGTGGAATTAATTCTGTTTTAAGTCACATCAAAACAAATTGGTTTTATGTGATTTCGGTGGATGCTCCATTGATAACTTCTCACATGCTCGAAGATCTTTGGAATAGCAAAAATGGATTCGAAGCTGTGGTATTTGAAACCGAAGGTAAAATTCATCCATTGATCGGTTTATATCATATGAATACAGGAAAAGTCTGGAAATCTGCCCTTGTGGAGAATAAATTAAAAATTACGAATCTGGTATGTCAGATGAATTATAAGTCGATTCTAGCCAATAAAGATCAAATGAATCAACTTAAAAACATTAATACACCAAAAGATTATAAAGAAGTTTTAAAAAGCTAGAAATATGAAAATTAAGATTTTATACTTCGGAGCAATTGCTGAGATCATGCAAAAAACGGCTGAGGACTTAGAAGTGGGTAAAAAGACCTGCTTGTATGAACTGAAAGGGAAGTTAGAGACCATAAATAATTCGCTGAAGGAAATGAATTTTGTACTCGCGGTAAATCAAAAAATGACTCATCAAGATGTAGAATTACAGAATGGGGATGAAATTGCTTTTTTTCCACCATTTGCTGGAGGTTGATTTTAAAGATATAAAAAGAATGGAAAAGACAAAAAAAATAAAAAACGTATTCAGAGAAGGAGCAATTACTCCTGATATGATTGCCAAGTCAATTGCAGCGCATCAATCTAAAACTCAAATTGGGGCGCATGAGATTTTTTTAGGACAGGTACGTGCAGATGAGATTGATGGTAAAGTTGTAAAAGCTATTGAGTACACGGCACACAAAGATATGGCCAATCAAACGATGCATGATATCAGAGAGTCAGCCTTTGAAAAATTTGATTTGAGTTGTATGCATATCTATCACAGTTTGGGACCAGTGAATACTGGAGAGATTTGTCTGTTTGTTTTTGTATCCTCTGCGCATAGATTGCCGGCACGAGAAGCATTGGCCTATTTGGTAGAAGAGATCAAACAAAAAGCACCAATTTTTGGTAAAGAAATATTTGAAGACGAGAGTCATCAATGGAAAGTGAATAATTAGTAGGAAATAAAAATTAATAATAGGGAATGATATAAGGATGGGGCTCATGTAGAATTGTAAATAACAACAATATGGAAATAGGAAAGCCATCAAAAATTGAATTCGATCAGGTTATTCAATTGGCAAATGCAATGAAGTTAGATGTAACCGATGCAAATCGAGAACAATTTATAATTGTCAAAGATGTCGGAGAAGTAGCCGCATTTGCACGAATATTTCCAAAAGGAAAATTGCACGAATTGGCCACATTAGGAGTGGTTAAATCTTATAGGGGGCAAGGTCTAAGTATGTTGTTGATTAATAAATTGAGAACGCTTTATCCCGAATTATATTTAGTGACTGTAATTCCGGAATACTTTAAAAAACTGGGATTTGAAGTGTCTAAAGAAATTCCCAAAGAATTAGAATCTAAATACAATCAATGCGAATTATGGCATGGCTATGGAGATCCTGTGGTCATGAAATGTGAGGCATAGAAAAGATAAAAATGGTTGATATTACAAATAAAATAAATACGCTAAGGGAAGCAACAGCTCAGGCGACTGTATCTGTTAGTTTAGAAGATACAATTACTGCAATTCAGAATAATTTGGTACCTAAAGGGAATGTGTTTGAAATGGCAAAAGCAGCTGGTTTATTGGGTGTTAAAAACACACCTTTAATATTACCTGATTGTCATCCATTGCCAATAGAATATACCGGAATAGAATATGAAATTGATGGTTTGGAGGTGCATATTCGTATGACTGTAAAAACCATTTATAAGACAGGAGTAGAAGTAGAAGCCATGCATGGTGCCAGTGTAGTGGCATTAACAATATATGACATGTTAAAGCCTATTGATAAAGGTGTAGAGATTCGAGATATCAAACTACTTAAGAAAAAGGGTGGGAAATCAGATTTTAAAGATCGTTTTAGAACAGATTTAACCGCGGCCGTAATTGTATGTTCTGATACAATTTCAGCCGGACAAAAGGAAGATAAAGCGGGTAAAGCCATAATGGCTAAATTGGAAGAGTCTCAGGTGGAAATCAAAGATTATGTGATTATTCCTGACGAAAAAGAAGATATTCAGGGAAAACTCAATACATATGTAGATCAAAACTTAGATCTGGTGATTTATACCGGAGGTACTGGATTGTCCAAAAGAGATGTGACTCCTGAGTCTATCCAGCCCTTGCTGGATATGGAAATTCCGGGAATTGCAGAGGCTATTCGAAGTTACGGGCAGGAACGGATGCCATTTGCAATGCTTTCCAGAAGTTTGGTCGGAGTAAAAGGGCAAACCTTAGTGATGGCATTACCCGGTTCGACAAGAGGAGCACAAGAATCAGTAGATGCAGTATTTCCATTTGTATTACACCTGTTTAGAATTATGAAAGGTGCCAGACATGATAACTGATCAATATAATCGGGTTCATAGTTATTTGCGTATATCTCTGATAGAACGATGCAATTTACGATGTACCTATTGCATGCCGGAAGAAGGAATTCCCTTACTGCCTAAATCACATATTATGCGAAATGAAGAAATCGTTGAGATTGCGCGTGAGTTTGTGGATCTGGGAGTTCGAAAAATTCGTTTAACCGGTGGAGAGCCATTAATGCGAAAAGGTTTAGACTTTATATTGGAAGGTTTACAAGCGCTGAACGTGGATTTGGGCATGACTACGAATGCCATTTTATTAAATCAGCATTGGGATCTCTTAAAACGTACGGGGTGTACTGCTTTAAATATTAGTTTGGATTCACTTCAGGCTGAAAAAATGAATCAGTTATCCAGGCGCAATAAGTTTGATATTATCATGGAAAATATCCATGAAACGATTCGTAGAGGTTTTGATGTAAAGATCAATGTCGTATTGTTGAAGGGAACTAATGATGATGAAATCATTGATTTTATAGAGTGGGGAAGACATTTGCCAATCACCGTGAGATTCATAGAGTTCATGCCATTTAGCGGTAACAAATGGGATTGGACAAAAGATGGGATTACACTTGAGGATGTACTGGAAGAAGCAAAAGGACACTTTGGAGAAACGAATATTGAACGCGTATCAGATGCACCAAATGATACCTCGAAAAATTACCGTGTAAAAGGTTCCATTGGGAAGTTTGCGGTCATCAGTACCGTATCCAATCCGTTTTGTGATACATGTAATCGTATTCGATTGACTGCTGATGGGAAAATGAAAAACTGTCTGTTTTCAAATTCTGAAACGGATATTCTTGGAGCCTATCGGGATAATCAGCCTTTAAAAGACGTTATTTTAAAAGGTATCTGGAGTAAAAAAGAGGCCAGAGGAGGTATGACTGAATTTGAAGACTTCGCAGATCCTGTTCAAAATCAGGAAAACCGTAGTATGATTCGAATTGGGGGGTAGTTTTATTTATCGATGGTGACTTCCTGGGTATTCTGGATTAAATCTCCGTTTAATCGAAATTTCCAGTTTTCGTAAAGTGTTACTTCTTGAGTATGTGTAGAGAACATACAGCTTTTACAATTTAAAGTGCTCTGAATTTGTGTGATTTGCACTTGAGATATGATATCCTTTCGATTAACCGTTTTTACGATTATAAATACAGGGGTATTTTCACCGTAATAGTTGTTAATGATCTTGTCTAGATTAATTTGCAACGTTCCATCTCCGGAAATAGAGTAGTACTGTTCAAGGACATTGGATTTGTCATCTTCAATGGTGACAAACGAATTATCAGTTGATTCAAAACCTGTAAAATTGATATTTAAATGGGGGGTATTTTGTACGAAGCAATCCGTTTTTTTGCAACAGCCGGAAGAGATGAATGTAATAGAGATGAGTACAATAAGTATTGAAGCAAAGCGTGTCATAAGGTTGTAATAATTTGAGTTGTAATTTAAAGTTCAAACGAATACACGTAATATGTTGGACTAAGGTTAATTTATCTGTCCTTCATCTCTAAGAAATTGAATCAGTTGAATGATTTCGTTTTTATCTGATGTGGGAAATGCATCAATAATTTCTTGATCCTTACGCTTCATTGATTTTAGATCTAGAATATGATCAATTTTTTCTTCTTTTGATTGAAGTGTGGATTCTTTTTGACGTTTGATACAAACATCACAAATGCCACAGTTTTCAGTTTCACCAATTCCAAAATACTGTAAGATGATTTTGTTACGGCACTCGTTTTTAGATGTTAAGAGTTCTATAAAGGCATCCAAACGTTGATGAGCCATTTTCTTCAGCAAATGGTAATTTTCCGGACTAATTCTTAGGTTTTGTTCCATGACTGCGTCTTCGGTAAAGGTGAGCCAGGGAACCTCTGTTTGTTCACGGTAATCAATCAGGTTTAGTTTTCGTAGTTGCCTGAAATGTTGTACAATGGTTCTTCGATCCTGTTGTGTGCGTTGTCCTAGTAAAGTTTCATTAATTACTTGAAAATCATCAAATAGACCGGTGTATGAACGTAGCAGAACTTCAATCGTTTCACCGACAATACGATCATTCAATCGGTAGTTGTATAGAGCCTTTTGCGAAGCCGTAATCATTATTCTTGAGGGTGTTCGAGCTGCATCACTCAACGAAATATAACCTTCTTTTTCTAGAAATTTAATAGAATTAAAAACAACTCCCGCTTTTAAATTATAACGCTGACAAATTTCATTGATGTGAAAAGGAAAGGAAGATCCGCCACCTGTACCTGGAGGTAATAAATAAAAATTGGTGAGTACCTTATAGATACGTTTGATCGTGTTAAGTTCCGGAAAAGATCGGTCTAAACGAGATCGGATTTCTGCCAGATCAGAATGATTAAATAAAACCATAGACCAGGCTTTATTGCCATCACGTCCGGCTCTTCCTGCTTCTTGGTAATAGGCTTCAATGGATAGTGGGAGATGGTAATGGGCTACTACACGTACATCAGGTTTGTCAATACCCATACCAAACGCATTGGTGGCACAGATAAAGGGTTTTTCATTTCTCATCCATAACATGCGCGCTTTTTCCCGATCCTGATATGAAAGTCCTCCGTGATAGAATGTGGAAGATATCCCTTGCGATTGTAACCAATCAGAAAGTTTTTTAGTGTCTTTTCGTGTATGGGTATAAACAATCCCAGCTCCATTTGTTTTTTGAAGAATTTTCTGAATTCTAATCGCTTTATTATCGGTTTGCGTAAAATAATAAGACAAATTAGGTCTGGAGAAATTCCCTTGAATCAGTTGACGATTCTTGAGTTGAAGATAGGTCCCGATATCATCAATAACATTAGGCGGAGCACTTGCTGTTAAAGCCAGAATGGGAACTTTTGGTTGTAATTCACGAAGTTTGGTCAACTTAAGATAACTGGGTCTAAAATCGAATCCCCATTGCGAAATACAGTGTGCCTCATCTATAGCAAATAAGGCAACGTTCATGACTTGAAGTCTCTGTTGGAATAATTCGGTATTTACGCGTTCAGGGGATACGTAAACAAATTTATACTTATGATATACGGCATTTTCAAGTGCAATATCCACTTCTCGATAACTCATTCCGGAAGTAATAGCAATTGCAGAAATTCCATTTTTTTTGAGATGACTGACCTGATCATTCATCAACGCAATTAAAGGAGAAATCACTATAGTAACCCCATCCAACGTCATCCCGGGAACCTGATAACAAATAGATTTACCACCTCCGGTTGGAAGTAAAGCAATGGTATCACGAGTATTTAAAATACTCGTGATCACTTTTTCCTGATCTGGTCTAAAATCCGGGTAATTCCAGTATTTCTGAAGTATTTCCCGTGCTTTATTTATCATATATCCACCTTCAATGTATTATTCTAATACAATTTTAAAGGTTTGTGTGCTATTCTGATCAGAAATATTTAAAATATAAACTCCTTTTGCATGTTGACTCAAATCAAATGGAACATTTGTTTTTGACCTGCTTGATTGAACTGTTTTCTCTTTTATGGTTTTTCCAGACACATCAGTAATTCTAATTTGAATAGGATGATTGGTTTTAATATTGGTAAATACCACATTAACTATTCCAGGAGAAGGATTTGGATATATGGAAATATCCTGTTGTACAAAGTTGAAATCAGAAACGGATGTTACTTTTAGGTTCACCTGAGCAGTTCCTTTACACCCTTTCGTATCTTTAACATACACATTGTAAACTCCGGAAATCAATCCCGTATAAACACTATCTGTCTGGAATGTGATATTGTCTAAACTGTATTCATATGGAGGGTTACCACCTGAAACATGAAGGGTAATAGATCCGTCATTTGAAACATTCGTGGTTGTTGGAATTATCGAATCAACAATTGAAATCTCTCCTGGAGCTGTTACCTGTATTAGCTGTGATGTGCCTACACAATTACTATCATCTCTAACGTAAAATGTATAATATCCCGTATCTAATGAAGAGAAGATGTTATTGGTACTCCAATTAATACTATCTGCGCTTAGCAATAAATTCCCGGACCCTCCAGAAGCGGTAAGTGTCACTATACCATCCGCATTTCCATTGCAGGTCACGGGAATTACCGTTTCTTGAAAAGCAAAGGTATCCGGACCAACTAAATCGAAAGGCACTTCGGCAATACAGGTTCCATTTTTAATAAAAACGGAATGATTTCCCGGAGTAAGCTGTGAAAATGTATTGGAACTTTGGTAGGTTCCTTGATCTAATTTGTAGCTATAGCTTGTGGTATTCCCCCCAATAGCTTGTACCATCACTTGCCCTGAAGCATCTTCCGGACAAGTAAAATTTCCTGTAAGTGAGGTGATACCAGTTAAACCCGAACAAGTATCGGAGAGCTGAATATGTGCAATTCTGGTACTCCAACTTGAAGCCGCATTATATTCTCCGGTAAACCAGAAAGTAGAATCATCGGCTGGATCAATAGTCATTGCCGCATAATCACCATAACGATTACTTTGATTCGCTGCAGTTCCAGCTACAATAGCTTGTTCCGGTAATGTCATCACTCCTGATGAATCAGAAACATTCCTGCCGGTATACCTAAGCGAAGGAAAAGTATTTGGCCCCGCTACTGAATAGGCTAGACAAATGGAGCCGTTGGAATTAATTTCTATCGAAGCCATCCATCGGTTCTCGGTGGTAGGAGAGTAGGTGCCTTCTTGATATAATGACCAGTCTGTTGTTGCTGTTTTTCTAAATTCATACCATCTGATTCCGGCTCTATCGTTCCCATCAATATCTGTGACATGACATGCGACCATAGATTCGTATAAACCAAAGTTTCTATAGTTCATGCGATTCATCAAAACTTCTCTTAAAGGGTCTAATTGTACAGAAGAACCTTTTTGCGCTATGGCAGAAAAGGAAAAGTAACCATTTAAGTCAGAATCAAAATCGGCTACTGAAATAGTTTTAGAACCTACAAATGCCGAATTATTTACATTATTAAAGTCTGGCGTAAACTCCCAGTATTCCAAATAATCTGAAAATGGATCAGCGCTACCCGGGTAATGGGCCTCGTCATCTACATGTCTCCAAAATGTAGCGGGACTCGGAACTGCAGGTAAAGATGTGCCATCAAAAGTCATAGGAGTCAAAGTTTGGAATCCATAACCCGATAAATCGTTTACAGATTGACGTATCATATTTGCTGGAGCACCGACCAACATGGAATCTCTTTGAAAAGCATAAATGGCGCTGGTGTTTTCATTGGAAGTACAATAGTAACCACTTGGCCAAACCGAATATTTTGGATAATCCGGGAAATTCACTGCTTGAAAAACATAAGTATGGAAATTCCCCATTGGGTCATTCGTTACCGATACCGCTACCAAAAGTCTGTTTCCAGATGAGGAAAACTCACTTAAAAACCATCTTTCTGCCAATTGATCATACATCACGATCGGATCTCCTAATCCTGAAAAACCGGTAAACAAGTTATCGAAACTAAGATTTCCTGTTACAGAATTCCCGCTTTTATCATAAACATTATAAATGGCACCTCCGGCAGCATTTACCATTTGAATGACATATTGATTTCCTGCTGCTACGCATGGATCAGGTGGATTTACATTGGTGAATCCAATACCATTAAATGATTGTAATAGTGTGGATGTAGGAACTCTTTGCGTACCCACACCTTTATTAGGATTCCATAATGGATCAATTTTAGGATATAAATTACGTTCTACAGGACTCACTCTGTTTCTATCCTTAAAGTTTTCGATCTCATAATATTCTTGTGGAGTAGGTGTGTTGCTTTCAGGAACAGATATTTGATCTGGTTTTGCAATTCCCAGATACTGTCCTTTAATCATCATTAAATCACCAGATTTCTCATTTTGTTGCGCATTCACAAACGAAATTGAAATTCCGGCAATAAATAGTAAAATATATCGTAGCATAGATTTTGTTTTGAACGGTAAATATAGCATTCTAGATGGCTTTTACATAATTCATTTTTAAGTACATTGCGTATTCAATTCACAATCAATATTAATTGGAAAAAGTACATTACCTGAAACAGTCAAAAATCCTGCTTACAGCAATTTTGTGTTATTGCTCTATCTCAGTATTTGCAGGTGGAATCAAAGGAACCTTATCCAACTCAAGAGGAGAAGTTTTGCCTTATGCGACTATCTATATTAACGAAATCCAATCCGGAACAACAACCAATCAAAGTGGGTATTTTGAAATTATTCTGGCGCCTGGAACGTACAACATGGTGTTTCAATATTTGGGATATCAAACGATTTCAAAACGTGTCACAGTTGGAAATGATTTTGTTACTCTGGATGTGACCTTGCAAGATAAAAGCGTAGAATTAAGGTCGGCAACCATTTATGCAGGGAAGGAGGATCCAGCATATACTTTGATGCGTAAAGCGATAGCGAAAGCTCCCGTACATTTACAAGAATTAAATTGGTATACGGCTCAGGTGTACATGAAAGGCTCCGGAAGGGTTATAGACGCACCATTTTTTATTCGTAAAAAACTGGCGGAAGAAGGTTTTGATTCGACTACAGCTTACATTTCGGAAACGGTAACCAATGTAAGATATGAGAGACCCAACACCTATAAACAGGAGGTAATATCCACGCGAACCAGTGGTTCCAGTAATAATTCCGCTCAAAATAGTTTTGTGTTTAGTTCATTTTATCAACCTGAAATTGCAGGAATGGTATCTCCGTTTTCTAAAAAAGCCTTTAGTTATTATCGATTCAAATACATCGAATCGTTTGAAGACAGAGGGTATACGATTAATAAAATCCAGGTAGTTCCGCGTTCCAATGGAGATAATGTTGTAGAAGGGTATCTGTATTTAGTAGAAAATGACTGGAATATTTATCGAATCAATTTTGTGACGTATAACGAAGGAATAAAAGTTTGGATACGTGGGGTATATGCTCCTATTAAACCAAAAATATGGCTTCCCGTAACTTTAAAATTTGATGTGACCGGTTCCTATTTTGGTGTAGATTTCGAGTACAATTATTTGGCTACTGTTGGAGATTATGTCGTAGAGGTAAACCCTGATCTGAATTGGGATATTGAGATTATTGATGAAAAAATTGATAAAGATCTGGCTAAAGAAATAGAAAGGTTGGATAAGGAAATGGACGAACGAGCCGAAGGACAAAATGGGGCAGAAGCTACAAACTCGGATAAGAAAAGCGCAAAAGTGACTCGAAAGCAATTGAAAAAAATGCTGAAAGAGTATGAAGAGCAGGTGGATGAGGAGTTTGAAGAAGAAAAAGATGTAGTGATAGACTATAATTTCACCATAGATTCGATGGCCAATAAAAAGGATTCAGCCTATTGGGCCACGGTACGTTCAGTTCCATTAGATTCTCATGAAGTTAGGGGGTATCAAAAGCTGGACAGTATTATGGTAGCGGAGATTGAAGAGGAAAAAAATGATTCGATTAAGAAATCTTCATTTTCGCCTCTTTCATTGATCTTTGGTGGACATACATTTAAACTTAATGATTCAAGTAGCCTTAATGTTTCAGTTCCAATAAGTTTTAATACAGTGGACGGTTTCTTATTAGGAGCGAGGTTAAGATACCGATATAAGTTTCAGGATTCCACTTTATTTCAGGCAACTGGTGAAACACATTATGGATTCTCCAGAACAACTCTTCTTGGACAGTTGCATATGAGATATATTTATGGAGAGCGTTTAAAGCGAGGTTCTTTTGAGTTAAGTGGTGGTAAAATGGATGTGCAGATTAATGGGGATGAACCTATTAGTCCGTTGTTGAACTCCTTTACATCGTTGTTTATGCAGGATAATTTTATGAAACTGTATCAGAAGCAATATGTGAAGTTCAGATGGGCGCAAAATCTGACAACGAAATGGAAAGTTGAGGCTTCTGTTCAATATGCGGAACGCCAGCAATTAGAGAATACGACAGATTTTACTTTTATTAAATATCATAATCGTGGATATACTTCTAATATTCCCCAAAATGAGGAATATAGCGGATATACCCATGTAACAAAATCAGAGTTATTAAATCTGGATTTTAAAACCGAATTCAGACCCTGGCAAAAAATTTATGTAAGAAACGGAAAAAAGAGGTTGAGAGATCATTCTTCGCCAACTTTATGGTTGAGATATCAGCATGGTATCCGCTCTGAAAATGATTTGGGAGGGTTTTCCGATTATAGTTTAGGAATCAAACATTATCTAAAGGTGAGGGGTGCCAGAAGGTTAAGAGTTAATGCCTATGGTGGAATTCGTGATTTTAGAGGAGATACCTCCCATGTGGATTTTATTGATTTTGTTCATTTTAAAGGTAATGAGTCACCATTTGTAAATTCTAATCCAGCAACGCAATATAGAATGTTGTCTTACTACGGTAATAGTACGGCTGATGCTTATGCTTCCGTATTATTAAACTATGAATTTAGAAAGTTGCTGCTCACACAATTGTTTTTTGTAAGAATGACTGGGGTAAAAGAGAATTTATTTGCCAATTATTTATATACCAGTTACAATGATTTCCACTACGCGGAGTTCGGATATACTTTAGATAATTTGTTTAGGATTTTTAGGGTAGAGGTAGTGACCAATACTTTGGATGAGCCGTTTTCGAATTGGGCGGTCAGATTTGGAGTGACGACCAATTTCTCTTTTGAATGATTATCTAATTTTGTGGTGATGAAAGAGGAATGCTGCAATATTGGAGATATCGTCCAGGAGTTTTATACCTATTTGAAAGCATATGTAATAAAAAAGGTAGGAGATGAACATGTGGCAGAAGATATTGTGCAGGATGTGATGCTGAAATTGGTGGAATCTCATGAAAAGTCTACAGAGATTGAGAATATCAAAGCCTGGCTTTTTCAAGTAAGTAGAAATACCATATATGATTATTATAAGAAGAGTAGAATAGAACTTGAAGTTGGTGAATCATTAGAAGAGGATGATGATCCGTTTTCAAAAATTGTAGTTTCTGATTATATCATTCCAATGATAAAGTTATTACCTACAGAATATGGTCGTCCGTTAATGTTAAGTGATATTGATAATATTCCACAGAAAGACATTGCAAAACATTTAGGCTTAGGAGTTTCTGCAACCAAGATGCGTATTCAGAGAGGTCGAAAAAAACTACATAATCTATTTATCGAGTGTTGCAATATCGAGTATGATAAAAACGGAAACTTTATAGGGTGCACTATTAAAAACTCATGTGAACCTCTTCACAAAATCTCAAAAGAAATAAAAAATAAATCGCTGTAAAACTGATACTTATATCTAAAGTGATAAAATAACTCTAAAATTCTGTGTCTTTTGTGGCTAATCTAAGACTTCATTACAAAATGAAAATCTTAAAGACATGAAAACAACAGAAATTAAAATATTGCACTCTTCTTGTTGCGCAGTAGGATCACCAATTAAATCTCATATTGAGAGCATAGCAAAGAAGAACAATCTAAAAGTTCAAATTGAAGAACTGTCTGAATTGGAAGATACTATGGTATATGGGACCATGATATTTCCTTCAATAGTTGTAAACGAAAAAGTGTATGACTATAAAAAATATTGGACAGAAGAAAAATTGTTATCTATCATATAATCAAAAGCTATGGAAAGGTTTACAGAGTTACTTTCAAAAGTGGCTGATTATTTGGTATATGATCTTTTGGGTCTTGTAGAACAGAGTCTGTTCGGAAATGCGCTTCATTATTTTATTATCGGTTTCACTGAGATCATTATTCTGGTGATTCTAGTAACCTATTTTATGGGGATCGTAACGAGTTATTTACCGATGGATCGTATTCGTTTGTATTTGGAACGAAACAAAAAATCTGGACTAGGTAACTTTTTAGCTGCATTACTAGGAGCTGTCACCCCATTTTGTTCGTGTTCGTCTATTCCTCTTTTTGTGGGAATGATGCAGGCCAGAATTCCATTAGGTATTGCCTTATCGTATTTGATTACATCACCATTAGTAAATGAAATTGCGATAGCCATATTTTGGGTCTCATATGGCTGGAAAATTACGGTTATATACGTAGTGTCAGGAATTGTTCTAGGTGTAGTAGGTGGTATTGTTCTCGAGAAATTGGGGATGTCCAAATATGTGGCAGAATGGATTAAGCAATTGGGAGAGCATAAAGTAGAGAATGTTGAAGACAAAAGGTCTTTTTGGGAGCATTTACCTGAAATTCAAGCTGAAGCCAAAACCACACTAAAAAAGTTGGTTCCATATATTTTCATTGGTTTAGCGATTGGATCATTTATCCATGGATATGTTCCGGAATCGTTTTTTGAAACTTATATATCCAAATCAAATCCATTGGCAGTGCCATTAGCAGTTTTACTGGCGATCCCTTTATACATTGATGCAGTGGGTGTGCTACCTATTATAGAATCTCTGGTTGATAAGGGAGTACCTCTAGGTACTGCCATTGCTTTTATGATGGCATCCATTGGTTTGTCTTTTCCGGAGGCACTATTACTTAAAAAGGTGATGCAGAAAAAGCTCATTATCGCATTCTTTTCTACGATAGGTATAGGAATGATCTTATCAGGTTTTTTCTTTAATCTCATTTTTTAAATCTCAATTATGAAATCATTTATATCATCTATGAGTGCTGTGTTTGTAGCACTCACAGCTTGTACTTGTTGTATTGGGCCGTTGATGTCTTTGGCTGGAATATTGGGAGTTACAGCCTCACAATTGATATGGTTATCAAGTATAAAAAACTACTTAATAGCATTTAGTTTACTCTCCATTAGTTATAACCTGTACCGTGCATATTTCCCCAAAAAACAAAACGAATGTTGTGAGTTGGATGCGTACCAGGAGTTTTCCAAACTCAATAAAGCAGAAAGAAAAACAGTATCGTTTTTTCAATCGAAAACCTTTTTGTGGAGTGTCGCAATACTCACCATTCTCATCTTAATATTTCCATATATATTCAATTAATTTAAAGTCAATGAAAAATTTAAAAACAATAGCTTTTATCGCCACAGCAATGTGGTGCACAGTTCCTGAAATAGGAATGAGCCAAACCCATGAGAAAACAGAAGTATCAAATAAAATTGTCCAAAAGACTTATCGTTTAAAAGGATTTAAACAATCATGTTGTTCCGGGATCATTAATTTCTCATTAGAAGAAGTAGAAGGATATATCAAGTCTGAATTTGATTTAAAGCATCAGCAGGTTACAGTATTCTATGATGAAAGTAAATGTACGGAAGAACAAATAAAAGCCGCAATAAATCAAACTCCGTATAAGATATTGGAACAAGTAGAGTAGTAATCTATATTTTGTTATAAACTAAAAAAGCCCGACCAAATGGTCGGGCTTTTCTTTTATCTTGAAAGTAAACTACTGTAAAGTAATTTTCTTTTGTAGGTCATCAATATAACCTCTAAAACGTTTATCTGTATCAATGAGGTTATTAACTGTTTTACAAGCGTGTAATACTGTTGCATGATCTTTTCCTCCAGTATGTGCTCCAATGCTTGCCAAAGAAGCTTTAGTCATTTGTTTAGAGAAGAACATCGCAATTTGTCTGGCCTGAACGACTTCACGTTTTCTGGTTTTAGATTTCAATAATTCCATTGGTAGGTTGAAATAATCACAAACTACTTTTTGGATATATTCAATAGAAACCTCACGTGCCGTATTCTTCACAAATTTGTCAATCATTTGCTTAGCTAAATCTAATGTGATTGACTTTTTGTTCAATGAAGACTGCGCAATCAAAGAAATCAAAGCTCCCTCCAGTTCACGCACATTGGTGTTGATAGAGTAGGCCAGGTATTCTACAACCTCTTTTGGAAGTTCGATACCTTCCGTGTACATTTTCTTTTGAAGAATTGCAATTCGCGTTTCTAAATCTGGAGACTGTAAGTCTGCATTTAATCCCCATTTAAAACGAGATAATAAACGTTGTTCCACACCTTGCATTTCAATTGGTGGCTTATCTGCAGTTAATACCAATTGTTTTCCTGACTGGTGTAAGTGGTTGAAAATATGGAAGAATACATCTTGCGTTTTTTCCTTACCAGCGAAGAACTGAACATCATCAATAATCAACACATCAATCATTTGATAGAAGTGGATGAAATCATTGTGTGTGTTGTTTCTAACCGACTCAATAAACTGTTGTGTAAATTTCTCAGAAGAAACGTATAAAACAGTTTTTTCAGGATGGTTATGTTTAATCTCTAAACCTATAGCTTGTGCTAAATGCGTTTTACCTAGTCCAACACCACCGTAAATAAACAACGGGTTGAAAGAAGTTCCTCCTGGTTTATTTGCTACTGCAAAACCTGCTGAACGTGCCAAACGGTTACATTCACCTTCCACGTAATTCTCAAAAGAAAGATTGTGGTTTAACTGAGAATCCACAACAACCTTCTTCAAACCTGGAATAATAAACGGATTTTTTATTCCACGTGCGCCTATTTCCATAGGAACTGAGATCGCTGGGTTTCGTGCAGCTGACCTGTTACTGGCAGGAACGGTTACCTGAGTAGGCTTCTTATTAGAAGACACCGAATTTTCCATTATAATACTATAATCTAAAGTACCACGAGGACCTAACTCCTTCTTAATGGTTTTCTTTAATAAAGTAATATAATGCTCCTCTAGCCACTCATAGAAAAAAGGACTAGGAACTTGAATTGTTAATGTGTCGCCTTTTAAGTTAACCGCTTTAATAGGTTCAAACCAAGTTTTAAAACTTTGAGGACTCACGTTGTCCCGAATAATGTCTAAACACTTGCTCCAAACGTCTTCATAAATTTTGCCCATTACTGCACTCCTGTATTAATGTAATATTTAATTAATAAAAAATAAGGAATTGAACTTTTAGTTTTTTATCTCACCCCCACAGTATAGATATTGACTCCCGTAATTCAAATTCGCTAACAAAAATTGAGATAAAAAAGTTTAAAAAAAAATCAATTCGCTATTGTATTTTAAGAAATATTTAACCTGTATGATTCGATCAGTTAACGATATTTCTTGAGTTCTTTATAGACCAACTACTTAACGGTTGTTAATAACTTTATGAACATATTTTAAACAATTTTATCCACACAAATAAAAGACAGATAAATTAGTCTTTCACTTAAATAAAATTTTGAATTTTTGTTTTTCAAGATTGGTTTTCGAAAGTACGGAAATTTTAAAGAAAATTGTTAATATGTTTATTAAAGAAATAAAGATTCGTGTAAGATATGCAGAGACAGACAGAATGGGCTATGCATATTACGGGAATTATGCAACTTATTTCGAGGTTGCAAGGGTGGAGACAATGAGGGAGTTAGGAATCAGCTACCGCCAATTAGAAGATGACGGAATAATTTTGCCGGTGGCAGAATTGAACATAAAATATAAAAAGCCGGCATATTATGATGACGAAATACGAATACGTGTAAAGATTCAGGAAATGCCAAAAATTCGTTTTGGGTTTAATTATGAAACGTACAATGACAAAGGAGAGTTACTTAATACAGCATATACTGAATTGGTATTTGTTAACAAATTAACAGGTCGCCCTATGAAAATTCCGGAACACATACAAAAATTGATTGAACCACATTTTGAGGTATAAAAAAAGGAGGAATAATTCCTCCTTTTTTGCTTTTGTTGCTATTCGATCTTAAGGTATCTAAAACCGATTTAATACTTTAATATTTTAAACGTTTTAGATTCAGTTACTGAAACCACCTTATATATATACGTTCCCGAATTAAATTGTTCTGGTGAAACTTCTATTTGGTTCATTTGCGATTGACCAGAATAAATAAGTTTACCTTGAATATCATAAACGAAAAGATCAAAATCCGAAGCGGCATAAATATTTAATGTCCCGGAATTCGTTGCAAATTGTTCGGAATTGGTATACACGATTTTTGAATCATTTTCAATTGGAGTTATGCTCACCATAAAATCGGGACGGCTTACGCTACATGAGCTAATCATTCCTTTATCTTTAAAAGTCCAGCATATTTCACCGTAATAAGCGCCATTATTCATTGTAGCATCAGTTTGAATGAATATTTGAGCCGCCTGAGCCATGGTCATATTACTTGAAAAGCTAAAAGCAGCCTGCAGTGCAAGTGCTGTAGTTGCATCTCTTCCAATATTACGTTCTATTCTCATCAAAGCAGAACTCCACATAGGTGCATCCGCATATAAATTGAATTGTAAATCAGCAGGATATTGGGCAGAAGAAGTAGTCATACGTCCATTCCAGTATTCGTTATGCCCATCCCAATTGTAGACATATAAGTCCTGATAAGAATCGTAAGTACTGGAATAGGATGCTGCAAGATAATCTCCAAAGGCCTCATCCATTGCAGATCTTTCAGTTCCAAAATTTGTATTTGGAGTTGCACTATGCATAATGGCGTGGGTATATTCATGAATGATGACATCAGCATCTTCCGCATCGTCTACACCGCCAGTTCCAAAAATAATGGATGGAGGAGTAGTACTCGCATTAAATACTGAATTATCGGCACCATTAAAGCCATGACAATCTACCTCAATCTGGTAGTTGACCAAATTGGTGAAACCTAATGATTGAATATATTTCTGTTGTTTGGTTAAATGATAAATAACGTTAACGTCTTCAAAACCGGATTCAGATCGATCAAAGTAAAAGAAAGGTGTGCCGGAGGTTACGGGGTTCGTAAGCGGGGGAGAAAGTGTTACCAGTTTTACGTAATCATTTTCCAGGTAAAACGTACCATTGTCATAAGTAATATCGATGTCTACGGTATCTCTTGTCGCATCCAAATAAGAATTGGTTGCATCACCATTATCTACATAGTTCCCACCATATACCGTATTGGCTTTGGTAATGGGGTCTGGTCTGAATACCAATGCTTTGGCAGTAGTGTCTTGTGGTGCAAAATGCGATGTGCGTTCCAGTTGGTAAATTGAGGCATATTGGTCAAATAATTCTTCATACACCAATCCATCAGGGTTTCGATATTGAATGCGGTTACATTTTACATATTGTTCATCGACAATAGCCCAAACCGGAGTTTTTGAAATAATTTCTTTATCTGAAGAAATTAAGTCTGAAGTTTCTATAAGTTCTGTTGTGACGGAACTAGTTGTAGTTTGAATGTTTTGTAGTGCATTAAAAACTGAAATAACTTGTCCTGAATTATTCACATTGAGTTTCAGTATGGCCTGATACACTTCAAATCCTTCGTAGGTTTGAATAAAAGTATAATGAACGCCATTGGGGCTTTTTATTTTATGTAGCAGTTTAAGGTTGTTTTTATCATTTTCTGAGAACTGTTTCAGTAAATAATCATGGGCTTCACGCGAATTATTGATAACCATTTCGTTTTGTGGAATGGAAAGTTGACTTTTTATTGGATAGTCCTGTTGTGACCCGTTGTGATCATTTTTCTGACCAAAAACCAGAAGGGAGGGGAGTAGTATAAACGTTAAGATGATTTTTTTCATAATTCAATTTCTTCAATATTCAGACGATGCAATTTAGTGAGAATTTGATGAACTTGCTCAAAATATTTTAAACGAATTGAAATTTCCAATTGACAAGTTTCACGAAAGTCCTGTTTCAATATACGAATTCCAGATTGTTTGGTTTGTCGCATAACCTCACTCATAAGCTCATATGGGAAGGTTAATCGTAATCCTTTTTGTAGATATAATTCTTGAATATCTCCCGCTTCAATAGCTTCTTTAGCAGCAGTTTTATAAGCATTAATTAAACCACTAACACCAAGTTTAGTGCCGCCAAAGTATCTAACCACAGCGATCAATGTGTTATGTAATCCATAAGATTGAATTTGCCCCATAATAGGAGGTCCGGCAGAATTATGAGGTTCTCCATCATCACTCCATTTGTGCTCAATCTTAGTAGTACCCAAAGTCCAGGCATAACACACATGACGAGAAGCATAATGTAATTTTCGAAGTTCCTGTAGTCTTCGGTCAATGTCTTCTTTTGATTTTACCGGATAGACATATCCAAAATGCTTAGACCCTTTGTCTTTGAAAAGGCTTTCAGATACACCGGATGGTTCTTTGTAAACATCGTTAATTGTTTGACTCAATTTTGATTCGTTTTTGATACAAATGATTTAAAAGAAAGTGAGCTATTATTCCCACAATTGTTGATCCAAATAGGATAACGAATATGGCTCCATTTTCGCTTTGAATAACAAGATTTGTTTCCAGAAAAATATAGAGGCCACTGGCATATGTTGCACATAGAGGAATTAAAAGGTGAATGGCTTGAATCACATAAGGATTAACCTCCCATTTTAGTAGGTAAATTAGGACCCAAAGACTAAAAACAAATAAGGTGATCCACAGAACGATGGCCATGATATCTAACTTTTTTTGCTTGATATTCTCCAGTTGTCTTTCCTTTTCATTTAAGATGTTATTCAGATTCATTTCATGTTGGATCAAGGCCAATTGACTTTCTTGCGTTTGCGAGATTTCTATTAAACTATCACTAAGATGAATATAATCTTTATAATACTTTAAGGCATTTTGATAATTCTTTGCGTCATTCTCAATCATATGCAACTCATCTAAAGAAACCATTTTTTCTTCCCAGTATTTCATCTCGTTGGCATAACCCAGGGCACTTACTGCAAACGCTCTTGCTTTCACGATATTGTGGCTTTTACGTTCCAGTTCAGACATGTTGTTTAAAGAAACGATATGCTGACGTTTGTTTGGAAGTTGCGCACTCATTTCAAGAGCCATATTGAAATAATACCGTGCTTCTTCCAGTTTGTCTTGCGAGAGATAGGCGGCTCCCAGGTTAGAATACGTTCGTGTTTTGGCCAAATCATTACTGACTTCGCTTTGATATAATTCTAAAGCTTTAAGAGTATAATTAATGGACTTTTGAAAATGGCCTAATCGTTCGTGTGCAGCCCCTAGATTAGAGTAGATAATTGCTGTTTCTTCATATTCTCTACGTTGTAAAGCCAAAACAAGTGCTTGCTCGTTGGTGTGAATACATTCTTCATATTTACCTTGATCGTAGTAAATCGTTGAGATATTGATTAAGCTGGAACTCAATGAACTCGAATCCGGATTTTGTTTTCGGATTTCCAGAGACTGATTGTAATAATCCAAAGCTTTGGAATTATCATATAAAGCAGCATAGGCGGTACCTAAATTGCTGTATACTTTAGATAATCGAATTGTGTTATCTTGCTCTTTAAACATTTTTTTAGCAATGTTTAATTCATTAATGGCTTGAGCGATCTGACTATTTAAATAATAATAAACCCCCAGATAACTATGTGCAATAGCCAATCCTTCTTCATCATGATGTGCTTTAAAAACATCTATGGATGATTTCACAATGGAATGAAATTTTTCTAAATCTTCGTATTTAATCATCCATCCCAATTCCAATTGAAGTTTTGCAAGTTCAACCTGATCGGACGTTTTTTGAATTTGGAGTTTAATCTGTTCTATTTTATCATGTGAATTTGCTTGAACCACAAAGTTTGAGGAGAATAAAAAACAGCATAGTATGAGTGATAGGAGTTTATTCATATATCAGGATTTCGTTATCGTATAGTTTAGTACAGTTGTTAAAGGTTCCGGGGAGTGGAGGAGCGGCAATCCCATGGTTTAAAGATTTTTGAGATTTAATGATATACGCTGTATCATACAATTGCTGATCTATAAATTGTTGTAGGGTGTGCGTACCACCTTCAACCAGCAATGATTGGATATTATGATTCCATAAATAGGATAAAATAAAGTTTAAAGTTTTTTCCTTTTCTGGAATCTGAATAAATTCAATGTGACTGGCAATTTCCGATTTTTTTCTATTAAAAATGAGGGTATTAATCTCATCATGGAATAGGTTCAATGAATCAGAGAGTTCCAGATTTGAATCAATAATAATTCGCATAGGATGTTGACCATCCCATTTTCTGGTGGTTAATGATGGGTTATCCAATAATGCGGTGTTTTTACCAATAAGAATCCCATCCGATTGACTTCTAAGTTGGTGCACCCATCTGGATGCTGATGAATTGGATATCTTTTGTGCAGGAATGGAATCATCAATTCTATGATGATCAATATAACCATCGGATGACTCAGCCCACTTTAAAGTAATATACGGACGTTTTTTTTGGTGGAAGGTATTGAAGGTTTTGTTCAAATTATTAGACTCTTCTTCTAAAACTCCGGTGATAACTTCAATACCTGCGTTTTTAAGTTTGGCAATTCCATTACCGCATACTTTAGCATTAGCATCTATAGCTGCAATAACAACTTTTGGGATTTGATGCTTGATAATGAGGTCGGCACAGGGAGGTGTTTTTCCAAAATGAGAGCAGGGTTCTAAACTGACGTAAATGGTGGCTTTTTTAAGAAGGGATTTATTAACCACCGAATTTATAGCATTTACCTCGGCATGTGGTCCTCCAAATTTTTGATGAAACCCTTCGCCAATGATTTGATTATCAACAACGATAACCGCACCCACCATTGGATTAGGTGAAACAGTACCATGGCCAAGTTTGGCCAATTCCAAACAACGTTTTATATAAGATTCGTGATTGATAATATTGTGTGTTAATTATACCAAATGTATGTTTTTTGTTAGAATATGGGTGTTAGTTTTGTACAAAATCAACGGGTAAATTTGAACACCTCCAAGAGGTTTAAATTTCTATCAATTTGAGGTTAAATGATGAAGATGCCAAATAATAAATTTGAGTCGGTGATTCAGTATTTCCATCTGAAACTGGATGCTCTGTATGATTCAAATGAAGTAGAGAGTTTTTTTTGGATTTTAACCGAAAGCGAATTGAATAAATCACGTTTGGATTATTTAAAAGATCCTAACATTCGTATGTCAGAAAGTCAACTATTGACATTCATACGTTTTTCAAGAAGACTCGCTACATTTGAACCTGTTCAGTATATTGTTGGAGAAACCGATTTTATGGGAAATACTTTTGAAGTAAACCCCAGTGTGTTGATCCCTAGACCGGAAACGGAAGAATTGGTGCAGTGGATTTTGGATACTGTATCTCCTGTTCGAAAAGATGTAAATGCTTTGGATGTTGGAACAGGAAGTGGTTGTATCCCGATATCGTTAAAACTATTTGCTTCCGGATGGCATGTGGGTGGCATTGATATTATGAAGGACGCTTTAGAAGTAGCAAAACGAAATGGAGAAAGAAATAAAGCAGAAATTGAATGGATACAGAAGGATGCTTTAAATCTGGAGGTGCAAAAAGAGGTGTATGATGTGATTGTGAGTAATCCACCATATGTTTTACAAAATGAAAAAGATCAAATGAGATCTAATGTATTGGATTATGAACCACATACGGCATTATTTGTGGAAGACACTGATCCATTGATATTTTATAGGAAGATATCTGAATGGGCCATTGCAAGTTTAAAAAATAAGGGGTGGCTCTTTTTTGAGATTAACCAGAAGTATGGATCAGAGCTTATTGAAATGTTGAAAAACAAAGGTTTTAATGAAGTGCAGTTGAGAAATGATATTTTCGATGTTCCACGAATGATTAGAGCCAGGAAGTAAATGAAAAGACTTTTAGGAATAATATTATGGTGTATATCACTACCGTTAATCGCTCAGGATTTTGGCGCGACTGCTGATTCTATAGAAGAAGCGCGTATCATGAATGAGTTTTATTATAAAACCAAATTCCAGGTACGCTTAGCCCATGAAAGAACATTGTTGACCAAAGATGTTGATATTAAGATTAATACATTACGTGTGGGTTTTCAATTTAAACGTCATTATAAAGTAGGCTTACAAGGGTTTATCAGTAGAAATTATCAAATCGAAGCAATTGAAGAGCCTGAAGTGTCCTATTACAACGCTGCAATTGTGGGATATGGAGCTTATTTCGAATATGTGTTTATAGAAAACTACAGATATTATTTAGGAGCTCCGGTAACCTTGTCAACCGCTTGGGTGAGTGGTTTAGCTCATGATCAAAATGACAAGAGGATAGATGAATATGATTGGACTTCAAATAAATTTGGTGTATTTTCATTAGGAGCATCAGGAGGGTATAGCATCAATTACTGGCTTTCAATTTTCGCTGGGTTAGGGTATCGCTTTTCCTTTAGTAAAGATCAATCTGAAAACGAGTTATTGACGACACCATTTTACTCTTTTGGGGTGCGTGTACAATTTGGACATTTTATCAAAACAGTATTTAACCATCAGGAAGTCAATAAAATGAAAGCCATTTATTTCAGAGATAAAAATACGTGGCGCGCAAAAAAATTTAAATCAAAACATCCCAATTTGTAATCGTAATTAGAAATATGGTAGAATCAGAAATCAAAAAACTTCGCGAAGAATTAGCTCGACATAATCATTTGTACTACATAGAAAGTAGACCGGAAATAAGTGATTATGATTTTGATATGATGCTCAATAAACTCATTGAATTGGAGTCCAAACATCCTGAATTTGATGATCCCAATTCTCCCACCAAACGTGTAGGAGGAGATATTACCAAGTCATTTCAAACGGTAAAGCATGACGTACCTATGCAGTCATTGGGAAATTCGTATTCGGAATCGGAGATTGAAGACTTTATTTCACGAATTCAGAAAGAGCTGGAAAGTGAGTCGGTAGAGTTTGTGTGTGAGTTAAAGTATGATGGGGTGGCTATTGCCATTAAATACGAAAATGGAAGTTTTAAACAGGCTATAACCAGAGGGAATGGAGTACAGGGGGATGATGTGTCTAATAACGTGAGAACAATCCGTTCTTTGCCCTTAAAGCTGAGAGGAGATTACCCCAATAGTTTTGAAGTACGTGGTGAAATTATGTTTTCCAATGCCGCGTTTGAAAAACTAAATCAGGAAATGATTGCTAATGGGGATCAACCTTATGCCAATCCAAGAAATACAGCATCAGGTACATTGAAATTACAAGACTCAGCTATTGTAGGGCAACGAGGATTAGAATGTTTTATATATAGTACAATTAGTGATCAGATTGATGCGCAGGATCATTTTGCTTCGGTAATGCATTTGAAAGATTGGGGGTTTAGAGTTCCTCCAACGGAAAAAAAGCGCATTGAGATTTGTAAGAACAAACAAGAGATAATGGATTTTATTCATTATTGGGAAAAAGAACGTTTTAATCTGCCATTTGCCATTGATGGAATTGTGATTAAAGTGAACAGTTTTGAACAACAAAGATTGTTAGGTAGTACAGCAAAGGCACCCAAATGGGCCATATCCTTTAAATATCAGGCCGAACAAGCGGAAACCATTTTAGAAGATATCGTTTTACAAGTAGGAAGAACAGGAGCGATTACGCCAGTGGCACATTTAGAACCGGTTTTACTTGCCGGAACCATTGTAAAACGCGCGTCTCTTTTTAACGAGGATTATATTCAAAAATTGGACTTAAGAATTAATGATACTGTTCAAGTCGAAAAAGGAGGGGAGATTATTCCAAAAGTTGTGGGAGTTAGAGCTGATTTAAGAAGTAAAGACTCTCAGCCATATGTGTATCCTTCTGTTTGCCCGGAGTGTGGTGGTGAACTTGTTCGAAAAGAAGAAGAGGCCAATCATTACTGTATCAATGAATGGGAATGCCCTCCACAGGTAATTGGACGTATGCAGCATTTCATTTCCAGAAAGGTAATGGATATAGAAGGAATTGGAGATGAAACCATTATAATGCTTTTTGAAAAAGGTCTGATCAAAGAGTTTATCGATTTATATCATTTAAAATATGATGACTTGATTGGCTTGGAAGGGATGGCTGATATATCGGTGAACAAATTACTCAAAGGTCTGGAAGATTCTAAAAAACAACCGTTTCAAAAGGTGTTGTTTGCAATCGGCATTAGACATGTAGGGGAGGTGGTTTCCAAAACTCTGGTACGAAACTTTAAAACCATCGATCAGTTGATGAATGCTACTGAGGAAGAGTTGCTAGAAGTGAATGAGATCGGTAAAGTGATTGTAAAAAGTATTACAGAGTTCTTTTCCGTTGAAAAACACCGGGATTTGATTAAGGAGATGAAGGAATTAGGATTTCATTTAGAAATTTCTGAAGAAGAAGCTTCGCTTTCCAGTCAAAAGTTAAAAGGAATGTCCATTGTGATCTCAGGTGTATTTGTAAAGCACAGTAGAGATGAGCTGAAAAAGATGATTGAATTAAACGGAGGGAAGAATTCAGGGTCAATATCTAAAAAGACTGCATTTATTGTAGCTGGAGACAAAATGGGACCAAGTAAATTAGAGAAAGCAGAAAAACTTGGAGTGAAAATAATCTCTGAGGATGATTTATTAGAATTAATTGCGGATTGATGATAGGATTACTAACCAATTCTTTAGGAAAATGGAAACTGGCGAATCTAGTCAAAAAGGTGGATCGTAAACCGGTAGCTATGAATTTGGATCATATGGAATCTGCCCTGGTAGTTTTTCATATAAATACAGCGGAAGAGTATAAGGTGGTGACGGATTTTTGCTTTTATTTGAAGCGAAATGAGGGGTTAAACCGAGTTGATATTATGGCATTTTGCGGAGCAAAAGAAATTCCTGAGTTTGTGGATCAGAATAAGGTGAAAGTTTTTGGACCTAAAGAATGCAATATTTATGGAATCCCTGAGGGTTCGTATTTAAATCCCAATAAATCATATGATCTATTGGTGGATTTCACCCCTGTTTCGTTTGTTCCAACCGATGCTATTTTGGCTTTAACAGAGGCAAAGACCAAAGTAGGGTATCATCAGGATGAAAAGGAGTATATTTTCGATTTGATTATAGATGTTGCTGATAATCAGTTGCATTTAGATTACTCGAAAAATATAATTAGATATTTAAAAATGATTAATAAAGTATAAATATTTCAATAGTATGGAAAATTTGAAGGGCGTTGGAGTGGCATTGGTAACTCCATTTTTGCAGAATGGTGAAATTGATTATTCTGCATTTGAAAAGTTGGTAAACCATAATATTAATAATGGAGTAGATTTTATCGTGGTACAGGGAACGACAGGAGAATCAGCAACATTATCTATTGAAAATAAACAGAAGCTATTGTCGAGAGCAGTTGAGATTGCCGATCATAGAGTGCCTGTAGTATATGGACACGGAGGTAATAACACCCAACAGTTAATCGACTCTTATAAAACTTTAGATTTGACTGGGGTTACCGCGATTCTTTCGGTAAGTCCATATTATAATAAACCATCTCAAGAAGGAGTTGTTGCGCATTTTGAAGCGCTTCATGAGGCATTTGATCTTCCAATCATCTTATACAACGTACCAGGCAGAACAGGATCTAATATGTCTGCAACGACCATTTTAAAACTGGCAAAGTTGAAAGGTATTATTGGAGTGAAAGAAGCATCAGGTGACTTGGGACAGATGAATCAGGTGATCAAGAATAGACCTGATGGATTTATGGTGTGGAGTGGAGACGATGATTTGATTTTACAACAAATGGCTATGGGAGCTGATGGTGTGATTAGTGTGATTGGTAATGCGCTGCCAGCTGAATTTACTGATTTGGTGCATAGTGCAGCAAAAGGAGATTTTACCACTTCGCGTCAAAGACATTTTCAACTAAATGATATAATTCCTTTGTTATTTGAAGAAGGAAATCCAGGCGGAATAAAAGCGGTATTAAAAATGATTGGAATAGGGGAAGAGCACATGTTATTGCCATTAGTGCCGATTTCCGATGATTTACGTGATCGTTTGAAAAGTGAATTGGAAAAAGCAGGGATTTTAAACGAATCAAAATGAATCCATTTGAAGTAAATAGAGTTTCCAGACAAAATATCCTGAAATTGATTGAGGGGTTAAGTGTAGCGCAATTGAATAAAATTCCGGAAGGGTATAATAACAATATCATTTGGCACGTGGGGCATCTAATTGCCACGCAGCAACTATTGATTTATAGATTATCCAATACGGAGGTTTTAATCACTGAAAATATTATTGATGAATTCAGAAAAGGGACCAAACCTGAAAAACAGTATTCTGAAGATGATATTAAAGAATTAAAATCCATGTTTATTGAAGTCATTCATCGTACGGAGCAAGATTACAATTACGATGTGATGAATAGGTATGAAGAGGATTATCCAACCAGTTATGGAATTGTACTAAAACATGTCGATGATGCGGTAAGATTTAACAATATCCATGAAGGGTTGCATTTAGGTTATATCATGGCTATGCGAAAGTTGGTTTAGTTTTATAAAATATCTTAAACGAAAAAGCCCGGATAAATTCAATTTATCCGGGCTTTTTTATTTTATAATTGAGCTTATAGTACTACTGTAACACCAGCACCACCAAGTAATCCACCTTCGCCAGATGAACCTGCTAATTTTCCTCCTCCAAGTTCAAGGTATACTCCCCACTTGTCGTTCCAAAACCATCTTCCACCTATTTGTGCACCTAAGTCTAAATCACTGGTGTAATCAGAATTCATTGCGATACCAAAACCTAAGTTAAGTCCGGCATAAAAATCCCATGGATTTGATAAACCTACTAATTCATCGAAATAATAATTAGATTTAACACCTAAAGTAAAGTAATTTAATTCGAAGGTAGTAAAAGCGGTAGGTGCAACTGTAATGGCAGATGCTACTGGGATTTCATACGAAACACCAATAAGACCGATGTTTAACTGCTTCTTAGCTTGAGCGTTAACACCAACGTAAGAGATTAATGCTAATGCAAACAATAAAGTAATTTTTTTCATAACTTTTTTGATTAATTGTTTATATAAGTTCGGCCTCAAAACTAAATAAAGTTACTCGGCTAACATACGTTTGAACTATTTATTCTTTCTTTTTAAATGTAAATTCAATATTCTTTTTCATAGAGGTGTTTTGCCCCAATACAGATTTATGGAGCATGTTTCCATTCACGGTTTTAAAGGATATGGTTTGCGGCCAATCTGCGGCTGAGTTATGAAAAACAAGACTATCGGAATCCCCAAACATTAACGGGTATTCGGTTGAGTTTTCAAACCCTACCTCCTGAGTCACTAAAACCCAGTTGCCATTATTTTTTAGGATTTCATATTCCGTCATTTTTGTGGTATCATGATTATTGACAAATGAACTGGAGCCAACTATTTTATCAGATTGAACTTCCCATTTTTCCAATTGTTGATTGCCGTTAAAGTCACGAACCCATTGACCATTTAGATGTTTAAAATTATCTATACTAGTTTCATTTTCAGAGCACGAAGACAATATGGAGATTAGAACTGCTAAAAGAAATATGTTTTTCATTGGTACGGTTTAATTCTGGTATCAAAATTGGTTAAATTTGATGAATCAACATCAATAAGTTATGAAACGAATTACGTTTTTATTTGTGATCGTATTAAGTGTGTCTTTATTTTCTTCTTGCTCAAAATGTTATGATTGTGTGGAAACACAAGATGTGCTGGACAGTCAGGGTAATGTTATTGATCAGACAGAAGTACATGAAAGCGTGTGTACTGCAGATCAGGATGAAATTGCAAGAAGAGAACAAAATGGGGCCGTGTGTTCCAAATAATAGGGCATAAAAAAACGGGTTAGCAATTTACATCGCACCGCTACAACCTTCGACCCTTGCTTCATTCCTGACCTGGGGGATTAGAAGGGAGCTGGTCGTGTAAGACTAACCCGCGCGGCAAATGTAAGACGCATTTTTTGATAATTTGATAACATTCAGGAAAGAATTTTAATATTTTTTTTATCTGATTGATTTAGAAAAATATGACCCATTTTCTTAAAAATAATGACCTTATTAAAACTCAATTCAATGTATATTTGCCTTAATGAGGGCAAAGACCATATTAAATCAAAAGCATCTTGAATTAACCATTAATAGGCTATGTTATCAACTCATTGAAAATCATAATGATTTTGAAAATTCAGTGATCATAGGGATGCAACCACGTGGTGTTCACTTATCAAAAGTTATACACACCAAACTTCAGGAAATTACAGGAAATCAGGAGATTCAAATTGGTGCGTTAGATGCGTCTTTTTATCGAGATGATTTTAGAAGAAGAGAAACTCCAATAGAAATTTCGGGTACTACAATCGATTTTTTAATTGAAAATAAAAAAGTGATTTTGGTCGATGATGTACTATATACGGGTAGAATGGTACGTGCAGCATTGGATGCTATGATGGATTTTGGTAGACCGTCATCTGTTGAATATTTAGTTTTAGTAGAAAGAAGATTTAGTAGACAATTACCGGTGAAAGCAGATTATGTAGGTCGCACAATCGATTCAGTAGTTTCTGAGCGTGTAGATGTACAGTGGAAAGGAAGTGAGGGTAAGGTAATACTGACAAATATTGATTAATTATGAGTAGTTTAAGTGTTGATCACGTTCTAGGAATTAAAGAACTCACCAAAGACGATATAGAACTGATTTTTAAGACTGCTGATCATTTTAAAGATATTCTCAATCGTCCGATTAAGAAAGTTCCTTCTTTAAGAGATATCACCGTGGCGAATTTGTTTTTTGAAAACTCTACGCGTACACGTTTGTCTTTCGAATTGGCTGAAAAAAGATTATCGGCTGATGTGATTAATTTTTCTGCGGCATCTTCTTCGGTTAAAAAGGGAGAGACACTTATTGATACAGTAAATAATATTCTGGCAATGAAAGTGGATTTGGTGGTGATGCGTCATCCCAATGCCGGAGCTGCTAAGTTTTTATCTCAAAACGTAGATGCACGAATCGTAAATGCGGGTGATGGAGCCCATGAGCATCCCACACAGGCACTTTTGGATTCTTATAGCATTCGTGAAAAATTAGGAAAGGTCGAAGGAGTTAAAGTATTAATAGTTGGTGATATCTTACATTCTCGTGTGGCGTTATCTAACATTTTTGCACTACAAAAACTGGGCGCAGAAGTTAAATTATGTGGTCCACGTACATTAATGCCAAAACATATAGAATCTTTAGGAGTTGAAGTAGAATACGATTTGCGCAAAGGTTTAGAATGGTGTGATGTAGCCAATATGTTACGAATCCAGTTGGAAAGACAGGATATTAAGTTTTTTCCGTCTTTAAGAGAGTATACCATGATGTATGGGTTGGATTTAGAACTCTTAAATTCGCTTAGCAAAAAGATTGTGATCATGCATCCGGGGCCAATTAACAGAGGAGTAGAGATTTCATCTGATATTGCGGATTCTGAGCATGCCATAATACTGGATCAGGTAGAAAATGGTGTGGCCATCAGAATGGCGGTATTGTATCTTTTGGCAGAGAAAATGGATCGCAATTAATTTGTATAACGATATTGAAATAATTGATTTATGACAGCACGTTGGGAAAAAGGGGATGAGCACGTTAAATTGATCGTGGAAGGCTTGAATACGAATGTAGACGTGTTTAAATCAACAATGGATATTAATCTGGAAGGTAATATTTTAGTAGACTTAACTGCAATTAATACTTTAGATAAAGATTCCGTACAATTTCTTAATGATTTTGCACAGAAACATAAGGCAAAAAACTTCTCCATTATAGCGGCTTCAACACATAAAATACCTGCTTTGAAACACATAGAAATAGTTCCATCGGTAACCGAAGCCAGAGATATGATCTTTATGGAAATTACCGAACGCGAACTTGGATTTTTCGGAGAAGAAGAATAATAATGCCATTTTCATTGACCATACTAGGTGCCAATTCGGCTATTCCTATTGGGAATAGATTCCCTACATCTCAAGTAGTAGAGTTCAATCAACACGCCTATATGATTGATTGTGGAGAAGGAACCCAAATCCAGGTAAGAAGAAACAAGATTAAAATCCAGCGTGTTAAAGCTATTTTTATTTCTCATCTTCATGGAGATCACTATTTTGGCATCTTTGGATTATTGGGTACCATGAGTTTGTTGGGACGTACGATGCCTTTGAAGATTTATTCGAGCCCTGGGCTAAAAGAAATGATTGACCTTCAATTAAAAGCGTCCAAAGCGTATTATGATTTTGAAATAGAATTTATTGAGATCGATCATAAAAAATCTGAATTGATTTATGAAGATGGAGTGGTTGAAGTATATACGATCCCATTAATTCATCGTATCCCAACCAGTGGCTTTTTGTTTAAGGAAAAAGAAGGGCTCCGTAAGATTAGTAAATTTCATATAGAGGAACTTCAAATCCCGGTCTCTCAAATGAATGCGATTAAGCATGGGGCAGATTTTGTGGATGCCAATGGAGTAACACATAAAAACGAAGAAATAACAGGAAACCCTAATAAGGCATGGAGTTACGCATTTTGTTCAGATACGAAATACTCTGAAAAAATTCTCCCCATCATTAAAGGTGCAGATGTACTATATCACGAAGCCACTTTTTTGGAATCGGAAAAAGGTCGCGCCAAACAAACCATGCATTCCACCGCTCTACAAGCAGGACAAATCGCTAAACTAGCTGAAGTAAATGAGTTGATATTGGGACATTATTCAGCCAGATACAAAAAACTGGAAGATCATCAAAAAGAAGCAAAACAGGTTTTCGAAAACACCCATTTAGCCATAGAAGGAAAGAGGTTTGATTATCATTAAAAGGCTTTAATCGGTAAAGAAAGCAACCTTAACACCTATTGCGACTAGAATTCCTCCAAATAGCTTATTAAAGACATTTTGATATTTCTCAAAGAACGGCAAAACCTTAGAATGGGTGATGAGATAAGATAAGAAGCTAAACCAAAGAGCAGTGTTAACCATCATCATTACTCCGGTAAAAAGCATGATTGATTTAGGTGTTTCGGGTCCAATAACTATGGTAAAGAGACTTAGAAAGAACAATGTAGCTTTTGGGTTTAGAACATTGGTTAAAAATCCTATTCTGATGGCTTTAAGTGGCGAAATATCTTCCTTTTTTGAAGTTTCTCCTACATCTAAAGCACTATCCTTACTAAGAAAGGATTGAATACCTACCCATACCAGATATGCGGCACCCATATACTTGATAATGTTATATATCCAGATGGATTGTGAAATGATATATCCTAAACCAAAAATAGAATATCCTACATGTACGCCAATACCTAGTCCAAATCCTATAGCTGTGTAGATGCCTGTTTTTCTGGAATAAGTTAGAGAGTTTCTAACCGCCATAAAAAAATCAGGCCCCGGGCTCATGACAGCTAATAGGTGAATTCCTAATACGCTAATAATAATTGATAATTGTGCAAAATCCATAGCTGCAAATATATGAAACCAAGTAGGTTTGAATTTACATTTGTTTTATGGTGAAACATGAACATTTAAAAGCTGAATTAATTCAGTATTGTACGAAATTCATTGAAACTCAAATTGCCCACGTACAGGCTGCAATAGATTCTGCCAAGGAATCTGCACAAAATGAAAGTAAAAGTAGTGCAGGAGATAAGCATGAAACGGGGAAATCGCTGATGCAGCTGGAGCAAGAGAATAATGCACAGCATTTAAATAATATGCTGAATCAAAAACGTATTATCACATTGATCCAACAACGAGAAAGTTCGCCAGAAATTAGTTTGGGCAGTTTAATTGAAACGAATTCCGGCCTGTATTTTATAGCTATTGGTATTGGGAAAGTTTCTATGGATTATGCTGATGTTTTTGTCATTTCTCCTACCGCTCCGGTTGGAAAGATCTTTCAAGGTAAAACCATAGGAGATGAAGTAAAGTTTAATGGGAGATCAATAAAAATCACCAACGTTATATAATTGAATCAAATTATGCGTGTAGCCGTCATTGGAGGAGGAGCAGCCGGATTTTTTTCTGCTTTATCCGTCAAACAACATCATCCGGAAGTAGATGTAGTCATGTTCGAGAGGTCTCAAAAACTACTTTCCAAAGTAAAAGTATCAGGTGGTGGGAGATGTAATGTAACTCATGATGAGCTTAATATCAAAAAGTTAAGCACACATTATCCTAGAGGAGAAAAGTTTTTACGTAAAGCTTTTTCTCAATTTGCTGTTGCAGATACTATTCAATGGTTTAATGATAGAGGTGTTGTCCTAAAAACTGAAGCAGATCATAGAATGTTCCCGGAATCGAATGTTTCTCAAACCATTATTGATACTTTTTTGACAGAAGTATCACGAAATAATATTGAGATTGTTAAAGGTGCCACGGTTACAAACATTCAGGATATGGAAAATGAGATTTGTCTTGAATTCTCTAATCGTGAAAAAACGGTATTTGATGCCGTTATTGTAGCAGTGGGTGGGCAAAAGGGATATAAATTTTTGGATGTGTTTCAGAACTTGGGGCATCCTATTGAAGACCCTGTACCTTCGCTTTTTACATTTAATATTGCCCATAGTGATATCATGGAACTTATGGGATTGGTAGCGGACCCGGTACAGGTGAAAATTCAGGGCTCTAAACTGTCTAATGTGGGACCATTATTGGTAACGCATTGGGGGATGAGTGGTCCGGCTATTTTAAAGTTATCTGCATTAGGGGCACGCGAATTGGCCTTAAAAAACTATGAATTTAAAATTCAGGTCAATTGGCTGGGAGGAGAAAAAGAAGATGATGTGCGAGCAATTCTAAATAATTATATCGCACAAAATGGAAAGAAGAAAGTCAATAAAAGTCCTTTTGAATTTCCAAATCGTTTATGGATTTACTTTTTGAATACACTGAAAATAAACTCAGATACCACATGGAATTCATTGGATAAGAAAAGTAAAAACAAGATCGTGAATAAGATTACCAATGATGTTTATGAGATTTATAAAAAAACAACTTTTAAAGAAGAGTTTGTGACCTGTGGTGGAATCTCGTTAAGCGGAGTGAACCCGCAAACAATGCAGAGTAGATATGTAAAAGGTTTGTATTTTGCGGGTGAATTCCTGGATATTGATGGCGTTACCGGAGGTTTTAACTTTCAAGCCGCCTGGACCACAGGATTTATTGCTGGTAAATTAAATAGTTAACCCGGGAATTAATCTTAGCTTTACCATTCATACTATAATTTTAAATCGAATAAAATGAAAAGAATTTTACTGACTCTTTTATGTTTAAGCATAGTAATCATCTCAAAATCCCAAGATTTCAGTGAATTATATAAAAAGATGAGCCCGTCCGTAGTTACCGTAATGGTAAAGGAGCAACATGAGGAAGTTGACAGACATAGTATGCAAAAAAAGATGGTGTCATCGCAGGGCATTGGTTCTGGTGTACTGGTAAGTGCAGAAGGAGATATCTGGACTGCTGCTCATGTGGTACAAACAGCACAAGATGTAGAAGTTCGTTTTAAATCGGGAGAAGTGGTGCCTGCAAAAGTAATTACTACAAATGCAGCTACAGACGTGGCATTAATTCGATTAATGTGGATGCCCAAAAAGTTTAAAGTGGCAACTGTGGCAAATTCTGATTTGGTAGAAATTGGAGAACATATTTTTATTATTGGTGCGCCATATGGATTAGAATACTCTTTGACAGTAGGTTATATCAGCGGGCGAATTAATGAACGAGAAGGAAGTGCCAACTTTACCAGGTCAGAGTATTTTCAAACGGATGCATCTATTAATCATGGTAATTCCGGAGGTCCCATGTTTAATGTGAAAGGAGAAGTGATTGGCCTGGTGAGTTCCATTTTAAGTCAGTCCGGTGGATTTGATGGAATTGGATTTGTGGTGACCTCAAATGTGGCAACAGCGCATCTAACCGGTGATCAGCCGTTTTGGTACGGAGCCAGTTTTATTATGATTTCCGGTGAATTGCGGAACATATTTAACGTGCCACAGGAAATGGGCCTATTGGTACAAAAAGTAGCCGCAGGATCACCAGCTTCATTAAGTGGATTAAAACCGGGGATATTTAAAACCTCCATTGAAGGTACGCCTATTTGGGTAGGTGGAGATATCATCCTAAAAGTAGGGGATTTTACCATTGGATCAGATACAGATTTTGATCAGGTAGGGGAGTATCTTTCAAGTTTGAAACCGAATGATACATTCAAAGTAACCGTATTAAGAGCTGGTAAAACAGTGGAGTTGATTGGAGTAGTTCCCCAGAAATAAATCTAAAAACATTAGAAATGAAATATTTATTACCCGATGAAGAAACGACCCGATTAAAGTTTAGGCTTTTGAAGGAAGAAGATTTTGAAAGCTGGGAACCTTTGTTTAGAGAAAAGAATGTAGCCAATTTTTTAGGACTGGATTCCACATTATCCTCAGTAGAATTATGTCAAAAGTGGTTCGATAAAGTCTTTCACCGCTATGAGAATGATTTGGGAGGAATGAATGTTTTAATTGATAAAGAGACCAATTCTTTTGTTGGGCAATGCGGTTTGTTAGTGCAAACGATTAAAGGAGAGGAAAGACTGGAAATAGGATATTCTATTTTACCAAGGTTTTGGGGAATGGGCTATGCGTCTGAAGCTGCAATAAAATGTAAGGAATATGCTTTTGCCCATGGATTCTCAGATTCATTAATCTCCGTAGTTCATGTGGATAATATAGGAAGTGAAAAAGTTGCGCTTAAAAACGGAATGCAGAAAGCATTGCATTTGGAAGATTTTGAAGGAATGCCGGTAAATATTTTTGAAATTCGTCAATCATCGATTTCAAAGTAATAAATCTGAAACCCTATATCGCTATGTTTTTATTCGTAAATATTTAAAACCTTAATTTTTAATACCTAAAAAGATGAAAAAAAGAAAATTACTATTCGTTGGAATTGGACTAATGGCATCAATTTTAATTCATGCTTGTACACCATCCCAGAAAAGCACCGGATACGGTATGGTGGCGACATTACAACTCGAAGAAGAAATTGAAGGAGTTTGTGATAATTCGAATGTGATAGCCATATTACCCATTCCCGGAAATGGACAAGTAAAAGCAAAAGCTCCTATGACCGATAATGAAATTACGGATTTGCTCAATTCCGAAGTACAATTTTTGGATGGAAAACTGGATTATGAGGACAAAGGGATGGTCATGTTAATTATTAATTGTGAGGGTGATATGGTACAATGCTCAACAAGTAATAAAACGAAAAGTGAGGAGTTAGATGCGCAAATTGTAAAAGTATTTTCTACGATGAAAGAATGGAAACCTGGAACTATTAATGGAAAACCTGTAGATACCTCTGTATTATATAGTTTTACCATTACCGATGGTGAAATTACATTGTAGTAGATTTTGAATTAATGAATAAAACTGAATTAGCGGAACAACATAATTGGGCTCAGGATTTAATTTTTAAAACGAAGGTGACCCTATTGATTGGAAAGCGATTCTTGATGAACATGCGATCCCCGGTTCGTAAGTTTTCAAGGAGCAATCATCTTATTCATGAGCCTGTTATTGCGGTTTCAGAAAGTGAATTGTGGAATTCATCCGATAATATGAAAAACCGGATCCTAACAGCCGGTAAGATAGAGAATTTAAGAATTGCGGCTAAAGCGCTCAATGGAATTGAGGTCAAAGCTGATGAAGTTTTTAGTTTTTGGAAGCATTTAGGAAATCCTAATTGGGGTAAAGGCTATGTGATTGGAAGAGAGGTTAGAGAAGGTTGTATTATTCCGACTAAAGCTGGAGGTTTATGTCAATTATCCAATGCGTTATACGATGCGGCTTTAAAAGCCAATTTTGAGATTGTTGAAAGACATAGACATACTCAGGTTATAAAAGGTTCTTTGGCTGAAAAGAACAGAGATGCTACCGTCAAATGGAATTATGTTGATTTGAAATTCAAATCCGTTTTTGATTTTAGAATTGAGGTTGAGTTAACTTCAAATGAACTTATTGTTTCTTACAAAAGTACGCAGAAGAATACTAAGAAATCAGAGAGTCAAAATGGTCATAAGCAAAACTATGATAAGGTAAACGACTGTTATAGTTGTGGGAATTTAAGTTGCTTTAAAAATGAGGATCAAAAAAAGACCAAATCCAATCAAAAAATAACCACGTTTATCTTAGATGAAAAATGGCCTGAATTTGATGATTATGTTACTGCTATTGCAAGGAATTCAGATTGTATTATCACACCAATTAAGAGGTTTAATTGGATTAAAACCAATAGGTATGCGTGGTCAATATTGGATTCACATACGCCTAAGTCAGTTGATTTTTATGGATTATACAGAATCATTAAATTACGACAGGCAGTTAAGAGAAATCAAAATATTTTTGAAAAGAGTCTGGAGTTAGACGGTAAAGTTGCCAAAGCCATTTCAAAGCAAATTCCAGTAGAAACTACTCATGTGATCGTTTCTCAAAATCTACTACCATTTATATACGAAACAGGAGTACTGGGAGGAAGAACATTTGATGTTTTGATGACAAGATTTCCAATTAGAGACCTTCAAGAAAGATTAGATCATGTATATGAACGATATCCACAAAGCCCAACATTAAAAGACTTTAGAGCTGATCAGCGGGTGCAGGATCTGGAGAGTAAAGCGATTTTGAAATCTGAAAAAATAATTACACCTCATTTAGAAATAGCTGAAATGTTTAAAAACAGGGCGGAACTATTGGATTGGAAAATTCCTGAATATAAAGAGAATACTCCAATGGGAAATAAGGTTTTATTTCCTGCTTCAATGGTTGGACGAAAGGGCGCGTATGAAATGAGGAGACTGAATAAGGAGTTGGATTTAAACCTTGCTGTATTAGGCGGTGCTATTGAGGAAGATGGTTTTTGGGGTAATCAGAAACAAGAAAGGTTTGAAGGTAATTTTGATGAAGTAATGGTGGTCGTGTATCCAACTTATGTGGAACATCAGCCCAGACAGATCTTAAGAGCAATTTCTAAGGGTATTCCAGTCGTTATAACCAAAGCCTGTGGGTTGGAAGAATCAGATTTAGTAACAATTGTAGATATGGGTGACTATGATAGTTTGAAACGGGAAGTTCGGAGGATATTGCATACCATGGGTTAGATGTTAAATTAAAAGAAAGAATTTTGTGGAAAAGCCGATTACATATAGATTCATAAAAGAAACGGAAATAGACTTTCTAAATGAAATGTTATTCGAGGCTATTTTTGTAGAAGAAGGAAAGCTTCCTTTATCTAAATCAATTCTAAAAGATCCTTCCATTGCAAAATATACCATAGATTTTGGATCGCAAGATTTAGATATAGGAATAGTAGCAGTTTGTGATCATAAACCCATTGGTGTCATATGGGGAAGGTTGTTTTCTGAAAAGGATTCGGGGTATGGTTTTGTGGACTCTAATACCCCTGAAATTGGAATGGCAGTTCGACCGGAATTTAGAAATAACGGAGTAGGAGCAGAATTACTTCATAAAATAGAAGAAGCATATTTGAAAGAGGGAGTAAACACGCTTTCTTTAAGTGTAGACCAAAAGAATCCTGCATTTCGTTTGTACCAACGAAATGGATATCATAATTATTCGGAAAAAGACGGTGCTTATACGATGTTTAAAAATATTTCAGGAATTGATTTTAAACGAACTCTTTAAAATACTTAGAAATCACATCTACCATATAATCGTAGTGCGTTTCATCTAATCCAGGCCATACACCTAACCAGAAAGAGTTGTTCATGATCAGATCTGTATTTGTTAGATCACCCACTACACGATGCTTTACATTAGAATATGCAGGTTGTTTTAATAAGTTTCCGGCAAATAATAAACGTGTACCGATCTTGTTTTCTTCCAGATGTTTTACCAAATGATTTCGGTCAATTTTACTGTCGGGCTTAACAGTAACCATATAACCAAACCAGGAAGGATCTGAATTTGGTGTTGCTTCATGTAAAATGAAATCAGATTTAAATGGAGCCAGTTTACGTCCCAAGATCTTATGATTTTTTCTTCTGGCATCAATAAAACGATCTACTTTACGTAACTGACTTAAACCAATAGCGGCCTGCATGTCGGTAACCTTGAGATTAAAGCCTACATGTGAATAGATGTATTTATGATCATATCCTTCAGGAAGATTTCCCATTTTCCAGCCAAAACGATTTAGACATGTATTGTCAACTCCCGGATCACACCAGCAATCACGTCCCCAATCTCTAAATGAAGTGGCTATTTTTCTTAAACGAGAGTTATTTACAATAACGGCTCCTCCTTCTCCCATAGTAATGTGATGCGCAGGGTAGAAGCTCAACGTAGCCAGATCACCAAATGTTCCGGTTTTTTTTCCGTCAAAAGTAGAACCTAAAGAATCACAATCATCTTCAATTAACCATAAGTCATACTCATCTGCAATTTTCTTGATCACTTCCAGATTGTATGGATTGCCCAAAGTATGCGCAATCATAATGGCTTTGGTTTTATTTGAAATGGCTTTCTTTAAACGATCCACATTTACGTTGTACGTTGGAATTTCCACATCTACAAAAACAGGAATACATCCTAACTGTACAATTGGATTCACTGTGGTAGGAAATCCGGCTGCCACTGTAATAACTTCATCACCAGGTTTAAGCTGTCTGTCTTTCAGTTTTGGAGAAGACAGCGTGTACAACGCCAATAAGTTGGCTGATGAACCTGAATTTACCAGTAATGCTAGTTTTGCGCCAAAATAATCCGCAAGCTCTTTTTCAAGCTTCTCCCCGAATCTTCCTGTGGTTAACCAACCATCCATCACCGCATCAATCCCGAACAAAAGATCATCTTCTTCGATTACTTTCCCAGTTACCGGAATATAGTCCTGACCGGCAATAGGCTTTTTACTCACATGGAGTTTAGAAGATAATGACTCTTTTAAATTTTGGTCAATATTTTTAAGCATACATTAGTATTTGGTCGGCAAAGATGCGTTTTGAAAGTGACTTTTAAAATGTAATTTGTCTTAAATTATTAACCTAATATACTGAATTACTTTTCCTGGGATTATTGCTGGTTTAATTCGATTCTGATACAAAATATGTTAGAATAGAAAGTTAAGGTATTTTTAAAGTTAAAAAGCTCCAATGATTCATATCATCGGAGCTTTTAGATTAGTTCATTTTAAACATAATGGGTAATGTAAGTTGACTGGAGACTTGTTTTCCATTTATTTCACCTGGAGTCCATTTAGGCATATGTTTAATAACCCGGATAGCTTCTTTATCGAGCTCAGAACTTACTCCTTTGACTATCTTTACATAAGCAATTTCACCAGTGTTCTTCACAGTAAAACTCACCAGAACTTTACCCGATATTCCTTCTGCTTTGGCTTCCTCAGGGTATTTGATATTTTCGCCCATATAGGTAAACATAGCTTCTCGACCTCCGGGAAACTCAGGCATTTTGGTTAATTCGCCCTTTTGAACGTGCTCTTCCGGAATTGGAGGAGGTGGTGGTAATGGAGCATCTCCATTTTCTGGAGAAATTCTGGTAACCACCTGGTCATTAGGTTGAATGTCTTGCGTCTCACAGGAAGTAACCATGAAAGTAATGGCTAAAACTGGTAAACTAAAAAGTAGTAATATGCTATTTGATTTATTAGAATTTTTCATTGTTGCGATTCTTTTTTTGAGCGTTAGTTTATTGTAAAACTGGCTCGACAGTAAATAATGAGAATGATTTGAGCCTAAGGCATAGTTCAACAAATGATGTAAGTATTTAGTTTTATGCTTTGAATACATTTCCTGATCCACCTCAAATTCGTGAATATGTGTCAATTCTTTTTTCATCAAAATAAACAGAGGATTATACCAGAAAAGGGAATGGTAAATATCCAATAGAATTAAATCAAAAGAATGATACTTCCTTAGATGTATTAGTTCATGCGCCAATACGATGTTTTGCTCATCTATATTCAAATCCGCGCGAATATGAATTAGATTAAAAAATGAAAAAGAATCTTCTGTATTAGTTTTTAAAAGAACGATTCTTCCATTGGATTCTACATTTCTAAAAAATGTAAGAATTCGAAGTACTTTAACTACGAGGACACTTAAAAAGATAAAAACCCCAAACCAATACACATATTCCAACTGAAATTGAAATGAATTAGAAATGATTGGCGTGTTACCGGAAATATTTACAGTGTTTAACGGAATAACTTCATAAACCATTCCGGATTCTTGTAATTGCCTCTTCATCCACCATATTATAAACGAAAGGGGAGGTGTAATTAAAAGCAAAATCCTTTGATTCTCAAATGAAATTCTTTTCCTGATCAGAAACCATAAAACAGTTAACGAGATCAGATAAATATTGATTTCGAGTATATTATTTAATCCGTCTGTATTAATCATCCTGAATCATTTTTAGAATTTCATCCACATCATTAATATCCAGTTGGTCTTCCTTTAAAAAGAACGATAGCATTTGTTTACTGGAATTATTGAAATATTTCTTTTTCAAGCTCTGTAATTGTCTCAAAGAATATTCTTCTTTGGAGATAGTTGCATAGTACTCATTGGATTTTCCAAAGGTTTTAAAGGCTACAAAACCTTTATTTACCAATACGCGTATTACCGTGAGTACCGTATTATATGCCGGCTGAGGTTCAGGAATGACTTCTAGAATGTCTTTCGCAAATCCTTTGCCTACTTGCCAAATCGCTTGCATGATTTGCTCCTCGGCTTTTGTAAGTTCCCTTTTCGTATTCATAGCTCAAAACTATAACTATAAATTTAGTTATACAACTATATTTATAGTTATGTAATGATTAGAGCGTTTGTTATTTTGGTAAGTGATTGGTATTGTGTTGTTTATCAAGGCGCGAAAAAAATATGGGCATAAAAAAAGAGGCTTATTTAAAGCCTCTTTTATAAAAAGTTGGAGTATATATTATTTAATAACCTCTCTCCATCCAAATTTGTCATCAACATTTCCTTTTCTGAAATCTTCCAGATAAGTATTGATTTTTACCTGAAACATATCATCTGTAATTGCAGGAAGGTCATAATCTACACCGTCCAGTCCGATGGTTTTAATTTGTGCAATTGTAGCTGCTGTACCTACACCAAACGCTTCAGTAACATGACCATCTTTGATAGCCTGAACTAATTCATGAACATCTACCTGGCGTTCTTCCACTTCAATTCCCCAATCTTTTGCAATACCTAAAACAGATTTTCTAGTGATTCCATTTAAGATGGTATCAGAAACAGGAGATGTTGTTAATTTACCATTATACATAAACATCAGGTTCATCGTTCCTGCTTCTTCGACATACTTATGTTCTTTGGAATCGGTCCAAATAATTTGTTGGTATCCACTCTCCATGGCTAATTTAGTAGGATACATTGCTCCAGCATAGTTTCCTGCTGCTTTAGCATGACCAGTACCACCACCCGCAGCACGTGAGAATTCAGTTTCGATTTTTACTCTTACCGGCTCCGCATAATATTTGCCTGCAGGGGAGCATAAAATCATAAATCGATAAGTACTTGATGGACGAACACCTAAGAAAGTATCCCATGCCATCATAAATGGGCGAATGTATAATGAAGATCCCGGACGATTTGGAATCCAATCTTTGTCTAATGACATCAAAGTCTGTAATCCTTCCATGAATATGTCGGTTGGTATTTCCGGCATACACATTCTCACAGCAGAATGATTTAGACGCTTAGCGTTTTCTAACGGTCTAAACAAAAATGCATCTCCATTATCATTTTTATATGCTTTCATTCCTTCAAAAATAGATTGGCCATAGTGCCACATTGAATTTGCAGGATGAACGTTTAACTCTCCAGTAGGAACAATTCTAAAATCTCCCCATTTCTCTCCGTCAAAATCAGCAATAAACATATGATCTGTGAAGTTTTTACCGAAAACGATATTATCCTGATCGTATGAAGAAAGGTTTGAATTTTGGTTACGTGTAATCGAAATATCTATACTCATAATATTCAAATTTGGTGTGTTGCAAATATACAGAATTTTATGTGTAATTTGAATATGTAGAGTTGCTAATTATTTGCTGAAATAGCTAAATGGAGAAATTTATTTAAATTTAAAACAGGATGGATGAAATATTATTCTTCAATTAAAAAATTAGAAATTATAGGCCTGTGATCAGATAATTGCGAAGGACCAATATAGAAACTGGTAGATATTAAATCTTTTGAATGAAGAATATAATCAAGTCGAAGTCCTGGGATTGTTGAAATACCATCATATGTGGTGCCAATTCCAAATCCGTATTTTAGGAACGGGTCTTCAAGAAATGCAGTGAATTGAGGATAGGCATAGCTATATGGAGGTTCATTAAAATCACCTAACATAATGATTGAATGAGGTGATGCATCCATATGACTTTTTACGAAATCCACTTCGCTCTGTCTTTTGCGAGCAGAAATCATGACTTTGTTCAGGATGTTTTTAGACTTTTTAATGGCTTCTTCTTCATCATTATCGGCAATATTCTCAACGAATTCATAGTCTTCTGGAATAAAACGAATGGAATTAAAATGTGTATTGTATACGCGAATGGTCTTTTCATTAATAACGATATCTGTATATAAAGAAATTGTTTTACGTAAACTTTCGGGGTTTTGGTAGGCAACACCCCAATTGGCGATTTTGTGTTTAGAAAATGTGATAAGACCAAAGAAATTATGTTTGGTATACTTACCATTACGTGGTTCTAAAGTGTAATACTTATAACCTAGTTTTTTTACTTCCTTAATATAGTTTAAGTTCTCTCTGGTAATATTAATAAATTCCTGAAATGCAATAATATCAGGGGATTCGGTTTTAATATATTCAATTATTTTTTTATCCACATGATCCTTTTCTAACCATCCATATTTATTGAACAATCGCACATTAAAGGACATAATTTTAAAGGTAGGAGTTTCTTGCTGTTTGGGTTTCGAATTAAAAGCAATAAGGCTCTTAAAATTGGAAGATCCCATAAGACACGCGATCATAGATATAATAAATACCAGTTTTCGTTGATATGCCCAGTATAGAATGAAAAAAATATTAAACAGTAAGAATAATGGATAGGTGAGCCCTGCCAGATAAAATAATGCACTCTGTTGGGGTTCAAAAGAAGATGAGAACGAAGCGATGACCAACCCAATAGCAGCACCCAGGTTGACAATAAAAATAAGCTTTTGAAACCAACTTAAATTTTTCATTTCTTTCCAAATTTGAATAGAAAGTCTTTTTCAACTTTTGTTAAACTGTCATAACCTGATTTAGAAATCTTATCTAATATTTTGTCAATTTCTTCCTGTTTGACCCGGTCTTGTTTTTCTTTACTGAATTTGGTGTTTTTATGAACAACTTTCATTTTTCTGGGCCCTAAAATTGTGGTAAAGCTTTTGAAAAATTTCGTGATGGGATCGTTTATGTTGGTCCCACGTTTTAGGTAGTACGCAAATAAGAAACCATATGCAGCACCCCCAAAATGTGCAATTTTTCCTCCGGTATTTTTATCCAGATATAAAATTGTAGATGTAATAAAAGCAATTAACACCACGTATTTCAGAGGAACTTTAAATGTAAATATATGAAGCATATATTCTGGTTGCAGGAAACCAATGGCTACAACCACAGACATGACTGCTGCCGAAGCTCCAATAAGATAATGGCTTACTGACATAGAGGGAACGACATAAGCCGAAGCTACAAAGAGAATTCCACCTAATAATCCTCCATAAATATACGTTTCCAGAAATCTCACATTTCCATATAAATCTGCAAAAATGCGCCCAATCATATAGAGTAGGAGCATATTAAAAAACAAGTGGTTGAATTCTACATGAGTGAACATGTACGAAAAGTAAGTCCAGATTCTCCAGAAGTATTGGTTTAGATCAGCAGATAGACCAAAATACCTTAAGGTAGATGGATGTGATTCAATTGGAGTAGCAGCCAAAATAACATTGAGCAAAACGAAAACGACCGCATTGATAATTATAATCTGATAGAGATAATTATCAGATTTGAATACTTTTTTTAAATCTGCAAAAATGGAGTTGTTCATTGTTTTACAATAATCTAAAAGTCGAATCAAATTTTTGCCAGAATTTGATTAAAATAAATCCGGTGATTAAACCTCCTAAATGTGCAAAGTGTGCGATACCATCACTCGTACCCATAATTCCTGAGAACAATTCAAAAATACCGTAACCAGCAACAAAATACTTGGCTTTAATCGGAATCGGGATAAAAATCAAAAATAACTCAGCGTTTGGAAACATCATTCCAAATGCGAGCAATATACCGAATAGCGAACCAGAGGCACCAATAACAACCGGAAGGTTTAGAAAGTCAATTTTAAACCGTTCGATCAAATCATAAGCATTCTCAATATCCATTTGTGTTGCCGTACCATTCATAATGTTATTCAATGGTGGATATTGCGATACATTTACCGGATATTCGGCTAAAAAGACTTCCAAATTACCTGAATTAGGGTTTTCTAAAAAGGCATTGGTAATTTGCGTGAGTTCCTGAATACTATCGAAGTATACAATTCCATAGTGTAATGCCGCAGCACCAAGTCCGGTGATTAGATAGTAAATCAGGAAACGCTTTGATCCCCAAAAGTTTTCTATAGCGTTACCAAACATCCACACAGCAAACATATTAAACAGAATGTGTTCAAAATTGGCATGCATAAACATATAGGTGATGGGTTGATAGAAAGTGAATTTTTCGGCCCCAAACCAGTGTAATCCTAAAATATCTCTAAGATCAATTCCAGCCACACGAATGAGTGTTTCTGTAGCCAGAAACATCAAAACATTTATTATAAGCAGGTTTTTAACCACAGGTGGTAACATGGTAAAACCTCCGGATCTGAATTGATTCATAATTAGTTAAATAATTTTTCTATTTCATCAATAGTAAGTTGATGAAAGATTTGACGTCCATCAGGTAAAGTTTGTGGATTACTCGATGCAAAAAGTTCATCGATCAGACCACTAATTTCTTCCTGACTTAATGATTGCCCGGTTTTAATGGCAGCTTTAAAAGCTAAGGCTCCCGCGAGGGCTTCGTTTTGATGTGTGCCCGCTTTTTCAATATGACTTTCATAACCATACAAGGTTCCTTCAATAAGTTGTTTGGGATCTTCATTCGCAGAAATGGAAGGAAGACCTCTCACGATAAAACAATTGTTTCCAAATGGTTCCAAATCAAAACCAATTTTTTTCATATTCGGCATGATTTCATTAAGAAGAGACGTTTGTGAACTATTAAAAGTTACATTTTCAGGAAAAAGTAATTGTTGCGAACTTCCCTGTCCATTTTCAAGTTGATCCGTTATTTGATCATACAAAACTCTTTGATGTGCTCGAGTTTGATTAATAATAATAGCACCCGATTTAATAGAAGTAAATATGAACTTATTTTTTACTTGAAATGCTTTAATCCCTGTAAAGTTGTTTTCTTGTTTTGGTAATGGAACATCCATTTGAGATGTTTCTTCTACAGGAATACTGGAACTTTGAGCAGCAGTTTCGATATCCGCATACATGGACTGTAAACTCTGAATCTGATGTTTTTCCGGTTTTTTATCGAAATTGTTTGAAGTATTGAATGGATTAAACCCTTCGTTAATCGATATTTTAGGTTCCGAAAGTATTTTATCCTTAGGAATTGGAGTAGAAGTAAAGCTGGTCTCCGGATTGAAATCAATAGTAGGAGAAACATTAAACATCCCGATAGATTGTTTTACAGCCGAGCGCATTAACATTCCGATAGAACGTTCGTCTTCAAATTTAATTTCTGTCTTAGTAGGATGAATATTGATATCTATAAAATCAGGTGCAACTTCCAAAAAGATAAAGTACCCTGGATGATGCCCTTTTGGAATCAATTCATCATAGGCTTGTAAGACCATTTGATGTAGAAATCCGGATTTGATATATCTATCATTCACAAAGAAAAACTGCTCGCCTCGTGTTTTCTTTGCGGCTTCCGGTTTTAACACAAATCCGGAAATATTAACCAACGGAGTTTCCTGTTGAATAGGAACCAGTTTTTCATTGTATTTACGACCAAAAATTCCAATTAATCGTTGACGCATGTTCCCGGCAGATAAAAGGAAAATATCACTGTTATTATGTGATAGAGAGAATTTGATATTTGGATGCGCTAGCGCTACACGCTCAAACTGGTCAATGATATGACGCATTTCAACGTTATCAGATTTCAAAAACTTTCTTCTGGCAGGAACGTTATAAAATAAGTTTTTAACGGCTATTTGTGTTCCCTTAGGGCACGCATGGGGCTCTTGAGACTCTATTTCACCACCATTGATTTTGATCAGTGTTCCCAACTCGCTCTCCTCAGAAAATGTTTTAATCTCCATATGAGAAATAGCAGCAATGGAAGCCATAGCTTCTCCCCGAAAACCTTTGGTTTCGATGGAGAACAAATCATCTGCAGAAGATATTTTAGATGTCGCATGACGTTCCAAACTCATTCGGGCATCTGTTTCGTTCATACCAATTCCATTATCTGTCACCAGAATTAAGGTTTTTCCAGAATCTTTAACGACTACCGAAATTTCTGTAGCTTTTGCATCTACAGCATTTTCTACAAGTTCTTTAATAACTGAAGCCGGACGTTGAATTACCTCACCAGCCGCAATTTGGTTTGCGATGGTATCCGGCAAAAGTTTAATTATATCTGCCATTTAGAAATGGTATTATGAAAATAAATTGGTGAAGAAATAAGCGTAAAAGAATCCTGAAAGGATAATGAAGATGATGGCTACCCGAATGGAGGAGGCCATATCTGCAGACTTTCTGGCTTCTGGAGTATGCCAGGCTTTTCTAATTCTGGCCCGAGCTGTTTCCGATGCGTCACTGCTTTCGTCATCACGAATCTCCGCTTCAATTATTTTTACCCGACTGTGTAAATCCTCCATTACGGGGTCGTAATGACGAGGCTTGTACATAAATCTCTTTGGTTTTTTTAATTTAAAAAGCGTAACGCGCATATTCCTTCTGTATATAATGGCAAATTTACGATTTGAAAGGTTACAATAAAAGCAACTAATCCGGTTTATGTTACTCCAAAAACCAGACCAGATCATATTTGTGACTAATTCAGACGCTTTCAGGTAAATGGAGTAGATTAAAAGTTTTGTTAAAAGATTTTAAGATTTATAACTATAAAGAATTCAATAGATAAACTTTTAAACGGCTCCGGATTAAAAAGTTTTTTTCTAAACTCGTTTTCAAACTTTTATATTAGCCACACGAATTTATGAGCTATGAGAAAAAAAGGAATAAATATTATTTCATTGACATTGATCTTCCTGTTTGGTTTAGAGTCTTTTGCACAAGTGCACTACAAACAGATGATGCACGATCCTCAGTACAACTTTTATGATGTATGTGAAGCAGCTGAATTGTATTTCTCAACACATTCAAAAGGAAAAGGATCAGGATGGAAGCCTTATCAAAGATGGAAAGCTGAAAATGAAAGTAAATATTATCCAACGGGGAATCGAATGCATTCGATTCCAAATTTTGCAGCTGTAAATTTTGCAAATTTTGTAGCGCAGAATCCGCAAAGTAATTCTCGTAGTTTATTTCCGGGAGGGTGGAACGATTTGGGACCTTATAGTGCCAATAACATTACAGAGGGGTATAATCCCGGAATTGGACGTGTGGAAAGCTTTTGGGTAAATCCAGCTAATGATCAACATTTATACCTGGGCTCCAGAAGTGGTGGCTTTTGGAAAACATCAGACGGTGGAGCGACATGGAAAAATACGACCGATTATCTGGTAGCTTCAGGTGTTAATACAATTGCTGTAAATCCTACAAATTCGGATTCGATTTTAATCAATGTGAAAAATGCGGCAAATAATTCCTCACATGGAATTTATCGTTCAATTGATGGAGGAGAGAATTGGATTGTTAGTGATTTCAACCCGGTTAATTTGACATGGGGAGGTCTGGGTTCGAATGGTCGAATATTTAAAATTGTATATCATCCAAGAATTGAAGGTTTGGTGTTTATTGGAACAAATCGCGGACTATTTAGATCGGATGATGATTTACAAACCTGGACACAAATGCTATCTACAGCTGATATAACTGATATTGAATTTCATCCAACTAAGGATAGCATAATATACGTATATGATAACTATTACTGGAGTTCAAATAAGAATGTGGTAATGCGTTCTACAGATATGGGGATGAATTTTTCCAGTTCAGCTACAATTGTGGGAAATTCCAGTAGTGAAGGATTTATCTCCGTAAGTCCAGTGGCTCCTGATTATGTGTATTTCGCTTCGGATAATGGTGTTTGGAAGTCGGATGATGAAGGTCAGAATTTTACTTTTATATCCACTCCAACTGAAAGTTGTGATGGTTTTGCTGTTTCCGATTTGGATACGAGCAATATGGTATATGGCTATTTAAATTTGATGGGAAGTACTGATGGAGGTGTAACATTTACAGAAATTGCCGCATGGGCGAATAGTAATCCGACAAATGATTATACCCATGCAGATTTACGTACCGCAGAGTGTGTGAATGGAGTGTTTTATGTGGGAACAGATGGGTATCTGGCTAAAACCAGTGATAATGGAGCAACCTGGTCGCGATTAAATGATGGTACAGGGATACGTGAGTTTTATGCAAGTGGTGTAAGTCAAAGTCATTATGATGTATATATGGCCGGTTCTCAAGATAATGGGACCAGTGTTTTAAATGAAAATGGTTGGATTGAATGGAATGGTGGAGATGGAATGGAAGCAATTGTGCAAACATTAAACCCAGAATGGATGATAGGAAGTTGGCAATTTGGAAGTCGACAAATCACTAAAGATGGAGGGCAAACGCGTTTTGGAGCCAATAATCCGGATAATGGATCGGGAGAAGCAGATTGGCAAGCACCATTATTATACAGTCCTAATCATCAAATGCGTGTATATCATTTTGCGGAAAAGATTTATCAATCCGATGAATTTGGGGATATCTGGTATGAAATAGGGAATCCGGGTATTGGTATAATTCAAGTTGCTGCTATTGCGGAGAATAATTCAGATATAATGGCAGTCTCAAGCGGAAATAGTTTAGAAATAACAGAAGATCATTGGGTGACTTCAAGAAGTTCATTTATCGGATTACCGAATTATTCAATTACTGATATTGCTTTTGATCCAAAAAATGATTCAACTATGATTGTGACTTACAATAGATATCAGGCGGACTCTAAGAAAGTATATATCTCTAACGATTTGGGTCAAACATGGACCAATATTACATATAACCTAAATGATATGCCGATTCGTTCAGTGGTGATTGACCATTCAGATAGTTCTTATATCTATTTAGGTGCGGAAATAGGAGTATATGTTAAATCAATGACCGGAACTCAATGGGACTTGTATAATGCTGATTTGCCAAATGTTACGGTTCGAGACTTAGAGATTCAATATGGTTCGAACACATTAAAGGCTGCAACCTGGGGGCGTGGTTTATGGGAGTACCACTTAAAAGGAAGAGCAGATTACCCTGCTATTTTGTATACCAGTATAACAGATACACCTACGGATACAGAACCTAAGGCTGGAGATGATCAATATGTAACTTCTATTATTTCATATGATCAAAATGTGAAGTCCGCATTTGTAAGATGGTCAAACGGGAATACGGATTTAAACAAAATACTAACCATGAGTAATACTGTGGATAGTACCTGGGTAACGGATAGTGCATTTACCAATTACGGAAAAGGAACGGATATCTATTTCAAAGTATTTGTTGTAGGTCAAAATAACGATACCACAGAGAGTTATAGATATCAATATCAGGTGCGAACGGGGCAAAATATCAATAGTATAATTGAGAATTCTTTCGAAACGGAAGTGAATCTATATCCGAATCCAAATGACGGAGAGTTTTACATTGATTTAGGAAATCAGTTTAATGATGTCAATATTGAAATTTTTGATACTCAAGGTAGAAGAGTATATCAAACCTCAGATAGTGGAAATGACTTTAAAGTGGACTTTACCGGAGTAAGTGGAAATTATATTCTTTCGGTTTCTTCCGGAGATAAAAAAGCCAGAATTCAATTCATTTTAGAGTAATATTGCATCCATGAAGAAAATCGGATTTTTAATGATCGTATGGCTCATGGTATTGGGTTGTACATCTCAGAACGGGATTGTGGGAGATCAGGCAAAAGTGAAAGTAAAAGAGGTGACAGTTCAGGAAATGGTTTCAGGGATTGAAGGCGGAAAAAGTGTGTTTGAGTTCATTATGAAAATTGAGATCAATTCTGATAAAATTCAACCAGATAGTTTGACGCATCACTTGCATAAAGCTAAAATTCATGTGAAAGATGCAGCCAGGAATATCTATAAGGCGCAGTATACCGAATCTGCTGAAAAAATGGATTTAAAAAATGTATCCAATAATGTTATTATTTCATTTAAAGGAACGGATAAACCATTGGTTATTGAAGTAGATAGCGTGCGTGTACTAGATCAAATATATATGCCTTAATCCATTTTCTCACTTAAATTTCATGGACATTCAGTCAAAGGTCGGTAAAGAGTTAAATCTTGCCGAAGGGGTTGTTTATAAGGTGTTTGCATTGCTGGATGAAGGCGCAACCATTCCCTTTATTGCTAGATACAGGAAAGAACTAACCAAAGGTTTGGATGAAGTTCAGCTCATCCAAATTAAGGAAAGGCGTAGTTATTGGGAAACTTTTAATGCGCGTAAAGATTCCATTTTAAAAAGTATAGAGGTACAAGAGAAATTAACGGATGCTTTAAGACAAAAAATAGAAGCTGTGCAGCTTTTAAACGAATTGGAAGATCTGTATTTGCCCTACAAAAAGAAAAGGCAATCTAAAGGGCAAAAAGCCATTGAAAATGGGTTGAAACCACTAGCTATTTATATTCAGAAATCGCACCGTAATTCGGATATTGAAGATAAAGCTTATAGTTATGTCAGTGGCAAAATAGACAATCAAAAAGATGCCTTAGATGGTGCGGTGAGTATCCTGTCCGAATGGATCTCTGAGAATCTATGGATAAGAGATCGGTTAAGACAACAGTTCCAAAAGTATGGAGTAGCTACTGCCAAAGTAAAAAAAGGAAAGTCGCAGGAAGCCGAAAAATTCAAAGATTATTTTGATTTTTCAGAACGTATTCATCGCATGGCTGCACATAGAGTTCTGGCCGTTTTTAGAGGAGAAAAAGAAGGACTTTTAAACTTTAAAATCGAGGTAGACGAGGATAGAGCCTATGATAACATAGAGCGTGGCGTTTATCGTAACTATGCTTCAAATTCATATGTAGACAAAGCGATCACCGAATCGTATAAAAGAATTTTACAGCCTAACTTTGAATCAGAAATCAAGAAAGAGCTTAAAGAAAAAGCGGATTTGGAGTCTATAGAAGTATTTGCTGAGAATTTAAAACAGTTGTTGCTCCAATCTCCTTTGGGCGCTAAAAATACGCTGGCTATTGATCCAGGTTTTAGAACAGGATGTAAGGTAGCTGTTTTGAATACCAATGGAGATTTTATATCACATACCACGATTTATCCACACCCTCCTCAAAACAAAACACATGAGGCGGAACAAACGTTATTGAGTTTAGCAGATAAGTATCAGATTCAAGCTATTGCTGTAGGGAATGGGACCGCTGGAATAGAAACAGAGCGTTTGTGCCGTAAGTTGTTTAAGGGAGTTGATATTCAGGTGTTTTCTGTAAATGAGGCTGGAGCCAGTATTTATTCTGCTTCTGAAATTGCCAGAGAAGAATTTGGTGATTTGGATTTGACCGTACGTGGCGCGATTTCTATCGGACGCAGATTAATGGACCCACTAGCTGAATTGGTGAAAATTGATGCAAAGTCAATTGGTGTGGGACAGTATCAGCATGATGTGAATCAACCATTGTTACGTCAAAAATTAGACGATGTCGTTGAACATTGTGTGAATCATGTAGGAGTGGAATTAAATACAGCCTCATATGCGATATTATCACATGTGTCGGGATTAGGAGAAAGCATTGCTAAAAACATTGTTGCGTTTCGGGAAAAAAATGGAGACTATTCCGAACGAAAACAATTACTGAAAGTACCTAAAATGGGAAAAAAAACTTACCAGCAAGCGGCAGGTTTTTTAAGAATAGAAGGAGGTATAAATGCTTTAGATAACACGATCATACATCCTGAAACATATGGAGTTGTAGAAGAGTTGTGTGAGTTGAATAACATGTCTGTACGAAATGTGGATATTCAGAAATGCAGCATGGAAAGTATTAAACATTTGGAAGAAAAGTATGGTAAACTTACGATAGCATTTATTCTAAAAGAATTAAGAAAACCTACACGTGATCCAAGAGCTCCGTTACAAGAAATGGTGTCTAATCAAATAGAAAAAATAGAGGATTTAAAAGAAGGCATGCTTTTAACGGGAACAGTAAATAACATTACCAATTTTGGTGCCTTTGTAAATATCGGAATAAAAGAGTCAGGCTTGGTTCATGTATCGCAAATATCGGATTCATATGTTTCTAACATCTACAGCCATGTGCAATTGAATCAGCAGGTGAGAGTTAAAGTTATTGGGGTGGATCTTCAACGTAAAAGAGTTCAACTGACAATGATACTGTAGCTTCTAATACGCATTGGGAATTTTAGGACGAATATGTGCTGAGGTTCCCGGGTTTTGAATGGCATCACGAATTTGTTTTAAAAACTGGTTTTTATCTCTGCCTAGTACGCCTTTAAGAACTAGTTGATTAGACGCATGGTCGCTACGAAAAATCGTTTGATTCAGTTCCAGATGTTGCATAAAAAGTTCAAGCTCTTCAAACAATTCCAGTGTGGTCAAAGGAATGAACTCACCTAAATATCTGTTCTGATAATGTGTCAACCCTTTATGTGCAGTAAGTACCAGAGTAGAAGCGAATTTCGGTTGAGTTTCATTCAGAACCTGAGCAGAATGAATCGCGTGTTGTTTGCTTAATAATTGACCGCCCACGCCATTTATGATCATTACAGAACTATCCATTCCTGCGTTTTTAGACTTATTGAGTCCATTAATGGTAGTTTGATAGGTTTCTCCTTTTTGAATAGCATGTAACACCTCACTATCACCAGATTCAATACCTACATACAATAGTGAGAGACCTGCTTCTTTAAGCTCCTGTAGTTCCTGATGAGATTTTCGATCCAAATTACTTGGTGATGCATATGTAGAAATTCGTCTTAAATTCGGGAATGTAGCATTTAGTTTTTGGAGTATTCGTAATAATCTGGAGGTAGATAAAACCAGAGGATCTCCATCTGCTAAAAACACTTTCGTGATTTGCGATGCATAAGGTAGAAAAGCATCAATATCCTGAAAAACCTCTGATTCCTTTCGGACCTTGAATTTTTTGGATGTGTACATTTCACAGAATGCACATTTGTTCCAGGAGCACCCCAATGTAATCTGAATAATTAATGAGCGTCCTTCACTGGGAGGCCTGAATAACGGTTCGTGATATTGAATTGGAAAGTGATACATATGGCAAACATAACACAAGTCATAATTTCAACTTAAAGGATACTGTAGTTTCGCGCCAAATTTTATGCGCAAATGAAAATAGATGGAGTGCAAGTAGTTAGAAGTTACTCTTTTATATTGATAGGTAGCTTTTTACTGGCTTTGGGTATGGTCGGTTTTTTAGCCCCAAATCAGATCGCTACAGGAGGTACAGCTGGTTTAGCCATTGTATTGCACTATATTATTGATCTGCCTATTGGTGGTTTGATGGCGTTAATTAATGTACCCTTGTTGTTGGTAAGTATCAAGTATCTTGGAAAGCATTTTGCCTTTAAAACCATTGCCGCAATTGGTTCAATCGCCTTTTTTATTGATGTATTAGGAGAGGTAGTTCAAATACCTGTTTTAAGTACCGAACCATTGTTAGCCACGTTGTATGGTGGTGTGGCAGTGGGAATCGGATTAGGATTTATATTTAAAGGAGGTGGTTCAGCCGGAGGGGGAACAATTATAGCTAAGATAGTGACCTCCAAATTTGATATTAAAACCGGAAATGTCATTTTGTTATTGGATTCTGTTGTAGTGATTTCCGCAGGAGTTGTTTTTAAAAGTGTAGAGTTGGCATTATGGAGTATGATCAATATCTATGCGGCTTCCAAGGTGATTGATTTGGTTTTAACAGGTAAGCAAACTCAGAAGATTGTACATATCTCATCATTAAAAAGTCTGGATAGTTTAAGTCAGATCATAAAGGATTCTTTTGGTGTAGGTGGCACAATTGTCAAAGGACGAGATTTGAATCTGGAAGATTATAAGGATATAATGTTTATTGTGATTAACCGAAACCAAATCAGTGCGTTAACCGATTTGGTTCATGAATATGACATACAGGCGCGATTAATCGTAATGGAAGCCAGTGAATTGCTGGGTGGAGAAAACTAGTGGACTATTGGTCTGTTTTAAGTTTAAAAACTTTGATCGATCCATTTTCTTGAATAAGCTCCTCTAAAAAAGGTTGTATATCCGCATTTTCATCAATTAATCTGGAATCAGAATACAAGTATTTGGCTCCGTTTTGAATCATATGGTTTAACTCTTCACCGGATAATTGTTCATCCTGGAATCCCCAGCCTTTTTTATCAATGTAGTAAAAGAAGATAAAACGGGAGTGATCATTGCCCGCAACAACTAGAGCGTCACCAGGAACCGCATCACGCAGTTCATGTTTATATGTAAATAAATCCGGATTAAACCCGGGAGACTCTGTATCCCATCTTTCCTGCATCCTTAAATAACATGTAATGGGTAGAATTGCCAAAAGAAAAATATAAAAATAGCGATAAGCTTTTGTGGTAGAATGGAATAAGTGAAAAGCTCCGTATCCGACCAGAATAAATAATAATGGATAAAAGGGGAAGAGATAGTAATCATGTACTTTTTCAATAGCTACTGCTTCATAAAAATAATATGCCAATGCTGCTATGGACAAGGAAAGGATAGGTATAAAACTAGAATTTTTAAAGGCTTTTCTTTTCACTAAAAAATAAAAACCGGCTAGAAAGAAAAGTAGTGCACCATAATTGAGTAGTAATTCTGGCATGGTAGATATTAGATTATGTTGATAATAATCCAATAGTTGAGTGATGGATGTGGAATGACCAAAAAAACCAGTGACAATCACATTTCCATGCCATTGTGGAATTACAGTGAGATACCAAAGAATGGGTAATGATGCGAATACAAATGCTTGAAAAGATATAGAAACGAGTTTTTTTATGTTGTAGGTTTTCCATGACATCAGAATGTAACTGGCTGGAATACTGAAATAAATGATAAAAGGGAGTTTGCAAAGGGCCGCAAGGCTAAAAAGAAGTCCACTGATTATTAGATAAATTTTATTCTGATTTTTATGCCAGTGAAAAAAGAGTCCAATACCCCAAATAGCACAAGATAATGCCAGATTATCGGGGAGTGGGTTTATTGTGTAATAGTAGAAGCTTGGTGAGAAATTAAATGCCCAGGCTCCCATAACCGCGAGGGTGGTATTGCCAAACAAGGAAAAGAGTAAAAAATACAATCCTATTACAGACATAAATCCAACACACAGCATATAAACACGGGTAATGATAATCTTCTTACCAAAAACCTTATACAGGGCTGCAACCGACCATTGCATCAGTGGAAACTCCATTCTAAATAAACCATCTGTATTGCCGCGATCATTTCTGGTTGGCCGAAGAATGTTCATGTCTTCCTCGTAGAAGTTATTTATCGTTGATTGGGTTTGGGTTTGACGCCATACATGAATGCTCACCAGGTCTTTATTGAGATGCTCGTAATGCATGAAAATACTGATGAGCATTGACATGACGAGGACAAGATTACGAGTGGATGGATTCATTTATTGATGTTATACGTTGATGTGATGATTTGTGATATCAACCTTCCAAATATATTTATTTTATGCATGAAAGTCATGAAAATAGATGATTAGCGCTGTGGATTATTTAATATTTTTATGGAATTCCAATAAGTATTATTAAAATAAATAATATGTATAGTAAAAGTAATTTGATAAATTAAAATTATACAGAAATGATACGCAATTTTGTATCGTCAAACCGAAAAATATAGAATTATGAATAGCATAGGATTAAATAAAGAGAAGTCAGAAAACTTATCGAACCAGTTGAATGACTTATTGGCAAATTACCAATTGTTTTACATGAATGTTCGCGGATTTCACTGGAATATTAAAGGAAACAAGTTCTTTGAACTTCATGTGAAATTTGAAGAGTTATATAACGATCTTCAGGTGAAAATAGATGAAATTGCAGAGCGTGTATTAACACTAGGTCATACACCCATGCATAGTTTTACAGATTATCTGGAAACATCTGAAATTAAATCAGTGACCAATGCAACGGGAAGTGAAGAAACTGTATCTGCTGTATTATCAGCTTTCAAAACTGTGATTACAAAACAGAGAGCCATTTTAGAGCAGAGTGGTGAGGCAGATGATGAAGGAACTCAAGCTTTAATGAGCGATTATATTCGAGAGCAGGAAAAACTTGTTTGGATGTACACCGCTTACTTAAGTTAAGATTGAAAAAAGGGATTCAAATTATTGAATCCCTTTTTTTGTGCTCAGGAGTGTTTATCCATCCATTCCTGAATAAGGTGTTGGAATTTCTCAATTGCGTATTCTCCTTTTTGAGCCATTGCACCTACACTATAATATGGTGATTGAAGTGATTTCTGAAGCTGTTCGCAAGCATAAATGTCTTCCTTCATAAAGTCTCCGGAATTCATTGGAGCGGGATCATCTTCTGAAAATTGAGTTTCATATTTTTTCCAGAAACCATGTAATCCTGATTTAAGGTATTGTTGGGTCGCTTTAGCATCAGAGACATTCATAACTTTTGATCGTACGGTTACCAGTGTTTTATCGGGAGCCAGTGGTATGACATGAAAGGTGCTCCAGGTACTTTCGCTTTCACTAATCCCAATATTAGGAAAGAACCAGGGAGCATAGGCTCCAAGTTGATTTTCTGGTACGGAATCGATCAACACATAAGGGGATAGGTTTTCAATATCTTTTTCATAAGCAGGGGTTAGTTTTTCATAAAACCAATAGTGGGGGCCAGCCCAGCCAAAACGTGCATTTTTATGATCGTACATATTCAAAGTATTTTTGTGGAGATGTGATAAATGATAATGATCTATATAGTTATCTACGATAATTTTCCAATTGGCGTGGATGACATCTGAATATATGGGATGATTGGGTTTTTCTGTATATTCTACAAGTTCTTCTACCTTATGCGGACCTAAAAATGATTCAACATCCGCGAAATATTCTTTTAGACTTATGTTTGGGGTAGCATCCGGATGAACAAACAACATACCTTTAAAAGTTCCAACTGATGCCTGATGTAGATTTAGTCCACAGTTACTGAGAGGAGTTTTTAAATCAGGAAATTCAGTTTCACGTTCTGGTACACTGATGAGCTTGCCTTGAACGTCATATATCCAGTCGTGATATGGGCAGGTAATGGCTTTTTGACTTTTCCCAACAGATTGTAATAATTGGGTGCCACGATGTCTGCAAATGTTATGGAAAGCTCGAATTTGATGATCGTGACCCATCATGACGAATATATTGTTTAAACCCGCTTGGACAGTGATATAATCTCCAGGTTTGGAGACGTCTTCGATTAATCCGGCAAATTGCCATGTGGTACTAAAGATGTATTTAAGTTCTCGGTCTAACCATTCCTGTGAGGTATAGGCTTCAATGGGTAAAATAAGATTTTTAGTTTTCATTTTTTTGAAGTTTTTGTTCTTCAGGATTCCAATCCGGTGGTTTAATAAAAACCAGAAGTTTGTTTAGTATTCCTGAAGTATTATTGATTTTGCTATAGAATCTGGAGATTCCGTGAAAGAATACTTTGAGCGGGTTTACGCTATTTAGCGGTTCAGAGATTCCATATCTAACGGGAGCGACCTCTGGTTCAAAGGTGCCAAATATTCGATCCCAGATAATAAGTATTCCGGCATAGTTCTTATCCCAGTATTCTCTATTGGAACCATGATGAACTCTATGGTGTGATGGCGTGTTAAATATAAATTCAAATGGTCGGGGTAGTTTCTTAATGATCTCGGTATGTAATAAAGTTTGAAAAACCTGTACAAATATTTCAACGCTGAGTACCAGAATTGGGTCGAAACCCAGCATAACTATCGGTAAAGAAAACAGGATAGGAAATATGCTGTCCATGGGGCCAAAACGATAAGCGACAGACATATTAAAATGTTCAGAACTATGGTGTACCGTATGAGTGGCCCATCCAATTCCGATACGGTGCATCATTCTATGATCCCAGTAATATGCGAAATCGGCCAGTAGAATAACGAATATGATGTTGAATATATTCAGAGGTAGGTAGGGCAGGCTAAAGTTCATGTGTACCCAGTAGTAGATTTTAGTGATTGCTAGAATTCCAAGAACATATTCGATAATTATATATGCGCCAAATGTGATGATATTGGCCATAGAATCTAGCATGACATCTTTATCTAATCTCTTTAAGTATAAATACCTGCCAAGCTCTAGAATAAAGAAAGGAATGATGATGTAGATTAGACTTAGATCATTAAAAATGTAAAAGAAAAATTCGACATCATAATAATTGAGTTCCGGTAAGGGTATGAATTTTGGAAGTATGTGTGGTAATGCACCCAAAAACAGGAGCATTGATGCGGCACGAATAAATAATTTAGAATTGGTCATAATGTGTACTTTGTTGTAAATTAGATGAAAAATGAGGGTTCATTCATCACCGATGCAAAGTTGACCAATAGGGTTGAGGATTTTTTTGACTTAAGTCAAAAACGGTTTAGGGTGGTTTATTCTGCCGTTATGAAAGAATAGAGGAAAAAGAATAAAGCGCCAATACCGCCCAGGTAAAAACCATAGTCCAATAAAGTAGAGGTGCATCTTTACGTGTAATAGGTTCAATTAGGTACGTAGATTTGGATTTGATGTTTTCAAAGACCCAAATTGAAAATAAGATGCCCCAAACCCATTGCCAATCCTTTAAAATAGCCACGTAAAGAAAAATAAGCATACCCATCGTACGCCATTTCGATAAATACTGATTCATGTATAGTTTGTTAGGAGGCAAAAGTACGTTTTGTTTTCACTTGATTTCGATTTTGACATAGGTCAAAAAATATGCTTAAAAGCCGATATACGTTTGCCTCAACAAAATCTAACAAATGAAATATTGGTACTTCATTTTATTTCTGGTCGGAATTATTTCTTGCAACTCTTCTACAAATGTATTGATTGGGAAGTGGCAGGTAGAAAGTCCTTTTTACAAAGCGATTTATCAAATTGTAAAAAAAGATGGAAGGTTAAAAACTCAGATTTTATTCTATGATGATGATACATATCGTTATCGATTTAATGGTAAAAAAGAGAAGTATCTGTTTCAGAATATTCAACAAAATGAAGAAGCATTTGTGGATATGGTAAGTGGAGCGACCAAACAATCCGATCAAAGCAAGTTGCCGAAACTAATACTTGTACACCAGGACACTTTAAGTGTGACTACATATCAAATGAGAAAACCCATTACTGAGACATGGGTGAGAATAAACCAAAACCAATCAGAAGATGATGAATAGAACAAAAATGTGGATGTGCATTGTTGCAACCTGTATAGGTATGATGAGTTGCAATAAACAGGAAATCAGAAATATTGCTGATGTGAAACCATCTGTGGACCCAGGTGAGCCACCAGCTAAATCTGAAGTAACCCCCTTAGATATTAATACCAAAGGGTTTGACTTTATGGAAAGTATACAAGGCCATTGGGTAGGGGTAAACCGTGTCATTGCTGACGATTATCCCTGGTTTGCATTTGATTATAGAGCGATTTCCTCCAATCATGTACATGGGATTTTTGAAGGCGGAACTTTTGGGAACCTTTTCACTACATTTTTTGTGACAGATTTTAAAGATACCCGTACCATTATGGCTAGAAATGGTGGGGTATTGAATGGAATATATCGTACCAGTTATTTCGTTTTAGATAGTACTTATACTGATTTTGATGGTAAGTATTATCGTTTTGTAGATGCAGTCGGTGGTGCTAATGTCATGAAGATGGAGTTGCGTTTTAAGCAAGATAGTATTTATTGGAATGCATATACCAGTAGATTGGGATTGAACGCACCGGCTTCCCGTCATATGACATTTAAAGCAGAAAGACGATCTACATCTTTGGCGCAAAATGCAGCAGCGCAATTTGGGTTTCCTAAAAACGAAGTGTCCAAAGATTTTTCCGCTGAATTTGACCCAGATAAACTATACGTAAATTCAGGGGCTTCAGAAGCATCTTCTGCTTCGTTTTTAGCGCAGGGCAGTGATAATAGTGATGTATTTACATTATCGTATGAATCGGGTGACCCTTATCGAATTGATGAGCAACCATATTTGTCGTATTTGCAAATTGATATAGTGAAAACAGCTCTGATAGAAAACAAAACACTCTTTATGTACTTATCCGAAGATCCGCTGACTGATTCAATGGGATATTTGGATTTCAAGAACTTTAATTCTGTGTTATTATTCCCTCAATTAGATGCAAATGAAGATCAATTTACGGTCACATATTTACATCCTGGGAAATATTATGTAACCATTGTAGCTGATATCAATGCGGATGGAACACCTTCAGCAGGTGATGTGACGCATATCAGTCAATCTATCACGATCAACCCATTAGATCAACAACAAATCACAATTGATAATATCACCGTTCAAAACTAGAAATATGCTTAAGAAATCAATTATACCACTGGTTGTGGTGGTTCTAGGTTTTAGTAGTTGTACAAAAGCTATTATAGACGAATCACCTGGAGAAATCCCACCAATCACAGATACTATTAAATATGATCCTGATGTGCAGGCGATCATGTATAACAATTGTGTGACCTGTCATGCAGGTGCGGCACCTAGTGCAGGGTTAAATTTAGATAATTATCAGGATACCAGATTTGCCACCGAAAAAGGGAATCTGATTGAAAGAATGAATAGTGTAACCAGTCCCATGCCACCAGCAGGAATATTGCCTGCAAATCAGAGACAAGTTATGGATAAATGGGTGGCAGATGGATTTTTAGAAAAATAAGATGATGAAAATTAATAAAATAGTGATAGCGTTAACAGTTTGTTTGGGTTTGAATTGGAGTGCCCAGGCGCAGAAATATTATACCAAATCAGGTATAACAGAATTTAAAGGGTCTGTAAAAGCATTTGAACCGGTGGAAGCAGTCAATCATAATACCACAGCAATTTTAGACATTGGAACGGGTGAAGTCGCTGCGTTGGTGTTTATTAAATCTTTTCACTTTGATGTCGCGCTTATGGAAGAGCACTTCAATGAGAATTATATGGAGTCTGATCAATATCCAAAAGCAACTTTTAAGGGAAAGATTGAAAACTTTGATTTTAATCAAATCACTGAAGGAATAAATAAGTTTAAAGTCAAAGGAAAGTTGGCCATGCATGGTGTTACTAAAGACATTGAAGTATGGATTATGCTTTCCAAAGTGGATGGTCAGATTGTATTGGCTTGTCAATTCAAAGTTGATCCGGATGATTATAAAATTGATATTCCGGGAATTGTAAAAGAGAAAATAGCGGATACCATAGAAATAAATCTGGATTACAATCTGCGCCCTAAAAAGTAAAGCTAAATACAAAACGAAGAATGAATGGGGTAAACCTAACTCAAACTTCAAAATTGAAACAAATTAAGAATGACTAGAATAATATTTATAATGCTTTTGAGCGTATGGAGCTGGAATTCAATGTATGCGCAAGACGATCTGTTGGATGAATTGGAAAATAGCTCTGAAGAAGAGGTGTTTCAGTATCCGGCATTTAAAGCCATGAAAATAGGTAATTTACAATCTACCAAGGTAGCGGCAAAAGGGGATTGGTATATGTATGTATCTCATAGGTTTGGATCGCTAAAAGACGGAATTTCCACTTTTTTTGGTTTGGACAATGCCAATACTAAAATCCAAATGGCTTATGGGTTGTTTGAAGGAGTACAATTAAGTGTCAGTAGAGAATCGTTGAGAAAAACTTATGCCGGGGCTTTGAAATTTAGATTAATGTCACAATCAGATAAATTCCCTGTGAATGTAGTTGGGTATACTACAATCAATGTGAATACTGAACTGACCACAGAGAGATATCCACACATGTTATTTGAAGACAGACTGAGTTATGCTTCGCAAGTTTTGATTTCCAAAAGGTGGAGTAATAAGTTGTCATTAGAATTGGCTCCAACATATGTCAGACAAAATTTGGTTTTAGAAAAATTTCAAGATCATAATCAATATGCATTGGGTTTTGGAGGGAGATTAAAACTAAATACGAGACTTTCTTTGAATGTAGATTACGTATACAATTTCAGTAGAGCCAGTGAATCGGTGTACAAGGACCCGTTGACAATTGGTTTAGATTTAGAAACTGGGGGACATGTTTTTCAGTTGCTTTTTTCCAACGCGCAGTCCACCAATGAACCTGGATTTATCAGTAACGCAGAAGGGGATTGGTCTACAGGAGATATCTTTTTTGGATTTAATATCGTAAGAGTGTTTTAATCGACCATAGCACTCTGATTTTAAAAGGTCTTAATGTGTTAAGGCCTTTTTTATTTGCCTCTAATTCTACTTAAAGTTTCCTGAGATATGCCTAACATGGAAGCGATATGTCCAAGGTTGGCTCTTTGCGTGATATCTGGAAAAACGGATACGATCAAATCGTACTTTTCTTTTGCAGATAAAAAGTAATACCCCATGTAAAAATCATTTAAGAGCGCAATTTGTTCTTCCATAATTAAACGTCCAAATTGATCTAATTCAGGATAATTGTTATACAGCATCTGCCAGTTATCATACGAGATATGAACGATTTCACTATCATCTGTAGTTTCAATAAATTCAGCTGATGCTTTTTTCATTAAATAACTCGACCAGGAAGTAAACATGTTGTGTTCGGGATAAATCCAATACGTTACATCTTTGCCTTTTTGATAGAAATAACTTCTTACAGTACCTTTAACCAGGAAATACATTTTCCTACAGGTAACTCCTTCATCAACAATTAAATGTCCCTTTGGAAGCGTTTCTGTTTTAGCTACTTTTCTGATTTGGTTTTCGGCTTCTGATGACAGTTGAATATGACTTCTGATTAGCGCTATGAATTCATCCATGTGACAAATGTAATACTATGTGTAAAAGAAAGAGTAATCATATATATTAGAAAAATCATATATGAATTTGAGGTTATGTAATCCAGTTTACAATTTACCAACTCCTAGTAGCGGTAAGTTTGCAGTAGTCAAGTGAACTGAAATGAAATACATAAATAATATATTTAGTCAAGCGAGCAAATTATATACTTATGATGCGTATAGAGCATTGGTAAAATCGCTTTATGAGGAAGGAAAAGTAACAGGTCCGGTACAGTCAGAAGTATTGTTGGATACTACTAAAATGAACCTGCATAGATTTAAAAGATTAGAGAACAGGTACCAGGTGAGTGATGAATTTAAACACGTTTTAAGTCAAATAAAAGGAAATTGGACCTGGTATCTGATTACCGAGGGGTGGTGTGGTGATGCTTCGCAGACTGTGCCTGTAATTGCAAAAATGGCTGAAGCCTCTGATCAGATAGATTTAAAAGTTCTGCTAAGAGATGATAATCCTGAGATTATGGACAAGTACCTTACGAATGGAGGAAAGGCCATACCTATTCTGGTTGCTGTAAATAATGATACAGGTGAAGAATTAAAACATTGGGGTCCACGTCCTAAAATGATTCAAAAAATGGTAGATGATTATAAATTGAACCATCCGGATTTTGACAAACATGAATTTGCTAAAAAATTGCATGTATGGTATGCTCGAGACAAAGGAATGGCTGTTGAAGAAGATATTATTGATGTATTGAATTCCGGAATGGTAGTGGATAAAGAAAGATTTAAAGCAATGAAAGTAAGCGCTTAAGATGATTTAATGGGATATACGTTTTGAGGTGGTGTGAATAGTGATGTATGCCTTGAAGTTCTATGCAGAAACTTCAGGGCATTTTCTTTTTATACACCGTTCATGAAGTTTCATGCTATCGTGTAATGAGATAAATCAAACTAAGTTTAATTTTGAAGTTGTTTGTGATTAATAGTGCTTCAAATGAAAAATGAAAATCAGGTAAAATGTCCCAATTGTGGAACTTCAATAGATGTACAGGACATTCTAGCGCATCAGTTAGAAGAAGAGATAAAGCAGAAGTTTCAGTCGCAATTGGCTGCAGAGAGAAAGAAGTACGCGTCTCAATTTGAAGAGTTGAACAAAGCGAAAGAAGATTTTCAGAAAGCAAAAAAACAAGCGAATGATATGTTTCAGGAACGACTGGAGAAACAGTTGAAGGAGGAGCGTAAATCTATTGAAAGCAAATTAAAACTAAAACTACAAGACGAACAATCGGAGCAATTTCAGGCATTACAGAAAGAACTGAATGAAAAGTCTGAAAAAGTGAAGGATCTAAATCGCTCGAAAGCCGAAATTGAGAAATTAAAACGTGAAAAGGGAGAATTGAAAGAATCCCTTGAGGCGGAGGCGCAAAGGAAATTGAGTGAGGTTTTAATTGCTGAAAAAGAAAAAATTAGAAAATCTGAGGAAGAACGTAATGAATTGCGATTTAAAGAAATGCAAAAGCAATTGGAAGATCAGAAGCGTCTTACTGAGGAAATGAAACGTAAGCAGGAGCAAGGTTCCATGCAGTTGCAAGGTGAAGTTCAGGAATTGGCTATTGAAGAGTGGTTGATGAATAAGTTTCCATTAGATACCATTGTGGAAATTAAGAAAGGGGCAAGAGGGGGAGATTGTATTCAAACGATAAATACACGATCTGTACAAAATTGTGGCACCATCTATTATGAAAGCAAGCGAACCAAAGACTTTCAACCGTCCTGGATCGAAAAGTTTAAAGCAGATATTAGGGAGAAAGGGGCAAATATTGGAGTATTGGTGACTAAAGTAATGCCTTCGGATATGGAACGTATGGGAATGAAAGATGGCATTTGGATTTGCAACTATGAAGAATTTAAAGGTCTTTGTGCGGTTTTAAGAGAGTCCATTATTCAATTAAATGCTGCCGTGAGTTCACAGGATAATAAGGGAGATAAAATGGTGATGCTGTATGATTTCTTAACCAGTAATACTTTCAGAATGCAAATTGAAGCGATTGTGGAAGGGTTTACGCAAATGAAATCGGATCTGGAAAGTGAAAAAAGATCTATGCAAAGAATCTGGAAACAACGTGACAAACAGATCGAAAAGGTAATTACCAATACGATTGATATGTATGGTTCTATAAAAGGAATTGCGGGTAACGCCATTCAAACTGTTAAATCACTGGAGTTACCCGGGGCAGAAGAAGAGGAGGAGTTTTAAATCATTTTTGTAAAGTAATTAAATTCAATTACATTGTGCGTTCCAAGAGTGTTAAACTTGTAAGAGCATGTCTGAAACTTCGTTAGAAATTAGCAATAAAAATATTTCTTGTAAAAATTGTGATACCCAATATACCGGTAATTATTGTCCGGAATGTGGGCAATCAAGTAAAAGTTTTGACAAACCATTTAGGTTTATTATCGCAGATTTTGCAGGTAACATTTTTGCTTTTGATACAAGATTATGGTCAACCATTAAAGCGGTGTTAATTCATCCAGGTCAAATGGCGATGGACATAATGAATGGGAAACGCGCTCGATATGTTCCTCCATTTAGATTATATGTCTTCATAAGTTTCATTTTTTTTCTGCTAATCAATTATACGGTGAGCAATGTTAGAGATGGGCAAGATCAGGTTTTACAGCAAGAAACAGTTGAAGGAGATTCAAATGATACCACTGGATTATCCAAATTACCAATTGAAGAAAACAAAAAACAAGAGATCAAATTCAATGATAAAAAGATTACTATTGAACATGTTGTTGATCATTTTGAAATGTACTTCTCAAGATTTTTACAATGGTTTTCGTATTCATTGTTTTTATTGATGCCATTCTATGCGTTTCTTCTTTGGGTCTTTTTTAGAAAAACCTACAAATACTATTTGGGACACTTAATATTGGCGCTAAACCAGCATGTGTTTACATTTATTCTACTAACCGTTATAGTTCTGATTGGTCAAATTCTTTCTTTTAAAACAGTATATCCTGAAGCGTATATGTTATGGTTACTTCCTATATATTATGTACTTGGAATACGCAAGATGTATCAAAGAAAGTGGTCTACAACTATAATGAGATTTAGCGTAGTTTTAATCTTGTATCTGATATCAACATTGTCTATGGTCTTAGGATTAACGGTATATACATTATATGCCCTATCTTAGTACCTCTGAGTGAAAGTTAGCAGAAAAACATCAATTCATTCGGATTGAAAATTTCATATTGAATAGCATAAATGACCAATCCAGCGCTATTACGTGCTCCGGTTTTTGCCATTAAACTATTTTTATGCCCTTCAACGGTTCTTCTGGTTATAAATAATTGGTCCGCAATTTCCTGAGCGGTTGATTGTCTGCAGATAGCAAGTAATACTTCTTTTTCCCGGTCGGATAATACGTTGCTATCAAATTTGGGTTTTGGTGCATTTCCGGCAATTTGGTGGCGCATGACCTCGACATGTTCTTTGGTAAAATAATGTCCCTTGGTCATGACCGTTTTAATGATTTCTTTTAGATCATCCGGATTTAAGCCTTTTGGTAGAAAAGCATCAATTCCATTACGTACCATATAACCGATAAATGATTTTTGATAATAGGAAGAGATAATAATGACCTTGATATCCGGATACTTTTCTTTGAGTTGTCCACCAATTTGTACGCCTTCTTCATCTTTCATTCTAAGATCTAACAGAACAACGTCCGGTATAATATCCACCTCGTTGAGTTTTTTTAAGAATTCATTTCCACCATAAGCGGTCAAACAAACATTGATGTCCATCTGTCGGCTAAAATACTCAGCTAGTAATTGAACGATGAGGATTTCGTCATCTACTATGGCAATATTGATTTTACTTTTCATTTTTGATTGATTGTTTGAGGTAAAAAAAGAAAGAAATATGAGGTGCCTTTATGGAGTTTTGAGCGCAGTTTATATTTTCCATTGAGCATTTGCGTTCGCATTTCGATATTACTTAATCCAAGCCCAGATTTATGGGTGTTTGTATCAAAACCAATTCCATCATCTTTGATAATTATTCCCATCGCATTGGAGGTGATGCGCACCATAAAATTTATGGTATTTGCCTCTGCATGTTTTAAAATATTGTTTAAAACTTCTTGCATAATTCTAATCAATTGGAGCTTCATATTACTCTCAACTTCTATTTCTTCATGTTCAGACACGTAATAATTAATGTTGAAAGCCTTTCTGTAATGGGAAATCATATCTTCGACAAACTCCAGAAATTTGTTTTCATTAATCAGAGGAGGACTTAAATCATGAGAAATTCTACGAGCTGCATCAATACAATATTTAAGCAAATCAGCTGCGTCTTTATTGTTATTTGTGCTCTTATTGGAATATGTGAGTAACATTACAATATTGAGTTTAGAGATGAGCTCATCATGCAGATCAGCTGCAATTCTTTCACGTTCAATTTCTTGAACTTTGATACTATCGCTAAGAAGTTTCTTTTGGTGCTCTACTTGCATATTTGCAATTCTTCGTGTGTCGCTCATCCGTTTTCTGAGATAGATTCGGGTGAACATGATGAAGAAGCCAATAAGCACCAAAATGAATGCTAAGCCTACTGCTAGCCAAATTGCTTGAGTTTCTGCTGTCTGCCATTCTGCCATACCGTCAAAATTAGGTTAACGTATAGTAATAAAAGAAAGACTAAACGTAAGGCCCAAAAGAAGAATACCAACGACACATTTTCGTTTACCATAAATTTTATGGTTAATGACATAAACATATCTACTATAAGATATAATATTATGATCGTATTTGTGGTGTATTCACGAAGTGGAATAATAGATTCCGAAGTAAGCGTTTCCTTTATGTATAGAAAAGATAGGAGTAGGATCACGCTATCCGATATGAGGCGATGATACAAATTGAATTCGTTAAAATCCGACTCTGATCCGTTAATACCGGAAATGTTAATGGATAATGTAATTAGAGTGTAAACGATGTAAAATGAAAAGCCAACGAGACCATATGTAATCCACTTTTTAGATTCAATAAAAAAGAACTTTTGATATAAAATGGAAAAGAAAGCAAATTCGATAAAAGTGGATAGTGATAAAATGTAGAGGTTGTGATTAGAAGTCAAAAACCAGTACCTGGATGTGATTTCTAAAAGTAAAGCCAATACTAAATAGATGATAATGAGTCTTTCTTTACCTCCAGATTTATGATAGTTTTTTAAACCTATAATCACTCCAACTGTTAGAACAGCTGGAGCGATTAAGGTTAGATATGTCATTACTGTATTCAGCATTGAGATATATTAGTTCACGCCTACCATTAATTGATATTCAATTAAGCTTCCATTATGGAATGGAGGAGCTACAAGTGATACATCAGCTAATGTTTCGAATTTTTTAAATGCATCTCCCCAACAAACCATATCCGGAGTGTTATCTTCTTTCAAAGAGATGGTCATGATGGCGTTTTCATTTGCGACATCATCGAAGATGTATTTAAAATCTTGCATTGGTACACTGAAAAGTTGGAAGATTCCAGGATCTTCAGGTGTTGGATTTGCCACAACGTTTTGTTGTAACCAACTGTTTTTGTTCATTTCCCATCTAAAGAAATACTCTAAACCTTCTTGAGGAGTTAAAGCATCAGGATTAGGCGCTTCTTCATTGTCAAAATGCGGAATAGTTGCCATTGGGCTAAGTCCATTATTGTAGCTACATAGTGTAGCGTAATCAGCCAGTTTGTCCACAGGAACTGAATCTAAATAATCATGAAAAGAGTCAATAACATAAAACTCCAGTTGATTTGAAGTATTTACTGCTAAGTAAATATGTACATCTACTGCAGAATCGTTCCAGCTGTTGTAAACCGAACGAGGAATAATAAGGTTGTTGCCTTGATTAAGTAGAGAAGTTGCTTTGTTTACATCGCAACGGTCGGTTTTCCATTTAGCGAGACCTTCTCTGATTTGATTCAAATTGTTTTCATTACTCATAGTGTGTGATTTGAATAAGTTAATAATTTAGTATAGTGCAGCACCAGTTTTTGGTGCCATCAGTGACAAATAGAAATAAAAAAAGTTGGAATTAAAATACGTATAAACACGTATTTTGGTAAATGTGTAAAATTACCTGTTCGGTATTTTCTCCAGAATAAATAAGCTTAAATAAGTTAGTATAGTTAGTAAGTCGAAGATTTTAATGCGCTATAGTAAATATTACCCTTCCGTAGATTTTTCTAACAATCGAATCTTACGTTCCAGTGTTGCAATACGATCTTCTACGTACAAGTTTTTATAGTTTGACTTGGTTTCATAAAGTACTGGAGTAGGAGACTCGAGCGTTGAGAATAATAGATCTGCCGGATCCATATCTAAATAATGGGCAATGTCTAAAACCGTTCGCACCCGCAAAGTGCCATCCACAAACCAAAGACGATAACCTTGAGGTGTGAAGCCCAAGTCTGCGGCCATCTGTTTCGTTGTAAGGCCTTTTGTCTTAAGAATTTGTGTGATTCGATCTTTTATTTTGAAATAATCCATAAAAAATAATAATAAAAACTACTCATTATTTGGAGTCTGTGTTTTAGGTCATACAAAGAGTTGTTCAATTGTTTGTCTAAAAACAGAAACTATATTCAGAACAAATATAGACTAAGTTTAGTAACGAGCGTTGGTTTTTTGAGGTTAATATGAAATAAATGTTGTATTATTGAGGTATGAAAGCAATCTGAATTACGTTAGTGTTAAATTCTTTAATTTGATTCCAGACGAGATTCTATCTGTTGAACCTTTTCTTCGAGTTCTGATATGCGCTCTTCAATATATTGAGGAGCGTAATGGTCTCTATCTTCACCTGCTGAATGAATAGAGTTGGAGTTTTCGCCAAAAAGGATAAGTCGAGGATCAACTTTTAGATATTCTGCGATATCAAAAACGGTTTGCACACGAAGTGTTTTATTTAGAAACCAGCCTCTGTATCCTTGCGGGGTATAACCTATATCTTCAGCCATTTGTTTGGATGTAATGGATCGTGCTTTTAAGAGTTGTTTGATGCGGAGTTTAATGTCATTATAATCCATTGGTGTACAGGAGTTTAAAAATAAAATTCAAAAAATAGGCAGAAACATAAATGCAATATTAGTTTCATTATGAAATAAATGTTACATTTGTATCGGTATTCTGAATCCGAATACAGAACAAATATAAAATTATGCCTAAAAAAACCATAGTAAATCCGCGTACATTAGCTTTTCGAGGAACCATACGGTATAAGTTTAGAATTCGTAAACTGTATGATAATCTATCCCCCAAAAAGAAACGTTCATTTAACATAGCCCTGCAAGTAAACAATATCAGTAGGACCGCCTTTCATACCTATTGTCATATTACCTTAGAAAGTAAGCAAGATATACCGTGCGGAAAGCTTGATGTAATTGCTATGTTATTGGATAGTACTCCCGATGGCCTAAAAAACTATTCTGTTAAAAGGTCGCCCGATAATGAATACGAAATAATTCAGGTTAAGAAGCATATGAAGAAATGATTGTTTAATCCGTTATAAATTTAGAATGATGCATGGTATTAACTTAAATGAAAATCCTGAGAGAACAGATATTAAAATCCAGATTTCTATGAGAGAATTTACGGAAAGGATGTTTCTCAGATTAGCCAAAAGAGAATTAAATAAGGATGAATATATTCTGGCTACCTATTACTATTCAAAGCTGTTAACGCTGAATATACACCTGGGAATGTTTGTGCACACCAATAGCCAGAACAAATTGATATTTAAACCTGAAGGGTATGAGAGGTGGTTGGCAAAGCACAAGCCACGTAATATGAATATGGCTAAAGATTGTCTGGAATATTTTTATGCCGACAAAAAGATTATTTATGATGGATTTAGGATTGTTGAGGATATAAAAGTTCAACCCAATAAATCTATTTCTCTTTGTAACGATGGCTTTTACATTTCAATTAACGAAGGTGTAGAGCCTATTTTTATAAAACATGATTCACATCAAACCATTGTGGAGCATTTGCAGTTTTTAGATTTGCCATTGTCCGGAAATGCCATTAAACAAATATTCAATTGATCATTTTCTAAAAGGTGAGTGAAGAATGGTTGACTGAGACTACCCACCTTGTGTAGGTTGTGGAGCGTGTGCAGTTTTAGTACGCTCTTCACACTGTGAGTGAAAAAAGCGAATCCAACCCGGATTCGCTTTTTTAGATTAAGTGACTATTTGGAAATTCAGTTTTACTTTATGAATAATGTTTAAAGGTATATTTGAGAGAGTTTTTCCAAATTAGATTTTGAAATAGGAATAATATGCGACTGGATTTCTACATATTTCCCATCATGGGTGTGTAGTTTATTCACCTTGGTTGTGTTGATGATATATGATCTGTGAATTCGAAGAAATTCATTGGAAATCAGAAGTTGTTCTGCATGTTTAATAGACTTTGATAAAATCAATGATTTGTTGTTTTCAAGGTGAAACTTTGTATAACTGCCATCTGCCTGGCAAAACAAAATATCAGATGGATGTATTAAATGGGTGCCATCCAATGATGGAATTGGGATGAGTTTGGGTGTGGGTGATGTAGGTTTGGGAGTGATTTTAGCTAAATCTTGAACGCATTTAACCAATTCCCGATAATTAATGGGTTTGAGTATGTAGTCAAACGCATGTCTTTTTATGGCATCCATTCCAAAATTGTCATGAGCTGTAACAAATACGACTTGAAAGTTTTTTGCCGGGAGTACATCTAATAAATCGAACCCGGTTTCATCAGCAGACAAGGAAATGTCCAGAAAAACTATTTGAGGGTCACTTTTCAAAATAAGTTGAATGCCATCACTTAGTGTGTGTGCTTTTCCTAAAACTGAAACCTGTGGACAGTATTTGTTTAAAATGAGTTCTAAATTGTTTGCAGCATGTATTTCATCGTCTATTATGACAGCGGTCTGTGTGAGATCCATTATTTTGTAGTTAGTTTATACGGTAAGTTAAATTTAATTATAGTGCCTTCATAAGGTGTTGTACATTCCAGGTTCTGTGCTTTTAATATGGTAACTTCTGATAATTTAGTATTTAAAGAGCTTATTAATTCTATTCTTTCTTTGGTAACACCAGTTCCGTAAGATTTTGAAGCTTTTTTAAGTGTGGTTTTGTAGTATCCCACACCATTATCTTCAATTTCAAAATAAAGCAGGTTTTCTTGTTTATTGATTCTTAGAACTACCATTCCATTTGTGGTCTGGTGCAGTTTTCCATGCCATATAGCGTTTTCGATATATGGTTGGATTAAAAGGGCAGGAATGAGGCATTTGTTTTGATCAATGTCCGGTTCAATCTCAATTTTAAAATCAAAAGAACCATTCAGTCTTTTTAGTTCCAGATCGATATATAGTTTAATAGTATTGATTTCGTTAGACAGAGAAATTTCTGGCGAGTCAGAGTTTTTAAGTACTTGCCGGATTAAAGATGAAAAATCTAAAAGATAGTCGTTGGCTTTTTCTGGCTTGTTGGCCATAATAAAGTGCTGAATAGAATTCAGTGAATTGAAAATGAAATGAGGGTTCATTTTTGACTGGAGATTCATGGCTTTAAACCTTTGTAGGTCAATTTGAAGTTGTGCTTTGTTTTTATGCTTGGTAAATTGACGTCTAACAATAATTATGGTTGCACATATCACCAAACAAATTATTAGAAATGTGAACCACAAGGTTTTCCAAAAAGGAGTTAGAATGGTAAATGGGATTTGAATAGAAGCACTTTCTATACCGTCAATGTTAATGGCTTTTATTCTCAATGTATATTTTCCGGGAGGAATAGATAAAAAATGAAGATCAGGATTTTTTGAAGTTTGCCACATCGAATCCAAACCGGCCAGTTTGTATTTGTATTGGATATTGTTAAACGAATGATAAGAGATTCCTTGAAATTGAAAATTTAAATTGTTTTGATGGGAAGGAAGAGTTGGATTATCAAACTGATTTGTTGGAATGTTGTTGATTAGGATATTCTTGATGTAGATTTTTGGAGAAGAATTGTTTTTGTCTAAATCGGCATATTTTATAAAAGAAACCCCTGAATTTGAAGCTAAAAACAATGTGTCCGATTGTATCCAAATATGGCGAATATCCGGAGAGTTTATTCCACTGTTTGAAGAGAGTCTATAGCTTTTTGTAAATGATTTGTTTTTCCATTTTAAACCGTTTACACCTTTGTTTGTAGCTACCCAAAGAATTTGATGGGCTGAATCAAAAGTGATTTGATTAATTGTATTGCTTAATAATCCATTATTAGTTTTATAAGAAGTTATTGAGTTCTGGTATTTGAGTAAAAGTCCATTGATACGGGTGGCGATAATAATTACGGAGTCAGATGTTTTTGTGAGATCTTGAACGGCTATATTTTGAAGTAAAGGGTGGTCATCTTGTAACATTAAAACATTTTTGATCGTATCCAGTTTATACAAACCGGATTTTGTTCCTGTCCATATGTTATTCTTATAGTCCTTGAGTATTTTATTGATTTTTGGTGAATCTAAATGCTTTTCTTTTTCCTCTTCTGATTTTTCAATATTCCAAAAGCTTAAACCAGCATCGTGAGGAGCAAATAAGATTAAATTCGGTGAAAGTTTTAGGATAGCTCTACAGGTTCGTTTAAGAGGAGGTACTTTGGTTGCATATTCGAATTTTATCCCATTTTGGTGAATTTCATTTGGGATTTTAGAAATATCGATTTTCTCAGATACGCGTATGAGAGTTTGAGATTTTTGATCTATTTCATATTGACTCATATCCGTAAATCCAAAAATGATTTTTTCATTTTGTGGAATTATATAATGAATATTTGAGCTCATTCCTTCATTTTTAGTAGAGTAGAAGGTAATGTTAAGATTAGGTACATAAATGATACCTGAGTTGAGTGTAGAGAACCAATATCCGGATTCAAAATCAGAGCATATTCCAGTGATCAAATATTGACTTAAAATTGACTTTTTGACTTGAAAGGATATAGGGTCGTAAAAGCGTACACCATCGCTTCCTGAAACTATGGTGTGCTTTGTTCTTTTGTAGATGTTTATAAATTTTCCTCGATGATTCTTTACTGTGAATTTTCGGTTAAAATAATTCTTATTTATAATAGAGTCAGATTGTTCTAAAGCCAGAGGTATAGATAAAGCGTTTTCAAAAATTGGCTCGATTTCCGATTTATAAATGGACTCAAAAATATGAGCGGTTCCATTGGAATCTATATCCAGACTAATGAAGTTGGTTAGATCGAGATGCACATTGTTTTTAGAGTCAATTGTGAAATTAGTTATGGTATTGCCCAAGTAGTATTTAGACAAGTATTTAACAATGGTATCATTGTATTTGTAAGGTATAAAATCTCCATCTTCCAGATAGCAAAGCTTTCGGTTATAAGTAATCATCCAAAGACGATCTTTATGATCCTCATGGACTTGTAAAATGGTATTATCAGTTAAACCGTCATTTGTAGTGTATACGTTAAATTGGTGCCCGTCATATTGGGCAATTCCTTTATCAGTTCCAATCCAGATATATCCCTGATGATCCTGGTATACATCATAGGTTTCAGCACTAGGTAAACCATCGCTAACAGAATAATTGAAATGATATACAGAAGGAGATATATCTTGTGGATAACCAATAAAAGACCAAAGCAAAAGGAGTGTTAAGCAGAACCTTTTACTAAAAATGAATGGAGTATTGGTTAATAAGTTGACGTGCAAGTTTTTGTGCGTTTTTTTTGTTTGCTGAATTATCAAAACAAAATAGTATTTGGATATTGAAAAGTCAAACTTTTTGAAAAAAAAGAAATCATAGTATGCATAAAAATCATGAAGCAAAGACTAAAAAGTTTAATTTGACGTAAGTACAAATATTACAGTGTTATCCAATACTTTAAATGTAGATTTTGGAATGATCGCTACTCTTAAAAAAGATCTGGACAATGTGCCCATTGTTCCTCCAGAAACTTATGAGCAAAAAAATGAGTTTTTTTGGCGGGTGTTAATCCTAATGAAAATAGATATGTATGCCCATGAAAAAGAGATTCAATTGTGTCATGATCTGGGTATTACTCTTGGATTGCCAAAACATGAAGTGGAAGTTTTGATCAATTATATGTCCTTAAATCTAAGAAAGTTCATTTCCTTAGAAAAAATTGAAAAACAGCTTGCCGATTTTAAGAGTAACCTAGAATTTAAGACAAAGAAAAGTCTAATGATGCGATGGCTAGACTGGATGAATTTGAACGTTTAAGATTACTTTTTCTCTAAAGAAATAATCTGAATACCTTCTCGATAAAACGGTTCTTTGGTCATACCGCATGCAATTTCTTTTTCATCATGAGGAATTTCATAGGTTATTGAAACTTTCACATCATAATCTAATTTAAATTCCGGAGCTATAATGTTTTCATTTAGAGGTTTATATTCCACTTGATCCATAATGATAATATATCCACACCCATCTACAGCATAATCTCCAGTCCACCTTAAAGTGGCATCAGGATGATGCTCTTCCATGTGAGGACATGAGATACTTTCATCACATGATGAAGAAAAAATACTTATTGAAATAAACGCGAAGAAGATTAAATTTTTCATAAGTTAGGTTTTATGTGGCTCAAATATAAGTAGTTAATATTAAAGTGTATTGGATTATGAATAAAATATAAAAGAGATAAAAAATATTTGAATCAAAAGTAGGGTACATCGGTTTTCAAACGGTATAGTTTAAGTGAGTGAAAACATTAAACCTTAAAATTACATAATGAAAAATTCTGGAAACCGGATGAGCATATTGGCTTTAGGCTGTTGTGCTATATCTCTGTTGTCTTGTCAGAAAGAAAGCTTGTCTCCCGAAGCCACTGTTGAGGCGGACATTTTATATGATAAAGCTTCCCTAACTTTACCTGTTTCAGGTTATCAAACAAATATTATTTCACCATTAGCTCTAAACAATTCAGATTGCTATACCGATGGGATTATCGAGTATTCGGAATCTAATCAAGTTTTAGCTATTGTTGATTTTGGAAATGGTTTTAAAAATGAAGCCACCATTATCAAGAACGGAAAATCAAGTAAACTGAGTTTACAACAAAATAAGTCTGATTTCAAAAAAGTAATTATTAATCCATTAGTTAAAACAGAAGATTGTAATTACATTGTTCAAGGAACTATTAAATATTATTCAAAGAATGGAGAATGGGTAGCAACCGTAGATTACGGTGATGGTACCTGCGATGAATGGGCTACCAAGAAGTGGAAAGATGGGAGCAAAACATTCAGTTTGAATAAAAAGAAATTAAAGAAATAGTTTGAACTTGATATAGAGAATTGGTTTTTATTATAACTTTAAAAATCAGTATTTTATGTTGGAAATTTTTTGAAATTTGAACAAAGAAGAGTTTAAAAAAATATATAATCAATACTTTGATTCCATCAGGAGGTATGTGTTTTATCGAACGGGGGATGCGGATTTAGCTACCGATATTGCTCAAGAAACATTTATCAGAATATGGGAAAAACAATTTGATTATCACCCTAAAAAAACTAAAGCCCTTTTGTACAAAATTACTTTTGATCTATGTGTTAACCATTATCGAAAAGAAAAAGTTGCAGGAGAATATTTAAAAGAAATTAAATTTAGTTTTTCTGGTGGTTCGTATGACAACTATTTGGAATACAAAGAATTAAAGAAGCACTATGAATTAGCACTTGCCCAGCTTACAGAGAAACAAAGAATTGTTTTTCTGATGAGCAGATTTGAAGACTTAACCTATAAAGAAATTTCTGAACGACTTGGTATAGGAGTAAAAGCCGTAGAGAAAAGAATGAGCAATGCATTAGCCGAATTGAGAAAATTAATAATAGTGTAAATGAATATTGACGATTTAAATACCCAACAAAACCAAAATGGACCTAAAGATCTGAAGTTTTTTCAGAACGCTGATATCCCTTTTGATGAAAGTAAGGAAGAGATTTGGGATAAAATTTCTTCCCAAATTGAGAATGTTGTTATAAGTAAGCCCAAAACATCATTTCTATCTACATTATGGTTAAAGTTCCTGGCCACATTTGTGATGTTGATTATTGTAGGATGTGTTTTATGTATACAATTCTATTCTATTGAAATAATTGCCGATAGAGGTGTACGTAAATCCCATATTTTTCCTGATGGGTCGATGGTGGAATTAAATGTGGACTCCAGGATTAGCTATAAACCTTATGTATGGGATGATCAAAGAGATGTGGAGTTATCAGGGGAAGCGTTTTTTGATGTGAAAAAAGGAACACCTTTTACCGTAATTTCTGATAATGGGATTACTAAAGTTTTAGGAACCAGATTTAATGTTAATACCAGAGATAACGGATATCAGGTATATTGCGAGGAAGGATCTGTAAATGTTTTTTCAGTTATATCGCAAAAAGATTTAACGATCTCGGCAGGTGAATTGGCTATGGTGTATGATGTCACTGGTGTTGGGGTTGTTGAGAAGAACATGGGAAATGAGGTCTTATCTTGGAAATCCAATAAGTTTAACTTCAATAAAGTGCCATTGGAGAAGGTGTTGGCTCACCTTGAAATTCAGTATGATATAACGATATCAACGGATGTGAAAAATATATCATCCTATTCTTATACTGGAAGGTTTAATAAAACCAAATCACCGGAAACGGCCTTAAATATTATTTGTCAGAGTTTTAATCTTAATTTTACGCGGATGGATTCGGCAAATTATAAAGTAATATCAGCTAAATAGTGAATAATAAAATGTTACGTACATTACTTAGCTTGATTTTTATGTGTGGTTTCATGAGCTTAAATTCGAAAGCCCAAAACATTGAAATAAAAATCGATCAGGAACCTCTGAATGAGGTATTGTACATTCTTGGACATACCTATGACTTACAATTTTCTTTTAGCGACAATTTACTGGCAGGTTGTATAGTTAGTGATTCTGCTTCATATAAAACAGTTGATGAAGCATTGCAAAGTTTGTTGTCCAATTGCGATTATACTTTCAAAATGACCAATGATGTTTTTGTGATTTATCAGGAACGTTCCAGACAAAAAAATACAAATCAAAAGACGCTTTATCTACTAAAAGAGCAAAACACCGATCAACAAAGTCCTGAACCAGTTCCGTATACCCATATACAGATTAGCCAAATCGGAGTACATTCGGATTGGAATGGCTACGATATATTTGATCCCCACATGATATGGAATAGAGGGTAACCCGTTCGGTCTATAAACATAATCAGAACTTTGTTTTAATGATAAGTGAAATCTATAATTCTTAGGTTTATTTGGTAGGCTTTGTATGTGTTTGTTAAATAGGCTATTGTGCCTTTATGAATTGTTTGCATAATTTAAACAAAATTAACCCTAAGGCATTCTTTCGAACATTTTATTTGTAGGCATCATTCATCAAACGTAGATGAAATAAACGTAAACGTAGATTACTAAAATGTGATTGAACGAAATTTTATTTCATCTCGTTACAGCCTAAAACAACACATGAAAAACAAAATTGGGGCCTGCTTTTTATTTTTATTCCTAAGTATAAGCTCACTTTCGGCTCAAACTAAATTTAGTATTAGTGGTAATATCAAAGACGAAGCCAATGGAGAGGATTTAATTGGTGCTACTGTACGTGTACTGGAGCTATCCGGTGTTGGAGCCACATCAAACGTCTATGGTTTTTACTCGCTCACACTTCCGGAAGGGAATTATACCCTGGAGTACTCATTTGTAGGGTACATTCCTATAAAAAAGAGTATTTCGCTAACTCAAAATGTAAAAATGGATATCGAATTGGCTTCAAATACTGAGGTTCTAAATGAAGTGGTGATTACAGCCAATAAAGAAGATCAGAATGTGACCAAAAATGAGATGAGTGTGACCAAAATCACCACCAAAGAAATCGAAGCAATTCCGGTCATTTTTGGGGAGAAAGATATTATAAAAGTGATGCAACTAACCCCGGGAGTTAAATCTGCAGGAGAGGGAAACAGTGGTTTTTTTGTTAGAGGTGGAGCAGCTGATCAAAATTTGATATTATTAGATGAAGCACCTGTATACAATGCCTCACATTTATTGGGTTTCTTTTCAGTGTTTAATTCAGATGTCATTAAAGATGCAACTTTATACAAGGGGGGAATGCCTGCCAAATATGGCGGGCGTGCTTCTTCCGTAATGGATATAAAAACGATCGATGGAAATAGTAAGAAGCTGGGGGTTAAAGGAGGGATTGGACTCATATCATCGAAGTTAACGGTGGAAGCCCCCATTGTAAAAGATAAAGGATCCTTTGTGGTTTCGGGGAGAAGAACTTATGCGGATGTTTTTTTGAAATTGTCACGAGATAAAGAATTACGTGATAATAAGCTGTATTTCTATGATTTGACAGCAAAAGCCAATTACAGCATTAGTGATAAAGATCGGATTTTCATATCTGGCTATTTTGGTAGAGATAATTTAGCCTTTGGGCAAACATTTAGTTTCGATTGGGGAAATAAAACCGGAACTCTGCGATTAAATCACATATTTAGCGATAAATTGTTCTCCAATACGTCTCTGATTTTTAGTGATTATAGCTACAAAATTGTAGAGAAATCAGGGTCGAAGCCTTTGGTGATTAGCTCTGTAATTCGAGATTTTAACTTTAAACAAGATTTTGGGTATTATCTAAATGATAAGAATACTCTGGAATTCGGATTCAATGCCATTTATCATAAGTTTATACCTGGCACCTTAAGCGAGGGAGAGACCAATACCTTAAAACTCGATGATAAAAATGCAATAGAAAGTGCCATTTATATTCAAAACAACAGTGAAATATCTAGTGTGTTTTCATTGAATTACGGACTTCGCTATTCACAATTTAATCTGGTAGGGCCAGGTACAAAGTACGAGTTTGATGAACGTGGTAATGTTGTTTCCAAACAAAAGTATTCCAAGGGTCAGGGAATTCAACAATATCAAGGGATAGAGCCAAGGATAAATGCTAAATATCAATTGAGTGATGTCAGCTCTATTAAAGCCTCCTACAATAGGAATTATCAATACATGCATTTGTTGTCTAATTCAACATCAGCACAACCGAATGATATCTGGGTGCCGAGTAGTAATAATATTAAGCCTTTAATTGCGGATCAGTTTGCGCTGGGTTATTTCCGCAACTTTAAACATAATATGTACACTTTTTCATTGGAGGGATATTACAAAAACTTTCAAAATCAATTAGATTATAAAGATGGTGCCAGTTTGTTTCTAAATGAAACGGTTGAAAACCAATTGGTATTTGGACGCGGGTATGCTTATGGGTTAGAGTTTTTATTGAAGAAAACCAAAGGGAAATTTACCGGATGGGTAGGGTATACTTATTCCAGAAGCTTTAAAAAGATTCCTGAAATCAATGGAGGTTCCGCTTATCCTGCGAAACAAGACCGTATTCATGATATTTCCATAGTGGGGATGTACAGTTTTAACGAACGAGTAAAACTAGCGGTAAATTGGGTGTATTATACCGGGAATGCCGTTACTTTTCCATCAGGAAAATATGAAATTAATGGTCAGCTAGTACCGTATTATACAGAAAGAAATGGCTATCGAATGCCCAATTATCATCGCATGGATATCGGATTGACTTTGGATGGTAAAAAGTATAAAACAACCAGAGACGCAAATACTGGTGAAGAAATGCGTGTAGAGAAAAAGATACTTTCTAGCTGGAATTTTTCAGTTTACAATTTGTACAGCAATGAAAATGCGTATACCATCACCTTTAGGCAAAGTGCCAATAATCCTACGCAGAGTGAAGCCGTGCAAACTACACTGTTTAAAATAGTTCCTTCAGTCACTTACAGCTTTAAATTTTAAAAAAATGAGATATTTAATATATACATGGGCATTATTTACTTTAATGTCTTGCGAAAAGGTTATTCAAGTGGATTTAAATGATTCAAATCCACAGTTTGTTATTGAAGCTGTTTTAGAAGAAGGGGAACATGACTTTACCACCAGAATTACCCAAACCACAAGTTTCTTTGATCCTAAAACACCAAAGCGAATAGGTAATGCGGTCGTAAAACTATACGAAGATGAGCAAGTGGCTCACACACTAATCTATAAGAGTGATGGCTTTTACGAATTATCAAATTTTACAGCAATTGCCGGTAAAAATTATAGACTTAACGTTATAGTGGATGGAAAGGAGTTTAATGCCAATCTTACCATGCCTGATAAGGTCCCAATTGTCAGTGTGGATTATGAGTTTGTTGATGGTGAAGATGGTTTTGGTAATCAGATAAAAGTGAGCTTTAATGATCCACCCAATGAAAAGAATTATTATGAACTAAATACCTTCCACGATAACCTGGGGTATGAAGCCAAGATAGGTTTTATGACCAGCGATTTTGGGTATGATGGACAATTAATAACCGAAACATTAGATGGATTATTTTTTTCAGGAGATACGGTCATTATTGAGTTAAAATCGATAGATGTACATTTCTACGATTATTTTGATACATTGGATAATGCCCTTGGGGATGGAGGAGGACCTGGAGGTGCTGCTCCGGCAAACCCCACAACAAATTGGATCAATGGTGCGTTAGGGTATTTCGGTTCTGGAAATTCATATATGCAAACGGTGGTAGTACCTTAAATGGGAAAAAGAATTAACATATTGAAAATTCTTATTCATGTTCTGGCATGGGTGGGAATTTTCCTTCTTTTGGATTTGTCAATTCCTACAGCGCTATCCGACATTCCATTTGAGTTTCACATCAAAGTATTCATTACTGTATTAATCGCGTTATGTCTGTTTTATCTGAATACGCATATATTAATTCCTAAATTATTATTTAAGAGAAAAATTGGTGCCTATGTTTTGGTTTTGATAGGAGTTGTTTTGCTATCGTATCAGGTTAATAGTTATACCTCCATCTTTCTGGATTTTGAAAGAGTCATCTATCAAATAGAGGAGGAGATATATTTTGAAGAACATGATGAAGAATATGAGGATTCCGAAGAAGTTGAAGATATTCCCACACTATTGGTCATGTTTGCATTAACTTTTGGAGTGATCAGTTCATATGCTATTCAGCATTACAAATATGAAAAGCAACAAGAAAAAATAGAACATGATCGTAAAGAAGCAGAATTGGCATTTTTAAAAAATCAGGTAAACCCGCATTTTTTCTTTAATACCCTCAATAATATTTATGCTTTAATCGCTATTGATTCACAAAAAGCGAGAAAGACCGTTCTTCAACTGTCTCAGATGATGCGTTATGTCTTGTACGAATCCGATCGGGACCTGGTTTCGTTAAAACAAGAATTTGATTTCATTTCAGAATATATTGGATTAATGAAGTTACGGTTAAATGACACCGAAGTGGTGAATTTGGATTTGGACAAAACCATAGATTTAAATAAGATGATTCCGCCATTATTGTTTATTCCGTTTATTGAAAATGCTTTTAAGCATGGCGGAGGACCAGATTCTGAAATTCACATAAAGGTAGCTCAGGAATTGAATGAGGTCGTTTTAAAAGTTGTAAATAAAATAACCAATAATGATCATGAAATTGGGGGCGTAGGATTGTCAAATGTGAAAAAGAGGTTAGAATTACTGTTTCCTTTAAACACATATAATCTGGAAATTAAATCAAAAGATCAGTGGTTTATGGTAGAACTAAGAATAATTATTTAATAATGAATTGTGTTATTATTGATGATGAGCCATATGCACAGGCGTTAATACAAGAGCATGTATCTGCCATTACAGATGTATGTGTAAAAGGTGTTTTTAGTAATCCCCAAAAAGCACTGGATTATGTGAAAAACAATGATATTCAAATTGTGTTTTTAGATATCAATATGCCTGAAATCAATGGAATGAAATTGGCAAAGTCCATACCGGAACGAACTAGAATTATATTTACAACAGCATATGCAAAGTATGCCGTGGAGAGCTATTCTGTAAATGCGTTGGATTATATATTGAAACCCATAAGTTTTGAGCAGGTAGATGGGGCGATTCAAAAAGCCAGAACTTATTTCGATGTGAAAACACAATTGGATGAAACGGAATCAAAATACATTTACGTAAAATCGGAATATAAACAGGTTAAAATCTATTTTGATGAGATTTTATATATACAAAATATTAAAGATTATGTACGATTCTATTTAAACAATGGAACTAAAATCATGTCATTAATGAGTCTGAAATCTCTAGAGTCGATGTTGCCTGACATTTTTATCAAAGTTCATCGGTCATTCATCATAAACAGGGACAGAATAGATGAAATATCTTCAACTAAATTGAAGATTTCAAAATATGAAATCCCTGTCAGCGAACGCTATAGGAAAGAGGTTAAATCTTTAATTAAGAATGAATAATGAGTGATGCGTGAAATTACGTTGATGAATGAAACCAGTATTTATACCCTTCAAAATCACGGAGTCTGCACTTAAATTGCGGCAGTTAATTTTAGTTAGTATATAAACCCACAGATAAGTGTATGCATATCTGTGGGTTTATTTTGTAGAACAATATGTTTCAAGAAACCCTTTCTTATATACCCGACCAATAGTTAATGGTGTATTCTCAATGAAAACCTTACCACCGGATATTTTAGAAATGTATTTGGTATGAATAATAAAAGAACGGTGAATCTGATAGAATCCTTCAGGCAAAATGGTTTGCCAGTACTTGAGTGGGTGAGAGGTCATCAGTTTTTGGTTTTTAAGATGTACCTGAGTATAATCCCCGTCTGACTGGATGTATAGAATATCATTAAATATGATTGTAACGTATTCATAACCTATTTTAACCAATGTTGAATTAGGTACGTTTTCCGGGGGAATGATCTCATGATTTTGATGCAATTTTTGAACTTTAAGAACTGCCTTGGAAAAACGGTCAAAAGAAAATGGTTTTAGCAAATAATCGGTGACATCAAAATCGTAACTTTTTAAAGCATAATCAGGGAATGCGGTGGTCAAAATGATTTGTGGTGTTACCGGTAGAATTGTTAGAAAGTCAATTCCCGATAGTTTAGGCAAATGAATGTCCAGGAAGATGAGATCGACCGAATGAGATTTTAGATAATCGAGCGCTGCAATACCATTGTTGAAAATGTAATCTAATTTCAAAAATGATGTTTCCTGAATATATCTTTTCAGAATACGTTGTGCCGGCTCTTGATCTTCAATAACAATGCAGTGTATCATTCTGAAAGCTTTATTTGTAAAGATACATGAAACTTGTGCTCCGTTTGTTGGATTTTAAGTTGATGTTTGCGAGGATAAACCAGGTTTAAACGGCTTTTTACATTTTTTAATCCAATACCATTCGACAAATTTTCTGTATTGGAGACCTGGTCGTAGGAGTTTTCACAATCAAAAAATAATGTATCGTTTTCTGTGTACAGTTTTATTTTGATTTTTATAGAATCAGTTTGGCTTGAAAAGGAGTGTTTAAAGGCATTTTCAACAAAAACGATTAAAATTAAAGGTGCAATTTTTTGATGTGATAAAACATGACTGGAATGGAAATCAATTTGAGCATCTTTATGCTGTATTCTATATAGGTTAATAAACTCCTCTAAATGAGAAGATTCATTTTTTAAGAATACAAAGTCTTTTCGACAATCGTAAAGCATGTATCTTAGGATGGTAGATAGTTGCAATACAATTTGAGGTGTTTCCGGAGCCTGCTCTAACGCGTGTGCGTATATGTTATTGAGGTTGTTGAAAAGGAAGTGTGGATGAATTTGAGCAGTTAAAAACTGAAGTTCATTTTCGGTCGCAATTCGATGTAATTTTTCAATTCTATTTTGTTTGTCAAAAGCATCCAGGGCAAATTTAAATCCTACAAATAACATCATAGGAGGAGTAATGTCAAACAATGTTAACAGTACATTGAAATACTGGGCTCTGGTATCGGGATAAAATATTTGCTCCAATACAAATTCTTCAATGAGCCCGACAATTACGAGAACTAATAGTGCGCAAATCCAAAATGGCACGTATTTTTTTTGATATAAAAAACGTGGAATAAGGATGTAATTGATTATTAATGAGGCACCAAAATAATTGAGGATAAATGCCAGGTCTGACCATCGAATTTGAGGGTCTCTTTTGTCATATGCAACAAAAAGAAACAATAAGATAATCAGTACACTCCAATAGATAAGGTCTTTTTTGTATCTCCGAAACCAGTTTAAAGCCATGATACAAAGGAAATCGAATTTTGAATATTTACGCATATTGATCGTTAAACAACCAAATCACCTGGTCAAACGACATTTAGCGCTCTAAAATCTCTGTTAATCACATTAGGAATGTCGTTTACCGATATTTTTTTTACACCCATATGAGTTGTATTTCTTTTGCTCAAAAGGGATGTAATATGAAAAAGGTAGTTTTACTTGTATGGAGTATTTTGATGTGCAACACCGTGTTTTCACAGGGTTCGGATTCAGGAATCGAAGTATCGGGTAAAATTGTTGAGCATAATTCAAGTCTTCCAGTGGAATATGCAACCATCATGTTATTTGATCTGAATGATAGTAGTTTAATAACCGGAACAATATCTGACTCCACAGGAACATTCAAGATGTTGACCCAAAAGAATCAATTTTACGTAAAGGTTGATTTTATTGGTTTTCAATCAAAAACAATTTCGGAATTTGTAATTCAACAAGGTAAGGTGAGATTAGGGGCCATTAAGTTGATGCAAAATCAAAACGAATTGGGAGAAATGACTGTGGTGGCTGAAAAGTCTCAAACTGTATTTAAGACCGATAAACGCGTTTTTAATGTGGGCCAGGATTTAATCAGTGCAGGCGGAACAGCCTTGGATGTACTGAATAATGTGCCTTCTGTTGATGTGAATATTGAAGGGGCGGTAAGTTTAAGAGGTAATCAGGGGGTATTGATTCTCATCAATGGGAAACCATCCGTTTTAACGGATGGGAACTCATTGGGGACCATTACAGCAGATATGATTGAGCAAGTGGAAATTATCACTAATCCATCTGCCAAATACGATGCAGAAGGAACTTCGGGAATTATTAATATCATTTTAAAGAAAACAGAAAAGAAAGGTACCAATGGAGCTGTAAGTTTAAATGTGGGGATACCACATAATCATAGCTTAGGGTTTAGTTTGAACCATAGAACCGAAAAACTGAATCTGTTTACACAGGTAGGTGTGGGCTACAGAAGGTTTCTTTCCAGATACTCAGGGGAGACTTTGTATAAAGATAGTATTCCCAGAATACTGTATACCGAAGGAACGGGTGAAAAGAATGAACAGTTTTATAATCTCATCCTGGGTATGGACTATTACATCAATCCATTGAATGTGATTACGATATCAGGTCGTTTGGGATACGAAATAGAAGATGAAAATGCCGATTTGAGTTACCATACGATACAATCACCAGATGTGTTGTTATCTCAAATCTCAAGAGTCGATTTAACAGAAGCTGTAAATCCTAAAATGGAGTATGAACTCACCTATGAAAAATCATTTGAATCACATAAAAAACGGAAATTTTCCATTGATATGGTGAGCTCATTTTTTGGGAAAGATCAATCCTCGGATTTTGTTAACGAAGTGATTGCAGGTAGTGAGAATGACTTGAAACAAAGAACTACAACCGATTTTTATCAAATGAGTTATACCGCAAGGTCAGACTATTCTCATCCATTAACGGATAAGTCTATGATAGAAACCGGAGTGAAATATCAGTTAAACCAACTGGTAAACGATTATGCATTTTATTCCTGGCAAAATCAGGCCTGGCAGAATGATGTCAATTTTTCGAACAAGTTTGATTACAATCAAAGCGTTTATGCCGGTTATATAACTTATGATCGGGAGATTAATAAATTAGGAGTGAAACTGGGAGGTAGAGTAGAACACACCAATATTCAAACCGTATTGCAAAACACTAACGAAAGAAATTCACAAGATTATACCGACTTTTTTCCTAGTGCGCATACTACTTATAAATTTTCTAAGAGTTTTAGTTTACAAGCAGGATATTCGAGAAGAATTAACAGACCGGATCTCTGGGATGTGAATCCTTTTTTCTCGTACCGTGATATGTATAGTATTAGAACCGGAAATCCGGATTTACTTTCAGAGTATTCACATGCACTTGAAGTGACCTCTATGAAAATTTGGAATAAAACATCATTAAATACTTCGCTCTTTCATAGAAGTACTTCAAATGTAGTTACACAAGTTAACCAAACCATAGATGATCTGGTAGTCACAACATATCAAAACGTAGGAAATAGTTATACAACAGGAGTGGAGTTTAATGGTAAAGTGGAATCCATCAGTTGGATGACGATTATGATCAATGCCTATTTGAGTCATTATCAGAGAACGGGAATTTACGAGGATGTCAACTTTGATTTTTCAAGTTTTTTCTGGTCCGGTAGATGGACTTCAAAGTTTAAATTACCCAGACAAATAGAGGCGGAGGTTAGAATTCGTTACCGTTCGGATTATGAAGATGTACAAAATGTGATTAAAGCACGAACCGTAATGGACTTAGGAATGAAAAAGAAAATTCATAAAGGCAAATTTGTATTGCATTTGACTTTGAACGATGTATTTAACTCCAACAGGAGGATGGAATGGACACAGGTTCCTGATTTCGAACGTTACTATGAACGTCAGAGAGTGGGGCGTAGAGTAACGTTAGGAATCAGTTATGCTTTTGGAAAAGGTGAAGCTATGGAGTTTTCAGGGCAGAAGATGTTTTAGCCAATTTAACCTTAGTTTAATCCGTGTTCCAAAATTGCCCATTATATTTGGCAAATGTATCGGTTGATCATATTTCTATGTGTAGTTCTTTTTCTGTCTTCAGGATGTGAAAGGAGGGGTTGTACAGATCCGTTAGCTAATAATTACGATATCCAGGCCAGAAAAGATGATGGAAGTTGTAATTACTATACAACATGTGGAACCAGTTCTTTTTGTACCGATCAGAAGTTGATTGATGGAAAGTATTACAATGTGATTACCGGAAGAATCAATACCGATTTTACAATGACCTCCGGATATAACTGGATGTTGGATGAAGCGGTATATGTAGAGTCAGGGAGCGTTTTGACCATAGAGCCCGGGACACATATTTACGGAGACCCCAGTACAAGTTCATTTCTTGCAGTTCAACGAGGAGCCAAAATCTATGCTTGTGGAACACCTGAAGAACCTATCGTTTTTACAGTTCCGGTTGAAAATCCACGATCCGGTTTATGGGGCGGGTTAGTAATCAACGGTGCGGCTCCTATTAATAATGGATTGATATCGTATGGAGAATGTGGTACTGGAGAATACGGAGGTGTTGATATCAATGATAATTCGGGAGAATTGTGTTATGTGAGAGTGGAGTATGCCGGTAAATGGTGTACAGGAGAGCTAAGTGGTTTTACATTCAATGCTGTTGGAAAAGGCACGAATTTGCACCATTTACAGGCTTATAAATGTAGTGATGATGGATTTGAGTTTTTAGGCGGAACAGCTCATTTGAAATATGCCATAGCTAGTGGTGTAGAAGATGACGGATTCGATTGGACAGACGGATGGCAGGGAAGGGCGCAACATTTAATTATTGAACAAGGTCAAATGGGATCTGATCGTGGATTTGAAGGTGATAATAATGGGAATGATCATGGTTTGGAACCTTATTCCAGCCCTATGATATCAAACGTGACTATGATTATCAAAGAAAGGGCATATGGCGCTGCTATAGGAATCAAATTACGTACAGGGACAAAAGGAGTGTATTCCAATATGCTGGTGAAAGGTCCGGGAGTTCATACGAATAGTTATGGAGTAGAAGTGGTCGATTCTTTGACTTCATATCATATGGATCTTACTGCTCTAAAAGTAAAATACAACCGTGTGTTTAATTTTAGAATTAATTGGAAGAACTGCGCTAAATTTAAAAATGACCCGACCAATTCAAGTGATCCGGTAGAGTTAAATGGATATATTGGCATAGAACGAAATGGAGCCCGAAACCCTCGAGATTTGTATCCCTGGTTTGATCCTGCGGAATATATTGGAGCTGTTCCCCCTGAAAATAACTGGACTCAGGGCTGGGTAAGAGCACTTTAGAAATATTTTTCAAAAAGTATTTTGATTTTATAAAATGGCCATTAGTTTTGTGGCCTGTAACTCTTTGTAGAATTTTATGATCAGGGAGGACCAAGTTATGATGTACTTTATTCAACATACAAGCAAAGTAATCGGGAAGGCTTAGATTTAGAATTTAGCTCCAATATCTCCTGATTCATTCGATCAGGTTATTTCAACCCTTCGAATCATTTTACATTTTATTTTTTTAGAGTCTTTACAGGCTCATGAACTGCTGTACGGTTTATTCTTTTGAATTTTATTATTCAGAGATGAATTGTGCGCGAAATATTGGAATGCCATGGGCACATCAAAACTTAAGGTCAGAGATCTAAAGCAATTTAATTATACATCGGATATCGCAAAAAGTCTGGCGCTGAAAGCTATCCGAGATAGAGAATTTAAATTTTTATCAAAAACAGAAAAACTAGAAATATTAGCACATGTAAACGAAAATCCGGATGAATATCTAAACCATGAAATCTTTTCAAAATTGGCTGAGCATTTGGCAGAAGTTGGGAAAGAAGAGTCAGATTATCAAGTGCATGATTTAAATGAACAATCAAAACCTTATCAGGTTTATGGACAAAAGTTTATTGATCAAAACACTATGAAACAAATGGATCAGGTGATGCGGCTACCGGTAGCAGCGCAAGGTGCTTTAATGCCTGATGCACACGTAGGATATGGATTACCCATTGGGGGGGTATTGGCCACTCAAAATGAAGTTATTCCCTATGGTGTAGGCCTGGATATTGGTTGTAGAATGTCGTTAACTATATATGACGTTCCGGCTAATTATATCTCAGGAAATAAGCATAAAATTAAGAATGCACTGCAAGAGCAAACGCATTTTGGAATTGGAACGATTCAAAACAACATGGAAGATCATGAAGTACTGGATCGTAGAGAGTTTCAAGAGGTTGAGCTTTTAAGACAGTATCATGGGAAGGCCATGAGACAGTTGGGAACTTCAGGTTCAGGAAATCATTTTGTTGAGGTAGGAGCGGTAGAATTACCCAGGTCTAATAACATCGGGCTACCGGAAGGTAATTATGTCGGGGTATTGGCGCATTCTGGTTCCAGAGGAATGGGAGCAGCCATTGCGAGTTACTATACACAAGTTGCTATGGATACCTGCATTTTACCAAAATCAGCAAAACATTTAGCCTGGTTGGATTTAAATACGGAAGCTGGAATGGAATATTGGATCGCCATGAATTTGGCAGGATATTATGCCAAAGCCTGTCATGATGTAATTCATCGAAAAATGGCTAGATCATTGGGGTTAAAGCCATATTTGAAGATTGAGAACCATCACAATTTCGCATGGAAAGAAACGCAATCTAATGGCGAGGAGTTAATAGTACACCGTAAAGGAGCTACACCTGCTCAACAAGGAGCATGGGGAATAATTCCGTCATCGATGACCGCTCCAGGTTATATCGTAACCGGAAAAGGAGATGCGGATGCTTTGAATTCCGCTTCTCACGGTGCAGGACGTAGATATAGCAGACGTAAGGCAAAAGAATGTTTCACCAGAAGCGATCTAAAGAAACGATTGAAAAAAGAACGCGTAACGCTGCTTGGAGGTGGAGTAGATGAAGCGCCAATGGTTTACAAAGATTTGGATGCCATTATGCCGTTTCAGAGTGATTTAGTTCACGCTGAGGGGAAGTTTTTTCCTCAAATTGTACGAATGAATAAAGACTAAAACAATGAATAAAATATTACAAATAACTGCAGGCAGAGGTCCTGCGGAATGTAGTTGGGTAGTTGCAAAAGTACTTAAACTACTTATTGAAGAGTTGTTGGTTAATGGTTTTGACTACAGTATTTTACATAAGGTTAAAGGTGTTGAGAATACTACATTGAATTCGGTAACCATTCTGGTGGAAGGAACTGAAAAGCAGTTAATCCATTTTAGTAAAAACTGGGTAGGAACAATTCAATGGGTAGGTCAAAGTACTTTTAGAAAATACCATAAACGCAAGAACTGGTTTATTGCGATTAATGAGTTGGATCTGGCCGGTGCGTCTTTTGAAATTTCAGATCGAGATATTCGATATGAAGCTACAAAATCGGGAGGACCAGGTGGGCAGCACGTAAATAAAGTGAGTAGTGCTATACGTGCCGTTCACAAACCTACCGGAATATTTGTTAAGGTTTCGGACAGTCGGTCACAGCATCAAAACAAAAAGATGGCTAAAGAAAGACTGGTTCAACTTCTTAAAATTCGGGAAATAGAAGATCAAAAGGCCGCAATTCAGTCCAATTGGCAAAACCACAATGAATTACAAAGAGGAAATCCGGTACGTGTTTTTAAAGGTGCCGATTTTAAATCTTCGTATCAGTCGAAGAATTATAAATCGAAAAGGCAGAAGCACAAACTGGAACTTAAAAAGTTAAACTTTAAAGATTGAGAATCATGGCAATTACATTGGCAGATCAATACTATATAAAAGCGATAGACGAATACCCGTATAATCTGGAAGAATCCATAGAAAACTTAAACTATGCTTTAAGCTATGACCCTGATCATGTAGGTGCTCTATACTTGATGGGGCGCCTATTTATGGAGTATTTGGATGAATGGAATACAGCCGAAGAATACTTTCAAAAGGCGATATCTATTGATCCAACAAATTATAAAGTAAATTGTACCTATGCGAAACTATTGATTACTTTTAGAGAGTATGAAAAAGCGGAGAAATTGATTCAATTTACCCGGAGCTTACGCGGAAATGATCCCACCAGGATTTTATTTGTAGAAGCGTTTTTATATGAGCATCAGGGAAGGCTAGCTGAGGCGGTTGAAATTTTAGAAACAGCTAAAAACTATGCTTTTACTGATTCGGTAATAGACGAAATTGAAGCAGATTTAAATAGAGTACAGAAGAAAATAAAAAATAAACAACCATTGAATTGGATTAACAGATAAATACTTTAACCATGGAAGAAAACGATTGGATACTGCCATTAAACGTATCGGAAATTCCTCCAATATTTAGATCAGATGATACTGGAGAACCCTTTAGTAATTGCATTAAATGTGATCGCTATTTGTTAGATGAAGGTACTTTATACCTCATAGAAAAAGCATTTAAAAGCTACGTGGGATTTGATTCTCGAACGACTATATTCGAATACGCTATGTGTATGGATTGTGTGCAAGATATGCAGAAAGAATTATCTGTTTCTTCACGCAATAACATTGATGCATTTTTTGCAAAACAAACGGATTTTGATGAAAGACGTGAACGATTAAAAGACAATTGGGACGTACAAAACTGGATTCAAAACTGCATCGTGACAGATAATAAACCAGTAGAAGGAGGGGAGTTTCAAATTTACGGACAATGCGATGGTGCACATTTTATGTATTATGACTTTCCTTATATGATTTCGGGAGAGGTCATTGATCAAATGATTGATTTAATGTCGGATAAAACCATTGATGAGTTAAATAATTTCAAGAATAACATTACACAAGGGCCTCCGGAGTTTCAGGAACTTCTAAATTCTGGTGGAGTACGTGTATTTGTATGATACAAACAAAAAAGCCCGCATGATTTCATGCGGGCTTTTAACATGGATGGTACCTTTAGTTCTGCGTATCACAATCACAATACTCTCCAACAGAAGTATCGATTTGATCCTGACAATTTTGTTGACCGGTGACTTCATAAAGAGCTTGCCCGGAGGCATCTTTAACCGTACATTTTTTTTGATCTGTTTTTGTGCAGGAGTATAGCATAAGGATCCACGCCATGAGGGTGAAATAGAGGACTGTTTTCATGAGTTTATGTTTTGGGAAGTTTAACGTCCAATGAATAAATCGTATTGTAAATTGAAGGGAAATTTATTTATTGTGTAAAATCGGAAGAAATTTTAAAATTCAGGTAAAATCTACGGTTATAAAAAAGCAGGTGTTTTTACGCTAGTGGAGTAACCAGGGGCTTAGTAAACTTGTTGATGTAAAGTAACTATCTGTTCAGAAACTAGCTAATCATCGCCTACTTTACTATATCTGAGAAGCTTCATTCTAATACCTGGAATGAAGCTTTTTTTGTGAATATAAACGAAGTGGTTGGGGATGAAGCAACCACTCCGTTTCTCCACGACACAAAATAATCTTACATAGAGCGCATTAACATATCATTTTCTTCTAATTCATCATCCGAAAGGAAGAACACGCCCAGGTGATTCCTAAATGCCTGATCCATTAACTTTAAAACCTTTACTTTTCGCTGAAAAGACATATTAGAATCTGTAATTTCCCGGAGGAGTTCTTCTTTCAGATGTGTTTGTGCAGAATCCATTTTCGTTTTGAATTGATATTTCTGGATTTGCAATGGATATGCCATAAATGTGAAATGGTTGTTTATGAGTGTTTTAGTTCTTTTTTAGAAATAGTGTTTTTCCATTTTATGAAAGATTTGTTGGGGAAATGGAATAAACCGAGGAAAATAGTCAGGATAGAGTTCTGTCTGTCAGTATTCGGACAATTTGAGATAGAGAGTTGAGCTTTATTTGTTGTTATGCTTTTTTAAGCAAAGCATAAAATAGAAGTAAGGCTCAGGATAACGCATTACATCGTATCTTTAGAAGATCATATAAAACCTATTATAAAACGCATCACATGGACTCCGCAATTCAATGGTATAAAGTATTAGATCAAAAAAGTGAACTTCCTGAAGGAAGGGTGATGACGGTCACCGCTGGGCATAAGGGAGTTTGTTTAACACATTTTGAAGGGAAATACTACGCTTTAGAGAATAAATGCCCACATCAGGGAGGGCCATTAGGTGAAGGAAGCATTGAAAAAGGAATGTTAAGATGTCCGTGGCATGGATGGGATTTTCATCCCTGTGGTGGTTCGGCCGAAGGCTTTGATGATGGATTGCCCGTTTTTGATCTTAAAATTGAAGGAGATGCCATCTTTGTGGGTTTAGAAGAAACACCTCCACATGTCGCAACTATTTCTGATTTGATGGTAGAGACCATGGTGAATTGGGGTGTAAATAGTGTTTTTGGAATGGTAGGACATTCTAATCTTGGAATGGCTGATGCTTTAAGGAGACAAGAAGAAAAAGGAAATTTAAAGTTTATCGGTGTGAGACATGAAGGTGCGGCTTCTTTTGCTGCGTCTGCATATGGAAAGTTAACGGGTAAACCCGCTGCGTGTTTTGCGATAGCAGGACCGGGATCAACCAATATGTATACCGGATTATGGGATGCTAAGGTAGATCGTGCGCCTATTTTAGCTTTAACCGGACAAGTGGCGACACAAGTTGTTGGAACCGGAAATTTTCAAGAGGTAGATTTGGTTCAGGCGTTTAGTACTGTCGCGGAGTTTAATCATAGAGTAGAACATAGAAGTAAGCACAGCGAGTTAATGGCACTGGCTATTAAACATGCGTTGTTAAAACGAGATGTATCTCATTTAACTTTTCCGGATGAAGTACAGGAGTTAGCGGCTCCGGCAAACGAAAAAGCGGGGATACCGGATGGTAGAATAACTCCAATGACTATTGCACCTCCGGAAGAATCACTTCGAGATGCGTTGGATTTAGTAAATTCAGCAAAACGTCCGGTGATTATTGTAGGGCATGGGGCACGTTTCCATATGACACAGATTATAGAGTTGGCCGAAAAACTAAAAAGTCCTGTTTTAACCACATTCAAAGCGAAAGGTCAGATTTCTGATTTGCATCCTTTGGGATGCGGTGTAATGGGGCGTAGCGGTACACCAGTAGCTTCCTGGTTTATGAACGAATCTGATTTATTACTGGTTATTGGTGCTTCATTTTCAAACCACACGGGAATTACTCCTAAAAAGCCTACAATTCAGATTGATTTTGATCCATTAGCTCTTAGTAAGTTTCATGCTATTGATGTAGCCTTGTGGGGAGAAATATCGGTGACTGTAAAGCATTTGAATCAACAAATTACCCATTGGGATAACAAAGCAGATCAATCTCCGGAGGTAGCAGAAAGATGGCGTATTTGGAGAGCTGAAAAACAAAAAAGGTTATTAGAAAATAAAGGGCAGGGAGTAAGTTCAATAGCCGTATTTGATACGCTAACTCAAATGGCTCCGCAAAATGCGGTAATGTGTGTGGATGTGGGAAATAACGCCTACTCATTTGGCCGCTATTTTGAAAGTACACAACAAACATTTTTAATGTCCGGTTATTTAGGTTCCATCGGATTTGCATATCCTGCTGCGATAGGAGCTTGGGTAGCAACAGGGAATGAGCGCCCTATTGTTGCGGTTGCAGGTGATGGTGGTTTCTGTCAGTATTTGGCAGAAATCACCACTGCAATTAAATATCATATGAACATCAAAGCGATTATATTGAATAACAATGAATTGGGTAAGATATCTAAAGAACAGCGCGCAGGGGAGTTTGATGTGTGGGCTACAGATTTATCCAATCCGAAGTTTGCGGAGTATGCCAGTGGTTGTGGTGCACTGGGTATTTTAGTGACCGATGAGCGCGATTTAGAAGGTGCTATGCGTCAGATGTTTGAGCATGATGGTCCGGCATTATTGGAAATCGCTACGGATGTAACCCTGATATAAGGAAGCGAATTTCACACAGAATTTTCGATACCCATAAATACGTAGTCTGCTACGTTTTTATATATTTGTGTAGTTAACTACGTATTATGGAAAATGACTTTGTGAAAGAGCTCGGGTACCTGGGGTTCACGATGCGACTTAAACGGATCAGTGATGCATTGATGCACGAGGGGAGGCGCTTGTATAGCGAATTGGATGTGGACATTGAACCCAACTGGTTTGTGGTATTTAAACTCCTGCAATCACGTGGGGCTATGACCGTGACACAGATTGCAGAAAGTGTATTGATGGCGCATCCGTCAGTAATTACGATTACCAATAAGATGTTGAGTGCCGGGTATTTGGTTTCAGAGAAAGATCCGGAAGACTCTCGAAAAAGACTGATGGATTTATCGGATCGTGCTATTAAGATGTTGCCCGAATATGAAAAGATTTGGGATGCCGGTGAAATTGGAATTGAAAAGGCCCTGGATGGTTTAGACCCGTTGCAGTTTATCACGGAAATGGAGAGTCGATTTGCTCAGCGTAATTTTAAACAAAGAACACTAAAAGAATTAAAATCATAGATTTATGGATCAGTCAAAAGTGCGCATCGTACCATTTGATGCAAAATATACCGATGATTTTACCCAGCTCAATTTTGAGTGGTTGGAAAAGTATTTCTATATCGAAGAGTATGATAGAGAAGTATTGACAAAACCGCAGAAGTACATATTAGACGAAGGAGGTTACATCTTCTTTGCAATGTTGGGAGATGAAGTTGTGGGTACCGTGGCTTTAATTAAAAGAGGCGATGGTGTATTTGAATTGTCTAAAATGGCAGTCACTGAAAAACATCAGGGGCTAAGAATTGGGCAAAAGATGATGTATTACTGTATCAATTTTGCGGGTCAAAGTGGTTGGGAAAAGCTGTTTTTAGATTCTAATACCGTATTGACTCCGGCCATCACGTTGTATCACAAAGTAGGATTTAAGGAAATCCCGGTACCGGAAGATACGCCTTATGAGCGCTGTAATATTCGGATGGAGCTATTCGTCTAATCGTTATAGTGGACACTGAGTGTCTTGTGCTGAGCTTGTCGAAGTAAGCCGAAGAGTGTGCCTATAAGCGTACTAATTTACTTCAACACTCCGAGGTACCAGCTCCTTTACTTTATTTAAAACCGACAAAGGGCTGAGCATATACAATGCCTGACAGCCATCATTACAGATGGGGGTATACCCATGCGATTCTGAGAAATTACAAGCAACACATGGTACTTGCTCTTTAGAAACACACATCGAATGTGCATATTCATCGTGTCCAAATACCACATGACCAATAGTAGGGCCTTGCAGGGCAATAACCGGAGTTTTTAGTGTTGCAGCTAAATGGGCGCCTCCGGAGTCGGCACTGATCACCAAATCGGCTTGATCCACCATGGCGGCAAAGTTGTTTAACGGCATCCCCCAAAAATGATACACATCAAATCTACGTGCCACCTGTGAGTTTAATGCCATCACACATACGTTGTAGTCCTTTTTTAGTTTTTCGGCCAAATCCAACCAATAAATCATGGGCCAGGAACGTGTTTCTCTGGTAGCCTCCGGCAGGATAATGATTTTTGGTGCATCTTTATGGCATACCTTATTCCATTCGTCATGCGCCCAGTTTTTGGCATGTTCATCTGCGGTAAATTGCGGACGAACAGGAGTGAGGTGGGGCAAACCAATACTATGGGTCCAAAATTCAAATCGATTTAAATTGACTTCGTGCGCACGTTGAAGTTCGTGATTAAAACCACTATCGGGCAATTGGGTCCAGTTGCCACCCGATTCGTAGGTGATATTTTCTTCTGGCATATTCAACATTTGTGTGATGGCGTGGTGATTCCTGGGGTTCACATATACCATCTCATTGACGCGTTTGGCACTTTCGATAATCCAGCAGCCTAATATGACATCACCTAATCCGTTGTTTTGAAAGTCTAATATTTTCATATGCAAGTTGTTTAATACGATTTACGGGATTCTTAAATCATTGAATTCATAAGCGGGAACAAAACTTAAATCTACATGCCCGGTAATTCCGTCAATACGTCCTTTACATGTAAACTGCCACATAGCTACATGAGGCGGTTCCAGAGGCATTGTATCATTTTCAATGATGTGCATACCCATTGGAGGATTTATATCGTACTGCGCCATCCAAAACGTGTAATTGTTAAAATGTGGTTTAAGGTATTCCACATAAAATGAAGAATACGTATATAAAATGGGCTGAATCTGGTAATGCGATTCAATACGTTCGATAAATGTTCTTAGATTCTGAATCATTTTTCGTTTCGGAACCCCGGGTTTTAAACACGAAGCACACGCCAGTTCTATATCAATAATAGGGCGGAAGTTCCCGGATTTTAGATCTACGGTTTTGATAAAATTCTCTGCCTGCGCAATAGGGTTATCGTTGTAATCGTAGAAATGATAGGCACCAACCACGTTTTTTTGCGAAGGTGCTTCCTGCCAATTGTGTTTAAAATACGGATCAACAATCGAGGCGCCCTGCGTAGCTTTGATGATAAAGAACAAAAGTGGGTGCGGGTTTGTATCAGATCGCACTTGTTTCCAATCAATACTGTTTTGCCACATAGATACGTCAATGCCATAGTAACCTTGAATTCCATTTTGATGACTATCCGGAATGATTTGTTTGTAGTAATCATAATGCGCCTTAAAAGAAGTGGTATCCTTTAGGGTATCGGCATGGTAAGAATGTCCGAGGTAGAAGTATGGCGTGTGATTGTAATCAAATTGAGTACTGTCACTGGCGGTAGTATCTACCGGGTTTTTATCATGCGATAAGAAGTGGAACGGATCATGCAATTTGCTGATGTACCATGTATGCAATATGATCACCAAAATATTAAGGATCACAAAAATGACTACCCATTTCCAAATCTTCCGAATCAGTCGATTGGTCTCAAATTGTTTGTCTCGTCTAAATTTTACTTCAAGTCTGCTCACTTGTGACGTTTAAATTTGTTTAATAATGTTTGTGCAGCTCTGGAAATACCAAGAGAAACTTTGTTGAAAAAAGGTTGAAATAACCTGAGTAAAGTATTTAAAAATAAAGGTTTTGCCTTTTCTTTTGGTGCAATATATCTCGGATGAATTTCCTCTCGTATAGATTCTTTTGGAATCAATGGCGGAGTCTCCGAAGTGTAAGCGTTCAAAGGCTTGGCTTTGACCTTTTCTTTGGTATACGGATCATATGTAAACCATTTGGCTCTTCGTTTGGCCTCACGATCTTTTAGCGACCCGGAAGAGCGATATGGTTCATATTTACCTGGTTTCATGTTAAAGTCTATGGAATTTGGCTTTTCAGCGCTTTTTCATACCCTTCAATAAGTAACTTCAGTCCGTCAGAAGGTTCCTGTGGAGAAATTGTAATTTCCAAACTCCCACGTGTCGCATGATCTCTACGTCTTCTGCGCTTTTCGTCTACAAAACTGATTTGTACCTCATCATTGATGATTTCCATTTCAAAATCGGCAATTAAAGTGGCTTTTTCAATTTGTGACATAGACAAAGGCGCCAGTGTAAGCAACGGAACCTGAACTTCTACGGATTCCATGCCATTGGCTGTTTCCCTTGGATATTCCATGGCTACCGTTTTTGGAGATAAAACCCCCGAAGCCTTGGGATGATTGGGACTGTTGGCATTTCCGGTTAATGCATCTTTGGCTTTGGAAAATACTTCAGTAGCACGTTGCAAATCCTCATTGGTAACAGAACCTTTTTTATTTGAAATGTTTTTGGATACTCTTAGAGCATCGTCCAAACTACCCTGAACATCCGTTGGGCCGTGAGGATCAATAAAATACTTATCCAGCAAACTGATGTTCTTATCCATCAATTGCTCATTGGCCGATAGAATGGCATCATGAATGGCGCTTACAAATGATTTAAAGCTAATCATATCAACTATTCTACAGTGTTATCCTTTAAATTACCCACTTCTTTGCGGAGTTCTTCAAAATCTTTCATGGCTTTTTCTACCACAGGTGCACTTTTTTGAGAAAGTCCAATAGCTGCGTTGCAGGTAGGACATGAGAATTGCATTCCGGTCAATAGTAAATTGGAATCGGCTGGGATTTGTGTTTGACACACCGGACAAGGAATATGAATATTGAATTGCATGGTTTTTAATTTTGTTGTTGCGTATTATTGTTATTGTTTAATTCTACCGGGCGGATAGCTTTTTGATACAGGTCTAAAATGATGTTAACGCCCACCGGTAGCGGGAGAGGAGCAGCATTGACTTCTACTTTTAAAGAAGAAGAATTTTGCCTTCTGCGAGATGTATTGGGTACATACTCTTTTGAATCATAACTGATTTTACCTTTTAACTGTGTTTTATCAGTTTGTGGAATTCCCGAAGATGTAGGTCTGGTATTGTTGTATACAATCTCCTGTTGGATTTCCATTTCAAACTGTACATTGACCTGATCTACAGCCAATGAGTTAATAGGGATAATCGTCAGAATAGGTAAGTTGAATGTTGTTTTTATGGTTTTCATTTGAGGTGCACCAGAGTCATCAGTATCGTCTTGATCCAATACCTGCTGTACCAGTAACATTTCAATCATAATCGGCTCGTAGCGCCCATTATTTTCGTTAAACCCGGTTTCCATCATATATGTGGTTTGCTCACGCTGCATCATTGCATTGGCATGAGCCGCAGCCTCCAAAGGCGCACTAATAATCTTTTCGATACGGTGCGATTTCGAAAACGTAGGTTTAAATGGCCGTATATTCTTTGGATTCATGGTTTCTAAATTTGATTAAAAACAGGTGGATTTCCACCCACCTGTTTAGATAAAGCATGTTGATTAATTAACCTTAATAGGTTGAATGGCATTAGTGAATGCTTCAATAATGGTATTCACCCCTTTAGGTACCGGAAGTTGACCTGCATGCACGTTAACCGTGTATTTTGCAGAGTTACTTTTTTGGTAGTGCGTGCTGTGTGTTTCAGAATCTTTGTGATCGTAACTAGCACTTCCTTTTACAGTAGCAGAGAAAGGTCCCCAGCCCATTTTAGCTTCAAAGCTAGCCTGCGCATGCGTACTGTTAGAAATTGTTTTGTTGGTGTCTTCTGAGAAGCTGGATTTAACTTCCATTTCAAACGTAACATCTACGTTATCTACCCCTAAAGAGTTGATTGGGATAATGGTTAATAATGGAAGGTTAAATTGGGTAGTTACATTGTTGAATGTAACACCACTTCCAGATCCCGTTCCTGAGCCAGAACCGCTGTCGGGCTGAACGATCACAGGTCTTGACAAAGACATTTCAATCATAATTGGTGTATAGCTTACACTTGCCCCAGAACCGGATCCTGACCCGGAACTTGTGGATTTGTTAAAGCATGTGTCCAACATGAAACTTGTCTGTGTCAAAGCCATGGAAGCATTACCCTTAGCCGCTGCATTCAACGGGGCTCCAATCAAGGAGTCCATCGGTAACCCAGAAAACTGCTGGGCCATCGAGACTAATTCTCTGTTTGTGTCTGCCATAATTTGACGTTTTTAAGTTATTAATTAATAGTAGGTTTCGCGAATCTACGTCCCAAAACTACCGAATCCGAAAGCGGATAAAACGGGTAATTTTACCTGTTTTGAACGTACGTGATTTATACTAGTTGTAGGGGTAATGCTTTAGTTATCTGAGTGTTGTTGGTTGTGTAGATGATTAATCGAGAAACAAATGAGCACTATTCAATATTCAGGTCTTTTTAAGCATGGAACATTACCACTGCCCAAAAAGACTCTCAAATAATAGGAATTACTTTCATGACTTAATTCAAGCTATAGAATCTGGAATGCTTTACAAGTGGCTTTATGAGATACTGCTTCGAGAGTGTCTTGTGCTGAGCTTGTCGAAGTAAGTCGAAGTGTACGGGGTATAGAGAATCACCCCATTAAGAAACACTTAATTCCTTTACAAGGAAATATTTCATTCAATAAACTTTTAGCTCAAAAAATAAAGCAGTTTTATTTCTAAGCTTTTAGTAGCTATAGCAGGTGATTCATTCGCTTTCTATATAAATTAAATACCCTTTTATCCTGATGCAGAATTGAATAAATGAAATATAAACTTGTTTATAAAATGAAACATATGTTTCTTTTTGTGTGCAAAAGGAAAAATTTAATAACAAAACTGATCATCCAAAAATATGATTCCAATGGGGTACATATGCATTTCAGGATTCACTTAACCTGGGCTAAACACTAAACACCTATCACACTTAATTTTCTTATAAACCACATATAAAATGAAATGAAAACATATTTAACCAGAGCATTTACTTTAGGTTTCATAACGCTCTTTAGTGTGCAATTGAATGCACAAGAAACCGAAATTCCATTTTTGAGTAACGATCCGGTGAGTCCGGCTCATTATTACTATCCCAACAAAGGGCAAATAGCCGATGATGATGGTCATTTGCACCCCGAAGTGTTGTTTTATACCGAAATGACCTCGCCATCATACTATTTTCAGAACAACAAAATCAGCTTTACTACCTTAAGACTCGATTCGATTCATCCTGACACCAGTTTACGTATCGATATGGAGTTTTATCATGGAACTGCTTCGGTAAACATTAGTGAAGCAACTGATAATCCAATTCCTAAAAACCAAAAAGAAGAACATTTAAACTACTACCTCCCGCATTGTGCCGATGGAATAGAGCAAGTACATGGCTACGAACGCCTCGTGTATGAAGATGCCTATCCAAATATCGATGTGGAGTTTACCAGTAATGTATCGGGGATGAAAGCCCGTTTTATAGTATATCCCGAAGCAGATCCCGATGATATTTTACTGAAGTTTACCGGACAAGAGAACATAGTGGAACGTACCAACGGTGATATGGAGTTTTTGCTCAGTTCGTGGGAACTAAAATTCAGACAAGCCTATGCATACCAGGTGAGTAATGGACAACCGATTTTAGTGAACTGGACACCACTGTGGGTACATGATGGGAACGGCATTGTGTCGATTACTACAGGATTGTACAATGCCGACCTCCCATTGATTATTGAAATGGGCGGACCCGGGCAGGTAGCTGCTGCCGGCTCTAATACACCACCATATTGGGGAACGTATTATGGAGGAGAAGGTATAGATGAAAACAAAGATTTTGATACCGACCCGGATGGAAATTTTTATACGCTAACCAATGTTAAAGGTAGCGGAACTCACTTTCAGGCGTTTAATGGAGTAGAGCATCCTAATGATTTGACTTTTAATATTATGGTGTCCAAATTCTATTCATATGAAGAGAGGAATTTTGCAACATATATAGGCGGGTCTGCAGATGATCATGGAATGGCGATTGCCTATCAGGTAGTACCTGACGGAATAGGCAATATTTACATTGGAGGATATACCCAAAGTGATAATTTGGCATATGGGCAAAACACTGCCACATTTAATCAAACCAAACAGCAGGGCTTGGATGGATTGTTAATGAAGTTTCGAGCGTCATCAGGAGCCAGAAAGTGGATTACCTATTTTGGCGGGAATGGTTCGGAGTATATTATGGATATGCAAGCTTCTACCGAAGAACTGTATATCTGTGGGGTGACCTCATCAACCAATACCGGAAATTGTAGCGGTTCTACAGGAATGCCCATGTGCAATAGTTTGGGCTCCAGCTTTTATCAAAATACCAATCAAGGTGGCAAAGAAGCTTTTGTGGCACAGTTTAGCGCCAAACCATTGCATCCGGTAAAACTAGAATGGAGTACGTTTTTGGGCGGAGATCAAAATGATCGTGCCTATGCCATAGCGTATCAGTATAATAGTGTCACCCATAAAAACGATATCTATTTGGCTGGAAAAACCAGCACCTCCCAAACCACAGGCTCATTCAGTTCTCCCGCTAGTGCCAATACCAGCGGGAGTTTTCCTTTGGCCAATCCTCAGGGTGGCACCTATTTTCAATCGGTATTGGGAGCCACGGCATCTACCAATGCGGCAGATGGTTTTTTAGCAAAATTCAACGATCAACGACAGTTGGTATGGTCCACCTTTTATGGAGGCGATGGCGATGATCAGTTTTCCGATATCGCCACCAATGGCAATGGAATCACAGTAGTGGGATATACCGAATCAGCTACAGACAATTCGGGTACATGTACCACCAATTTAAACGGAAATATTCCCAAATGTGCCACATCAGCAAATGCCTATCTGGCTTCCAATCAAGGTCTGCGCGATGTGTTGATTACGCAGTTTAACAATGCAGGAGTATTGCAGTGGTCTACCTGTTATGGAGGTAGTGGGCAAGAGGCCTATTATGGTTATGTCAATTGTGTGTCCGACAAAGCAGACAATGTTTACATCACTGCCAATTCTTTACCGAGTGCTTCAAGTCCGGCCAATATGAGTACTAATGATCCGGGAGGGGTATATTACCAGTCCAATAATGAACACATTACCGAAGGCGGATCAGGTTCCGATAATATCCTATTGATGTTTGATGATCAGAATAGCAGATTGTGGGCCACCTATTATGGCGGTGGATGCGCTGGATGTACCAATGATCAGGGCGATGAATATGTAGAAGCTTTGACGGTGTTTAATGCCGAGTGGATTTACTTTGGTGGCGATACCAAAAGTTTAAATACCCCGCGTCATCAGTCCTGGGCGGGAGCGTATTATGACGATCAGCAAGGATCGATTTTAAGTAATACCCGCGTAAATGATGGTTATATGGCCAAAGTAAATGTTTCCAATTTGGCGCTCTTTTTAGAGGAGCTGACTCAAAACGGAAAGCTGGATTATTTACAGGGCTATCCCAATCCGGCTCTAAATACCATTCATGTGCAAATGCCCTTTAGTCAATCTACCCAGGTGCAATTGATTATTTACAACAACCTGGGGCAGGAGATCCAACGAAAGGCTACCTTTACCGAAGGAAATCGTCTGCATCTGGATATTACTTCACTGAAGGGTGGAGTGTATTTTATGAAAATAGAAGTGAAGAACGATCCAAACGCAAAGAGCTATGTGTACTCATTTATTAAACAATAAACTATTTAAACTGATATCGCTATGCGGTATCAGTTTCTTGCTTTTTGTGCCAACCACCCGGGCGCAAAAGTGGGAAGGTTTGGGCATTGGTAATATTGGTTTGGCCTATTTTAATCATTTATCGGTGGATTCCGTGCAAGATAAATTGGTTTTAGGTGGGACAGATTATTTAACTCATGTAAATGGTGTGTCGTCTTCGTCTATTTTAAAATGGACTCCTGAAAATGGCGTAGAAATTCTAGCTCCTCATGATTATAACACTGTGGGGATTTCTACAGTGTTTGATGTGCTGTTTTCTCATGATTCTATGATAGTAGTTGGCGATTTTGGTATCTCCATTTATAAAAATGGGCAATGGATATATAATTATTACGACCAAGATCACGGGTTTATGAAGATCATTCCATATAAAAATCACTATTTATTGGCCTTAGGGTTTAATTACCTACGTCCATTGAAAAAATTTGCGCAACTGGTGGAATGGGATGGAGACACTACGTTTACTGAGTTTCAAAACATAACGGATGTGACCTATACTGGAGATGGCATTTTTGCCATGACACCATATCAAGGTAATTTGTATGTGGGGGGAACCGGGAGTTACGTTTCGGGTAGCTTGATGAATGGTATGATGATGTGGAATGGGCAAAATTGGTCGGATTGTGATAGTGGGATTACTGATGTGTCAAATCTGGGAGGAATCAATGATATGATCGAATACAAAGGCGATTTATACATAGGAGGGATGTTCGTTCAGTCTAATCATAGTAAAGAAAATCATATTGCACGTTGGGATGGACAAAACTGGAAAACCGTAGGTGGAGGTATTCAAAATCCATATTTTCAAATTAATACACTTCATGTTTATAATGGATACTTATATGTGGGTGGAGGCTTTAATGAAATAGGTGGAATTCCTGCACAGGGTATAGCCCGTTGGGATGGTAAAGAGTGGTGTAGTTGTAATTCAGAGTTTGATGGAAATGTAGTCTCAATAACTCATTATCGCGATACGCTCTATATCGGTGGAGGATTCAATCATATTGACGGAGATAGCATTGCTAAAATTGCCCGTTTTATAGGTGATGATTTTGCCGATACCTGTGGATCGATATCAGTGGGGATTAAAACACTGGAAGCCGAAAAGAAACAAATTGTAGGGTATCCGAATCCCGCACGTGAGTCCATTTATTTAATGCTGCCCGAATTAGGTAATCAGGAAGTAGAAGTTCAGGTATATAATCAGGTAGGGCAGTTGATGTGGCAACAGCCACGGTATATCAGCAACCAAAAACTGGAGTTGGATGTGTCGCAACTTGCCCCGGGAATGTATTTCGGTGAACTCGTTACCCGTAGTAGGAATTTTGTGTTTTCGTTTGTGAAGGAGTAGAATTGTGTTAGATCATATTAAATAAAAGTACTTTTTGCTTATGTTCTTTTTTTACTTCGTGAGCTCGCAAGCTCGGTTGCTTGCTCCAAAAAAAGAACGACACTTCGACAGACTCAGCGCAGGAAAAAGGGCACTTTTTGGAAATCTTGATAAGCAAATCACTCCCGTGATTGCTTTTAAATCTCCTACGGAAATTTTAAGCAATGGAACATTACCACTGCCCAAAAAGGCTATGAAATATTATATTCTCGGAGGTTATAGTACATTACAATAAAACTATATTGCTCGAAAATCCGGCCTTAGGAAGTTTTGGTAGAAAGCTCGCTGAATTTAGTGTCATCGAACCCATGTTTGAGCTCAGACATCGACTTGAAAAGTCGTTCATGTCGTTTGCGAGTTTGGGTGAGATAACGAAATGAAGCATTAGCTTTCAACAAAGCTTTCTTCAGCCTTGAACTTTTTAAGCACATCTTTTAAATTTTCATTTGTGTGCTTTTCCTTCATTCCATTCCGGTTGGTCCTTTTGGTCGGACGCTGAGCGTCTTGTGCTGAGCTTGTCGAAGTAAGTCGAAGTGTCAAGCCAAAAAGGACATGATAATCTTAGAGTATGTTGTCATATTAAAACGCTTATTTTCTCTATGTCCTTTTTTTGCATGCCCAAAAAAAGAACGAAAAAAAAGGCACTTTTTGGAAGGTGGTTCGCAAGCGACCATGGTTCCATTTGCTCTACATGCTATGGTCTCTCCGAGACCGCAATTCCAAGCAATGGAACATTACCACTGCCCAAAAAGATCCTGTTATTCAATGGTATTGAAGGCTTTAATGTCTTACAATAAAACAATATTTTATGAGAATCCGGCCTTAGGAAGTTTTGGTCGGACGCTGAGCGAAGTCGAAGTGTCAAGCCAAAAAGAATATAGAAAACAATCTCTGTATAATAGGGTAAAGGTGATCAATTAACCTTAATGGTTTAAAACATCCAATACTTCTGAATACAAAAATCCTTTTGGGCGGTAGTTCAATCCAGCAAGAAACGTTTTAAGAACTCACCCTTCCAAATAATCCTCCCAATCATTAATGATCAATTTTTAACTAAAAATTGAATTTACTATTTGTAGCTTAAAATCAACTAATTATAAGATTTGTATACGTAGTTACCACATTAGTTAAATACGTATTTACCCTGATACCAAAAAACGGAAGGACGTTTTACATTGTAGCGTTTTTTTGAAACAACCTACTATGCAAATAAAACTACTATCCATTTTAGGTTTTGCCTTGCTCACGGCAGGTTTTACCCCGGCTACACAAATCATCGATTCCACAACGGTATACGTATGTGGAAAAAGTACCATCTACCATACGGCACGGACCCATGGCGCTTTAAAAAGATGCAAATCGAGAATTCATGAAATGACCCGAGATGCTGCTACAAAGCAGGGGAAACGGGCTTGTAAGTGTAAAGGATAATTTGAATAACTACTAACCATTATAAAAACACAGATTAATGCACAATAAACTCATGGTATTGTATGTGCTCGATATGGCACAGGAACACAACCCCACTATAGGCAAATACTTGAAGCATAAACGCAATGATAACAACGGATATACCGTGATTTTAACCAATGGCCTGCTGGATATCCCCGCAGAACTGGTGATAGAAATGGAGCAACGCCCCATGGAAATTCATGCCGATACCATAGCCCCCATAGCACTGAGTTTTAGGGAGAAGGTGAGTTTGTGAGAGAATAAGAGATAACAAAATTTGATTAAAACGAAATATTGAAATTACAAGAACCAAAGAGTAAGGTAAAACCTTTTTTAAGATGGGCTGGAGGAAAAAGATGGTTGACAAAGTCGATTGTAAAGTATATTCCTAAGAGCTTCAATAATTATCATGAGCCATTTTTAGGAGGAGGGTCAATTTTTTTATTCTTAAAGTCCCATAATTTGATACAAGGTGAGTCGTATTTATCTGATTCAAATGAAGAACTGATTAATTCTTATTTGCAAATAAGATCAAATCCCCAAAAAATTATCGAAAGTTTAAGCCTACTTAGAAATACTAAAGAAGACTACTATAAGATTAGAAGTGTGAAATTTGAATCGGATTTGGATAAGGCTATCAGGTTTATTTATCTCAATAAAACATCCTTTAACGGAATTTACCGAGTCAATTTAAAAGGAGAATACAACGTACCGTACGGATTTAAAAAATCTAACAATTTATACGATTATGAAAACATATTAAAGGTAAGCGAATTGTTAAAGTCCAATGTTAAGTTCAGTTCTAATGATTTTTATAATGTATTGGGTAATGTCAAGAAAAACGATCTTGTTTTCCTTGATCCTCCATATACAGTAGCTCATGAGAATAATGGTTTTGTGAAATACAATCAGAAAATATTTATGTGGGAAGATCAAAAACGACTGGCGCAATTGTTAGATGAAATTACTAAGAAGGATGCTTTTTTTATTTTAACTAATGCTGCTCATTCAAGTGTAAATGACCTTTTTTCTGAATATGGTAAAAAACGTAAGGTGAAACGCAGTAGTAATATTGGAGGAAAAGGAGCCACAAGAAAACAAGTTAGTGAATATATATTTACAAATATTAGAAAATGACAGAAGAACAAAAACTTAATTTCTTTGAGGGTTTGATAGCTGATAAAGAAATTTCTAAAGAACTTAGAAGAAGAAAGAAGATGTTTGTAAATCGATCTATACCTAATAGAAACGAAAGAGAATTAGAAGAGTTAATTAATGATGGATGGGAAATAGAAAAAGAGTTTAAAACCTCTAAACGTCTTAAAATTAATAAGTCACCAGAGAAATTGTTTGTGGATAAGGTATGGTCTCTTTTTGCTTCTCTCGGTTTTCATTTCATGAACAAGGAAGATCAAATCTCATTACCATATGATAAATCAGATTTTGATTTAAAGCACCCAATACATCTCTTTGCTAAAGATGATGAGACAGTTATTATTGTTGAATGTCGATCTACATTAATAAAAATTAAGAAGAGTGATTTTAATAGCGATTTAGAGGCCTATAAAGAAAGAATTGGTGGTATTCTTAAAACGATTCAGCAGCTTTTTCCATCACAAAAACTGAAGTTTAAATTTATTTTGGCTACAAAGAATTATTCTCTATCTGAAGAAGACTCTAAACTTTTAGAAGATATAAATGGAATTCACTTTGATAATAATCATATAGACTATTACTCTAATATGTTCAAACAAATTGGACATACTACTAAGTATCAGTTTTTAGGAGCCTTATTCAGTGGACAAGAAATCCCTGAGCTTGAAAATATGATACCTGCAATTAGAGGTAAAATGGGAGGGCATACCTATTATTCTTTTTCGATTGAACCAGAGAAACTTCTTAAAATCGGTTATGTTTTACATCGTAATAAGGCACATTCTAACATGATGCCTACTTACCAAAGAATAATTAAAAGAGCAAGATTGAAGTCTGTCAATGAATTTATTGATAAACGTAATGGATACTTCCCTAATTCAATTATTATTAGTATCGATTCTAAAAAGGATTTGGGATTTGATAGAGCAAATACTCAAGTAAAGAATTCTATATCAGATATTGGGATATTGCATCTACCTAAAAGATATAGATCAGCATATATTATTGACGGGCAACATAGGGTTTATGGTTACGCAAATTCCAAATATAAATCAACAAACTCAATACCTGTAGTAGCCTTTGTTGATTTGGATAGGGAGGAACAGGTTAAGTTGTTTATGCAAATAAATGAAAACCAAAAGGCTGTGTCAAAAAATTTAAGGACAACTCTTAATGCCGACTTACTTTGGACATCGTCAAGTTATATTGATCAACAAAAAGCTCTTCGCGCAAGAATATCTATCATGTTAGGAGAAAGTAGCAGTTCTGCATTATTTGACAAAATATCAATAGGGGAAGATAGAAGAACTATAACGCAAGAAGCATTTGATAAATCACTTAATAAGAGTGGCCTTTTAGGTATGGTTACTAAAAATAAAATTGAAAAATTAGGAACTTTTTATAATGGAAATATTGATGAAACATTTGAACGATTATCAATTTTTTTAAAGCTTACATTTAATTATGTCAAAGATTGTATTCCTTTGATATGGGACAGACCAAACAATGTGTTATTAATTAATAAAGGGATATATGCGATAATAAAACTTCAAAGTGATATTGTAGATTTTTTAATTGAAACAAAAGTTTTAAAAGTTGGAGATTCTGCAAAAAAATATTTTGAAGAATCTAAATCATATCTGGATCCAGCTATTAATTTTTTTCAAGAAATGGATGGTGAGTTAGAAGAGACTTTAAGAAAGGCATATGGAACAGGTGGTTATACTAAGTATTGGCGAACACTTCAAATGAGTGTATCTGATGTTTACAAAGAGTTTAATCCGGTTGGTTTAGAAGAGTATAAAAAAAGAGAGGCTAGAGAATATAATACCAAAGCGTTTAAGTACATACGTGATATTGAGACGTACTTTAAAAATGATTTTAAAGAGAAGTTAAAGAGTAAGTTTGGGACAAAGTGGTTTAAAAATGGAGTGCCTCCTCAGCTAGCGAAAAAGGCAATGGAAACGGCTTATGATAAGAATTTGAAGATTGAAAACGAAGAAAATGAGGTCAAACCTTGGGATTGTTTAACAATCATTGCTTATAGAACTATAGCTCTAAAAAACTGGAGAGATTTATTTGAGATTGAATATACAAGACCCAATGAAAGAAAAATTAACGGAGGTAAAGAAGCTAAAACGCAATGGATGGTTAAATTGGAGAATTTAAGAAACGAGAATTTCCATCAATATTCAGTATCAGAAGATGAGTTTTATTTTTTGGAGGAGTTGCATGATTGGCTAATAAAAAAGATAGTAATTAATTAACGTATGTAAATAAGGGAAGCAATGTGTAAATTAATAATTCTAGTTGGAAATGTTGGAACGGGAAAGACTAAATATAGAGTAGAGCATTTTAAAAATGATGAAGTAATTATTTGTCCAGATGAGTGGAGAGATCTCTCAAAAACAAAGATAGGTATTAAGCTCATTACGGGAATCGAAAGTGCACTAACTGATGGTAAAACAGTAGTTTGGGATGGAAACAATATGGACAGGACAACAAGAGCTCAGTTTGATGATACCATAGGAAATGCAGGAGGTAGCAAAACCATTATAGATTTTGGTAAAGGGACAAAAGTAAGTTTAGATAGTAGAATAAATAATTCAAGAGAAGAAAGCGCTGAATTTTGGACAGGTATACATAATGAAAATCAAATAATTTATGAAAAGCCGACTCTTGATGAGTGTGATAAATTAATCGTAATCAATTAAATCCCCCTCAACTCATCCATCAATAACCCTGTGTATTTTTTGATTACTTTAAGATCAACACCATCCGCTTTCATTTTTTTAGCAATGTCCAAAGCTTTAGCACGTTCGGCACGCGTTCGCTCGGCATCCAATTTCCGTTTTTGAATTTCGAGTTTTTCGCGTTCTACAATTTCAAATAGTCCAGAGGTGCGGAGTTGCTGCATGGCTTTGGTGCTTTCGAGGCTGGTAAATCCTTTTTCCGAAATAATCAAATGATCCAATACCTCAATGTTAATGAGCTGGCCCACTTTAAGCATTCTATCGGTCATATCCAGGTCGGCTTGCGAAGGCGTTAAATCACCACTGGGGTGGTTATGTACCAAAATCATGCTTACTGCCAGTTTATAAATTCCCATTCTAAAAACATCGGGTGGGTTGGCATTTACCCGGTTTACGGTGCCCAGTCCAATGAGTTCAATAAACAAAATCTTGTTTTTGGTATCGAGTCCTACCACCCAAAAATGCTCTTGATTGCGGCTTATTTTGTTTTCGCGGAGTAGGATTTGCTGCATGATTTTGTATACATCATCAGCATTCAAAATCTTGATTTTTTGCTCAGGTGTTAAACGAACATTCATAAAGTCAAATATACGATAGTAAAGCGTAAAAGTATTTGATAATGGGAGGGAATGCAATAGAAAAAATACGATAAAAAAAGCCACTCCATTGGAGCAGCTTTGAAATCCATATTAAATAATGAATTTAGAGTGTTTTGGTGTACTCTGTGGATTGAGAAATGGCAATTTGAAGTCCGGTTTTGCTTTGTGGTTGTGAGCCAGAGGATACAAAGCCCCCATCTTTTTTATGAACACTAGCACCAGCCTCGTATGTGTGTTGTGGTCCTGGTTCCAGATTCAATTCTCCTCTTACAAAAACTTTGAAGTCTTTTTTGACCACAATGGTTTTTTTCCATTCGGTTTGGCTTAAATCTAAGGTTTCTTGTTGTTCCACGCCATTTTGGTCGTTGTATTTGACAATAGCCCCGGAATAATTTCCTGTGTATTTAACATACAGGTCTACAGTGTATTCTTGTTCTGTTGGTGTTGGCGGTGTGTTTTCAGCTGCATCTTCATCTTTTTTACAAGAAGCAAATAATAGTGTAAATGATAAAATCAGCGTTAAATAGTAAGTCGTACGCATTTGTGTGTAAAATTTAATTGATTAATAATAGGGCTAAACTAGTGACTGAAAATCATCTGAATACAGGTAATATTACGGCATTTAATAAAGCGATGAATACTTGGTGTGCACTACGAAAATTCCGAATGTGATGCGATAGTAAAATTACCTAACGCATACAAAAAAGCGAGAAGCATAAAAAAACCGGATGTATCACACACCCGGTTTTTTGATTACAAATTAGAGATTACTCTTTAATCCATTTAATAACCTGATGGGTTTGCGTATCATGAATCTGCACAAAATAGATTCCCGATCGTAAATGTGCCACCGAAATAGGAGTGGAGGTGGTGTAATGATGGGCCACATACACCCGTTGTCCGGTAATGTCATAAATGGCAATTTCAGAAAACGTTTGATTTTGGTTGGCATTTAAGCGAATTACTTCCCGGGCAGGATTGGGATATAACTGAATGGGATGTGCGGCATCCGGTTCAGACATTCCAACGGTACCACTCAAAGAAATAGGTACTGTTTGATCTGCAAATTTCATTTCCTGAATGTTCCATAAAGTATCTACGCCATCTCGATTATTCACGCCATCTGTAACCGTGGCATAGGATCCTTGATTGTTCACAGTATAATCTGCATAATTGCCACTAAATATGGCGGTATTGGTGCCACCTTGACCATCCAGACGGTCGTTGCCTTTTAAACCTTCCAGAGTATTGTTGCCATTGTTACCTTTAAGTCTATTGTATTCGGCATTGCCTTGCAAACCCGCATTGTTGCTACCCGTTAAATACACATGCTGCAAGTATTGCGATTTATGTGTATACAAATTGTTGGCGTCAAATGTTAAAGTGAATACCCCGTTAAATGAAGGATCAATCACCATATCGACATTAACAAATGGCGAAAAGTATTTAGGCAACAAAGCATAACCCATAGGATCTTCCGTTTGAATTTCGGCTCTCGTTTTGGCAATGTATTCGCCCCACATTCCTAAAGTGGAACTTCCTGTCCAGGGAGCCCATAGGCCATAGTAAGAGTCAATTACAGAGGCTAAATATTCCTGGCTTAAACTGTTTTCCTGAGCCAAATCATTGTACCACGAAAGATCTGTTGCCGCACCTTTAGGCCAAATGGCATAGTTGTTTAGGATAGCGTTGTTTTGAGCAGCTCTAATCTCTGTTTGATAAGCAGGAAGAGCTCCCGGAGTAGAATTGGGGCCATCAACACCAATTCCTCTATCGTGCATTAAGTGTAAAATTTCTTCAAAAGCAGCATCTCGATGATTATAATCATTGGTTTGGTACCAGGTATGACCAGGAACAGACATTTCATTTTGATATAATCCTTGTGCATTTATATTGGGCTCATTTCCCGGGGCATGCGTCCCATTTACCAACATGAGCATGGCATCATTTGTTCCCATACTATTAATTACTGCAGATTTATCGGCTCCATATTGAGATCCGGGAAGATTAGTTAAATAGAATTCTAAAAGAGTTCGCGCATAAATAATCTGCGCATCGCTAATTAAGTTTTGCGCAATAAAATGAATAGCTTGTCCATTCGGGCATTGAATTTTGGTGTATTTCACAAATCCATTATTGGCAAAAACTGCAGGAACCGTAGAGGGTAATGCCACAATTCCATTCGGAGAGGTGCTAATGTCAATATTATCGGGCAAAGACTGTGCTTTTAATTGGAAAGAACCCAGAGTAATAAAAGCGAGCATCCCTAAAAAGATTGAAATTTTGAATTTCATATGCATGTGATTTTTTTGATTGACTGCAAAGCTGAAAAACAGCCGTTATTTCAACAAAAAAGACACGGTTAAAGGGGTTCGGATGCACGCAAACGAACCGTTTAATCGGCTGAAGCGAACTCTTTCGGGGTGATGCCTTCCATTTTTTTAAAGGCTGCGTAAAAAGTAGATTTAGATTTAAATCCGGCTTCGGTGGCCAATCCCATGATGCTCAAATGTTGGTTTTTATCGTTAGAAAAAGCATCCTTAAAATGCGTTACCCGGTACGCATTGATAAAATGATAGAAATTGTGCCCGTAACATTGGTTAATGATTCGGGAGAGTTCACGATCTCTAATCTCTAAAGTATCTGCCAGCGATTTTAACGAAAGTGCAGGATTGGTATACAATAGCTGGGTTTCAATTTGTTTTTGGATGCGCTTAAAAGTAGCCTGATCATCTGATGAAGGAGTAACCCTTTCTTTAGGAGGTTCTTCGGTATAAAATACCTCCGGTTCGGTTTCAAATATCAATGGTTGGCGCAAGCTGGCATAGCCCATCCAAATCACATTTACCACAGTAAAGTACAGCGAAAGCTCCGAGATCACCCCTGATAATATATTGTCGCCAATCAAAGCCCGGAGGGTATCGTCAATCCACCAAAAGAATATAAATCCCATATTGATCAAGGCCAGTAAGCGAAGCCAGTTCAACTGTTTGTTTTCAATACTCGAAAACAGATTGCGAATGTGTTTGTTGTGCAAATCGATTTGCTTTAAAATCAGATACAACATATACAGGTTGATTGCACTAATCACGGTAAAATAGAGTCCAAATAGGATAGGGTGTGGCTCTATTTGAAAAATGAATAGGATGAATGCCAGTAGAATATCGGCCAATACCAATAACAAAAAACGTTTATGAATCGGCCAATTGGATTTCCAGGTTTGCGTTACGGTTGATGAATAATACAACAGGATGGTAACGAATAGCAGTGGAGAATTAAAGAGTAAAGCTACTATATTGTAGATGGGGTGATCAAAATAATATTCTAAGGCTTCGGACGCGATAGAAAATCCTAACGCTATGAATATGAAGCCCAACAGCATATTTGAAAGTCGGTTTTGGGTATAGAGGAAGCAATAGTGTAATCCCAAAAACATGCAGATGGTGACTGCCACAAACTGGATAAACAATATGTTTTCTGGTATCATCATTAAATACGAAACAATGATACGTAAATACCGAGATGTTGTTGTGCTGGTCGTGTAAGGTTTTACAGATTATAGATACTCCGTGATTTTATTTGACCCACATTATAATATGTATTACATTGGCATTCCGAACTTTAAAATATTTCACCCATGAAATACCTTTCTATACTTTTTGCTGCGGTACTGATTTCCATATCGGCTCAGGCCCAGGATCATAAATTACAAATTGGTGTGCTTGGCGGTATGGATTCCTATTTTGAATCGCTAAAACATGAACCCTACGGCCCGGACTATGAATATGGCTGGTCTACCGGAATTTCTTTACAGCATAATGTCATGCAGCGGTTTTCGCTCCACTACAGAGTGTTGTATCGTGAAGAGAAAACACAAAGAGATATCTATCCTTTTTGTGGTACCGGATTAGAGCATGAAGATATCGTAGGAAAAAACCGAACTACTCATAAGTCAATGATCGTTCCGGTATTGGCCAAATGGACTTTTGGACAACAAAAGTTTCACTGGATGGTGGATATTGGGATGCAGGCGCAGTTAAACTTTGAAACCGTATGGGTAAATGAATATACACAGAGTTATACTTATAGTAATATGAGTAATGATGCCGAGCTGTATTTGGGACTTTCCAGTGGAGTAGGTATGTCATATGATGTGACAGATAGAATATCTATTACTTCTGAGTTTAGGGTCATAGATTTTGATCTTATTAGCGATATGAAATTTTACAAACACGATCTCAATGGTCAGTTGTTTCTGGGAGTTTCTTACGGTTTAGGACAGAAATAAAATAGAAGGTGTCAATTTAATATTAAGAAATACGTATTCTGTTGACATGCAATAAGATGTTCCCTATATTTAGGGCTTAATTAATAAAATTTTACCCATGAAATACTTTACTATTACGCTGGCATGTGTCATGATGTCGGTTTTTACACAAGCACAAAATCATAAATTACAATTTGGAGTTGTTGGTGGTGGAGATGTCCAACAGTTTAGCACGTTTACTTTCGAAAGAGTCACACCCGATTATAGATTGGGCTGGTCAGCCGGAGTGAGTATGCAGCATAATATCATGAAGCGATTCTCCATTCATTATAAACTGATGTTTAACAAATCCAAAGTAGATTATACCATATATAGACAGTATTATATGCCAAATAGATTGGTGCCTAAAGAGAAAACGTACATTGAAAAATCTATTCTGACACCTGTATTAGCCAAGTGGACCTTTGGACAAAAAAAGTTTCATTGGTCTGTGGACGTAGGAATGCTTTTAAAATTCGGAGTTCAATACAGGTACTATGATCGTTTAGACGATATACCATCCTCGCATGTAACCATTCGAAACCATGCCTGGTTCGAAAATGCAATTACTTCAGGAATAGGTGTTTCCTATGATTTAACCGATAAATACACCATCTCCACTGAAGCCAGAATAGCGCATTACTATTGGTACGACTTTGATTTTGACCCGTATGGATTAAATGGGCAATGGTTGATCAGCTTAAAGTATGGTTTTGGGAAAGAGTAGAGCTTTTAAGATCTAACGTTTAAATAAAGAAAAGCCCCATGAAGTTTGCTTCATGGGGCTTTTTGATGGTGGTAGAAATTATAGAATCATTAATTTCTGGGTAGTATAGGTCGCATTGGCATAAACGCGAACCATATAAATCCCTTTATCTAATGAAGAAACATCTATGCGTACGGTGTTTTGCAATGGTGCACTCGCTAAAACCATTTTTCCCGTAACGTCAAAAAACTGAACAGATTCCACTTCGTTTTCAGAACTTGAAATGGTCAATACATCCTCAACCGGGTTGGGATATACCTGAAGTTCCGGAATGACATCAAAAGATGGAGTAGAAGTCAATGCCGCTTTAAATTGTCCGGTTCCTGAAATACCCAAATAGGTGAATGTATTGGATGAATGACTATCCCATTCTGCTGTGGTGTAAGTCGTATTTGGTTCCGTAACATTACGTACTAGTGTCACATCTTTTGCAAAATTGCTGGATCCGCCATTGTAAGTTCCAACGATATCAATCAAAACACCATTTTTAAATAACCCAATTGGGTCGTTTCCGTTAAATGATACAATGCCTGAACTGGTTTGTACATCAGCAACAGCCTTCATAGTAGAACTGGAAGAACTGTGTACAATCACAAAAACGTCATTGTTATTTAAAGTTCCGCTTAAAGTATATTCAGAACTCCAGCTTCCCGAGCCATTGGTTTGCTTTTTAAGAGAATAGCTCGATAAATCAACTGAAGAACCTGTGGTATTCGCAATTTCTAAACCTTTGTTGTACGAAGATCCTTCAATATATTCCGAGATATAAATTTCGGAACTACCAGAACCTGATCCACCGGAGGTAGAAGTGTGTGCTCCCAGAAATGTAAAAGTATTGGAAGCATGCGTATCCCATTCTGCTGCTGTATGTGTGGTATTTGGACCACTTACGGTTTCTTTTCTAACTCGTGTAGTGTTTTGTGCAAAGTGAGAGGAGCCTCCATTGTAGGTGCCAATAATATCAATCAAAACACCATTTTTAAATAAACCAATCGGATCGTTTCCGTTAAATGTAACAATGCCAGAACTGGTTTGTACATCGGCTTCGGCTTTCATGGACGAATTGGAAGAGCTGTGTACTATGACAAAAACGTCATTGTTGCTTAATGTACCACTCATAGTATATTCAGAACCCCAGTTTCCCGAACCATTGGTTTGCTTTTTAAGAGAATAGTTCGATAAATCAATCGAAGAACCTGTAGTATTGGCAATCTCTAAACCTTTGTTGTATGAAGAACCTTCAATGTATTCGGAGATAAAAAGGTCGCTTCCGTTTCCTCCGTTGCCATTTCCATTCCCATTGCCACTTCCAGAACAGTAAGAACCGTATATTTCACATACATATTCCGGATGGTCGATAAATGGGTTACGATTACCCTGATAGCTGTAAACCACGTTGTTTCTGGCAATTTCCTCGCTGCTTACCGGATCATCTAAATGCCATTGTATCAATACGGAAGCTTTTCCATGGAAAGGCGTTTGGTCGGTGTTAGATAGTAAGTTGTCGGTTAATTCCAGGTCAACCTCTCCGTTTTCACCTTCGTAACGTACGGTCATATACAAAATCATTCGGGCCACATCGCCTTTTACCTCATCACGAGGTTCCCAAATCCAATCGGTAGAGCTAGTGTAAGAATCAGTGGTTCCACTGTAATTTCCTGAGCCATCTACATATTGCGTATGGGCTTCATCAAAGTTACGGTTGTTTCGTGCCGAATTGGTTGATACGTCAGCAGCTCGCAAGTGATGTAAATCCGTTCCGGCACCTTTGGATGTTCCAAAGTTTCCTCTGGACTTGGCCCAAACGTGCTCACGGTTCCAACCCGCTCCGCCATTATATTCGGCAGCGGCATTCATGGAAAACCCGGAGTATAGACCAATAACATTGTTGGAATTGTTAGGATCACGGTCGGCTACTTTTAAAATGTCCCAAACATCTGTCCCGGAGCTACTGTAAGGGTATTCGGTGTGACCGTCAATGATATCATTTAAAGCAGATTTTAGCGCATTTCCGGTTAAACCGTTTGCAGAGTTGTAATATCCCGAAGGAATTTGAGCCAGTAAGACTTGGCTCAATAGTAAGGTGAATGCAATTAAAATGCATTGCGTTAGCTTAAAAAAGTGTGACTTTTTCATAAGATGGATTTGTTAGTATAGTTTATAAATATTAGAAACTTAAAATTATGAAGCTGATATTAATTCCAGATGACGAGATGTTTAAGTTAGTAACAATCAATTTGTTAATAAAGAGAGTCAATTGCCATAAAGAAGTTCTAGTCTCGCAATAGCTCGAAGAACTTCTATAATATGTCAATTTGAAAATTGGGAATGATCAGAGTAGTAAGTGGACATATGATAGCTTTCTATTCAGATGGTAATCAGAAACTAGAAAAGCTTTATGGGAATATGTTAAAGTATTCGCTTTTTTTACGGTAAAACATTCATTTACAACGGCAACCATTGTTGATTGTATACGTTTTAACAGAGTTAAAAATAATAATAGCCAACGGGTGAAAGGCTAGCCGGATGTAGTTTACTATATCCGGTTTTTTTATTTTTTTAATTGTATGATTCAATTGCCATAAAGAATTTCTAATCTCGTAATAGCTCGAAGAACTTCTATAATATGTCAATTTAAAAATCAGGAATGATTGAAGTAATAAGTTGATATATTATAGCTTTCTATTCAGATGGTAATCAGAAACTAGAAAAGCTTTATGGTCACTTGTACGATTCTTGATGGAATCTCAATAATATTTGGAGTACATATGATAAACAGTTAAATTGCTGATATTTAACATTAAATTTTCACCCATGAAAAATCTATTTATGCTATCGGTCATATCGTTGACCGCCATTTTTTCCTATGCCCAAAGCCATAAGTTTGAAACCGGAATTTTAGGAGGGATTAATATTATTAACCCTGGCGAGAATGTCGTTGCTACATATCAAAATAAAGCAGCTTATGGTTTATCGTTTCAACATAACTTAATGAAGCGATTTTCCATTAACTATAGTGCTGTATTTTATAGTTATGGATACAATTATAATGAAGTATTACCTTGTAACTCCGGAGGTACTTGTTGGATCGTCAGTGTAACTGAAGGAACCAATAATTTTGTAATGATTCCTGTTATGGCAAAGTGGTCTTTTGGTCAAAAAGCAAAAGTGTTTGCGAGTGTTGGAGCGCAGATGATGATGTTTTACAACGGAAAAGGGACCACGACATATCAAGCAAATCAAGTTGTTGAAAATAAGTATGACCGTAAAAGGTTTGATGGATCCTTAATCGCAGGATTGGGAGGTTCTTATCCAGTTACAAATAGTTTGTCTGTTTCGTTAGAGGGTAGAATTTCAGCATATTACTTTGAAGAATGGTCTAATATGTATGGTTCAAACACACAAGTGCTATTAGGATTAAATTATCGTTTTGGTGCATTATAGCCATTGTTAAAACAAAAAAAGAAATTTCTAAAAAAGCGAATATGTTAAAGTATTCGCTTTTTTTATGGTAAAACATTCATTTACAACGGCAACCATTGTTGATTGTATACGTTTTAACAGAGTTAAAAATAATAATAGCCAACGGGTGAAAGGCTAGCCGGATGTAGTTTACTATATCCGGTTTT